>ERZ761609.1361-NODE-1361-length-21972-cov-12.612584_pt1 | contig 21972 bp, 24 predicted proteins | sample MGYA00511163_ERZ761609 | MGnify/ENA primary metagenome ERZ761609 (study PRJEB28899, sample SAMN02445070) | bioreactor sludge metagenome | biome: EBPR sludge | place: Australia: Brisbane, Thorneside Wastewater Treatment Plant | collected 2011-12-16 ... | reverse complement strand
CCCCAGGTCATGCCGATCATGCCCGCGTCCTCGACAATAGAATAGAAGATACGGCTCGTCCTCCGGTTCGAAATGGTCGCCAGTCCCTCGCAATAGCGGCGGGGAATCAGGTCAAGCCCATTGGGGCGCATAGCCGTGGGACGCACGCGATCGACCGAGACGATTGTCAGGTCGGAATTCCAGTATTGAGACTCCTTGGAGGCGAACCGGGAACGGATCTTGTCGATCACGCCGCTATCGTCACAGGCCGGAAGACTGGCGCCATAAGGCACCAGCCGCTCTTCAGCAGGAATCTGCTCACGAGCCAGCGACGGAGCCAGCAGCGCGGCAAAGGCAAGCAGAGCGATGATAGGGCGCATGGCGCGTCTCCGGAATCTCCCGTTCACCTGAGCAGAGGGGCGCGGGTGGGTCAATAGGACCGGTGGGGACTGGCGCGTTCGCCATGCTCGATTGGCCATCCTGCCATCGGCGCAGTGTTCGGGATTTCCGGACGGGCCAAATCGCCATAGGATCGCCCCGTCGACGCGCAATCCAAAGGTCCGGCACCGGCATCCATGGCTTCCACCGAGACCCTCCTGTGGTTCTATCTCTCCGGCGCCGCGATTGGCGTTGGCCTTGGACTGGTGCTGAGGAAAAGGCAGGCTGCGGCACGCCTTTCGCCTTCCGCCCTCGCAACAGGGCACGCCATGCTGCTGGCCGGGTTGTTTGTTGCTGGCGCGACGGACTCCACTGTTCTCGTCATCATTGCCGCAGGGCTTAGCGCGGATTGTGCCTATGAGGCGGCGCAAGCGCTCGATGCACGGTCATCGGAGCGAGGGTGGCTCGCGATCCTGTGCGCTGCCACGACGGGGGCGACCTGCTTCGTCATCTGCACTAGCATGCCGGCGTGGTCGGTGGTTACCCCTATGACTGCGGTGTGCATCATCTCGATCATCTGGCTAAGGTCCGGTGGAGGCGAACCGCCCCTTCTGATGCTACTTCTGTTTCCGTTGCTGCCCTTGGGTGCTTTCTGCGCGCTCTTGCGGCAACCTGAAGGGGCCGCGCTCACCGCAATGGCCCTTATGCTGGTCCGGCTGTTCGTCGAAACGACGCTGCTCGCCGGCCAGCGTTTCGGCAAGACCCCGGCGTTTGCGGGAATCGCCTCGCCCCTGACCGTCGAGGGGCTGATGGCCGGCGGGGCGTGTCTCGTCGCCGGATCGCTGGCCTTCGTGCTGTTCCTCACGGACTGGCCCGTTACTCGCGCCGCGATCATCGCCGGCCTGATTTTCCTTTCGACGATCATGGGCCATTTCGGCGTTGCGGCGATCAAGCGAAGGGCAGGCATCGCCACGCTGCCGCTCCGCACAAAGGACGGGTTCAGCGCCCTCGAATTCGTAAATGGAGCGATCATCGCGGCACCGGTACTCGGTTTGGTCATGATGACGCTGTGATCTTCCCGTGGCAGAGGCAACGCTTGCGGCCAGCCTGCCATGCGACTAGTGGGATTCTTGTGCCCCGCCTAACGAAACGTTGAGGCTTCGCTGGCATCGACGGCCAGCATCCGGAGACAGCCATGCCGTCCAAACTCGAACAGCTCAAGGCCATGACCACCATCGTCGCCGATACTGGCGACATCGAATCCATCCGCGCCTTCAAGCCGACGGACTGCACCACCAATCCGACGCTGATCCTGAAGGCCGCGCAGATGCCGGCCTATGCCGCGCTGGTGGACGAAGCGGTCGCAGCCGCCCGCAAGGCCGGTGGCTCGAAGGAGGCTGTCATCGCGGCCGCCTGCGACCGCCTGGCGGTGAATTTCGGCGTGGAGCTGACGAAGATCGTCCCCGGCCGCGTCTCCACGGAAGTGGACGCCGACCTCTCCTTTGACACCGCGAAGACGGTGGAAAAGGCCAGGGCCGTGATCGCGGCCTATGAAGCGCGCGGTGTTCAGCGCGAGCGCATCCTCATCAAGATCGCCTCCACCTGGGAGGGCATCCGCGCCGCCGAAATCCTGCAGAAGCAGGGGATCGATTGCAATCTGACCCTGCTGTTCTCGCTTGCCCAGGCGGCCGCCTGCGCCGAAGCGGGTGTTTTCCTCATTTCGCCCTTCGTCGGCCGCATCCTCGACTGGTACGTCAAGGCGACCGGACAGAGCTATACCGCCGAGACCGATCCCGGCGTCGTTTCGGTCCGCACGATCTATCGCTACTACAAGGCGCATGGCCACAAGACCGTGGTAATGGGCGCCTCCTTCCGCAATCTCGGTGAGATCGAGGCGCTGGCCGGCTGCGACCGGCTTACCATCGCGCCGGCGCTGCTCGACGAACTGGCGAAGGCGGACGGCGCGCTGCCCCGACGGCTTTCGCCGGAACAGGCAGGCGAGAAGCCCGCACGCATCGCGACCGATGAAGCCTCGTTCCGCTGGGCCATGAACGAGGACGCCATGGCGACGGAAAAGCTCGCCGAAGGCATCCGTGCCTTTGCGAAAGACCTCGGCGCGCTCCGGGCGATGATGGCGGCCAGGCTGACTTGAAGCGCAGGCCCTGCCGGCTTTCGACTGCCCTGTTGCTCCAAGAGCGAAAAATCGGGTTCACTTTTCGCGGCCACGCGCTAGAAGCGCGCCCATGGCCACGCATCCGATTTCCAACATCCGCAACTTCTCCATTGTCGCCCATATCGACCATGGCAAGTCGACGCTCGCAGATCGCCTGATCCAGGTGACGGGCACGGTCGCCGCGCGCGACATGACCGACCAGATGCTCGACAGCATGGACATCGAGCGCGAGCGTGGCATCACCATCAAGGCGCAAACCGTCCGCCTCGACTACAAGGCAAAGGACGGCAATACCTATATCCTCAACCTGATGGACACGCCCGGGCACGTGGACTTCGCCTACGAGGTCTCGCGTTCACTGGCGGCCTGCGAAGGCTCGCTGCTGGTGGTCGACGCCTCGCAGGGCGTGGAGGCGCAGACGCTCGCCAACGTCTATCACGCACTCGACGCCGGCCATGAGATCGTGCCGGTACTCAATAAGATCGACCTGCCCGCCGCCGAGCCGGATCGCATCAAGGAGCAGATCGAGGAGGTGATCGGACTTGACGCTTCCGACGCCGTGCCGATTTCCGCCAAGACCGGCCTCAACATCGAGGCGGTGCTGGAAGCCATCGTCGCGCGCCTGCCGCCCCCGAAGGGCGACGAGACCGCGCCGCTGAAGGCCATGCTGATCGACAGCTGGTACGATCCCTACCTCGGCGTCGTCGTGCTGGTGCGCGTCATCGACGGATCGCTGCGCAAGGGCTCCGACATCACGATGATGGGCACGGGCGCGCGCTACAGCGTCGACCGCATCGGCGTGTTCAAGCCGAAGATGACGGATGTCGAGACGCTCGGCCCCGGCGAAGTGGGATTCATCACGGCCCAGATCAAGCAGGTGGCGGATACCCGCGTGGGCGACACCATCACCGACACTCGGAAGCCCTGCGCCGAGGCGCTGCCTGGCTTCAAGCCCGCGCAGCCCGTGGTTTTCTGCGGCCTGTTCCCGGTCGACGCGGCTGAATTTGAAGCCCTGCGCGGCGCAATGGGCAAGCTCAGGCTCAACGACGCTTCGTTCTCCTACGAGATGGAAACCTCCGCCGCGCTGGGCTTCGGTTTCCGTTGCGGCTTTCTCGGCCTCCTGCATCTGGAGATCATCCAGGAGCGGCTGGAGCGCGAGTTCAACCTGGAGCTCATCGCCACTGCGCCCTCGGTGATCTACAAGTTGGCGCTGCGTGACGGCCAGCAGGTCGAGATGCACAATCCGGCCGACATGCCGGACGTCATGAAGATCGAGGAGATCGCCGAGCCTTGGATCAAGGCAACGATCCTGACGCCAGATGAGTATCTCGGCAGCATTCTCAAGCTTTGCCAGGAGCGGCGCGGCAACCAGATCGACCTCAACTACGTCGGCAAACGCGCCATGGTGGTCTATGAGCTGCCGTTGAACGAGGTAGTTTTCGATTTTTACGATCGCCTCAAGTCGATATCCAAGGGGTATGCGTCTTTTGACTACACATTGACTGAATATAAGGCCGGCGACCTGGTAAAGATGTCGATCCTCGTCAATGATGAGCCGGTAGACGCGCTCTCGATGATGGTTCACCGCACGCGAGCCGAAGGGCGCGGGCGCGCCATGTGCGAGAAGCTGAAGGAGCTGATCCCCCAGCATCTGTTCAAGATCCCGATTCAGGCGGCGCTCGGCGGCAAGATCATCGCCCGCGAGACCATCTCGGCCCTGCGCAAGGACGTCACCGCCAAGTGCTATGGCGGCGACGTCACGCGCAAGCGCAAGCTCCTCGACAAGCAGAAGGAGGGCAAGAAGCGCATGCGCCAGTTCGGCAAGGTCGACATCCCGCAGGAAGCCTTCATCGCCGCCTTAAAAATGGATGGGTGAAGCCGGAGGTTGACCTTCCTTGCCGACTGACGAATGCTCCGGCTCAGGCTGAGCAGAAGGAAGTTTCGTCATGCATCCGGCCCTGCCGTTCCTGAGATCGCCCGGGATGGGCAAGGTGGTCTCGGCTGCCGAGGCCGTGCGGCTGGTGCGCGACGGCGACACGGTGGCGACCGGCGGCTTTGTCGGCATCGGCTTCGCCGAGGAGATTGCCATAGCGCTGGAGGCGCGCTTCTTGGCGAGCCAGGAGACTGGCGGCGCCCCATCCCCCTCAGGGCTGACCCTGGTCTATGCCGCCGGCCAGGGCGACGGCAAGGAGAAGGGCCTCAACCGGTTCGCCCATGAAGGACTGGTCAGGCGCGTCATCGGCGGACATTGGGGTCTGGCGCCCAAGCTCCAGAACCTAGCGATCGGCAACCGTATCGAGGCCTACAACCTACCGCAGGGCGTGATCACCCATCTGTTTCGGGACATCGCGGCTCGACGTCCGGCGCATGTGACGCGGGTCGGCATGGGGACCTTCGTCGATCCCGTCAATGGTGGCGGCAAGCTCAACGCCCGCACGACAGAAGACCTCGTCTCGCGCATCAGCATCGGGGGCGAGGACTGCCTCTGCTACAAGACCTTCCCGATCCACGTCGGGATCATCCGTGCCACGACCGGTGACCCGGATGGCAACCTGACCATGGAAAAGGAAGCGCTCACGCTCGAGGCGCTGGCCATAGCGATGGCGGCGCGCAATTCCGGCGGCGTGGTGATCGCACAGGTCGAGCGGGTGGCCGAGGCCGGCAGCCTGAACCCGAGACAGGTGAAGATCCCCGGCGTGATGGTCGATTGCGTCGTGGTCGCGCACCCGGAAAACCACTGGCAGACTTTCGCGACCCCCTACAATCCTGCCTTCAGCGGCGAGATCCGGGTGCGATTGGGCTCGCTGCCGCCGATGGAGATGAGCGAACGCAAGATCATCGCCCGGCGCGCTGCCTTCGAACTCAAGCCCAACAGCGTCGTGAACCTCGGCATCGGCATGCCGGAAGGCGTCGCGGCCGTGGCCAACGAGGAGGGCATTATCGATCTCATCACGCTGACAGCGGAGCCGGGCGTGATTGGCGGAATCCCCGCCAGCGGCCTCAATTTCGGGGCCGGCACCAACACTCAGGCGGTGATCGACCAGCCCTATCAGTTCGATTTCTACGACGGCGGCGGTCTTGACATCGCTATTCTTGGTCTCGCCCAGGTGGACCGGGTGGGCAACCTGAACGTCTCGAAGTTCGGGCCGAAGCTTGCGGGCGCAGGCGGATTCATCAACATCAGCCAGAACGCTCAGCGCGTGGTTTTCGTCGGCACGTTCAGCGCGGGAAAGTTGCGCGTCGCCACAGGTGATGGATCCTTGAGGATTCTGGACGAAGCGCGGGCGCGCAAGTTCGTGGAGCGGGTGGAACACGTTACCTTTTCCGGCCCCTTCGCCGTCCGGCGCAGGCAGCCGGTGCTGTTCGTCACCGAACGCTGCGTCTTCACTTTGGGTTCGGAAGGCCTGGAATTGGCGGAGGTCGCTCCCGGCATCGACATCGAGCGCGACATCCTCGCGCTGATGGACTTTGCGCCGATTGTGAAGGGGCGCCCAGAACCGATGGACGCACGGATCTTCACCGATCAGCCGATGGGACTGCGCGAAGACCTGTTGTCGATGCCGTTGGAGCAACGGTTATTCTACGATGCCGCGCAGCAGCGATTTTTTGTCAATCTCGAACGCTTCTCACTGCGCCGCAAACGCGACATCCACGATATTGAAAAGGCGGTCACCGCCGTCCTTTCCCCGCTCGGCCACAAGGTACATGCGATCGTCAACTACGATCACTTCCGGATCGCGCCGGAACTGCTGGACGACTACGGCGACATGGTGCGCGGCCTGGTCGAGCGCTTTTATTCGGCAGTCTCGCGCTACTCCACCAGCGGGTTCCTGCGCATGAAGCTCGGGCAGGCGCTGGCGAGTCGCGGCGTCGCCCCGCACATCTACGAAAGCGCCGAGGAGGCACGGCGCAACCTCGACCAACTGGCGTAATGTCTCACTCGCGCTGGAACCAGCCGCGCAAGCCGCCTTCCATCAGGACCGCAATGCCAAGCCGCGCGCCGAGTATGAGCCCCGCGACCGTTATCGGCCAGGTCAAAGCCAGGACAGAGCCTGCCGTCAGCCCCTGTCCGATCGTGCAGCCTCCCGCCAGCACGCCGCCAAAACCCATGAGCACCGCGCCGCCAATGTGCCGGCGCATCTCGCGCTGGTCGTCATAGGCTTCCCAGCGGAACTCGTCAGCCAGTTTCGCCGCGGCGTAGGCACCAAGCGCAACCCCGGCGACCGACGCCACGCCGAAGTCGCCCCAGCCGCCGTCGGCAATCAGGAAGCCGAACAGCGCGCGCCCCACCGGGGCAACAAAAGTCAGACTTTGCGGGCGTGAGGCTCCAGAAAATTCGTCGACCAGCACACCGGTGGCGACCCAGCCTGCGAGGACACCGAGGCCAAGCACGATGCCCGAAGTGAGCAGTCGCCGTGCCCGGCGCAGCCGCGAATCAGTCAGGGCCCAGATGGCGAGGGCCGCAGCGACGAGCAGGCCGGTCGGTGCAGCCAGTCCGGCCAGATCAAGCTGACGCAGCAGATGGGCAAGGGAGCCGGGCACCGGTCCCGGCATCTCGATCGCCAACGGCTCGAACACCTGCAGCCGCACCGGCCCAAGTACGCCGCGCAGGGTCGCATAGGCCAGACCACCAAAGACGATCAGCGTGATCAGGCTGCGCAGATCGCCGCCGCCCAGGCGCACGAGCGAGCCGAATGCGCAGGTCCCCACCATGGCCATGCCGAAGCCGAACAGGAGCGAACCCAGTGCCGCAGAAATGACGGCGACACGGAGCGGCAGGTAGGTCGTGGCGCTGGCATCAAACATTCCGCCAAGAACAAGGGCCTGTGTGCCGGCCAAAGCAACCGAAAGCGCGAGCGCAAAGACCTTCATGCGTCGCCAATCGTGGCCGATCAATGCATCCTCGATGGCGCCGAATGAGCACAACCGTGCCCGCCAGACAAAGAATCCGCAGGCAAACCCGGCAAGGAGTCCAGCGAGCGAAACGCCAATGGGCGGAAGCGCGATCACTGGACGCCTTCCGCCGGAACGATCAACCCGCAGACGGCTGCGGCGGTTCGCAATAAATGTCGTAGATCACGGTAATGACCCGGCGTACATCCTCGCTGGCGATCGAATAAAAGATGGTCTTCCCGTCGCGTCGCGTATTGACCAGCCCGTCGTAGCGCAGGCGCGCCAGCTGTTGCGACACCGTCGGCTGGCGCAACGACAGGATGTTTTCCAGTTCGCTCACCGAACGCTCCTTCTCCGCCAGCAGGCAGAGCAACAGAAGACGATTTTCATGCGACAGCGCCTTGAGAAAATCGCTGGCCTTGCGCGCCTTCCGCATAAGCTGTTCGAGTTCGGGCGAGTACTCGACATCCGAGCGCAGCTCGTCCTCGATGGCGCGGGAAACGATGGCGGTCATTGCAGGTTCTCGTGGCGGGTTTTTAGCGGCGCGGGCGGGTCAGAATCATCCATGCGGCGCAAGAGAATGTTCAAGAGACCCCAGAATGTGGCATCGTCGAGATAGCCGGCGAAGCGCCCGACCTCGCGCCCCTGATTCATCAGCACGAAGGTTGGAGTCACGCGGATGGGCGGATCGAAGCGGATATCGTCCGGCAACGGACGGTCGGTGCGCACCTTGCGCAGGGGGGCCATGCGGCTTTCCGGGGTCTTCGGATAGATCGGCTCGACCTCCCGCTCCCACTTGACGCAATAGGGGCACCCGGCGCGCGTGAAGTACAGCAACTCGGCCGCAGACACGGTCGCCGCCCCTGCCCAGAGGGCAGCCAGCACGGCCACGACACGTCCGATCTGAATTATCATGACATAATAATATATGCATCTGTTTCAAAACGCCAGCGCCCGCCGAAGAGGCGGGCGCCAACCGTCTCACTTCCTCGTGACCTACTTGTTCACGGGTGATTCCGGATCGAACAGAAACGCGACGACGTCCTTGATCTGCTCTTCGGTGAGGAACTTCGTGTGACCGAAGCGCGGCATCTGTGAACAGGCCATGACGGACTGGGCGTTGTAGACCTTGGCGAAGGTTGCCTTCGCCTCATCCTTCGAGAAGTTGCGCGCCTTGCCATAGCCCTTGAGGCTCGGGCCGAGCGTCCCGTAGGAAAGCTCGGTCGGGGCCATTTCGTGGCAGGCATAACAATTGCCACCCTGATAGGTACCGGGCGCATCCGAGAATTGGCCGCCGGTGCCGCGATTGGCCACCTGGAGCCCTTTCTTCCAGTCGCCCAATACGTTGCCGTCGGCGGGAAACTTGACCGTCGCCTTCTCGCGCGCAACGATCTCGTCGAACAGCTTTGGCGGCGGCGCATTGCCATGCGCGTCGCAGTCCTTCAGCGTTTGATCCTGCGTGACCCGAGCCTTCCAGTCATCATTCGCCTTGCCGAACATGCTCTGGAAATACTTATCAAGGACGGCAGGATCGACCTTCTGCCTTTGTTGAGCCACCGCAGTGGTGGCAAGGCCGGCAAGCGCTGCGGCAATCATCAGCTTCTTCATGTTGTGCCTCCTTCAGCGCTTGATCGACGGAACCTGGATTTCACCGCCTTCTGCCATCTTGGCCATGAAGACAGTGAGCGCGGTGATGCCGTCGGATCCATATTCGGGGATCGGATGGCGCATCTGGCGATAGCAGTCCCACAGCCGGTGCTGCATGGTGCGCACTTGGCTTTGCGACACGCGGTAGGTCGGCCAGCCGCCCATGGTCTCCTTGGCGTCCTTGCCGGGGGCCGAGAAGTTCGGCAGCCCCTGCAGGCGTATGCGCTTGCCGTCCTCGGCGTGGCAGGTGGCGCAGGAGAAATCCATCTGACCGGCGCGGCGGTAGAACAGCGCCTGCCCGGCGGCCAGCATTTCGGCCTCCTTGGGATGCGCGGTCTGCGGCTGGTACTTCATGCCGTTGGACTTGTTGGCGATGAAGGCGACGAGATCCTGCATATCGGAGGTATTGTTGGGGCCACCGAAGCGCCGTCGCACGACATCCGCCGTGTCCAGTTCTTGGATTTTCTGCATGCACCAGAGCAGCCGCTGCTCGAGATCCATGACCCGGTCGGAATCTTTAAAATATCGCGGCAGCTTGGCGAACGCGCCCTCAAGCTTGCCCGGTCCCTCGCCCAGATCACAGGTCTCGAGCGAAACGTTCTTGGCGCCGCGCTTAAGCGACCAGAGCGCCTCACCGCGATCAACGAACAGATAGCCGGGATTAGCCATCGGGTCGTTGATCATCGCGCGATATTTTTCGATTTCTTTTTCGGCGTCTTGTGTGGTCTGCTGAGCCAATCCGGCACCGCTCCAGGCGAACACACCGCAGGTCAGCAGCGCAAGCGCCGCCGCAAGCCGAATCCTCGGGCGCTTCATGCGACCCCTCCCTTTCGCGTTCCTCGATGAGCCGTCGTCTTGATCTGCGCCGGACCCATCATCTGCTTATACCGGTTTTTGTGCTTTGACATTCACAAAAATCGATATATCGATATTTATAAGCGTGGGGCGGAATTGCGCTCGCGTCAAGGGGGAGTTTAAAGTGCCCCGTCGGACGGAAACAGAAGGAGAGAGGCATGGCGTCGTATTCCCGGCGTGAAGCCGTATTGCTCGGATCGGCAGCGTCGCTGGCCGCAATCCTTGCGCCGCAGATGGCGTTGGCCGACGCCAAGGCTGTCGAAGACGAGATCAAGAAACTCTACGCTGACAAGAAGGCTGATGCCGGCAGGATCAAGCTGGACGTGCCGCAGATCGCGGAGAATGGTCTGGTCGTTCCCTTCACGATCGACGTGGAAAGCCCGATGACGGACAAGGACTTCGTTAAGGCCGTCCATGTCTTCGCCGATGGCAATCCGCAACCGTGGATTCTGAGCTACCGCTTCTCGCCGGAGTGCGGCAAGGCGGCGGCATCGGCGCGCATGCGCCTGGCGCAGACCCAGAACATCGTCTGCATCGCCGAAATGTCCGACGGTAAGCTGTTCTCAACCAAGTCCGAGGTGAAAGTCACCATCGGCGGGTGCGGCGGCTGAGCGAGGGAGGAACCACCATGACCACCAATTCAGTTCCGCGCGTGCGCGTCCCCGCCCAGGCCAAGGCCGGCGAGGTAATCGAGATCAAGACCCTGATCTCGCATGAAATGGAAAACGGCCAGCGCAAGGATGCGCAGGGCAATACCGTGCCGCGTCGCATCATCAACAAGTTCACGGCCACCTTCAACGGCAAGATGGTGTTCGAATCCGACTGGCATCCCGCCATTTCGGCCAATCCGTACCAGTCGTTCATGTACAAGGCGAAGGAGTCGGGGGAATTCAAGTTCGTCTGGAAGGACGACAACGGCTCCGACTATTCGGCGACGGCCAAGATCACCGTGGCTTGACACGACAGATGGAAGGCGGGCTGTAGACCCGCCTTTTTCGTATAAGACGACACATCGAGGAACGCCCATGATCTCGCGCAGGGAATTCCTGCAGGCGACAGCGGCTGCTTGCGCCATCGTTTCGGGCACCGGCCTGGGTCCGCTGGGGCGGGTTGCTGCCCAACAGAAGTTGTCGCAGGCCGACATCCTTCGGTTCGAGCCGCTCGGGACACTCACGCTGCTGCATGTCAGCGATACCCATGCCTATCTCAAGCCGCTGTATTTTCGCGAGCCGGCGGTCAATCTCGGTGTCGGCGACGACAAGGGAAAGCCGCCTCACCTGACCGACAAGGCGTTCCGCGACTTCTACAAGATCGCTACCGGTTCCGCCGATGCCTATGCCCTGACGGCCGATGATTTCGGCCAGCTTGCAAAGACCTACGGCAAGATGGGCGGCATGGATCGCGTCGCCACGCTGATCAAGGCGGTGAGGGCCGAACGCGGGGATGACAAGGTGCTGCTGCTCGACGGCGGCGATACCTGGCAGGGCAGCTGGTCCGCGCTCCAGACCAAATCGGCGGACATGGTCGAGATCATGGAATCGCTGAAGGTCGATGCCATGACATCCCATTGGGAATTCACTTTGGGCGAAAAGCGCGTGAAGGAGATCGTTGAAAAGTCGCCCATCGCCTTCCTCGCCCAGAACATTCGCTCCAAGGAGTGGCAGGAGGAAGTCTTCCCGGGCGCGAAGACCTTCGTGAAAGGCGGCGTCAAGGTTGCGGTGATTGGACAGGCGATGCCGCGCACGGCCATCGCCAATCCGAACTGGATGTTCCCGGACTGGGAGTTCGGCCTGCGCGAAGACGAGATGCAGAAGCTGGTCGACAAGGTGCGCGCAGAGGGCGCCGATGTCGTCGTCCTGCTGTCCCACAACGGCGTCGACAACGACAAGAAAATGGTCAGCCGCGTCAAGGGGATCGATATCTGCCTGACAGCACATACGCACGATGCGATGCCAGGCATCATCCAGGTCGGCACCACGGCGGTTATCTGCTCGGGATCCCATGGCAAGTTCGTGTCCCGCCTCGACATCGAGGTGAAGGACCGGAAGGTGACGGGCGTACGCTTCAAGCTGATGCCGGTCTTCTCCGACGCCATCACGCCTGATCCGGCCATGTCCGCGCTGATCGACAAGTGGCGCAAGCCCTATGAAGCGGAACTCGGGCGCGTGATCGGAACGACCGAATCCGTGCTTTACCGTCGCGGCAATTTCAATGGCACGTTCGACGACCTGATCTGCCAGGCGATGCTGGCCGAACGGGACGCGGAGCTCTCCCTTTCTCCCGGCTTTCGCTGGGGGCCGAATCTGATCGCCGGAGACCCGATCACCTTCGAGGCGATCACCAACGCCACGGCCATCACCTATCCCGCCTGCTATCGCATCGAGATGACGGGCGAGCAGATCAAGGCAACCCTTGAAGATATTGCCGACAACATCTTCCACCCCGATCCCTATTTCCAGGGCGGCGGCGACATGGTGCGTGTAGGCGGGATGGGCTATTCCATCGACATTTCCAAGCCGGTCAACCAGCGCATTTCCAACATGACGCAGTTGAAGTCAGGCCAACCGATCGAAGCTGCGCGCAAGTATGTCGTCGCAGGTTGGGCCAGCGTCAACCAGGCGACGCAGGGCCCTCCGATCTGGGAAGTGGTCGAAAAATATGTCGGTCGCGTCAAGTCCGTGAAGATCGACGAAAATGCGTCGGTCAAGGTCACGGGCGCCTGAGCCGCCGCGGAACACCATCGTGAGCGGGCCAGACCGTCCTCCTTCTTTCAGTCGGCGCAGCCTGCTGGGAAAGGCCGGCCTGGCTGGCGCGGGGTTGGTGGCGACCGCCACGACAGGGGCGCGCGGCGCGTCCGGCACACCCGATCCGGCCATCACCGACATCCAGGACTGGAACCGTTACCTCGGCGACGGCGTCGACAAGGCTCCCTACGGAAAGCCTTCGAAGCATGAGGCACACGTCATCCGGCGCAATGTCTCGTGGTTCACGGCCGATACGGCGTCCTCCATCAATTTCACGCCTTTGCATGCGCTTGAGGGCGTCGTCACGCCCAACGGCCTGTGTTTCGAGCGCCACCATTCCGGCGTTGCCGACATCGACCCGGCGAAGCACCGGCTGATGGTGCACGGTCTCGTCGAAAAGCCGCTCGTCTTTGCGCTCGACGATCTCAAGCGGTTTCCCGGCCGTGTGAACCGGCTCTATTTCCTCGAGTGTTCGGCCAACTCCGGCATGGAATGGCGTGGCGCGCAGATGAACGGCTGCCAGTATACGCACGGCATGATCCACAATGTCTGGTATACCGGCATTCCGCTGAGGTCGCTGCTTGCGGAAGCTGGGCTGCGCCCGGGCGCGCGCTGGCTGCTGGCGGAGGGTGCGGACGCGGCTGCGATGACCCGCTCCATCCCCCTTGAGAAGGCGCTCAAGGATTGCATCGTCGCCTGGGCCATGAATGGCGAAGCGCTGCGCCCGGAACAGGGCTATCCCCTGCGCATCGTTGTGCCCGGCTGGGAGGGCAGCCTGTGGGTGAAATGGCTGCGCCGTATCAAGGTCGGCGACCAACCCTGGCAGCACCGCGAGGAGACGTCGAAGTACACCGACCTCATGGCCGATGGACGGTCGCGCCGCTTCACATGGGTCATGGATGCCAAGTCCGTCATCACCAGCCCGTCGCCGCAGGCGCCGTTCCGACACCGGGGGGCGAATGTGCTGACCGGACTGGCCTGGTCAGGACGCGGACGGATCACACGCGTCGACGTGTCGATCGACGGTGGGCGCAACTGGACCACGGCGCGCCTTGACGGCCCTGTGCTTCCGATGTCTCTCACGCGGTTCTATCTCGACTTCGACTGGGATGGCCGGGAGATGCTCGTCCAGTCCCGCGCCATGGATGAGACCGGCTACCTGCAGCCGAACAAGGCCGATCTGCGCAAGATCCGTGGCATCAATTCAGCCTACCATAACAACGCAATCCAGACCTGGCGCGTGATGCCGGGCGGCGAGACCGAAAATGTCGAAGTCTCGTAAGCTTCCTGCGCTCCTTGTCGCCCTGGTGGCCCTGCCGCTGCTGACGTCCGGCGCCGGCGCGGAGCAGCCGGCCAGCAAACGCTCCGGCCTTGGCCGCCTCGCCCACCCCGACGAGATCCGCGCCTGGGACATCGATGTCCGGCCCGACGGACAGGGCCTGCCGGCCGGAAGCGGATCGGTCAGGGATGGCGAAGCGCTGTTTCAGGAGCGATGCGCGACCTGCCATGGCGATTTCGGCGAAGGAACTGGCCGGTTTCCCGTGCTGGCCGGCGGCCGCGGGTCGCTTGACAAGGAAAGCCCAATAAAGACGGTGGGGTCGTTCTGGCCCTACGCCGCGACGCTCTACGACTATGTTCGCCGCGCCAAGCCGTATGGAAATGCGCGCTCCCTGTCGGACGACGAGGTTTACGCCGTGGCGGCCTACGTCCTCAGCCTGAACGATGTGGTGAAGGACGATTTCGTCTTCAGTCGCGAGACGCTGCTGACGATCAGCATGCCCAATGCCGCTGGGTTTCGCGATGATGATCGCATGGCCAGCGAAAAGCACTTTTGGGCAAGAAGTCCCTGCATGAAGACCTGCGGGAAAGGTCCGGCGCGGATCGTAGGCCGCGCCGGCGCGATCGATGTAACGCCTGATGCGAAGGACAGGCCGAGGGGGGAATGATGCGCCAGCAAAGGACACGGGCCTTACTCATCGCAGCCGGTTTCATTGCAGCGGGACTGCTTGCCGCCACCGCCAATCCGTCGGCTCCGAAGTCGACCGGCGACCGGGAACTGGGAGAGTACCTTTCGTCGCAATGCACGGGGTGTCACCAACTGTCTGGCATCGCGGTTGGCGGCGTGCCTCCGATTGTCGCATGGCCCGAAGACCAATTCATCGCGATCATGGATTCCTATAAGGAAGGCGTGCGAGACAATGAAACCATGCGCGTGATCTCTCATCGCCTTTCAAGAGAGGAAATTGCAGCGCTTGCCGCCTTTTTCGGCAGTCTGCCGGATCAATCGACCAAGAAGTAGTCAGCCATCCCCGGAGAGGAGCGCCATGACAGATACAAGCCGCAGACACCTCATCGGCGCCCTGGCCGCGGCCGGTGCCGCCGCCGCCGGCCCCGCACTCGCAGCGCCGACGATCCTGAAGATCGCCGACATCAAGAAGGAGGCCGATGTCGCCTGCCTTTACCACTGTGATTTCGGTGATCCCGCGCGGTTCAGCCAGATGCTGGTGAATATCGGCAATCACTACTCGGTCTACGGCGGCAATCCGTTCGACCTCCAGTTGTGCATCGTGGCCCATGGCCAGGGCGTGAAGTTCTTCCTGGAGTCGCTTGAGGGCAGCCCCTGGTCCGAAGAGACGACCGTTCCCAAGATTTTCGAGCGGGTCGAAGGCTTGGCCAGGAGCGGCCTGCGGATCTACCTCTGCGACATCACATTCGAACGCCAGAAACTGGATCGGAACAAGGCCCGCAGGAATGACTTCGTGCGCTTTGTGCCGTCTGGCGTCGCAACCGTGGCGGAATTGCAGGCCAAAGGCTTCGGTTACATGAAGATTGGCTGATCCACTTAAAGACCAACAACCCAGAATAGGAGGATACCCATGACATTCAACCGCAGAACCTTCCTGGCTGGCGCCACGGCCGGAATCGCAACGGTCTATGCGCCTGCTGTGGTCGGACAGGCGCGCCAGCGCCTGGTGGTCATCGGTGGCGGGCCCGGCGGCGCCACGGTCGCGAAGTACGTGGCGCGTGACAGCCAGGGCGCCGTGAACGTGACGCTCGTCGAGCCGTCGGCCTCCTTCGTCACCTGCTTCCACTCCAATCTCTACCTCGGGGGATACCGGAAGTTCGAAGAAATCACCCACACCTACGAGCCGCTCACCAAGAAATACGGGGTAAATCACGTGCGTCAGGCCGCCGTCCACGTGGACCGTGCCGCCAAGACAGTCCGCACGCAGGACAACACCACTCTGTCCTACGACCGGCTGGTCGTCGCCCCGGGCATCGACCTGAAGTACGATTCGGTGCCCGGCTGGGGCAAAGATCACGAAGAGAAAATGCCGCATGCCTGGAAGGCCGGACCGCAGACCCAGTTGCTGAAGAGGCAGCTCGACGCGGTTCCCGATGGCGGCGTCATCGTGATGATCGCCCCGCCGAACCCCTACCGCTGCCCACCGGGACCCTACGAGCGCATTTCGATGATGGCCCACGCGCTCAAGGCCGCAGGCAAGGGCAAGTGCAAGATCATCGTCCTTGATCCGAAGGAGAGCTTTTCCAAGCAGGCGCTGTTCCAGGAAGGCTGGGAAAAGCACTACAAGGGCATGGTCGAGTGGATCGGACCGAAGGTGCACGATGGCATCAAGTCGGTTGACCCGCAGACGATGACCGTCACGACGGGCTTCGAGACCTACAAGAACTGCGCGCTGGTCAACGTCATCCCGGCGCAGATGGCTGGAACGATCGCCTCGCAGGCCGGTCTTACCAACGCGTCGGGCTTCTGCCCGATTGATCCGACCAATATGAAGTCCTCTCTCGATCCGAATGTCTTTGTGATCGGCGATGCGTCCATCGCTGGCGACATGCCGAAGTCCGGCTTCTCGGCGAACAGTCAGGCGAAGGTTGCCGCAAACGCCATCCGCGGCGATTTGACCGGTTCCCGTGTTTTCCCTGCGAAGTATACGAACACCTGCTGGTCGCTGATCGAGACCGACGACACGGTCAAGGTCGGCGGCGCCTACGAGCCGAAGGATGGCAAAATCACCGCGACGGAGACATATGTCTCCAAGACCGGCGAAAGTGCCGAGCTTCGCAAGCAGACGCAGGCCGAGAACATGGGCTGGTACGCCGGCATCATTGCGGACATGTTCAGCTGAGTTGCGCTACGCACTAGAGATGCGCCCCGCTCAAGTCCGGGCGGGGCGTCCGAAGAAAGGCTTGGAAGGAATGGACAGGAACTTCATCAAGACCGCTGCTGTCGCCGCTTTTCTGGCTGCGTCATCCGTCGGCGCCCTCGCACAGGACGTCGAGGCCGGGCAGAGGTCCTTCAACAAATGCCGCCCCTGCCATCAGGTCGGCGAAGGCGCCAAGAACATCGTCGGACCGCTCCTCAACGGCCTGTGGGGCCGCAAGTCCGGCACCATTGAAGGCTACAACTATACCGACGCCAACAAGAATTCCGGCATCACCTGGGACGATGCAACCTTCACGGATTACATCAAGGACCCGAAGGCCAAGATCCCCGGCACCAAGATGGTTTTCGCCGGCATCAAGAACGAAAAGGAAATCAACGATCTGATGGCGTTCCTCAAACAGTACGACAAGGACGGCAAGAAGCCCTGATCGTCGCAGCTGGCCGACTGACGCCGATGAGCCAGGTCGCTTGACCTGGCTCATTGCGTTTCAGCGACATCCGTAGGTTCCTTCAACATGAAGGACGAACCTATGCGAGGCGCCATGATCACCGTCGAGGACTGCGTCGCCATGTCGGGACTCACCAAGGCCGAAGTCGAGGCGATTGCCGAGCACGAGCATCTGGGCGAAGCCCAGGCTGCGGCGCTTGGGCACTATCTTCTGCATCGAGTTCACGGACCGGAAAAGATTCGCGCCATGATCGAGGATGACATCCGCACCGCCATGAAACACGGGGCCACGGCTCACGCCGGCGTGCTGCTCAGGGCGCTCCGGCAGTTCCTGCACGATTTTCCGGAGGGTCGGGCCGTTGCGTCATGATTCCACGCTGACAACCTGGCTGCCCGGACCCGGCGCCCCGGGCTTACGTCACACAGGGACCGCTTGAACCAAAGCCGCTCGCCGCTAGGCTGTCAGCATGAGACAGGCACTGAAGAAGGTTCTTTCCGATCAGTTCGCGCTGCTGATCTTCCGCCCGTTCCGCCCGAACCTTGCCGAATATCGCGCCTACTACTTCGCTTGGGGATTCGTCGCCACCTGGCTCGCCGGCGTCGGTCGATACTGGGACCATCCCAATGCAGCCTGGTGGCAGTATCTTGGACTGGGCTCGATCGGCTATGTCTTCGTCATGGCCGCCTTCCTTTGGCTCGTGGCCGCGCCGATCCGTCCGGCGCACTGGCGATACGACTCCGTATGGCTCTTCGTTTCACTGACCTCCCTGCCCGCTCTACTCTACGCCATTCCGGTCGAGACATTCATGGACCTGGGTCAGGCGCAACTTGCGAACATGCTGTTCTTGGCCGTTGTCGCAACCTGGCGGGTGATCCTGCTGTTTCGCTATCTGCGGTTCTCGGGTCGGCTGAGCTGGGGCGAAGTGACCGTGGTTGCCCTGCTCCCCCTGGCCCTGATCGTCGCCGCGCTCACGGTCCTGAACCTCGAGAAGGCGGTTTTCGAGCTCATGGGCGGCAATCGGGCAGGCACCGCCAACGACGGCGCCTATGTCATCCTGCTTCTGTTGACGACGCTGTCCCTATTCGCAAGCCCGGTCCTCGCCCTCTCCTACCTCGTTATGATCGGGAGCAACTTGCGCAAGCCGAAGGACCGGAGTGTGAGCCCGCGCGCGCCCGGAACGGACTGACCGGCACTCCAGCGCATGCTCAGGTAAATCTGCTTGAACGGGATGAATCGCATTCCGTCCTCGCGCGGCTTGGAGATCAAGACGTGCCGTAGCGCCCAGTGATCTGCCTATGGTTACATCTGTCCTAGAATCAGGCTGCGGGAGTGTTGCATGACGATTGAGATCACCTGCATCGCCGATCTGAAGTGCGAGATCGGCGAAGGGTGTTTTTGGGATGAGCGGGAGCAGGCGTTGTTCTTCGTCGATATCGCTCCGGGCGTCCTGTATCGGCTGAAAGACGGGTCGCTGGACCAGTGGCATCTGGGTGAGCCCCTGGGTTGCCTCGCGCTTGATCGCGCCGGAAAGGCGATCCTTGCGCTGAAATCCGGCCTGTATCGCTTCGACTTCGCAACCGGCCACAGACAGTTGATCGCCCATCCCGAAGCCGACCGGCCGGGAAACAGGTTCAACGATGGCGCGGTGGACCGGCAAGGCCGGTTCTGGGCCGGGTCGATGAAGCTGTCGGGACCGCCGGAGCGGACCGGCGCCTTCTATCGAATCGATCCCGACCTTGCGATCACCCGGCATTTCGACGAGACCTTCACCACCAATGGTCTGGCGTTCAGTCCGGATGGTCGAACCATGTACTTTTCCGACTCCCATCCGGACGTTCGCACCGTCTGGGCATGCGACTACAACCCGAACATCGGTATTCCCTCCAATCGCCGGGTCTTTTTTGATACCCGGCTTGTCGCCGGCAGGCCGGACGGAGCAACCGTGGACGCCGAAGGCGGATACTGGATGGCCGGCGTCGGCGGCTGGCAGCTGGTCCGCTTGCGGCCAGACGGAGTCATTGACCGGATCATCGACTTCCCGGCAGAGAAGCCTTCGCGCCCGTGGTTTGGCGGAAAGAACCTCGACACCCTCTTCGTCACGTCGCTGCGCGCCGGGCTGACGCCGGGAACCGAGTCGCGCCAGCCGCAGGCCGGCGGCCTGTTCGCGGTCACGGGCTTGGGCGTGCGGGGGTTGGCTCAACCCCGGTTCGGTGGTTGATTCGGTCCCGCTCGAAAGGCGAAGGGCGCGATGACGATCACCAGGGCAATCCGCGCCAACTGGTGCACGAGCACGAAGGCGATGTCGAGGTGCAGCGCCAGGGCAACAAGGCTCATCTCCGACAGGCCACCGGCGGCAAAGGCGAGCAACACGGAAGAAAAGCCCCCGGCGCTGTAGGGCGCCAGCAGCCAGGCCACGGCGCAGGTCACGGCCACCAGAACGCCATTCGTGATCACGGAATGCCCAATGATCGTCACGAGCTCCCGACGGGCGAACCCCGTGAAGCGGCATCCCGAGGCGCATCCCAGAAACACCTGCGCCGCATTGATGATCTCGCTTGGAATGACAAAATCCGTCCACCCGCCGCCATGCACGATCGCCGACAGGATCAGCGGGCCGAGCATGAACTTGGCCGGCAGCCTGAGGATCTGGCCCAGCATGACGCCCGCCAGGGCAACGCCGACCACCCAGACGTAGGTTGATGGCGACGCCGCCCAGATCGACACCGGGGTCGATTGGCGCGGTCCGAGTGACACATGCTCAGCGAACTGCACAATGAACGGCACAGTGGCGACAATCACCGCGATGCGGGTGGCATGAACCAGCGCGATGCGCCGCACGTCGCCGCCCGCCTCCTCGCCGAGGACCGCCATGTCGACCAGCCCGCCGGGCATGCCGGCGAAGAAGCCCGTGGGATGATCAAACCCGGCGATGCGTCGATAGTAGGTCACCGCGCCCCAGCCCAGGACCGCCATCAGCGCAATCATCGCGGCCAAGGTCACGGCATAGTTCAGCAATTGGCCCAGGAAGCTCGGGGAGAAATTGGTGCCCAGCATCACGCCGAGCAGCGGCAACACCACCGACCTTATGATCTTCGGCATGGCCAGCGGCAGGCCAGCGATGGCCAAAATCCCGCACGCGCACAGCGATCCCAGCATCCAGGGCAACGGAACACCGAGGCCCTGGAACAGCCAGCCCGAGGCGGTTCCAACCGCGAGCGTCAGGACAATCCAGCCCGCATGTGGCTGCTGCGGGCTTGGCTGACCCGTTTCCGGAGCGGAGGCTTGGGGTGCGGTCATGGTCGGACGGCCGGCATTCGGCATCATATTCTTAGCTTGCTAATAATCATGTCGGCCAGGCGGCACAAGCCGCAAGGGCGCAAGGACTTGCGCAGCTCGCGATCCCTTTCCATATTTGCAGCAGCGGCGGGTGCCACCCTGGGCCTGCCGCGGACCGGAAGCGCCAATCCTGCCGAGGGCTTCATTTATGTCGCGCGTGCCAACCCTATCGTCGCCCTTCATGCTCGGTTTCGACGACATCGAGCGGGCGCTTGATCGCCTGACGAAGGGATCGAACGACGGCTACCCGCCGTACAATATCGAACGCATTCCACGCGGTGAGACCGTGCCGGAACGTCTGAGGATAACCTTGGCCGTGGCTGGCTTCACGCGCGACCAGCTCGAGATCACGCTGGAGGAAAACCAACTGGTGATCCGTGGTCGCCAGCAAGACGACAAGACAAGGCACTATCTGCATCGTGGCATTGCCGCGCGGCAGTTTCAGCGCAGCTTTCTGCTGGCTGACGGAATGGAGGTGCTGGGCGCCGAACTCGCCAATGGTTTGCTGGCGATTGATCTGGCCCGGCCAGAGCCGGAGCGCATCATTAAGAAAATCGACATCCTCGGCCGTGAATAATGGCGAGGTGCTAGGAAAGGAGCGATGCCATGCAGGATCGCAACGTAGTCCTCAGGCGCATGCAGTCCGCCCCGATGACGCCGCAAGAACTGGCGGCACTGGGCGATGGGCAACTCGCCTATGTCAAGGCGATGTCCTCCGATGACGTGAACCGGCTCTATCCCAATGCTCCGGCGCTGCAGCCGGGCATGAAGCTGTTCGCACTGCTCTCGGCGGACGGTTCGCCCATCCTGCTGACCGACACGAAAGACGCCGCGATTGCCGGCGCCTGGCAGCACGAACTGGCGACCGTCAGCCTCCACTAGGCTTTCGGCCGCTCGCCTACTCGCCTGTCCGCAGGTTAGATACGGGCGAACCGGATTCGCCCGTATGCCCGTGCGCCGCCTCGACCCCGTGCTGATCGACCGCATCGCTGCGGGCGAAGTGATCGAACGCCCGGCTGCGGCCGTGAAGGAACTGGTTGAAAACGCTCTGGATGCGCAAGCCTCGCGTGTCGAGGTCGTCCTGGAGGCTGGCGGCCGGCGGCTGATCCGCGTGATCGACGATGGCGTTGGCATGAATCTGGCCGATCTCGAGCTGGCGATCGAACGCCATGCGACGTCGAAACTGCCCGACGGCGACCTGACGAGCATCGCCACGCTCGGGTTTCGAGGCGAGGCGCTGCCTTCGATCGCTTCGGTGGCGCGGCTCGAAATCTCGAAATCTCGCCGCCGCACTTCTGCGCATCGTCGGCCGACAGCAGGCCGCGCCGCAGG
>ERZ761609.1360-NODE-1360-length-21978-cov-36.454865_pt1 | contig 21978 bp, 18 predicted proteins | sample MGYA00511163_ERZ761609 | MGnify/ENA primary metagenome ERZ761609 (study PRJEB28899, sample SAMN02445070) | bioreactor sludge metagenome | biome: EBPR sludge | place: Australia: Brisbane, Thorneside Wastewater Treatment Plant | collected 2011-12-16 ... | reverse complement strand
GCTGGACGCGGCGCTGGCGCTGGCCCGCCAGGTGGCCGACGGCCCCACGCAGGCCATGGCCCGCATCAAAGACCTGTGCCGCCACGCCCACCGCGACGGGCTGGAAGAACAGCTGGAGCGCGAAGCTGGCCACATGGTGCTGGCGCAGGAAAGCGCCGAATCGCTGGAGGGCATCGGTGCCTTTCTGGACAAACGCCCGGCTGATTTCGTCAAGCTGCGCCGCTCTGCGGCCTGACCCCATCCCACACACCACACGACATGGCACACACCACCACCGATTCCGACACCTCCCCGCCCGACCTGCCCTTAAGTGGCGTGCGGGTGCTGGACCTGTCCCGCGTGTTCGCCGGGCCGTTGTGCGGCCAGGTGCTGGCCGATTTCGGGGCCGAAGTCATCAAGGTGGAGCACCCCGGCCGGGGTGACGACACCCGCGACTGGGGCATTCGCATCGGCAAGACCGAGACCACCTACTACAACGGCATGAACCGCAACAAGCGGTCCGTCACGCTGGACCTGCAAAGCCCCGAGGCCTTGCGCATCGTCCAGCAACTGCTGCCGCAGTTTGACGTGGTCATCCACAACTTCAAAACCGGTGGGGCCGAAAAACTGGGTCTGGGTTACGAACAGCTCAAGGCCCTCAAGCCCGATCTGATTTACTGCGCCATTGCCGGTTACGACACCAGCGGCCCCGAGGCCAAGCGGCCGGGGTACGACCTGGTCATCCAGGGCGAAGCGGGGCTGATGGCGCTGAACGGCGATGCAGGCATGCCGCCGCTGAAGTTCGGCGTGGCAGTGGTGGACATGATGACCGGCATGTACGCCGCACAGGCCGTGCTGGCCGCGCTGTTCCGCCGCGAGCGGACGCAAGATCGGGCAAAAAAGGGCCAACTGATCGAGCTGGCGTTGTATGACTGCGGCCTGAGCGTGACCGGCTACTACGGGCTGGATGCATTGATGCTGGGCAAAGACCCCGCGCGCTATGGCAACGCGCACCCGTCCATCGTGCCCTACGGCATGTTCGAGGCGGCGGATGGCCCGCTGATCATCGCGGTGGGCAACAACAGCCAGTTCGACAAGCTCTGCCGCCAGGTGGTGATGCGGCCCGACATCGTCGAAGACCCGCGTTACGCCACCAACGTGGCGCGTGCGCAGAACCGCCTGACGCTGGCCCCCATGGTGACTGAGCTGATCCGCCAGTTCCCGCGTGATGTGCTGCTGGAGCGGCTGACGGCGCACGGCATTCCCTGCGGCCGGGTAGCGGGCCTGCACGAGGCGCTGACCAGCGAGCGCACCCAACGCGGCGGCTTGGTCAAAAGCATGCCTCACCCCGTGGCGGGCAGCACCCATGTGTTTGCACCGCCCTACCGGCTCGACGGGCAGCGCCTGCCCATCCGCAACGCGCCGCCCACACTGGGCGAAGGCACGCGCGAGGTGCTGACCCAACTGCTCCAAATGACTGACGAACAACTGGAAGCGCTACGCGCCCAGGGCGTGCTGACGCTGCCCGACTGAGCTGGCGACTCCCCATCGATTTCCCCACCCACCACCAAGAGGAGACATTCAGATGAACGCATTTCTTCAACGCCGCACCCTCGCCACCGCACTGGCCGCAGCGGCCACCCTGGGTACATTGGGCCTGGCGGGCACAGCCCATGCGCAAAGCTGGCCCAGCAAGCCCATCAAACTCATCGTGCCCTACGCGGCAGGCGGTGCGACCGACATCACGGCGCGCACCATTGGCGAGAAGCTGTCGGCGCGCCTGGGGCAGCCGGTGCTGGTGGACAACCGGGGTGGCGCAGGTGGCGTCACCGGCACCGATGCCGCGCTCAAGTCCCCGGCCGATGGCCACACCCTGCTGGTGTCGCTGGGCACCACCATGCTGATCAACCAGTTCCTGTATGACAAGTTGCCCTACAACCCGCAGACCGACCAGGCCCTGATCACACAGATTGCACTGGCCCCCGTGGTGCTGCTGGTCAACCCGCAGTTGCCGGTGGCCACTGCGCCCGAACTGCTGGCCCACATCGAAAAGAACAAAAGCAAGATCGCCTACGGCTCGTGGGGCATGGGTTCCTACGCCCACCTGGCCGGTGCCTGGCTGTCCGACAAGCTCAAGGCCGACATGAACCATGTGGCCTACAAAGGCGAAGCGCCCATGCTGCAAGACCTGGTGGGTGGCCAGTTGCAGATGGCGTTTGCCAGCCTGCAGTCCGCCCGGCCCTACCTGGAGTCGGGGCGACTGAAAGCGTTGGCGGTCACCGGTGCCCAGCGCATGGACGCGCTGCCCAAGGTGAGCACCATGAGCGAGCAAGGCATCAAGGACGAAGTGTTCCAGGTCACCGGCTGGCTGGGCATGAGCGCACCGGCCAAGACGCCCCCCGACGTGGTGGCGCGCCTGGGCACCGAGGTGCAGGCCGTGATGGCGCTGCCCGAGGTGCGGGAGCGCATCCAGCAAATGGGCTTCTTGCCGGTGGGCAGCAGCCCTGAACAGTTTGCCGCGCAGGTCAGAAAAGACGCGCCCGTGTGGGAGCGCGTGGTGAAGGTGTCGGGCGCGAAGTTGGACTGAACGTTCCAGGCCGATACCACGACAGCCCCCCATCGGTCAGGGTGGCCTTGCGGCTCAGGGGGCAAGCCGCAGTCACCCGATGCAGTGTCGGGAGGCCTACCTCCGGCACGCCACGGCTGTTACTGCAAAAATCCAATCTTGCTTTTGGCTTGGGAAGTCCTTGGCAAATCCTCCGTCAGGATTTCCTCGTGCCGGTTCAGCCGTGCGTTGCCAAAGCCGGTCATCAGCGCGCGTCGCATGTCACGTGGGGCCAGTTCCGCCAAAGCATCGAGCACGTCGGTGTGTGGCTCGGCGCCAAAATGGCGGCCCCAATCATGGTCACCGCGAATGCTCTGGTAAAGATTGCGCGCAATCTCGCGGGCTTGTTCCGGCGTCGGTGGATCAATCTCAAACACATTCATGCGGTTGAGAATCGGGTCGGGGATGGCGCGTGCATCGTTTGCCGTGGTGACCCAGATGACCTGGCTTGCATCAATGGCCACTTCGGCAAACTCGTCAGTGAAACTGCCCGCTGTGTCGTGTTCCAGCAAACCGTACAACGCCCCCAATGGGTCGTACTGTGCATCAGAGGCAGCCTTGTCGATTTCGTCCACCACCATCACCGGGTTGGCGTATTGGCCGTCGACCAACGCTTCAAACACCTTGCCAGGCCGGGCGCCTTTCCACTGCGATGACGAGCCAGACAACAACCAGCCTGCGGTCATGGAGCTCATGGGCACCAGACTCATGCCCGTGCCCAAAAGCTGTGCGAGCTTTTTGGCGAAGTGTGTCTTGCCAATGCCCGGATCGCCCAGCAGGAGGATGGGTGTGACCTCCAGCCCATCGCGGCAATCGTGGCTGAGCGCGACGTGCCGCTTCACATCATCCAAGACCTCTGTGAAATTGGGCAGCTGAGCATAGAGTTCGCCCATGTCAGGCACGCCCGAGGGTTTGACCTGGAAGCGTTCCGGGCCCCGTTCCAACATGCGCTGGTAGACGTTGCGCAAACTTTCACATTCACGCTCAGGCAGTTTGGCCAGTTTGCGCTCGACATCGCCCGGTGCGAACACGTTTCGCATGTTGGCGACTGGCAAAGAAAAGCCCTGTGATTGGGGGACAAGACTGCGGGATTCCATGGTGCACTCCTTGTGGTCCAGACACAGTCAAAATTAAAGCATGTAGCGTGCCATCTGAAAACATCGGAAATGCCCGGTACCCGTGCCGTTGTTGGATGCACCAGCACACACAGCCGCCCGAAGGTGCGACCGTGCAGCGACCACATGCGCGCAGCGCACCACTTTTGGGCTGCGCTCCCGCAAACGCCTGCTGCCGCAGCGATCAGGTGTTCGTTCTTTGCCTGCGAGAAGTTGTGTGTGGCGGTGTCGTCAACGTCACATTGCCGTCAATCGGCTGCCTTGCTTGCATGGTCCACAGTCAAGTGGGAAGAGGCGAGCGAACAGGCGGGCGTGACGCTGGATTGATCTGGCGAGGCGGGAGCGGATTTACAGCTGCCTGATCTTTGTCAATGCGTCAGCCAAACGCTCAGCGCCATCAAGGGGTTGTTGTCAAAGACCATCATGTAGCGGAATCGCGGCCTGCCTTCGCTACCCACAGCTTGCCCAATTTCAGTTTCAGCTCGGAGTCGGTGTTGTCGCGATCATCACCCTTGGCCTTGACGATGAAGTCGGGGTGGTGGTTCAGATAATCCTTCAGCTCCGTGAAATGCTCTCGTCAGCTGGGGTCATTTGCGCCACCAGTGTTTCAGGCGCAATGTCCTGTTCGTGCGGCCAAGTCACTGCACCCCATTGAATGCCCACGCGGTTGAAGTAAGCTGGGTCTTTCAACTCACGAAACACACCATGTTCCAGGTAGGGTGTGAGGTCAAACAGGCCACGCCGCCCGTCGGCCAGTTCTACGTAAATGCGGTGGCCGCTCAGCGGCTTGACGGTGGTGACATCGCAGTTCATGGCAGTCCTCACAGTGGGTCAATTTTGTAGGGCAATTCGCCGCTGGCGGCCAACTCCCAGTCGGCCATCAGTTCGTCTCGGTGCAGTTCAATCCAGGCTTGCACCAGGCGCAACTGTTTGCGCGGCAACTCCCCTGCCAATACCTCGCCATCGCCAATGCCGATGGATGCCTCGAACTCGGCATATCGGGCATGTATGTGCGGCAGGCTGTGGTGCAGGTTGTCCAGCAAATACAGCCGGATGATGATGCCGTAGAACATCGAAATGACGGGCATGGCGTGCGTCCTTGGTCAGCAATAGCTGAGTATTGTTGCAGTCGGTGATGCGCCTGTTGGTGTTGCTGGTGGGTCTTCCTGTGCAGCAAAGGGGCATGCTCGATTTTGGCTGTTTTAGCGGCTTGTCATGGCTGAGGCGAGCAGTCCTAGAGTGCGTCACCTGCAATTCAGTTGTCCTGGGTGTCTGGCTTGACCTGACCGGCCCGTTCAGCCCGCTCCCGCGCCATCTGCTCTTCCAGCTGCTGCCGCCCCTGCCGGGCCACGGCAATCAGCTTGGAGCGGTCTTTGTGGTGGGGGTACATGTCTTCCAGCAGCTGGGTGTTGTGCTGCTTGAAGCGCCGGGCCACCGCCTGCGCCTCGTCTGCCGACAGGCCGAGGGCTTGCAGCACGCGCTGACCGGTGTGCAGGCTGCTTTCAAACAGTTCGCGGTCCAGTTCGGTCACGCCCCGGTCGCGCAAGGCGTTCCAGTGGGTCACGTCACGGGCGCGGGCCACCAGCTTCAGGTGCGGGAAGTGCTCGCGCGCCAGGTCCACCACGGCCAGCGACTGCTCCGCGTCGTCTACCGCCACCACCAGCACCTGGGCGGTCTCGGCCCCGGCGGTGCGCAGCAGGTCCAGTCGCGATGCGTCGCCGTAGAACACCTGGTAACCAAAGGCGCGGGCGGTTTCCACCATGCCAGCGTCGTGCTCCAGCACGGTGGCCGGCAGGCCCTGGGCGCTGAGCAGACGCGCCACGATTTGCCCGTAGCGGCCGAAGCCCGCGATGATGGTGGGGGCTGACTGCGGTTCGGCCAGTTCTTCCAGCGTGGTGGTTTTGCAGTTGGCAAAGCGCGGCAGAAGCCAGCGTGTGAGGGCGGCCAGCAGCAGCGGGCTCAGCAGCATGGACAACGCCACCGCACCCACCAGCAGCGAGGCGGTTTCGGCCTCAATGGCCTTGGCTCCGGCGGCGGCCTGGAACACCACGAATGCGAACTCGCCACCCTGCGCCAGCAGCAGCACCAGCACGGGCCGCTCGGCCAGCGGGATGCCCATGGCCCGGGCCAGCAGCCAGATGACCACGCCTTTGACGGCCAGAAACCCCAGCACCACGGCCAGCATCAGCCAGGGTTGCGCCATCAGCACGCCAAAGTCGATGCTCATGCCCACGGCGATGAAAAACAGGCCCAGCAGCAGGCCCTTGAAGGGCTCGATGTCGGTTTCCAGTTCGTGGCGGTATTCGCTGTCGGCCAGCAGCACACCGGCCAGAAACGCGCCCAGTGCCATCGACAGGCCCATCACCTGCATCAGCCCGGCCACGGCCACCACCAGCAACAGGGCGGCAGCGGTGAAGATTTCGGGCGTGCCGCTCTTGGCCACGGCGCGCAGCAGTGGCCGCAACAGGGTGCGACCACCCAGCACCACTGCACCAATCACGCCGATGATTTTGATAGCTTCAAATGCTTTATCAGCAAGCGGCAGAGGCACATTGTGTGCAGAATTTGCAGCCAGCAAGGGCAACAGCGCCAGAATGGGAATGGCCGCCACGTCCTGAAACAGCAGGATGGAAAAGCCCGCCTGCCCGCCCGATGTGCCCATCAGGTTGCGCTCCTGCATGACCTGCAGCGCAATGGCGGTGGACGACAGAGCCAGGCCCAGCGCGGCCACCACCGCCAACGTCAGCGGCACACCGGCCAACACCGCTGCCCCGGCCAGTACACCCGCGCAGCCCAGCACCTGGGCGCTGCCCCAGCCGAAGATGGGGCGGCGCAGCGTCCACAGGCGGCGGGGCTCCAGCTCAAGCCCCACCAGAAACAGCATCAGCACCACGCCAAACTCGGCAAAGTGCAGGATGTGTTCCACCTCGGTCACCAGCTTCAGGCCCCACGGGCCAATGGCCATGCCGGCGGCGAGGTAACCCAGGATGGCCCCCAGCCCGGCGGCACGTGCCAGGGGCACGGCCACCACGGCGGCGCTGAGGTAAATGAGGCTGCTGGTCAGCCAGTCGGGAGGTGCAGACATGGCCACATCATGTCAGGCTTTCCACCCGGATGCGCACCACCGGCCCGCTGACGTTGCCCAGTGCGCCGATGGTGGCCACGGCCTGCCGGGCAGCGCGTTCGGTGGCCGACCGGGTCAGCACCAGCAGCCCGGGGGCGTTGGCGGCGTCGGGCACTGGGGTGATCACATCGGTTTGCAAGCCACAGTCGTGCAGACAGCCCAGCACGGGCGCCAGCAAGGCACCCGGCGTGTTGGTGGGTATGCGCAGGCAGTGGCGGCACACCACATCGGCCATGGGCAGCACAGGCAGGTGTTCGGTGGCCCAGGGCAACACGCCCAGCATGGGCACGGCCTGCAAGGCGGTGTGTCCGCCCAGCCGCGCGATGTCCATCAGGTCGGCCACGATGGCCGAGGCCGTCTGCTCGCCCCCCGCACCTGCCCCGCAGTGCACCGTGGGGCCACTGGCGTCGCCCTGCACCAGGATGCCGTTGAGCGAGCCTTCCACCTGGGCCAGCAGGTGGTCTGCGGGGATCATGGCCGGGTGCACCCGCAGCTCCACGCCACCGGGTTGCCGCCTGGCGATCCCCAGCAGCTTGATGCGGTGGCCCAGCGCCTGCGCGCACACGCTGTCGGCAGCGGTCAGGGCGGCAATGCCTTCGGTGTGCACCTGGGCGTGGCGCAGCGGCATGCCAAAAGCCACCGCAGCCAGCAGAGTGAGTTTGTGTGTGGCGTCGTGGCCATGGATGTCGAAGGCCGGGTCGGCCTCGGCGTAGCCCAGTGCCTGGGCCTGGGCCAGTGCGGCGTCGAACGACAGACCCTGTGTGCGCATGGCACTCAGGATGAAGTTGCTGGTGCCGTTGATGATGCCAGCCAGCCACTCGATGCGGTTGCCCCCCAGCCCTTCGCGCAGTGACTTGATGATGGGGATGCTGACGGCCACCGCCCCCTCGAACGCCACCACCCGGCCATGACGCTCGGCGGCCTCGAACACCAGGTGGCCCTTCTCGGCCAGCAGCGCCTTGTTGGCGGTCACCACATGCTTGCCGCTGGCCAGTGCCGCCAGCACCCAGTCCAACGCGGGGCCGGTGCCACCCACGGCCTCGACCACCACGTCCACATCGGGGTGGGTGGCCACGGCATGGGCATCGGCCAGCACCTGCACGTCAGGGCCAGCCAGGGCCTGGGCCCGTGCCACGTTGCGTGCGGCCACGTGGGTGACCACCATGTGCCGTCCGGTGCGCCGGGCAATGGCGTGGTGGTTGCGGCGCAGCACGGCCAGCGTGCCTGCCCCCACGGTGCCCAGGCCCAGCAGGCCGATGCGAAGCTCGGGCAGCCCCGGCGTGAAAGAAAGGCCTGCGGCTGGCGCGGGGTGAAGGGGGAAAGAACGGTGTGGCATGCAACATCTCCAGGACAAAAAACAAACCCAGCGGCTCAGGCTGGGTGGTTTCTTGCGGAGAGAGCGTCACACCAGTGGCCGTTGGAACGGCCACCTGCGCGATCAGGTGGCCGCGTTGGTAATGGTGGTCATGCTCATTCGTGCGCACAGCAAGGCGCACGGGGCCAATGCCAGGGTGGCTTGGGTGGTGCGGGGGAGGTGGCGGGCGAATGGCATGGGCATCAGTCTAACCGAGGTGCAGGGGTTGCCCCGTTCAGCCGCCAAACGGGCTTACCCCGATCAGGGGGCCGTGTGCCCACAGGGCAAATGCGGCCCAGGCCACCACGCCCAGGACCAGCGTCAGGATCGTCCGGCTGGCCGGGCTGTGGGTGATTTCAGCTTTCACCACCGCTGCGGCATCGCGCAGGCGGGCGGCCCGGAACGACAGGATGGCCCAGAGCAGGAAGCTGCCAAACAGCAGCACATCGGCCAGGTTGCCGTTGCTCAGCAAATGCGCCAATGCCCACAGCTTGATGCCCAGCACCATGGGGTGCTTCAGCCTGGCTTTCAACGCGTTTGCGGGCACATAGGTGGCGGCCAGCAGCACGAACGACACCAGCGTCAGCAGCGAGGCGGCGTGGCGCTGGCCCACAGGCGGCACCCACAGTACCACAGGTGCCTGGCGCGCCACGCCGTAGCCCCACACGATCAGCGCAAAACCGGCAACCGATATGAGCGAATAGGTGCCTTTCCAGGCGGCTTCGCCCAGCGTATCGAGACGCTTCTGTCGCCAGTCTTCGGCAAAGATGCGCACCGAGTGGATACCCAGGAACAGGAGTAGGCCGAGTGCAAGGTAGGTCATGGTGGTGTGGGCGTGGGGGGACAGGACAGCGCATTATGCGAACTTGTGACGGCACCTTGCAGCGGGACGGCGGTTGGCCAGCCGTTTGACCCCGTCCCTCGCCCACGGTGGCACCGAGGTGCTGTGTTCAGCGCGGCACCAGTTGCTGGGTGCTGCGGGCGTTGGCCTCGACCTTGGCGCGGTCAAACCACCACGGCAGCACCCGACCTTCGAACCAGGCACCCAACTGATCTTTCTGGTGGGGGTGGAACTGCCTGTCCACCACGCCACCGGATACCACGGCTTCCACCTTCTCGTCGTCGCCCAGGTCGGCCACCAGGCGGGCAGACGCAAACCATTCCACGTCGAACTGGGCACCAAACTTGTTGCCTGAGCGATGAAGGGTGGCGGTGGAGCCGCTCATGGGGGCAGGGGCGGCGCCCAGCAGGTCTCGGCCGAAACCGGTGCGGCGCAGCGGGCTGCTGAAGGTCACGCGGTGGGCATCGCCCCAGCGCCACTGAGCCGGGTTGTTGCCATGGCGGGCCTGCAGCTCGGCGCGCACGGTGGTGGCGGTGCGGCGGATCAGGTCGGGCAGGGTTTCGCGTTGCGGGGTGCGCACGTCGTCAAACCAGGGCGAGTCGGGCGTGGTCAGCAGCAGGTCGAACCGCTCCTGCCACGCGTACCAGTTGCCCAGCCATTCGCGTGCCAGTTTCTCGCCCATGTCATCGGCGAAGGTTTCCAGCGCCAGGCGCTCGTAGAGCGCGTGGTAAATGAGTGGCGCAGCCAGGGTTTGGTCGTCTTGCCCGTTCCAGTCGGCCAGGATGCGCGCCAGGTCGGCATGCGCTGGGTCGTTCTGCAGGGCGGCAACCAGCGCGGGTTTCAGCTGTGGGGCTTGCAGGTTGTGTGTGTCCATGATCAGCGCCAGCTGGTCGGCGGTGCGCATGCCCTGGCCTTTGTCCAGCACGTCGGCCATGCGGCGGAAACGGTAGCTGGGTGACAGAAAGGTCGAGTAGTCGTACGGGTACGCGTCAGGCCGGGTGTCGTGGTTGGCGGTGCCGGTCCAGTCGCTGGCCGGCGACAGGGTGCCCGGCATCTGCGCGGGCGGGATGAAGCCCTGCCAGTCGTCGGCCGCGCCCACGGCTTTGGGGTGGCTGCCCTGCTGGCTGGCGCGCACCGGTACGCGGCCACTGGCGCGCAGGCCGATAGCCCCCGCCTTGTCAGCAAACACGAAGTTGAAGTACATCACGTCGATGGCCTGCACGGCGCGGTCCACGTCGGCGGCACTGCGGGCGGTCAGCAGCTGGTCGATGCCGATGCCGCCACCCAGCAGTTCGGCAGAGGCCATGCGCAGGCTCAGCAGTTTTTCGCCGTCGGCACCGAACACCGGACCACTGACGATGGGGCCACGCACGGTGGCGCGCACACGCAGGGTTTCTTCCCGGAAGCCACCGGGTGCATCCTTGTCCCGGATGCGGATGACCTCGTTGATGACCTGGAAGGGGCGCACCTGGTTGCCGTCCACATAGTGGTCCGGCTGGCCGGGTGCCACCTGTTCGATGAACAGGTCCTGCGAGTCACCATAGGCATTGGTCACGCCGAATGCGGTGTGGGCATTGCGCCCCAGCATGATGCCCGGCACCGCAGGCAAGGCAGCGCCGACGGCCTGGATGCCTGGTGCGAACAGGCCGACGGGGTGCCAGATGCCGGGCAGCAAGCGGGCATCCAGGTGCGGGTCGTTCACCACCACGGGGGCACTGCTGGCGGTGCGGCTTTTGCCCACCACCCAGTTGTTGCTGCCGACGGCAATCGGGGCCTGTGCGCCCATCGCGCCGAGCAATCCGTCCTGCTCGTCCAGTCCGGCCAGCAGTTGCACGTTGCCCAGTGGGGACAGGTCGGTGGACTGCGCAGCGGCACCGTCGCCAATGATCACCGGCTTCCGGGTGCGCAGGGGGTTGACGTTGACCGGCGACAGTTCCTTCAGCGCTTTGTCGGCGCCGAATTTGTCGATCAGTTTTTGCATCACCAGTTCGGCTTTGAAGTTGGCCGCCTGGCTCCAGTTGACATAGTGCAGCACCGTGACCAGGTCTTCCACGGTCCAGGGGCTGGGCTTGAAGCCGGCCAGCTTCAACTCGGTGGGGTGGTCGTCCACATGCCCGGTGATGTAGGCGTTCATGCCCTGCGCGTACCAGCCCAGAAAGTCGCGGGCCTCGGGCGACAGCAGTTTTGCGTGCCGTTCGGCGTTGCGGCGCAGCCCGATCAAGCGGATCTGCCGGTCGTTGTTCAGGCCGCCGGGCCCGATGGCCTCGGCCAGCCTGCCGTTGGCCATGGCACGGTAGCCCTCGATCTGGAACAGGCGGTGCTGTGCCGTCACGAACCCTTGCGCCCGGATCAGGTCGGGCGTGTTGGCCGCAAAGATGTAGGGAATGCCGTGGCCATCGCGCAGCACGCGCACGGGCGCGGTGAGGCCAGTCAGCACCTGCTCGCCACCCGCTTGCGGGCCACGCATGGCGCCCACCATGCCGCACCCGGACGTAGCCAGGGCCACGGCCACCAGCAGCGCGCTGCGCCAAGCGGCGGGCTTGAGGGCAAATGTGTTCATGTTGTCTCCTGTTGGGTTCATCAGCGGTTTTTTCTCTGGACTGGGGCGTTTCGCCTGTCGCGAGCAGATGGGGTGCCAGTGTAGGTCGGCTTGGGGTGTATGGGTGTGTCACGACACCGACACACAGGCTCCATACAGTGCGGGCCGTCCTGTTTCCACCGGCCACCCGCCCACTGACCATGAACCTGCTGCTTGCCTCCCGTACCCTGATCGCCACTGCTGCACTGGCCGCGCTGACCGCCTGTGGCGGCAGCGACCCCGACACCACACCCGCCAAAGCCACCCTGGTGGGCCGCTATGCGCAGGGCACCACGGCTGGCATGTCTGAAATCGTGGCCTATCACCAGGCCAGCCGCTCCATGTTCATCACCGTCGACACGGCGGGCATGCCGTCGTCATTCCAGCGCATCAGCCTGTCCAGCCTGGGCACCACTGCGCTGGCCAACCCGGTGACGGCCAGCAACCTGGCCGCCGGTGCCACCACGTCGGTGGCGGCGCATGTGAACGACGCCGGCTTCACCGCAGGCGGTGTGCAGACGCTGGCCATCTCGGGCAACCTGCTGGCCATTGCGGTGCAAGCCACACCCAAAACGGCCAATGGCATTGTGGCGTTCTACCGCCTGGACGCCCAGGGCAATGCCAGCTACCTGAAGAAGGTGACCGTGGGCAGCTTGCCCGATGGCATGGCGTTCACGCCCGATGGCAGCAGGCTGGTGGTGGCCAACGAGGGTGAACTCAGCGTCACGTTTGCCACCGACGGCATCGACCCGGAAGGCAGCATTTCCATCATCGCCGTGGCCAACGGCGTACCGGCCGACACGGCCACCACACTGGGCTTTGCCGCGTTCAACGCCGGGGGCAGCCGCGCCAGCGAGTTGCCAGCGGGCGTGCGCATTGGCCGCAGCGGTGCCACCGTGGCGCAGGACATGGAGCCCGAGTACGTCAGCATCACTGCCGACGGCAGCAAAGCCCACGTCACCCTGCAGGAGAACAACGCCGTGGCGGTGGTGGACCTGGCCACCAGCCGCATCGAGCGCATTTTTGCCATGGGCCACAAAGACCATGGCCTGGCCGGCAACGCCCTGGCCGCCTCGGACCGGGTGAGCGCCACCGCGCCCTTTGCACTGAAAATCTACCCGAACCTGTTCGGGGTGTACATGCCCGACGGCATTGCCAGCTTCTCGGTCAATGGCGTGAACTACTTCATCACCGCCAATGAAGGTGACGACCGCGATGACTTCCTGCCCGCTTCGCAAGCCGAAATGCAGCGCGTGGGCCACGCCAGCATTGTGCTCAGCCCCACCGCATTCCCGAATGCCACGGCACTGAAAGGTGAGACCGAGCTGGGCCGCCTGTCCATCATCCGCACCATGGGCCTGAACAGCCAGAACCAGTACGAGCGCCTCTACATGCTGGGTGGCCGGTCGTTCTCCATCTACAACGCACAGACGGGTGCCCAGGTGTACGACTCGGGCGCAGACCTGGAGCGCCGCGCCTACGCCACCCTGCCTGCCACCCTGCTGGGCCATGCCCAGGTGAAAGACCGGCTGGACAACAAGGGCCCCGAGCCCGAAAGCGTGGTGGTGGGCCAGGTGCGTGGCCGCCCCCACGCCTTCGTGGCGCTGGAGCGCACCAGCGCCATCCTGGTGTACGACCTGAGCAACCCGGCCAGCCCGCAGTTCGTGCAGTGGCTGCAGAACACCGCCACGCTGAACGATGGTGACGTGTCACCCGAAGGCCTGGCGTTTGTGCCGGCTGACCAGAGCCCGACCGGGCAGGCCCTGCTGCTCGCTGGGCATGAAGTCAGTGGCAGCGTGTCGGTGTGGGAGCTGCGCTGAGCCGGTCTCAGTGCTTGTGTTTTACCGGCGTGTCACCCACGATGAGCACATTGCCGGGCAACTCATTTATGCTTGAAAGTTGAAATCATGTCTGTCCCTTACCGATTGAAGTCCATGTGGTTGTTGTCTGGTCTGTGTGCGTTGGGCATGCTGTCCGCGTGTGGCGGGAGTGACGAGCCGGTGTTCAAGCCGTTGGAACTCAACATTGCCCACATCAACGATCACCACTCGCAGTTCGACGCTTTCACCGCCACCGAACTCACATTGGATGGCGTGGCCACCCAGGTCGAGCTCGGCGGAATTGCCCGGCAGGTGGCCCAGTTCAAATCCGTTGCCGGTACCAAGAATCTGCTCAAGATCCATGCGGGCGACGCGCTCACCGGCACGCTGTACTACACCTTTTTCAAAGGCAAGGCCGATGCCGAGCTGATGAACTCCATCTGCTTCGATGCCTTCGTGCCTGGCAACCACGAATTTGACGACGGCGATGCCACTCTCAAAGGTTTCCTGGACGAACTGGCCAAGGGCACCTGCAAAACCCCAACCGTTTCAAGCAACATAGCGCCGGCCGTGGGCACACCGTTGCTGTCCACAGCGTCCACCGGCTATCTCAAGCCCTATCTGGTCAAAGAAATTGACGGCGTCAAAATCGGCCTGATCGGCATCACCATCAAGGGCAAGACAGTCAACTCTTCGCGCCCCCTGGCCACCACCGTGTTCAGCGACGAGGTTGCATCCGCCCAGAAAGCCATCGACGAGCTCAAGTCTCAGGGCATTCGCCATATCGTTGCCATCACCCATCAGGGCTACGACGCTGACAAGGCCATGGCCGCCCAACTCACCGATGTTGACGTCATCATCGGGGGCGACTCGCACAGCCTGCTGGGTGACTTCAGCGCCGTGGGCATCACATCTTCATCCGGTGCCTATCCCACCGCCATTACCAACAAGAGTGGCCAGATGGTCTGCATTGGCCAAGCCTGGGAGTACAGCAAGGCCTTCGGCTTGATGAACGTGCAGTTCAAGGAAGATGGCAGCGTCAAGAGCTGTGGCGGCCAGGCACAGCTTCTGATCGGTGACAGCTTCAAGCGCAAAGATGCGGCCGGTGCGTGGCAAACGCTGAGCGCCGCCGACGCCACCGTGCTCAAGGCCAATCTGGCAGCCAACCAACCGCGAGTCAAGGTGGTGACGCCCGATGCCACGGCCACTGCTGCGCTCAAGGTCTACAGCGACCAGGTCAATGCCGAGAAGGCCAAGACCATCGGCACGGCCACCGAAAGCCTGTGCCTGGTGCGTGCGCCGGGCGAAAGCACCAACCGCAGCGCGGGCATCGCGGGCTGTGAAAGTGCCAATGCCCTGGCTCGCGGGAGCGATGCTGCGCAGGTGGTGGCAGAAGCCTTCCTGAGCGCCAGCAAACGCGCGCAGTTCGCGCTGCAAAACGCGGGCGGCGTGCGCATTGCGGTACCTGCTGGTACGCTGAGCATGAACACCGCCTTCACCATCCTGCCGTTCACGAACGTTCTGGTTGAAATGGACCTCAAAGGCAGCGAGGTGTTGGGTGCACTGGAGGATGGCTTGGCCAATCACCTAGACAACGGTCAGTCTAACGGGTCGCACCCCTACGCCGCCGGCCTGCGTTGGGACCTGGATATGAGCAAAGCCAAAGGGCAACGGTTCTCCAATGTGCAGGTGCGTAACCGCAGCACGGGCGCATGGACTGCACTGGACCCCAGTGCCACATATGTGATGGTGACGAATGACTTTATCGCCGCTGGGCAAGACGGCTACGCCACACTGGGCGCGGCGTTCAAAGCAGGGCGATATGTCAATACTTACCTGTTGTACACACAGAGCTTTGTGGACCATGTGCAGGCCAAGGGCAATATCGCCCGTCCGGCAAGGGCTGACTATTCGCACCAGACGGTGGTGACCAAAGCTGGTGTGACCCTGCCCTGACCACGTTACCGCCGACTGCCTATCGCCTGGTGCTGCGTTTGTTCAGCATGAAGCGGTAGGCGGTTTCCACTTTTTCGCGGGCCCAGGGCGTCTTGCGCAGGAACGTCAGGCTCGACTTGATGCTGGGATCGATGACAAAGCAGCGGATGTGGATGCGCTGTGCCAGGCCTTCCCAGCCATGGTGCGCGACCAGCTCGGTCAGCATGGCCTCAAGGGTGACGCCGTGCAAGGGGTTGTTGGGTTGATGGTCCATGGGCTGGCATTGTCCACGCTTGTGCCGTGCGGGCTTGCCGGGCAGAGCGTTGCATGGTTTGACGCATGTCGGGCGGCTGAAACAAAACGACACGCGCCGAGACGATTCGACACGCCGTTGCAACCCTTGACACGCGTGTTGGCGAGACCATTCAGTCATCCCACAACGGGATGTTCAACCACCCGCCCGACAGGGCCACTGAAAGGATCGTCACCATGTTTGCAACTGCTTCTGCTACTGCTTCTTCTCGCACCGCCGCCCGCAACCTGTCGGCAGCATCGCTGACCCTGCTGCTGGCCACGGCCCATGCCTGGGCCGTCACACCTGCTGCGGGGGAGTTCTCTGCAGTGGACATACCTCCAACTGCAACCCTTCAGTCGACCGTGTTGGTCAAGCAAGGCCGTCCGGTCCAGCCGTTCGGGTCCGATGCTGCCCACCGCGTCAACGGCGAGCTGCCGCCCGCCGTGCAAATGGCCACGCCTGGTGGTGCCGATGCCCGTGCGGTGGGCCGCATGGCGCTGCGGGCAGGCACGTTGCAGGTGGGCGATGCCAGCCTGTGAGCTGCAAGGGCCCGTGGCTGATGGTCCGTTCAGCCTTACTTACCTGCCACCAGCGCGCCGTCTTTCATCCGGTCACGTGCCAGTGCTTCTTCCGTGCTCTGGCGGCGGAAGAACACGGTCACGATGCTTGACGTGATGACGATGAACAGCGAGTAAAGCACCGGAATCAACAGCACCTCCTGTTGCATTTCGCCGGTGAACGTGAGCGTGACGATCAGCACCGCCAGCGGGCCGTTCTGAATGCCGGTCTCCAGCGCAATCGTGCGGCTGCGGTTGGGGTCTTGCTTCAGCACGCGGGCCAGGAAGTAACCCAACGCGATACCGAACACCCCTAAACCGATGGCTGCAAAAAACACATACCAGGGGGTGCTGGCCAGCAGCATGTGGTTGCGCGGGATCCAGGTGAAAACCAGGAACAGGATCACCGCGACCCCCAGCATGCCGCCCAGCAGTTCAATGCTGGCCCCGATGTTCGGGTTGAGTTTTCGCAGCACCATGCCAATGATGGTGGGCACCAGCAACACAAACAGCACTTGAGCTACGTTGCCCGCTGGAATCTTGAACTCACCTGTCAGGCCCGCGAGCTGCGAGTAGAACTCCAACAGCGCTGGCACCATGCCCAGTGCAATCAGTGACGACACCGAGGTCATCATGATCGACAGCGCCAGCACGGCTTTGCTGAAGTACGTGAAGATGTTGGAGGTGGTGCCACCGGGCATGCAGCCCATCAGAATCAGGCCCACGGTCAACCCGGGCGACAGGTCCAGCGCTCTGGCCAGCAAAAACGCCAGCAGCGGCATGATGCCGTATTGGCACAGCAGCCCCACCAGCACGCCCTTGGGCTTGCGAAAGGCAATCAGGAAGTCGCGCCACGTGAGTGATGCACCCATGCCGAGCATGATGACGATCATCATGATGCCCAGCAGTTTGGTTTCGAATTCGGAAATCATGTGCAGCTTTTCAGGTTGAGTCTGTCAGAGGGTTCAGGCGCGGTTCATCTCGTCGGCAACGGCCTTGCGCAGGTCTTTGCGCAGCACTTTGCCAATGGGGCTCTTGGGCAACTCGTCGCGCACCACCACCAGCTTGGGCACCTTGTACGCGGCCAGGTGCTTGCGGCAGTGCTCCAGCACGTCGGCGGGCATCACCTCTTTGCTGTGATCGGGGTTTTGCACCACGTAGGCACGCACGGCTTCGCCGGTTTTGGCATCGGGCACACCGATCACGGCCACTTCCAGCACGTGGTCCATGTCGGCAATCACATCCTCCACCTCGTTGGGGTACACGTTGAAGCCCGACACCAGGATCATGTCTTTCTTGCGGTCCACGATGCGCATGAAGCCGGCTTCATCCATCACGGCGATGTCGCCAGTGGCAAACCAGCCGTCGTGCATGACCTTGGCGGTTTCTTCGTCGGTTTGCCAGTAGCCTCGCATCACCTGCGGGCCGCGCACCCAGATTTCGCCGGGCGTACCGGGTGGCACATCGTGCCCATCGTCGTTGGTCAGGCGCACGTCGGTGCCTGGGGCTGGTATGCCGATGCTGCCGTCACGCGGTGTGCCCGTCAGCGGGTTGAAGCTCACCACCGGTGATGTTTCGGTCAGGCCATAACCCTCTGCAATCGGGGTTTTGGTCACGTCGCGCCAGCGCTGCGCTACGGCGGTGTGCAATGAAGTGCCGCCCGAAATGGACGCCTTCAGCGTCTTGGGCGGGTAAGCCACAAACCACTCTTCGTTCAGCAGACCGTTGAACAGGGTGTTGACCCCAGTCATCCATGTGATGGGATAGTTCTCTACGGCGCGTTGCAGGTTCTGAACCGGCCGTGGGTTGGGAATCAACACGTTGTGCCCGCCGATGGTCATGTAGCCCAGCAGGTTGGCCGTGAATGCAAAGATGTGATAGAGCGGCAGCGCCGTCAATACACACTCTTCGCCCGGCTTCATGTGGCTGGCACCCATGGCGTGTGTCTGGCAAATGTTGTTGAGCAGGTTGCCGTGGGTCAGCATGGCCCCTTTGCTCACACCCGTGGTGCCACCGGTGTATTGCAACAGCGCCAGATCGTCGCGGCCCACGGCTTGCCAGTACTGTTTTGCAGGCGTTTTGGCCAGCGTGGCCCGGCCAGCAGCCAGCGCATCTTTCAGGCGGATGTGTGGCGACGTGACGGCAGGCAGCACGCGGTTCCAGTACTTTTGCACGCCTTTGACGATGGCCCCAGGCACCGCCGGAAAAAACTCGGGTACCGAGGCCAGCACCACTTGCTTGATGCCGGTTTTGGCCAGCACAGCGGGCAGCTTGTCGGCAAACATGTCCACCAGCACCAGCACCTGTGAGCCGCTGTTGTTGAACTGGTGGATCATCTCCGTTTCGGTGTACAGCGGGTTGGTGTTGACCAGCACACACCCGGCTTTGAACACACCCAGCGCCGCCACCGGGTAACCCAGGCTGTTGGGCAGTTGCACGGCCACGCGGTCGCCGGGTCGGAGACCCACCACAGCGCGCAAGTAGCCTGCAAAGGCATCAGACAGTTCGTCGACTTCGGCAAAGCTCAGGCGGCCGTTCATGCCGTTGGGCACCACGCAGCTGAAGGCTGCTTTTGCCTTGCTTTCGGATTGCCACTTCTTGCAGCATTCGTGGGTCAACTCTGCCAGGTTGCGGTAGGGCAGCTGGGCCAGCACGGGTGCGATGCCAACCTGTTGATAGGTGGCATGCCAGGAGGGGTGGATGGTGTCGGACATGGGTTGAATCGGGTTCAAAGCAGATGCCAGTTTGGCCGATGAATGCTAGTCAGGTCGCCGTCATGGTTTTGGAGTAGCGGCTCTGAATGATGCTGGGGTTTCCCCTTATCCGTGACCCATGCTTGCTGATGATGGGGGGCTGCATTTTCTTAATTAAAAAATGCACTTATCGCTTTTCAGCAATAAGCTAGCTGCTATTTATTTAATGCGGATGTTTGCCGTGCCCCACCCATGGGACCATGTGGTCTCCGCGGAAACGTTTGGCGCTGGGTGGGGTTCAAGCGGCGTGGCCGATGGCCTCTGACTCGATGATGCGTTCACCCAGCGGTGACGCGGTGCCCTGGACGGCGGCCTCAAGCAGGCACGCCGCAATGGCTGTGGCTGACACGGGCCGGTACCGACGCGGGATGACCGTACCCAGCAGGCGCGAAGCCCACAGGCCGGCACGTTCGCCGGGACGAAGGTCGGCGCGCTCGGCATCGATCAGCGATGGTCGGACGATGGTGTAGCTGTCAAAGCCCAACTGGCGCACGCCGTCTTCCGCCTGGTGTTTGGTGCGCAGGTAGAAGTTGCCGCTGGCGCTGGCCCCCACCGAAGAGTTCAGTGCCATGCTGCGTGCGCCGAGCCTCAGCGCCTCGCGGCCCAGCGCAACGGGCAGGTCACGGTCGACGGCTGCAAAGGCAGCCTGCGAGCCGGCCTGCCTGATGGTGCTGCCCAGTGCACACACAACGGCATCCAGACCGTGGCCCTGGCAGGCTTGCGCGGCATCGGCAAAGTCCGTGACCGGGTTGATCAGCCGGGCCTTACCCTGTGCCAATGGGTCGGTGGGCAATGGCCGTCTGGTTGGCGCTATGACCTGGGCCACGCCAGGATGCACCAGGGCCAGCCGCAGCACCTCGCTGCCCACGGCACCCGTCGCGCCGAGGATGAGCAGCCGGATGCCGGGTACCTTGCCGGATGCGGTCGAACGCTGCCGGGCAGTCACTTGGTCGCACGCAGGGGCTTCAGGCCGTCAAAGCAGAGCCGCTCCACCAGCGCCACGATGTCGGCTTCCGAATACGTACCGGTGGCCTGCAGAAATTGGGGCACGGGGTCGCAGGCGCGGGCAAACAAGGTGTACAGAATCGCAACAGCCGGCAGTGCCGGGTCAATGTGGCGCGAGGCTTGCGCCGTCTCGATCCACCCGCCCATGGTGTCGCTGAGTGTCATCAACCGGTCCAGGTAGACCTTGTTGTTCATCAGCGCTTCGCGCAGAGGCCCGTTGGACGAAGGCAGAGAAGGCATGAGGCCAGCCAGGTTCAGACGCAAGGCCCAGCGCACCACCTCACGCAGCCGTTCGACCGGGTTCAGTTGGCCATCCAGTTCTTGCACGAACTGCAGGCACTGTCCCAGCAGCTCGTTCAGCGCCGCCACCGCCAAGTCTTCCTTGCTGGGGTAATGCTTGTAAAGGCTGGCCTTGGCAATGCCTGCCAGCGCGGCGACAGCGTCCACCGTCATGGCTTCGTACCCTTTTTCGGCAAGAAGCTGGTTGACGGCGGACATGATGGCCTCTTCACGGGCCAGCAGCATGCGGTCGCGAAAACTGATCGGGGGGACGGACGTGCGAGCGGTGGTGGCCATGGTGATGTTCGGGTGCGGACGTGTCAGCCAAGTGTAGTCAGTTTATGTCCATACTGATTGCAGTGTTAATGAACTGATTAGTTCACATAGGAACTTTTGAGTTCAATAATCACGCCGAAGCCCATCCTGCAACTCATCCGTTCCGCCCCCATGAACACCAGCCTAGCCCCCAACCCCTTGCTGTCAGCCACCCAGCGCCTGCCCGCTGCCGCGCGAGCGGTGCAGGCGGTGCTGGCGCACATCCGTGTCGGGCACCTCACAGTGCACTGGCCCGACGGCTCGGTGCAGCACGTCGGCCAGCCGGATGGCCTGCGTGCCACGCTGGTCATGCACAACTGGCAGCCCTGTGTGGCCGCGCTGCGCTCGGGCGACATCGGCTTTGCCGAGAGCTACGTCGCCGGTGACTGGAGCAGCCCCGATCTGGCCGCGCTTTTGCAACTGATGTCGGCCAACCGACAGGCGCTCGATGGCCTCATCTTCGGCCACTGGGCGGCCCGCCTGGTCAACCGCGCCCGCCACTGGCTCAACCGCAACACCAAGGCCAACAGCCGCAAGAACATCCATGCCCACTACGACCTGGGCAATGCGTTCTACAGCCTGTGGCTGGACCCGAGCATGAACTACTCGTCGGCCTGGTTTGCCGAGGGCAGTGACGCGCTCGATGCGGATCTCACCCCGGAAGCGTTCACCGCTGCGCAGCACGACAAGGTGCGCCGTGTGCTGGACGAGGCGGGGGTGGTGCCGGGCAGCCGGGTGCTGGAGATCGGTTGTGGCTGGGGCGCACTGGCCGAGATGGCGACAACCGATTTCGGTGCCCACCTCACCGGCGTGACGCTGTCGACTGAGCAACTGGCCTGGGCCCGGCAGCGCATGGCCGCGCTGGGGCGCAGCGATCAGGCTGACTTGCGCCTGCAGGACTACCGGGACATTGCCGATGGGCCGTATGACGCGATCTGCTCGGTGGAGATGGTCGAGGCGGTGGGACAGGCGTACTGGCCCACGTACTTCGGTGCGGTGTCGCGGTTGCTCAAACCCGGTGGCAAGGCGTGCATCCAGAGCATCGTGATCCAGGATGGTCTGTTCGAGCGGTATGTGAAGTCGACCGATTTCATCCAGCAGTACATCTTCCCCGGTGGCTGTCTGCCCAGTGCGCAGGCGTTTCGCCAGCAGGCACAGGCGCAGGGGCTGGAGGTGGTCAATGAGTTGAGTTTCGGGCTGGACTATGCGCAGACGTGTCGCATCTGGCGCGAGCGTTTCCTGGCACGCAAGGAGCAGGTGCTGCACCTGGGCTTTGACGAGCGCTTTGTGCGCATCTGGGAGTTCTACCTCGCCTACTGTGAAGCAGGCTTTCGCACCGGAGACATCCATGTCATGCAGTTCACTCTTGCCAAGCGCTGAGCGCTTGTCGCGGCGGCGGTGGGTGTTGGGGGCCGGGGCGCTG
>ERZ761609.1358-NODE-1358-length-22007-cov-5.610286_pt1 | contig 22007 bp, 27 predicted proteins | sample MGYA00511163_ERZ761609 | MGnify/ENA primary metagenome ERZ761609 (study PRJEB28899, sample SAMN02445070) | bioreactor sludge metagenome | biome: EBPR sludge | place: Australia: Brisbane, Thorneside Wastewater Treatment Plant | collected 2011-12-16 ... | reverse complement strand
ACGAGATTGGTCAGTGACTGGAGTTCAGACGTGTGCTCTTCCGATCTGTCCGTCCTTCCTGAGGGCCGGACTCTAACTCAATCTGGAGGAAATTCTCAGTGGCAGGTCACCACCGTTGAATGCCGCTCCGGCGATAATGTCGCCGCAATCAAATTACGGATGCATTCGATGGAGCCTGCAGCAGATGCTATTGTTGAGCGGGCCTGAACAAGCATGACGCAACTGTCCCATAATGGAAAACGGAGAGCGGCAGAGATCCGGCGGGGTGACCAGCTGATTGCGTACACTATGGCAGGCCTTATCCTGCTTATGGCCATTGTGTATTCACTGTCACCCGCCCCAGGAGACGTAGCTTCCCATTCGGATCCTGTCTGGATTGCAATGGCGGCGCTCGCAGCCGGCACAGTTGTCAGGATCCTTCTTACCCGAAGATCGGCACTCACCCGTAGTGTCGCGCTGTTGCTTACGGTTTTTGAATTCAGTGTTCTGATTTTCCTGATTGTCTGCTTTGCCCAGCGCTATTCACAGCCTTCCGCTTTCGTCCTGAAGTCTCCGACTTTCGTCTGGCTCTTTGTACTGATCAGTCTTCGAGCCTTGCGGTTCGATCCGCTCGAAATCCTGGTTGCCGGCGGAGCCGCCGTAATGGGATGGGCGGTCGTTCTGGCCTGGACACTCGCGGATAGTCCACCAGGCACCGTGACAAGGGACTTCGTCGCCTACATGACGGGCTCCAGGATATTGATCGGCGCCGAAGTCGAGAAGCTCATTGCGCTCTCGATGTTCACGGCGGCTCTCGCAATGGCCATGCATCGGGGCGAGTCCTTCCTGCGGGACCTCTGGACCCGAACGCACGAACTCGCAAAAACTCTTCGAAAGGAAAAGTTGCTCATCCGCAAACTGGAAGCGGAAACACAGGAGCGCGTCAGGGCCAATACCTTGTTGCGAGACGCGCTCTACAAGGATTCACTTACGGGTTCAGCCTCCTCGGCATGGCTCGATTTGCAGATTGAAGAACGCTCGAGCCTGACCGAACGTGCGAGCCTGCTTCTTGTGCTGATCGACCTCTGTCAGTTCAGGCAATTCAATGAAGTGCTCGGACACAATCAGGGAAACGGCATTCTGATCTCTGCCGCGAGACTGCTTGAGGCCGACTATGCCGGGCGCGCGCAAGTGTTCAGGGTTTCTTCCGATGAGTTCGCGCTTTTGTTCGACGACGAAATCTCTGTGAGCGACAGCGAAGCAGTTTGCCGCGAGTTACTACAACTTTTTGAACTACCACTCGGAACGGGCGCTGCGCGATTCTCAGGTGGTGTAAACATTGGGGCCGCGCTTGCGAAAAATGGCTCCGAAGCCATTCATCTGCGCAGCAATGCGAGCCTCGCCCTGAACGCCGCCAAGCGCCGGGGCCGTCAGCATAGCCAGGTTTACTCAAAGGACCAGCGCGCACGGGCTGAGGCTCTTGCACGGATCGAACTCGCGCTACCGGATGCACTCAAGCGCCGCGAACTTTTTCTTGCCTACCAACCGATCGTGCACCTTCAGACCCGCCGCCTTGCCGGATGGGAGGCGCTCTTGCGCTGGAACAGTCCGGAGTTCGGCGAGGTCGCGCCCTCTGACTTCATACCTGTTCTGGAAGAGACAGGCCGTATCGATCAGATAGGCTGCGAAATCCTTGGCGAAGCCGTGCGCGACGCCGAGGCAATGAGCCGTCAGCTGGGCCGCTCTGATCTGTTTGTCAGCGTAAACGTCTCTGCAAAGCAGCTGAATGCGCCCGAGCCGCTGATCAGTGCGGTCGGCGAGGCGGTCTCGCGCTACGCCAACCTGAAGCTTGAATTGACCGAGAGCTGTGTCGCCAACGATCCGGACTCTGCGTCTGAAGTCCTTTTCCGTTTGAAACGCGCCGGCGCTCTGCTGGCCATAGATGACTTTGGGACTGGTATGTCATCCCTTGCCCACATTCACCGGTATCCATTTGACACAATCAAGCTGGACAGAACCTTCGTCCAATCCGAGCATGGTCAGCTTACCCGCGGAATTGTTCAGCTGGCAGACTCAATTCGTCTCTCAACCATTGCGGAGGGAATCGAAACGCGCGCGCAAATGACCCAGATGCGGGACATGGGAGCCACTTATGGTCAAGGTTTTCTGTGGGGCCGAGCTGCTCCGCTTTCTTCATGGCTCACAGGTAGCCCCGCATCGTTCGAGTGACGTCTTCAACGATCTGTGGCAACGGCAAGCCGCGCCTGCGACACGGGGCGTACATGATCGTGGCGCACCGGCGCAAAGGCCAGGATAGAGCTACCGTTTTGCGTCTTCGTCAATTAACCCGTACGGCGCCATGTCAGGCGCGATCAGCGGGTGCACGGAACGTCAATCGGGCAAGGATTGATCTTTGTATTACAGTCAAGAAGCATAATCCGGCGAAAAAGTAAGCCAAGACCGCAAACCAAACAGGCCAAATACACATCAAAACAAAGACAAGTATTGTCTCTGCACCTTCGGCTATGCCGGTGCTGTAGAAGAACGATTTGGGCCCATGCGCCCGGGTTTCCAATCCGCGTTTTGACGCAATCGCGGCGAATGCCAGAAAGCTGATGCCTGTCAGAGTGAAACTCGCCACCAGCGCAAGGGCTGGAAGAAGGTTCTCCGGATCAGCGAGCCCAAACCCGAGCGGGACCGACACGTAGAATACAAAGTCAGCTACAATATCCAGGTATCCGCCGAAGTCTGTCGGCCCCGCCCGGCGCGCGAGCGCCCCGTCAAGACCATCGAGGAGCCTGTTGATCAGAACGAGGACGAGGCCCGCCAGATAGTGTTCGTAGGCGACCAACGCACCGCTCAGTATACCGATCACCATTCCGAGTAAGGTCAGGGCGTTTGCGGTCATGCCCCAGATTTGAAGCCTTGTCGCCAGCGCCTGCAGCGCCGGGTCGATCATTGGACGCAGCCGTGAATCAAACATGATGTCTAACCCGAAGAGATTGTCACAAGCCCGATAACTGCGCCGGTCATGGCAGACGCAAGATTTCCGGCGAGCCAACTCTTCATGCCCAGCGAGGCTACGTCGGATTTTCGATCAGGTGCCAGTGTTGAAATTGTCGAGACGATCAATCCGACGCTCGCAAGGTTGGCGACACCCGATAATGCGTATGTCATGATCAGAAGACTTCTTGGGTCGAGCGTCCCGGCAGGCAGCGCAGCAAGATCCAGGTAAGCGACATATTCGTTGAGGATAACTTTCGTACCCATCAAGGCTCCGGCGCTCTCCGCCTGATCTGCGGGAATACCGATCGCCCACATTAATGGGGCGAACAGCCAACCAAACAGCCTGCGGAGCGTCAACGGCTCACCCTCTACAGCCGGCAGAACGCCTAGCAGCTGGTCAACCAGATTTACGAACGCGAATGCAACGATGATCACACCGATCACCGCAAGAACAAGCTGGACCCCTTCCATTGTTCCGCGCAGCGCCGCGTCCATGCTGCTTTCATACTTCAAATCCGGCTCGATCGGCGCGGTATCCGGTTTCCCATCTCCGGGGACCATGATCCTGGCAATGAGGATGGCTGCCGGCAGGGATACGATTGACGCAGAAATCAGGTGGCCGATCGCGTCAGGCACAACGCCGGACAGGGTGCTGGCATAGAGTATCATGATCGCACCCGAAATGGTGGACATGATCAGAACCATGACAGCAAACAGGTCGGATCGGCTGACACGGCTGAGCCAGGCCTTCAGGATGAGTGGCGACTCGACAACTCCCAGAAAGAGCGTCGAAGCGCCCCCCAAACCCACGAAGCCGCTCACCCCCAACCCCCTCCGGAGCGCCCATGACAGGGCCCGGACAATCACTCTCAGAACGCCCCAATGCCAGAGAAGCGCAGACAATGCAGAGAACACGATAATCAGCGGAAGAATCTGGAAGGCGATGATCACCGGTTCATCGGCGCCCGGCTTCAGCATGAAGGGTATTGGCGCACCTCCTGTGTAGCCGAACATGTAACTGGAGCCGACAAGAGTTGCCCGCTCAATTGAGGAGACGGCGTCGTTTGCAAAGCCGATCAACTGTTGTGCAAGCTCAGAACGGGTCACGATCAAGGCGATCGCAATCTGCACCGCGATGGCGCCGGCGATCCAAAGCCCGTGGGGCCGCGTGGAACGGTCCTCCGACAGGATCCAGCACAGACCCAGAATGAAACCGAGCCCCACGATTCCTTGAAAATTCTGCAGCATATAATCCCCGCCCCGCTACCTTATAAAATCCTATGTGCGACGGATTTCATTTGCCGCGCCGCCAGCGGTGATAAGTCTCTGCAATTTTCAATAGCCCGCGCGGCGCGCGTTGACGCCGCCACTCGCCGGCCAGAAGTTTACTGGATTCTGACAAGGTCGGGTACGCGTGAACCGTGGCAAGAATCTTGTTCAGACCGATGCGATGCTTCATCGCAAGAACATATTCCGCGATCATCTCTCCGGCATTTTCCGATACAATGACAGCTCCCAGGATCCGGTCGGAACCCTTGGCGGTGAGCACCTTGACGAAGCCTGCCCGTGCACCTTCTGCAACCGCCCGGTCCAGGCGGCTGATCGGTAGGGTGGTCACCTCATAGGCTATATTCTCGCGTCGGGCGTCAATCTCATTCAGCCCGACACGGGCCACTTCCGGATCTATAAAGGTCGTCCACGGAATTACGCGGTAATCTGCCCGGAATTTTCGGAACTGGCCAAACAAGGCGTTCACGCTCGCATACCAAGCCTGATGCGATGCGGTGTGTGTAAACTGGTAAGGTCCCGCCACATCACCGGCCGCAAAGATATTGGGGAAACGCGTCGCCATGAACCCGTTCACATCTAGAAATTTGTCGCCGCCTATTCCAAGCGCCTCAAGCCCATAGCCTTGCTGGCGGGCACGGCGGCCTACGGCAATGATCAGTACGTCGAACTCAATCTCGATCGAATGATCACCCTGGCGCAGCCGGAGAACCTGCACTCCGCTGTTTACTTCAACGCGATCAGCACTGTGCGAGGTTTTTACGCGTACGCCGGAAGCCGTGAGAGCTTCCCCGACGATTTCAGAGACATCATTGTCTTCCCTGGGCAGGATCGTTGGGCCCCGCTCGACAAGCGATACGCGGCTGCCGAGGCGCGCCAGTGCCTGAGCAAGTTCGCAACCAATCGGACCACCACCCAGAACCACTACCTTTTCCGGCGCTACTTTGAGACTTGCAAGATAGTCCCAGATTGTATCGCTGGTGAAGAACGCACTGCCGCTGAGCCCGGGAATGTCCGGAATTACAGGTTCAGCGCCGGTCGCCAGTACTATTGCGCGGGTCGTAACACGCTCTGATTGACCGGACGTATCCGTAATTTCCACCGTCCACGGATCTATGAGCCGGGCTTCCCCGTTGCGCACATCCACGCCGAGTTCAGAATAGCGTTCGACACTGTCGTGAGGGGCGATCTTGTTCACCGCTGCACTGATGCGGGACATAACCGCCTCGAAATCGATCTGGGCGGATTCCGTTGATACCCCGAATTCTTCCGCTGACTTGATCGTATAGGCGACCTTGGCACTCTTGATCAGGGTTTTCGACGGCACACACCCCGTATTGAGGCAATCACCTCCCATTTTGTGCTTCTCGACGAGCGTCACCTTAGCTTTGACGGTTGCGGCAATATAAGCGGATACGAGACCGGCTGCGCCTGCTCCGATAACAATGAGGTTGCGATCAAACCGCTTCGGGCGGGTGAACCCCTTGTACAGGCGACGTCGGCGCATGAGTCCGATCAGCGCTTTGCCGATCCACGGCGCGATGCCCAGTGCCGCCAGGGACAGAATGAGGGAGGGAGAAGAAATCTGCGACACTGAATTCAGCTCTGCGAGCCTTGTTCCAGCATTCACGTAGATCAACGTTCCAAGCAGCATGCCCACCTGGCTCACCCAGAAAAACGTCCAGACCCGCAATTTCGTCAGCCCCATGAGGAGATTGACCATGAAGAAGGGCACAATCGGAACCAGGCGAAGCGAAAACAAGTAGAAGGCGCCGTCCTCACGGACCCCCGCATTTATCTGATCAAGTTGCCTGTCGAACCGGCGCCCGACCCAGTCTCGTAAAAAGACGCGCGACGTAAGGAACGCTAACGTAGCTCCGATCGTCGATGAAAAAGATACAGCAATCGTTCCAACAAATACGCCGAAAAATGCGCCTGCCGCAATCGTAAGGATGGCTGCGCCGGGAACCGATGCTGCGGTAACCAGAATGTATGCCAGGCAAAACAGCAGCAAGGTCAGCAGCGGCCGCTCCGCTTTGAAACTGGCGACCTCGGATTGCGCTTCCTTGAGAGTTGAAAGCGAAAGCACGCCGGTCGTCCCTGCCCAGAAAATCAGGACCAACAGACCTGCGAGCAAAAGGATGCCAACCGCCCGCTTCATGATCGAGTCACTTTCTGCAATCAAATGCCCGAAAAACATGATGCGCCCGAGCATCCAGAGACCTCGATCCCAGCACCATTGCCCTGTCATCCAAATTCTGATCAGAGAGCGTTCTGAGCGGCCAGAATTCTCTCTGCGATTTCGTCTTCGGAAACTTTCGAATTCAGAACATCGATCACCGACTGATTCTCAACATCGATCAGCAGGAGCAGCCCCGTCTTGATCCCGCCGGCAAAGTAGTCGCGAAGCGCTTGACCCAGACCCAGCTGATCCGCTTCCGCGTAGACAGCATCGCGGTCGCGCCGGGTAAAATCGATCCGCACAAAAGAAACGCCCTCCCATTCCCCCGCCGACTGAACGGCCGCGACTTTCGGATCGAGCGCCTTACAGTTCGGACACCAGTCCGCATGCACCCGCACGGCCGCCACTCTTGACGACTCCACGGGCTGGCTCGCCTGGCTCGGCGGCTCGGTCGGCGCTGCACAGGCTGCCAACGGAAGCAGGGACAATCCTGCGGTCAGAAGGGCCGTTTTGAGAAGAGTAATCATGAGCATTCTCCACTTGAATTGCTATTTTTGACTGCTTAGTTCTTTTTGAAGATTGCACGACTGACAATTGCGTGATCACACTCGGCGCGTACGTCGCCGTACCGTGTAATTTGAGCCTGAAGGATCCTCGCATGAACCAACTTGCCCGCTCGGCTCCCGCATACCTGCTTGCGGCCTTTCTGGTATTCATGGGCGTACAGAAGTTTGTCGGAGACGTTCCGATCTTTAAGATTATAGAAGCAAATGTCCTGGCCCGTACCGGCCTCAACATCGATCTGATTGATCCTGCCGGGCGCTACATGACCGGCGCTCTCGAACTCCTGGCGGCGATCCTTTTGATATTGCGACGCTTCTGGGGGGCGCTTCTGTCAACCGGGGTCATCGCCGGCGCGATTCTGGCCCATCTTACATTTCTGGGAATTTCCACGCCGATGTCTTCCGGGACGGATGCGCCGGAGAGCCCCATGCTTTTCATAATGGCGCTTATATTCTTTGGGATTTCCATCCTGGTGCTCTGGTTGGCCCGCTTGATCGCTGCTGAAAAAAGTCAGCCGCTCTCTTGAATACGGACACTTGGCAGGCTGATTGATAAAATTCGTAATCCGGGCTCTATACCTCGATACTTTTTCAGAACAGGCGTTTCCGTGACCCGCGCAATCCTGATCCGAGGCTTGATTGTTTCCATACTGGTGGGGTCACTGCTGACACTGATCAATCAATTCGAAGTGATCTCGGCCTTGCAGACGCCGAACCTGTTGAAGATGGGACTCAGCTATATTGTACCCTTTTGCGTGTCGGTCTTCAGTGCCATGGCGGTGCGCAAGAACCCGGCAGATCCGGGTTGACCCCGCGCGCCAGCGCAGCTCTTGAGAGAAGCTATGCGCGGACCAGCGACCCTCGTGCTGCCTCAATTAGATCACCGAGTTGCTTGGCTGTTGCGTCTATAGGCTTTCTGCTCGTCTCGACCCTCGCTTGAACAAGGCTGCCCTGCAGCGCGGACATACACAATATCGCCAGCTCTGCTGCCTTTGGGCGACGGAAGCCATCTTCCATGAGCTTCCGCTCAAGGACTGACTGCCTGGCGGCGTACGCTTTTCGGCCCGCTTCTGCGATCAACCGCTCCTGCGGCGCCAGTTCCAGGATAACCGTCGTGATCGGACAACCGTCGCGAAAACCCGATTTCGCCATCCAGCCTCCGAGTAGCCTTGCATGCTCGATGAGTAGCTCACGCGTGGAACCTGTCCGGGCCGCGATCGCTGCGACGGTTTCGGCCACGCGCCTGCCCGCCTCTTCAACCGCCGCAACCGCAATCGATGCCTTTCCCTCCGGAAAGTAGTGATAGATTGAGCCTTTGGGCGCACCAGCTTCAAAGACAAGATCATTCAATCCTGTCGCTGAATAGCCCTGCTGGCGAAAAAGCCTCACCGCCGTCTCGATGACAGGCTGCCTGTGTTTCTGCCGGGGTGCCACGCTCCACTCCACAATTTCCAACTGCGTTCATGATTATATTGACTGGTCTAATTGAGGTACTCAAGCTGTTGTTTCAACAATCCTGGAGTAAAAATGTCTGGCGCAGTCAATTATCAGCTGACGGAGGGTATTTCCGAGATAACCCTCAACGACGGCAAGGCCAATGTCATGAACCTGGCCATGCTGGAAGAAATACGGCGTGCTTTTGACCGTGCCGCTCAGGACAACGCGCCCGTAATTCTCAGGTCTGGCCTCCCCGGCGTGTTCTCTGCTGGCTTCGACCTCAACGTATTCAAGTCAGGAGACCAAAGCGCCCTCACGAATCTTGTTCGAACGGGCGCTCTGCTTGCGGTGCACATCCTTGAACACCCCTTGCCCGTCCTCGGCGTTCAGGCAGGTCATGCTTTTCCGATGGGCGCTTTCTTGCTTTTGGGCTGCGACTTCCGCATCAGTGTCCGCGGGCCAACCAAGATCGGACTGAATGAAGTAGCAATCGGGATTACTCCGCCTGAGTTTGCTGTAGAACTAGCGCGCAGCCGCCTGCATCCAGCATGGCTGAACCGCACTGTTCTCCTGGGCGAGATGTTCGGGCCGGAGGATGCCGTGCGAGCAGGGTTTGCCGACCACGTCGTTGATCCGGAGGACGTTGATCAGGCAATCGGCGAGTTCATAAAAGCGGCTCGCAAACTGGACCTGCCTTCCCATAGCCGGGCAAAGAAGAAGCTCCGGGAATCAACCCTCACCAGGGTCCGGGCCGCGATTGAAGCAGAAATGTAAGTTTCAAGCGCCATGGGCCGCAAACAGTATGCACGCCCTCACTCTTCTCTTCGCGGAACCCAGGAAACAAGCTGTTGGTGGCGCAGCAATTCCCGGCGGGCAGCATTAAATGGATGCACCCAAAGTGTCGCCCCGGCTTCATTTTCAAGTGATCGGGCGTCGTTATGCCATTGAAAAATCCCCCCTTCCAGACTGAACAAATGGGGTGATCTCTGTGGCCCGAGCTTTTTGAGGAGACGCTCTGCAAGACGGGACGAGCGGTAGCCGACGGAGCAATAGAGCACAATTGTGTCGTCCGGCTCGATTGGACCGATCGCATTTTCGACCGCTTCCAGGCTGGCTCCTGGATCGATACGAACCGCTCCGGATATATGGCTGACAGCAAACTCAGCTTTGCTTCGGACATCCAGCAGGACGAAAGCCTCTCCGGCCGCCGATTTTCGCGCGAGCTCACTAGCCGAGATTAGCGGGACGTCTGGGTAGGTCTGTGCGATGGACTTGCTGACATTTCGCAGCGACTGAGAATGTGCTGTTGGAGCCAGGCAAGCAAACGCAACGACCATCAGGATGGCAATTCCAACTCGGAGGATGCCGGAGGTCTTCGGAAAACAAAACGTATGTTTTTCCGGAGAAGAAGACCAGCCGTACTGATACGGCGCCGCTGAAAGCCCTTTCCAAAGCGGCTGATCGAAGCTCGAGCACGCAGGACTAGCCATGCTTTCCGGCCGTCCAGCCTGCGTCACTCAGATGCGCTTCAGCAAAGGCGGTCGGCGATTCCTCTAAAGGGGTTGCAAGCGTATCGTTCCAGCGATTCAGAAAGCCAAACAGGGCAATTACGCCCACAATCTCGGCAACCTCGTCATCAGAATACCATCGGCGAACGGCTTCAAAATGTTCAGGCCCCGCCATGTTCGGCTGGCTTCCGGCTGCCTGAGCAAGAGACAGGGCAGCGCGTTCAGATTCGCTGAAAAGGGGGCTGGTTTCATATTCCCATACGGCAGCAATCTTTTCCTCTTGGGCACCGGCCCGCCGGGCATTATGAGCCGTATGAGCCTGGCAATACCGGCAGCCGGACGCCGCACTTGCAATATGAGCAACAAGTTGCCGCAATTGCGGCGGCAGGATCGCCGATGGACCGTTCAATGCCCCAGCCAGTGCGAGGAACCCCTGCATCAGGGCGGGTCGCCGCGCCATGATCTTCAGAGAGTTTGGGACAAAGCCCATCGCCGCCTCTGCCATGGTCAGCTGATCTGAAACCAAATCGAGCTGCTGGGCCGTTGCTTCCGGAAGATGAGGCATGATCTGGTTTTCCCGTACTGTTCAGTCAAATATTCAGACGCGCCTGGGTGTCGGTCAAATCATTTTCATGCGAGCGCCATCCAGGGCTTACTTTCGAGATCATCCAGATAATCGGGCATGCGGCGCCGGCCCCGGTTGCCTCAGGTAAAGATCACCGATTATTGTCTGGACCAAACTTTGCCGCGCATTCAGTAGTTTTTATTTGTGCCTTGAAAGCGGCTGAACATATGTCGGCAGAAGCCATTCTGAGTTTCGAACCGGCCATAAGGCTCGGTGCATTTCTCGGGGTCTTCGTCGTCATGGCCCTGTGGGAGTCCCTCGTTCCACAGAGGACACGCACTTTGCCGAGAAGCTTCAGATGGCTGAACAATCTTGGTTTGCTGGTCGTTGGAAATCTGGCGCTGCGCGCAGCCTTGCCACTGCTCGCTGTTGGAACAGCAGTGATCGCACACGACAAAGGCTGGGGATTGTTCAATGTTCTGGAAACGCCGCTTTGGGCCTCGACCGCCGCGAGTGTGATACTGCTTGATCTGGCGATTTACTTTCAGCACGTTGTCTTCCACAAAGTGCCTGCACTCTGGGTGCTCCACCGCGTCCACCATTCCGACACTAACCTCGATGTTTCAACCGCGCTCCGTTTCCACCCCTTCGAGATCATTCTGTCTCTGATAGTGAAGATGGCGATCATCATGCTCCTCGGTGCGCCGCCCCTTGGCGTCCTGATTTTCGAGATCCTCCTCAATGCAACAGCCATGTTCAACCATGCGAATGTAAAGCTTCCGCGCCCTGTTGATGCTATCCTGCGCGGAATAATCGTGACACCTGACATGCACGCAGTTCATCATTCCATCGAGCAACGAGAGTCGAATTCCAATTTCGGATTCAATCTTTCTGTCTGGGACAGGCTATTTGGCACTTACCTGGAAGCCCCGGCCAATGGCAATGCTGGATTGATCATCGGTCTTCGCGTCTTCCGAAGCGCCCGAGACAACCGGCTCGACCGCCTCCTCTTGCAGCCCTTTCGGCGACAACCGGAACAGGCAGAGAATTCAGCGCCGACGACTCCTCCTATCGCCTGACAGCAAGCTCTCGCAGAACAAGATCGACCCGGTCTATACCACTCCGGAACAGACCAACATGGCCGGCTTGCCTGGTCTAAATCGTGGTGCTCAGTCTTCCGCTTCGCGACCCGACTGGCAGAAAGACCCATGCACAAATTCAAAATCTTGCTGTTCGCTCTGTTCACGCTCTGTGGATGCAGCACGATCGGCCCCTATGAACTATCAGAATCGCGCCCTAGGACCAGCTTTCCATCCGGGTACGGTATAGTGTCAGGCGTATTCACAACACCTGAGCGCTGGAGATACTCCCGTGACGTGTTCCTTCGCAATACAGAAACGCGCGCCGAGTACCGCATCTCACAATCGTTCGCTTTCACCGCAGGAAACTACGTGTCGCCGGATCGCAAGGGCGTTGTTTTTGCGCTCGCCTTGCCCCCGGGTGAGTATGAGTTCTTCAACTATCAGATCTACAGCACGAACGCCATTTATGAGAATCGCTGGTTCTCGAAGGAGGATTTCTCCCTGGCATTCGAGGTCGAACCAGCGTCGGTCACATATATTGGCGATATTCGCTTTGTCCCCAATGTAGGAAAGAATGTCATTGGAATGACTGTCGCCGAAGGCGGCCATTTCATCATTGCAGATGAATCGGAAGCAGATCTTCCTCAATTGCGATCGACCTTCCCGGACATTGACTGGTCAGAAGCAAGGACCGGAACTCTGTTTGGCGCGACACTGCCACCGATGAGAGCCCCGTCGAAGGGACAATCTGGTATTGAAGTTTCTGAGCGTCCAAAGAGTACGTCCACACACTAGTATCTCATCAGATGCGGGATGATTTCACGAAACACTTGGAAATTGCGCCGGCCCCGCCGCGCGCATCAGTTGCGTTATTTGTCGGCGCTACGATTCTGGGAGCATTCGCGATCCCTGCGGTATACCTTCGCACTGCTCCCTTGCCTGCTGACACTGGAGCGCCCGAGTACTCAGGAGACGCGCTTCTGGAACTCTCGAGCATGAACGTGATCGAACAAAGAATCTATCCAATCAGCTGGAAACGCCTCGGTTTTGAAGGGTCGGAGCGCGGTACGGAGCGTACACTGATCGCTCCTTCCCTTGGCTGTCCATGGCCCTGCTTCTGCGCGTGAAATAAAGTTTCGAGGCAGAGAAGAAAAAGGAAATTCCACATGAATGCAGAAGACTACTCTGCGTCCGATGACGCACTGGATAAAGCTGGCGTATTGGCCAAGGTGCTAAGTACATCTGTCCCAATGCCGCTGCGAGAGCAAGACGCGGTCCTTCTTGAAGACGCGGAGCAATTCTCATTTGGTCCGCAGAACAGCAGACCCGCTTGGAGCTTCGGTACAGGCCCGGTCGTTCTTCTGGTTCATGGATATTCTGGCCGCGGAATTCAGATGGCACAGCTTGCCAGAACTATTTCCAGGCACGGATTTCAGGCTGTAATTTTCGATGCTGGCGGACATGGCAGCGCGCGCCAGGAAAAGATCGGATTTGACACATTCATCGAGGACACCGCAGCCATCGCGAGCCATATCGGAAAGCCCCTGTTTGCCATGATTGGGCATTCAGCCGGCGGTCTTGCGATGATGAGGGCGAGAGCGATCCACGGAATCCGGGCACAGCGTTATGCAGTAATCGCTGCTCCGTACTATCCATACGTTCCGCTGGACAACATGATCAAACGCGGCGCGCCCAGATCCGTTTTGCCATACGTCAAAGCGATCCTTTCTGATCAGTTTCGGGCTACCTGGACGGAACTCGCAGGCGGGATTTCATTTCTGCCGGAGGAAGGAAAGCCGCTTCTGGCGATCTACGACGAGTCAGATGACCGAGTGCAAGCGACTGATGCAGAAAAAATATCTGCCCTCTGGCCCAACACGAAGGTGGTCAGAACTCCGGGTTATGGCCACAACAAACTTCTTCAGTCAAAAGAGACCCTTAAGGCAACGACTGACTTTCTTCTCGATACCGTGACCACAAGTGCAGCCCAGGCGTTGCAGGATCAATCTCGTGAACATACCGGGTGAGAGAGACGCGAGTCCGATCATGCATTCGTAGCGGGAAACACAAGCTCAGCCGGGAAAGCAATTGCGGAGGTAAGGCGACCTTTACTGTTCCAGCAGCACCAGACGAACGGCGGACATCGCCTCCGAAAAGGGTTCTCCTGATCCAAATGCCTTGGACGTGATCAGTCCGCCCTGAATAAGGGCGACTGCGAGTATTGCCTTTCTCCGGGCCTCCCGCCGATCCACGCCTTCTGAGCGAAGAGCTTGCGCAATCTTTTCGGCCCAAAGCCGGATGAGCGCGCCGGCCTTTTCAGCCAGTGGCCCGTTCTCGTCACTGGAGAGCAAGCTCGCGAGCAGGCAGGGATCGTCCCCTCCCCCATATATTCCGGAAACGGACGAGATCATGCCATCGACCCTTGACTTCAGAGTGTGGCCCGCCTGCAGCGGTTCAAAGATGAATACCTGCATGTTCGCAGCCGCCTGGTCCACAACGGTTGTGGCCATCTCTTCCTTTCCCCCTGGAAAGTGGTGATAGAGGCTGGATTTTCCGAGCCCAGTCGCTTCGGAGATGTCACCCAGGGATACGCCGTCATATCCCCGGCGGCGGAACAGGTCGGCGATGACGTCTACGATTTCGGATTTCTGGCTACTCAAGCGAAGTACTCCGGTCGGATGGTGTTGGGCAACCTTCCGTCAAAAAGGATAGAAAATCATTGCCGATAATCAGGCATGAGCGAGATATATAGGCTCTGCCGCGCCTGAACAAACCTCACAATGCCTGCAGCGCAGGTTAATGCCGGTCTTTGATGGCTCCCGTCAGTGAGACGCCGCCGCAGGCACTTCTACGCTTTGCCATACCGAAGGCTCCCTACCGAAAAAGAATTGCCAAATTTTTCGATGCAACTATTGTACCGATCGTTCGGTTCACTATATGCCTGTCACGGAAGCATACTGCGATCCGGCCAAACAAAGGTAATTCCCAATGTCCCGCATCCCTACCCCGGCAGATATCTCTGCAGCCCCGGAACAATCGCGCACCTTGCTTGAGGGCGTGCAGAAGAAAATCGGCATGGTGCCGAACATGTACCGGCTCGTGTCCAACAGCCCGGCGACGCTTGAGGGCCTCCTGGCGCTCAACGGCGCTCTGTCGAAGAGCACACTTGGCGGCGCCGTTACCGAGCGCATCGCCCTCGCTGTCGCCAACTACAATGGCTGTACCTATTGCAACAGCGCCCACACCTTCCTGGCGCGTAATGTTGCCAAGCTGGATGATTCCGAAATCGCGGCCGCCCGTACCGGCAACGCGAGCGACCTGAAAGCCTCCTACGCACTGAAGTTCGCGCAGGAGATCATCCGCGAGCGCGGCCGCGTCAGCGAAGAAGACGTCCGCCGTGCCCGCAATGCCGGCTTTTCTGATGCCGAGCTCGTTGAGATCGTCGCTCACGTCGCCCTGAACACGCTCACCAACTACCTGAACGAAGTGTTCGATACGGAAGTCGACTTCCCGAAACTCGACGCCGCTCGCGCGGCCTGAAGATCCTTGCCGCTCGCAAGGCGGATCGCCTGATCCGATCAAAGCAGCAGGCCGGCTCTGCGTTCCCCTACGCTCTGACCGCTCTATGCGTCCCCACCGCTGGTCAGAACGGAACCGGCCTGCTGCGCCTTTCAATCACAACCCTGGAGGACACGATGTCACGCACCAACTTTATTGCATTGGCCGCCGCCCTTTCGGTCACGGCCTGCATGACCGCCTATTCTACTGCGCTGGCTAAGCCAGCGGACGCTGCAAAATCGCTACCGGCCGCGTATGCCGATCCAATTGAGCCCGCCCTTCCGCAGACGGACATGATCGTGACCGCTTCGGATACCGCAATCGTCATAACGGATCCGCAGATCGACTTCCTGTCGCCGGACGGCGTCACCTGGGCGGTTGTCGGCGAGAGCGTCACCGAACTTGGCACGGTCAACAACCTCGAACAGCTGATGAAGGCAGCCAAGGCCAATGACATGCCGCTGTTCATTTCGCCGCACCACTATCATCCGACCGATCATGGCTGGAAGTTCGAAGGCCCGCTCGAAAAGCTGATGCACACCATCGGCATGTTTGACCGCAAAGGTCCCTACACGCTCGATGGCTTTGAAGGCTCTGGCTCTGACTTCATGCCCCAGTACAAGCCCTATATCCTCGACGGAGAGACGGTCATCACGAGCCCGCACAAGGTCTACGGGCCCGAACAGAATGACCTCGTGCTGCAACTACGCAAGCGGGGGATCAACAAGGTCATCCTCGCCGGCATGTCAGCCAATCTCTGCACCCAGGCTCACCTTTATGAGCTGCTCGAGCAGGGATTTGAAGTGGCAGTTGTACGCGACGCAACGGCTGCAGCGAAACTTCCGGAAGGCGATGGCTACCTCGCGGCGCTGGTCAACTTCCGCTACGTCGCCAACGCGCTGTGGACGACCGAAGAAACTGTTGCGCGCATCGAGAAAGCCAGCTGAGCCAGAGAAACCGGATACGGGCCGGCGCGCTGCCGGCTGCGATCTTCCCCTTGGGCCGCAGTATTGCACGGCCCGTATCCGGCCCATCTAACCTGAGACCTGCGGAGAATTTAGTGTCCCGTCCCCCATTGCCCCCATTTACCGAGATAACGGCGCTTCAGAAAGTACAGTCGGCTGAAGATGCCTGGAACACGCGGGATCCGGAGAGGGTCGCTCTTGCCTATACTCCAGACAGCGTCTGGCGAAACCGGGACGAGCATTTTCAGGGCCGCGAGGCTATTGTCGACTTCCTCAAAAGAAAATGGAACCGTGAACTGAGCTACCGCCTGCGCAAGGAGCTATGGGCCTATACCGGCAACCGCATAGCTGTTCGTTTCATCTACGAATGGCATGACCGCACGGGACAATGGTGGCGCAGCCATGGAAACGAACTCTGGCAGTTCACACCGGAGGGGCTGATGGAACGGCGCGAGGCCAGCATCAACGACATAGCGATTGAGTTTCGCGAAAGACTGCTTACGCCTAAGTAACTGCCTGACTTAAGCCTCGCTCGGAGCGCGGGCTTACCGCGCCGCTGCCAGCACTTTCTCAAAATCGGCCGGTTCTCGCATGACCTGGACCTGCCCCCATTCACACATCGCGCGCAGAACCGGCTCCAGAGCCTGACCTGCAGGCGTCAGTGAATATTCAACGCGCGGCGGAATTTCTGCAAACACTTCGCGGCGAACAAGACCGTCAGCCTCAAGATCCCGCAGCTGGTTGGTCAGCATGCGCTGGGTGCACCCCGGCAATGATCTTTGGAGCTCGTTGAACCTCCGTGTGCGCACCATTAGTCTGAGGATGATGAGTGCTTTCCACTTTCCACCGATACGGCTGATTGCGGCCTCGACAGGGCAATGCTCCATAATGTGATGGCGGATTTGTCGGGGCGGCAAAGCGCCCGATGAAACCGAACTTGATGCCAGTGCAATTTCAGACACTGGGTGCATGTTTTGTGCGTTCTTGTGCATTGCCGGTCTGATCCTCAACTTTCCCTTTCAAGCTGCGCAATGTCGCGCATGCCCTGGAGATAACTTATGTTTACCCGAAACTTCTTTGCCTCTCTCGCCGCCGCGATCATCTGGGGGCAACCAGCACTCGCGGACAATACCGTCCTGCTTGGCCACCGCATCCACGGCCACGGCCCCGAGCACGTCATCATGCTGCATGACTGGATGGGAGACGCGTCCAATTATGACGATGTGTTGCCCTGGCTGGATGAAGACCGATTCACCTACGTCCTCGCCGATGTCCGGGGTTACGGGCTGTCGCGCAATCTCGAAGGTGCGTTCACGTCCGACGAAGTCAGCAGCGACATTGCACACCTCGCCGATCACCTCGGATGGTCGCAGTTCCATCTCGTCGGTCATTCGATGAACGGCATGGCGGGCTTCAAGTTCCTTCTCAATGACGCCCACGGCGCGGGGCGGCTCAAGAGCTACGTCGCCGTGACGCCGGTCACGCCTGATGGTTACCCCGCCACCGAAGAAGACCGCGCCTTCCTGGCTGCAGCCATCGACGACGATAGCACCGCCCGTATGGCATTCGGAGCCCTGACTGGCGCAAAGCTGAGCGCGACGTGGAGCAATGACAAGACGGCTCGAAACCGGCAGACGTCGCGCCCGGAAGCCCTCAAAGGGTATTACAGGATGTGGCTCGATGAAGATTTCTCTCAGGCATTCCGAAATGCCCATATTACCACGCCCGTTCTTGTGATCGGCGGACGAAACGACCTGCCGGGATTTCAGGAAGCGCACTATTCGGCAACAATTGCCAAATGGCTGCAGAATGTGCGCTTCCATTATGTATCTGATGCAGGCCACTATCCCATGCAGGAGACGCCGATCCTGTTCGCGAGCCTGATTGAAGGTCACTTTGCATCGGTCCTGTAACCTGGCGCCTGCGTCCGACCCACGGTGCATCACGCGATTACTATTCGCGTAATGCATCCGGGGCCGACACAATGCACGACCTGATGAATTTCCAAGGCGGACCCCTTGCATGCCAAATGAGACCTTCATTCTACTGATCATGTCCCTCTACGGTGCGGCTCAGGCCGCTGTCATGGGACGCTCTGAAACCCTCCAGCAGGTTCACCGGAACTTCTCGGAGACGTTCTACCTATTTTCGGCGGGTATCCTGGGTATCCTGCTCGTCGGCACGTTTGGTGCCTGGTCTGCCAAGGGCAGCGTTGTCTATGCCGTTGGCCGGGTTGCCTACCTTGCGCTTTCCTGGGGCGCCGCGCGGCGGCTGCGCAAATGGGCATGGGCAGCTTCCGTTGCCGGCATCGTCGGAGTGCTCGCAGATTTCGTCCGGATTACGATCTCAGCATAAGCCTTGGGGCGCTCCGCCGCTCACACTTCGTCGGGCACGCTGCGCCGGCGCCGTTCAAGCAAGAGCGCGACGAGTGTGCCAAACAAAAGGAGTGCTACAATCGGCACGGCCACGTTGATGCCGAAGATTGCAATCTGGGTTCCGTCCGTGTGCAACATCGAACCGCCATAGCTGCCCTGGAGCGCCCAGGCGATAAGGAAGGGTATTGACAGAGGCAAGCAGAGCAGCAGCGCCGCAAAGGCAAGCCCTTTTTGCCAAACAAGGTAAAGTGCTGCCCCGGCGATCATTCCATTTGCAAGCAGCTGCCAAGCCTCGTGCAAGCGTGCATGTCCCGGCCAGTCCTCATTCAGCAGATGCGTATCGCTGACCTCCAGGACCGGTATGAGAACCAGAAAGACGGCCGCATAGCCCGTCACGACAATCCTGTTCATGAAATTCTCCCGTCTTCATATTGACAGTGTCAATATTGACTTCAAAATTGACACTGTCAATATAGGACATGGCCAAATCGAAAACCTTCCACCATGGAAACCTGCGGCAGGCGCTTATCGAGGCCGCGCTGGACCTGCTCGACACTGAGGGAACTGCCGGTGCCACTATCCGGGCGGTCGCGGCAAAAGCCGGTGTCTCCCATGCAGCACCGGCCAACCACTTCAAGGATCGCAAGGCCCTTCTGACCGCTGTCGCGAAGACTGAGTTCGAACAGATCTCGGAGCACATAAACTCGGGACTGGCATCGAGGACAAAGGACCGTGCCCGGATATTTCTGGACACGATTGCCAACTACGCTTTTACACATCCGAACCGGTACGACTTGTTGTGGCGCAGCGATCTCGTTGATCACTCAGACGCCGACCTCTCGCCGCTACTCGACAATCTCTATGCGTCGCTCTGCGCTGAACTCGCGGGGGAGCTGGTCCATGCCGGACGTGACATCGACACGGTAGCAGTTGCGCTCTGGTCGATGATGCACGGCTATGTTGCTTTGCGACTTTCAGGAATGTTCCAGCCTGCAAAGGACCGTGTGACAGGCGAGCCAAGGTACGAGGCGCTAATGTCCCTCCTGTTGCCGCCGGCAATGCCGGTGCCTCCCAGAAAGGGTAATCGGAGCGCCGGGAAGCCATGACCAATATCCGCGCTCTCACCACCACCGACCTCGACGTCGTTTGCGGTCGCAGAGCCCGGATGTTTCTGGAAGCAGGCCAGGCTGCACAGGATGTATAAGCGATGGCGGCACCCTTCCGCGCCTGACCAATGCCCGATTGTCCGACGTACGATGGTTCGGCTTCATGGCCAAAACTGGTGGGCGCATTGTTGGCGGCGTCGGCGTGATGGAGTTTGATGAGCCTCCGCACCCCGCTCATCCGGGTCAGGACAGGCGTGGTTATGTCCCGAACGTCTTTGTGGAGCCGAAATTCCGTCATCAGGAAGTTCCGCAGGCGCTTATGGGCGCGGCATAACCTGAATTCCGATCAAGAAAGCCCGGCTACGCCATCCCGCACACGACCACGCAAGGCGCGCCTTTATAAGCGTCGATGGGATGGCACGGCAAATCTGAAATGCGCAAGCAGATATCCTGAAAACGGCACCAGACAGAGGCACCACACGTGCAGACAGCTCGCAGATCATTTACCCGGTTCAGTCAGTACAGCGACGGGCGATACTGCCGAATTGACCAGCACACGCGCCGCGGTGCGCGCTGCATCTGCAGCGAGGCTGGCATCGTGCAGGTGAGCGATGTTGATGGCGCCCTCAGAAACCAGCTGCAGGTACAGCGCAAGTTCGGCCGGATTGCGGGCCCCGGCCTTCTCCGCGAGCTTTTCGAGATAGATCTGGAGCAGCCTCTTGTGTTCGGCTGCGGCGGCATGGATGGGGCTGGCGCGGTCCTGAAATTCAGCAGACGCCTTCACGAACATGCACCCTCTGAATCCCGGCTCCGTCAACCATTCATGCAGCGCGTCAAAAACCGCAAGAAGCCTTTGAGAAGGGTCGCTCGCCAGAGCCTCGACCCTGCGGACCAGCCAGTTTCGGAACTGCTCGTCACGTAATCGCAGCGTAGCCAGGATCAGATCGTCCTTGGTTCGGAAGTGCTTGTAAATCGACGTTTTGGATACGCCCGTCTCCGCCGCGATCCGATCCATGCCGATGGCGTTGAAGCCCCCCTCATAGAAGATCTTCATCGCACTTTGCACGAGCTCATCTCTTTTCGACGCGCTCAACCCGACTTACCTCCGGCTCACATTGACCGATCTGTACATAGATCGCATTTCTCAAAAGTAAATTCTGAAAATTTTTCTCCTATATTAACAGAGCTTTGCGCCAGAGCGAATCGCAACTTCTACCCGGGCCAGCGATCGAGACATTGACTGATCTGTTAATGCACCTTAGATGACCTTTACTGATCTGTACACCTTGCATGAATTTCAACGCGCGAAGCGCAAATGGAGAGTTAGATGTTTAGCCTAGAAGATACATCGCCTGTCGCAGCACCCCAGACCGCCAGGCCCCGGCGGACATCGCTTCTGACGGCAACCGCAGCCGCCCTCGTTATTGGCCTCGTCGGCGCCTGCGCGCCCGCCGCGCAGTCTGAACCCGTTGCGATAACCCACACGGCGCCCCCGGCCGTTCACTACCGCGATCTCGCGATCAATGGGGTTCGCATTGCGTACCGGGAGGCCGGCGATCCCTCCAATCCAACAATCGTGCTGCTGCACGGATTTCCGACGTCCTCCCAGATGTTCCGGAATCTCATCCCGGAACTAGCCAAGACCTACCATGTGCTTGCGCCAGACTATCCAGGCTACGGTGCCAGTGACATGCCGGCGCGGGAAACTTTCGAGTACAGCTTTGCGAATTTTGCAGACATCATCGACGGTTTCCTGTCCGAGAAGAAAGTATCCTCCTACGCGCTCTACGTGATGGATTACGGCGCGCCGGTCGGCTACCGCCTGTTTGCAAAGCACCCGGAGCGCGTCACAGGGTTCGTAATCCAGAACGGAAATGCGTACGAAGAAGGGCTTCGTGAATTCTGGGATCCAATCAAGGCCTATTGGGCCGATCCTTCCGAAGCCAACCGCGACGCGCTCCGCGGGCTCCTGACGCTCGATGCCACAAAATGGCAGTACACACACGGCGTCGGAGACGTCACGCGGGTCAGCCCGGATACTTGGCATACGGATCAATACCTTCTGGACCGGACGGGTAATGCCGAGATCCAGCTCGACATGTTCCTGAGCTATGCCACAAACGTGTCGGAATATCCCCGTTGGCAGGAATTGTTCCGGGAACACCAGCCCCCCGCCCTGATCGTCTGGGGACAGAATGATCAGATTTTCCCGGCGGACGGGGCCTACCCCTACAAGCGCGACCTGACAGATCTCGAGTTCCATCTTCTCGATACCGGACATTTCGCTCTCGAAGAGTACGGCCCCGAAATCACCACAGAAATCATCGACTTCCTTGATCGCGAAATCCCTCGCGACTGAGCTGGTGACTGCGCGGCATGGGGAGTACCCCATGC
>ERZ761609.1357-NODE-1357-length-22009-cov-55.745923_pt1 | contig 22009 bp, 11 predicted proteins | sample MGYA00511163_ERZ761609 | MGnify/ENA primary metagenome ERZ761609 (study PRJEB28899, sample SAMN02445070) | bioreactor sludge metagenome | biome: EBPR sludge | place: Australia: Brisbane, Thorneside Wastewater Treatment Plant | collected 2011-12-16 ... | reverse complement strand
GTGCCATATTGAAACCCTTACTCAATTACCAAATCTAACAACCTAAAGGGAGTAAATTCCTCCCGTGCCATTATTGATGCCCGGCGCTCCAATTACTATCATATTAGAATTTACCGCTACCGATGCGCCAAATTTATCATTAACAGCCCCGTCAATAGCTACTAATTTTGGGCGTGCCTGCCAGGTTGTGCCCACTAAATCATAAATATACACAGCCCCTTTATTGGTAGCATCGCCGGGCGCTCCTATTACCGCAATTTGGTCACTCACTGCTACTGCTGACCCATAATCTTGGTAGAAGGCAGCCGGAAACGGGGTTATTTTAGCAGATACATCTTGAGCCGAAAGTTGTTCTGACCAAACAAGCATTGAAATAAATAACAAAATGAGAGAGCTTACCTTAGTATGCTCTCCCAATTCCGAATAACCTTCTGCCTTGTTGGCATTGAGTAATTTAATGGTTGAAGTTGAGTTTGACATGATTTGTCTGATTAATAGTTAAATTTTTTTTACAATTTAAGTTAATTGAACTAAATAGGTGGCAAATGTACTAATGGTTTACACATTTTTCAATCACACAATTGCATTTTTGTTTAACATATATTGTGCAAGAATTGTCGTGTTTTGGAGAACGAATTGACAATACCAAACCGGTGTTGATGAATTTTGTGTATCTTGCGCTGTTTTTTCTTTTAGTTTATTAAGCGCAAACTTTATGAACCCACGTTTACTTCCGTTATTTGCTTTGATTGCAGCCTGTACCATGTTCTTTACAAGTGCAAAAGCGCAGTGCCCCAACAATAATACACTTGGCGGCGACCTTACCCCGCTCACAACAGGCAATACCCAGCAAACCAACTCCGCCCTTGCAGGGCAATATTTTACCGTGCAAGTATGTAATGGCACAAATTATACTTTTACCACCTGCGGCGATAATGATTTTGATACCCAACTTACTTTATATGCCGCTACCGGTGGCACAGCCCTTGCCTACAACGATGACGGCGGCTGCGGTGTGCAATCACTCATTAACTGGACAGCTAATTTTACCGGCACTGTCTGGATTTTGCTCGACCAATATTTTTGCACCAATGTATCGGGAGCCGGTATGACGTTAAGGGTAACCCAAAATACGGCTTGTACCGATTTTCCGCCCTGCAACGGCATTTGCCCCGCCGGTGGTACGCCCCCCGCCGAAGACGAGTGTTTTACCGCCTTAGACCTTGGTCAAATGCCTTTTCCTGCACCCTGTACCGGTACCAGCGGTGGGTTGGGCGCACCACAAACCTACAACCTCAGCAATATCTGCGCCACTCCAAGCGACCCCTACACCTTCATGTCTAACTGTGCCGATGGCACCAATATGGCAGCGCCGGCATTAGATGTTTGGTACAGGGTTACATTAACAGCAAGTCAGTTAGTGGTTACCTTAGAAGCCGGTATGAATGTGCCCTCACTGGGGCTATGGCGCGATGTGGGGGCGGGTTGTGGCGGATTGCAGCCGGCGGGTTGCACTACCGGCGCAGCGGGTTATGCACAAGAAACCTTTGGTCCGCTGCTACCCGGCGTATATTACCTGCAAATTAGCGGCGGCGACCTTGGCGACCAGTGCGACTTTTTGCTTACATTACAGAATAACAACTCCTGCGCCGATTGTTTGGTGGGGCAAAACCTTACCGCAACTCCACAACCGGTTGACGGGGTATATGCTCCCGGAACACTGGTTACTTTTTGCTACACCGTTACCGACTATAACGATGCGGCTGCCGTAAATTGGTTGCACGGTATTGTGCCGGTTTTTGGTAATGGTTGGGATATAAGTACACTCTCACCACAGCCTGCTCCAGCAACTTGTGGCACCGGACAAGGTGTGGGCACTTGGGCATGGTATAATTTTCCTGTAACCGGGCAAAATGGCAGCAGCGCTCAAACCACTTCCATAGGTCCCGGTTTTTTCTTCGAATCTAATTTCGGTTGTCCCGGTGGTGCATGTAATCCGCTCACCCCCGGCGACAATTGGGGCGATAATTTAACCATAGACGGTTGTTCGCTGGTATTTTGCTGGCGCATCAATACGCTGCCTGCCGGCGCTGCCTGTATAGATGAAGCAAGCCTTAACGTTTATGTAGAAACTTATTCTGATTCTGAAACCGGCAGTTGGACACAAGCAGGCTGTACCAATGACCCCGATATTGACTTTTTTGCCACACTCAACTGTTGCGATGTAAACGGCTCTGTTACCAATAATGGTCCGCTTTGCATTGGTGAAACCCTACAATTAGGGGTAAACGTTACCACGCCGGGTACTACTATAACCTATGATTGGAGTGGTCCTGATGGGTTTACCTCTACCCTTGCTGCGCCCTCTCTAACCAATATACAGCTTAATCAGGGCGGATATTACAGCGTGGTGGTTACGGTAGATGGTTGCATATCTATACCTTTATTCACCTTTGTACAGATATTACCGCAGCCCGATGCTTCGGCAAGCAATAGCGGTCCGGTATGCCCCGGGCAAAATATTACCCTTTCGGCAAGCAGTACTTCGCCGGGCGTATCGGGTTATATTTGGTCGGGACCGGGTGGGTTCAGCTCTACGCAGCAAAATCCGGTAGTAAACAACATCAGCATTGCTACTGCCGGCACTTATTCGGTAATAGTAACCGATGCAAACGGCTGTTCCTCAGCGCCGGCAACCACTACCGTAAACTTAGCCAATGTACCCAATGCCACCGCCGGCAACACGGGTCCGGTTTGTGCCGGCGGAAACATAACCCTAACCGCCTCAACCACCACACCCGGCGCTGCCACCTACCAATGGAGCGGACCGGGCGGGTTCAGTTCTACCCAACAAAATCCTGTTTTAAATGGGGTAACCGCAGCGCAATCGGGTGTTTATACGGTGGTAATAACGGTAGGCGGCTGCAATTCTAACCCCACCACCACCAATATAACCATTAACCCGCAGCCCGATATAACCGCCTCCAACAACGGACCGGTATGTTTGGGCGGAACCCTTAACTTAACGGCAAGCACCACCGCTGCCGGAGCTGCCACTTACCAATGGAGCGGACCCGCCGGATTCAGTTCTACCCAGCAAAATCCGGTCATTAACGGCGTTACTGCTGCCACTGCCGGCGTTTACTCAGTTACCGTAACGGTAAACGGTTGCTCTTCTACCGCCGGAACCACAACCGTAGCATTAGGCTCGCCGCCCAATGCCTCGGCAAGCAATAGCGGACCAGTATGTTTGGGCGGTAATATAACGCTCAATGCAAGCTCTACTACGCCCGGCGCTGCTACCTATCAATGGAGCGGACCGGGCGGTTTTAGTTCTACCCAGCAAAATCCGGTCATCAATGGGGTTACGGCTGCTACTGCCGGCGATTATACGGTAACGATTACCATAGGCGGTTGTGCATCAGCCCCTGCCACCACCACTGTTGTAGTAAACCCATTGCCCGATGCTACCGCCTCCAACAATGGTCCGGTATGTTTGGGCGCCAGCGTGGGTTTAACCGCCAACACCACTACCCCCGGCATAGCCACCTACCAATGGAGCGGACCCAACGGGTTCAGCTCTACGGCGGCAAATCCTTTAATTCCGGCAGTCGGCGCGGCTCAATTGGGCGATTACACCGTAGTGATTACGGTAAATGGTTGCCCATCTGCTCCTGCCACTACCACCGTTGCCGAATTAGCCCCGCCGGTAGCTACGGCAGGAAACAACGGACCGGGGTGTTTAGGCGGCAACGTAACCCTAAACGCCTCTACCACTACACCCGGCGCTGCCACCTACCAATGGAGTGGACCGGGCGGATTTAGTTCTACCCAGCAGAACCCGGTATTAAACGGCTTAACCGCCACAAATGCAGGCGTTTATACCGTAACAGTTACTGTATCGGGCTGTGCCTCAGCGCCGGCAAGTACTACAGTGGTGGTAAACAATCCGCCTACCGGCAATGCTGCCTCTAACTCGCCGGTTTGCGTGGGTAATGCCCTTAACCTTACCGCTTCAACACCCGCAACCGGCACAAACATTACCTACGCATGGTCGGGACCGGGCGGGTTTACCTCTACTAATCAAAACCCCACTATTGCAGCAGCAGCCCTTGCTAATGGCGGCACTTATACCGTTGTGGTTACCGTTGATGGGTGTGCGGGTTCGCCTGTTACTACCGATGTAGTAATAACCCCCCAACCATTGGCTACCGCAACCAATAACGGACCTGCCTGTTTAGGTGATTTTATCACCCTTTCGGCAAGTACTACCGCCACAGGTACTACCTCCTATCAATGGAGCGGACCAAACGGTTTTACCTCTACCCAGCAGAACCCCTTAGTAGCAGGAGCAACTGTGGCAAACGCCGGTGTTTATACCGTAACAGTTACCGTAAATGGCTGTGCCTCAGCGCCGGCAAGTACTACTTTGGTGGTAAATGCCCAACCTACTGCTACGGCTACCAATACCGGCGCTTGTGTAGGAGGTAGTTTAACCCTTAACGGCGCTACAACCGCAACAGGCGCTACCATTGCTTACGCATGGACAGGACCAAACGGGTTTACTTCTACCCAGCAAAACCCTACCATTAACCCGGCTACTGCTGCAAACGGAGGCATTTACAGTTTGGTTGTTACCGTTGATGGGTGTGCTTCAAATGCGGTTGCTACTACGGTTGTTGTAAATGCTGCTCCTGCTGCTACGGTAGTTGCGGTAGCGCCGGCGGTTTGTAATACCACTGCTGCCGGTTCAACCTTAGATTTTAACACCTTGATAACAGGCGGTGATTCTAGCGGATTTTGGACTGATGTGAGTGGCTCCGGCGCAAGTGGCAGTTTCCCGATACTCAATTTTAACGGCGTTACACCCGGCACTTATACCTTTAATTACACCACCAACAGCGCTATTCCTCCTTGTAACGAATCGGTTTACCCCGTATCAGTGGTGGTAGAAGATTGCGCCTGCCCCAGTGTAGCCATTGCTGCTCCGGCTCCCTTATGCAACAATAGTGGGGTGTTAGATTTACTCACCATACAGCTAACAACAGAGCCGGGTACATGGTCAATAACCTCTGCTCCTCCCGGACCTAATCCTGCCACTTTATCGGGAACAGTTTTTAATGGGGTTAATGCCAATCCCGGCGCCTATCAGGTTACTTTTACCCTCACTACGCCACCTCCTGCCGGCTGTGCGGCATCGGCTACTCAAACCTTAGTGGTAAGCAGCGCCGTTTCTGCCGGCGCAAACAATGTGGCTACGGTGTGCAATAACAACCCCGCCTCACTCGACCTCAATACCTTGCTGCTGGGTAATACTGCCTTTGGCACATGGAGTTTAGCCCCGTTTAGCCCGGCGCCCAACCCCGGCGCTTTTAACCCCGCTACCGGTATCTTTTTTACCAACGCACAACCGGCAGGCACTTATACTTTCCAATACACCATTACCACTACTGCCCCGTGTACCAACAGTACAGCCACCATTGCGGTAACGGTTAATGCACAACCGGTGGCTAACCTCATAGCGCCCGCGCCTGTTTGTAATACTGCATCGGCAGGCTCTACCCTCAACCTAAACAGTTTGTTGCCCCCGGGTACATCGGCAGGTTTCTGGACAGACGGCAGCGGCAACACGGTTGCCAATACCAATTTGAACTTTGACGGTTTTGCACCGGGCAACTATACTTTCACTTACAACACCAATACCGGCGTTGCCCCTTGCACCAATATATCGCCCGGCATTACCGTAACAGTAGAAGACTGTGCCTGCCCAAGTGTAGCGCTTAATCCTGCTTCGCCTATCTGTAATACTGCCGGCTCAACACTCAATTTAACCACCTTACAAGTAACCACCCAACCCGGTACGTGGACGATTAACTCCGTGCCGCCCGGCGCTGCCAACCCTGCCACACTTACCGGCGCTGTGTTTAACGCATCGGGAGCTACTGCCGGGGTTTACCAGTTGTTGTTTACCCTTACTACCCCGCCGCCTGCCGGCTGTGCGGCATCGGCTACCCAAAACATAACGGTTGTAGCTGCTCCCAATGCCGGAACAGGCAGCAATACCACCGTTTGCAACTCGCAAACTACGGCGGTTATCTTAAATGATTTGCTCACCGGCTCTGCCGGCGGAGGTACGTGGACACTTACATCGGGCACAGCCGATGCGGGAGCTTTTAATGCGGCTGCCGGTACGTTTAACCCCAATGCTCATACGCCCACTGCCCTTACGTTTACCTACACGCTTACCGGCACACCGCCTTGTGCCAATGCCACTACCTCAGTAACCGTAACCATTATTACCGCACCTAATGCCGGCGCTGACGGCGCTGCTGATGTATGCAATACGCAAACAACGCCCATTGCACTTGCTGATATTATTACCGGCGAAGATGCCGGCGGAACATGGAGCTTAACATCGGGCGTGGCTGCGCCGGGCGCATTTAATGCAGCATTGGGCAGTTTTAATCCCGATGGGCATCCGGCTGCTACCTTAGTGTTTACCTACACCATTCCGGCTGCCGGAAGCTGTGCTGCAAGTACTTCAACGGCGGTGGTGAATGTGTTTGACGGGTTAAATGCCGGTACTGCCGCCAATTTACAGGTATGCAACAATCAGGTGGCATTGGTAAACCTGTTTAGCCAGTTGAGCGGCGAAGACGCCGGCGGTATATGGACGGTAACCGGCGGCGCTCCCGATAGCGGAGCTTTTGATGCGGCATCGGGCTCTTTTGCTCCCAACAATCATACGCCCGGCGCTTATTTGTTCACCTATTCTTTTGCGGCATCGGGCAGTTGTCCGGCTTCATCGGCTACGGTACAAGTAGATGTTTCGGCACAAAATTCGGCTACTGTAGTACCCAATGCCAATATCTGCAACCTCACTGCCGATGGGTCGGTGTTGAACTTTACAACGCTGATTACATCGGGTAATACGGGCGGCGTTTGGGCAGAAACTACCACAAGCGGGGTTAGTCTTACCAACCCTACGGCTGTTGATTTTAACGGCATTGCGGCAGGCAGCTACATCTTTACCTACACGCTAACTGCCACTGCTCCCTGTGCCGATGCGGTTTATAACGTAACCGTATTGGTGCAAGATTGCAGTTGCCCCAGTGTGGCATTTAACGCTCCGCCCGATTTGTGCAACGACCTTGGAACGCTTGACCTAAGTACCCTACTGGTTACTACTCAACCCGGCACATGGAGCATTACTTCTTCGCCCGCCGGCTCTAATCCTGCCTTTTTAGTAGGCAGTACTTTTGCCGCTTTTGGCGCTGATGCCGGTGTTTACACCATTTCTTACACCCTTAGCACGCCGCCGCCGCCGGGTTGTTTGCCTTCGGCAAGCGCTAATTTGTTGGTAGCTGATGCTCCTAACGGTGGTGTGGCTTCTGATTTACAAGTTTGCAACGATGCGGCAGGTGTGGTAAATTTATCAAGTTTGCTTACCGGAGCCGATGCAGGAGGTATTTGGAGCGTAACATTGGGCAGCCCCGATGCAGGAGCTTTTAACGCCGCTGCCGGCACGTTTAATGCCACCGGTCATACACCGGGCGATTATACGTTTGCCTATACCCTTACTGCTACGGCGCCTTGTGCCGATGTGGTAAGTACTGTTACCGTATCGGTACAGGCGGCTCCCGATGCGGGTATTGGCGGCAGCCTTGGCTTGTGCAACAATGCCACTGCGATTTTAAACCTAAACAGTTTGCTGGGCGGCACTCCTGATGCGGGTGGCGTGTGGTCGGTTTCAGTAGGCAGTACCGATGCAGGCGCGTTTAATGCCGCCGCCGGTACGTTTAACCCCAACGGACACTCGCCCGGGGTGTTTACCTTTACTTATACTATAACCGGCGCTGCTCCTTGTGTTACCGATTCGGAAGATATTACCATTACCCTCAACAATGCCCTCAATGCCGGCGCCGATACTGCCATTGATGTTTGTACCGATGCGGCAACACCCATTAACCTGCTTGCCCAACTTGCAACCGCCGATGCTGGCGGCACCTGGACATTAGCTGCCGCAAGCCCCAATACCCCAACGGGCGGAGCGTTTAATGCCGCTACCGGCACTTTTAACCCGGTTGGGCAAAATACAGGCGCTTATATTTTTACCTACACCCAACCGGCTGTGGGCGACTGTGGCGCTGCATCGGCAAGCGTTACCGTAAATGTAACCAACGCCCTGAGCGCCACCCTGCTACCCGGCGACAACGTTTGCAACCTGGCTGCCGATGGCTCGGTACTTGATTTTACTACCTTCATCACATCGGGCTCAACATCGGGCGCTTGGGCAGATACCAATGGCGCCGGCGTTGACCTGACCAACCTCTCATCGGTAGATTTTAATGGTATTGCCGCAGGCGCTTATACTTTTACCTATACCCTTGCCGGTGGCGGCGCTTGCGCATCGGTAAGTTATACGGTAGCGGTGGTGGTAGAAGATTGCAGTTGCCCCAGTGTAGCTACTGTTTTGCCAACAGGTACATTGTGTAATGCAGCGGCAAGTTTAGATTTAACTACGCTGCAACTTACCACAGAACCCGGCACATGGAGCATTACCGCCACTCCGCCGGGCGCTAACCCTGCCACTTTAACCGGCGCTACCTTTAACGGAACGGGAGCCGATGCCGGCTCTTATACAGTAACCTTTGCACTTACTACCCCGCCGCCGGCCGGTTGCCCTGCACAAAGCTCGCAAACCATACAGTTGGCAGCAGCGGTAAACGCCGGCACAGGCAGCGCTACTGCGGTATGTAACGACGATGCCGCTTCATCGCCGGTAAACCTGAGCGCCTTACTTTTGGGCGCTGATGCGGGCGGTGTGTGGAGTGTGGCATCGGGCAGCCCCAATGCAGGCGCTTTTGATGCAACAGCCGGCGCTTTTGGCACATTGCTGCATACGCCGGGCAGTTTTGGTTTTACCTATACGCTTGCCGGCACGGGCACCGGCGCTTGTGCTACGGCTACGGCATTGGTTACGGTAAACGTTTCGGCAGCGCTTACGGCTGTGGTTACGCCCACTGCTACTATTTGCAACCTAAGCGCCGATGGTTCAGTGCTGAACCTGACAGCCTTAGTAACATCGGGCAGCGCCGCCGGAACTTGGGCAGATACCGATGCATCGGGCGTTAGCCTTGCCAACCCTGCCGCCGTTGATTTTAACGGTATAACATCGGGCATTTACACGTTTACCTACTCGCTAAACGCCGCCGACCCCTGTGCCGACAATGCCTATACCGTAACGGTTACGGTAAATGATTGCAGTTGCCCCAGTGTGGCTACCTCAGCCCCTGCCCCACTCTGCAACGATGCCGGAACGCTCAACCTGACTACCCTGCAAGTAACCACCCAGCCGGGTACATGGAGCATTACCGGTGTGCCGGTGGGCTCTAATCCTGCTACGCTTGCCGGTGCGGTTATTGATGTTGCCGGCGCTGATGCGGGCAATTATGAACTGACTTTTACCCTTAATACGCCCCCGCCGGTGGGCTGCCCCGATGTTTCGGTGCAAACGCTTACGGTGCAAAATGCTCCCAATGCCGGCACAGGCGGCGCACAAACGGTGTGCAATGGCGGCGCTGCCGGTATTAACCTGTTTGATTTGGTAAGCGGAGCCGATTTAGCCGGAAACTGGAGCGTAGCTGCCGGTAGCCCCGCTAACCCGCAGGGCGCGGCTTTTGATGCGGTGGCGGGTACTTTTAACCCCGATGCCCAAACGCCCGGCGTGTATGTATTTGCCTACACCCTTACCGCCGCCGCCCCCTGCGCCAACAGCGCCGCAACGGTTACCATAACTGTGGAAGATTGCAACTGCATAACGCCCCCGGCGCCGCAAATAGTGGTAGGCGATATAACCCTTTGCGAAGGAACGGTTATAGAAGCCATGTTTGAAGTTACTACCGCGCCGGCTACGGTGGTAAACTGGTACGATGCCCCCGCAGGAGGTAACTTACTGGCAAGCGGACTGACTTACACGGCAACTGCCGCCGGAACTTATTATGCCGAAGCTGCCAATAATCCCGATGACGGCTGTGTGAGCAGCAGGGTTGCCTTTACCCTTGCCGTTACTCCGCTTCCGGTAGCTGCCATTATTGCTCCCATAACCGTGTGTGCGGGTGAGCCGGCAAGTATAGCGCTCAGTGGCGCACCCGATGCCAATACGCTGTATGCTTGGAATTTTGGGGCAGCAGGCACACCAACCGGCGCCGGCGCACATTTGGCAACATGGAATACGCCCGGCAGCCAAACCGTTACCCTTACGGCAACACTGGGCATTTGCGAGGCTACCGCTACTACTACGGTATTGGTAACCGGTATTACCGCCGAGGCAGTTGCCACGCCCTCGCCTGCGCCCGAAGGCGCTACCATTAACCTAACGGCTACGGGCGCTACCACCACCGGCTCAAACCTTACCTATAACTGGCAAACTACCGCCGGCACGCTGAGTTGTACCGATTGTGCCAACCCCACTGCCGTACTTACCGGCAACTCGGTTTACACCGTTACGCTTACCGATGTAAACGGCTGCACGGCTGTGGCAACGGTAAATGTGGCTATGACGGTGCAGGAAAATAAAGTGCTGATACCCAACGCTTTTTCGCCTAATGGCGATGCAACAAACGATATTTTCCGACTCACGGGTATTAACATTGCCGATTTTGAGCTGATAGTGTTTGACCGCTGGGGAGTAGAGATGTTCTCCTTAGCCTCAACCAACTTAGCACAAGGATGGGACGGTACGTATAAAGGCAAGGAGCAAGAAGTAGGCGTGTATGTGTATTATGCAGTGGTAAACTTTACCAACGGACAACAGCAAATACTGAAAGGGAATGTTACGCTGGTGCGGTAAGGTAGCGGTATAAACGCCTAAATACAACAAACCAATGGTGTATGATGGGTTTGTTTTTGGTAATTTACCATAATTTCAACTTTTTTAGACTTTTTAGACTTTGGACAAGCGCTTATAGCCCCCAAACCAAGTGCGGGGGCTTCTGCCGTTTGTTTAAAGTCTAAATAATGTTAAACCCCCACAATTGGATTGGAAAAATTCCGGTTGTGGGGGGTTTTTAGTGGGTGGGTGGTACAGGGTGTTTATTTGTTTTGTATGTTTGTGCGGTGGGAAGTGCGTAAAAGCAACTATATTGGGTGGATATACGAACAAAAGGGGGGGGTAGTAATTAGTTAGCGGTAATTGTAGAACGACACAGTAATAACGACATAAAAAGTAATGGCAAAAAGTATATCCATAACAGAACAAATTAGACAAATTGCTCTTGACACTTTGGCGAACAGACCAGAGGGAATTAGGTATTCCGACCTGAAAAGGGAAATTTTGAAAGTAAATAGTTCGTTCAACCCAAACACTATTAGCGGTGCGACTTGGGACTTAGAAGCAACATATCCTGACCAAATCTACAAACCCGACAGAGGTGTTTTTAGACTTTTAAAATTTAAAGAAAATGTTACAACTCAGCCTGACGAGCAACCGACAACGACACCACAAAAAACTTCAAAGAAAAAAGCGATTAAAGAAGAAGATTTTTATCAACCATTTGCAGACTGGTTGGTAAACGAACTTGAAGAATGCACAAACGCAATTGGACTTGGTGGAAATATTTTTAAAGACAAATGGGGAACACCAGATGTAATTGGCGTAAGAGAATCCAAGAGAAGCGACATTATTCAATTTCCGACAGAAATAATTGTTGGTGAAATTAAGACTGACACAAACGGACTTATCACAGCATTTGGACAAGCTTGTGCTTACAGAATATTTTCGCACAAATCATATATTGTTATTCCAAACAATTCACAAATTGAAGATATAACAAGACTTGATACATTGTGCAGACAATTTGGAATTGGACTTATCCTTTTTGACAACAAAAATGTAGATGACCCAAATTTTGAAATACGAGTAAGAGCGATTAAAAATGAACCTGATATGTTTTTCGTTAATAAAAACTTGAAACAAATTGAAGATAAACTTTTCAAATAGAACGACAAGAACAACTGGTGCTAACAGCCGTCAGACTGTCTAAAAACTACCCCACCCAAAACATTAAATAAAATTACTGTTTTAACCAAAAAAGAAACTAAAACCCTTCCTTATTTCCATTTCATTGCGTAACTTTGAGCATGAAATACATACAAGGAGAAAATAGAAAACAGAGCGTTATCTTTCCCGAAACACTCGACCAAATCGTTGACCAAGACAACGACGTGAGGTTCATAGATTTATTCGTGGAAAGTATCGATATAGCCGATTTTGATTTTAAAACCAAAACAGCCACTACCTAAGGCAGACCACCCTACCACCCAAAAGACCTGTTGAAACTGTTTATTTACGGTTATTTAAATTCCATTCGCTCCTCACGAGTATTGGAAAAAGAATGTCACCGAAATATAGAAGTTATGTGGTTAATGAAAAAACTCGTACCCGACCACAATACCATTTCCAACTTTATTTTTACCTTCCCAATTTTCACCTCCCCAAAAAAAAGTGGCGTAAAACGCTTGTATGTTGCTTAAATTAGTGTATTTTTGGCAAGAATTTGCAGTTTTTAGACGAACTGCCGTTGTGCGTAAGTTTAGAAAGACACCCAAACCGACAAATGAACCGTTTAATATTGTAAATTTGCCGAACTAACAAATAAAGACTTCTTGAAAGTAGAACAGAACATATCAAGACTTAAGTACCTGCTGACATTGTACAAAATGACAGTAGAAGACTTGTTATTATCTGTAAGCGAAGGACTTAAAAAACCATTGACCAAAGACGATATTTTATCTATTGAGATAAATGTTAGTCACTTGAAACGAATAGACAAGGTTTTTAACAAAGGACTTCACTACTATTTAGACCCAAAATCTCCAGAAGTTTCTAAAGATGCCAGCATTTTCTTCAGAAAAAACAAGTTTGGGACAGAACTAAATATTGGTGCAAAGAAGATTGTAAACCAATTTGAAGAATTTAAAATTTCGCTTTCGGCTATTTCAAAATTGGCTGAGATAAACATTGATAGGTCATTGCCAGTCTTTTCTGTTCAAGACGAACCCAAAGACGTTGCGATTAAAATCAGAAAAGAACTATATCCTGACTTTAACCCGACTCCAAAAGAGTTTTTACGAGCATTGATTTCAAAACTTGCCGAAAAAAATATTTTGGTTTTTGAGTTTGTAGAAACTTGGAATAAGAAAGAGAAAGCAAATATTGACGGCTTTTTTCTTACTCCAAACGTAATTGTTCTAAAGCGACAACAATCTTCTTTCAGAAGAGAGATTTTTACTCTTATTCACGAATTAGGACATTACTTGCTTAACGAAGAAGAAATTGAAGAACTTGATATTTCAAACTTCGCAAACAACAAACTTTCAGCCATTGAAAGATGGTGCAATGACTTTGCATACTATTTTTTGGCAGGAGAATACAATAATGCATTCGAACAAATAGAAAAAGCTGACGGAACAAATGACTATCACTTCGAACTAATTGAAAGCATTTCAAAGAATACACATTTAAGCCAAATTGCACTATTTACAAAACTGCTATTTCAGAGGAAAATTTCTCAAAACAACTATAACACAATAAAAGCAGACTTTGACGAGCAATACAGATTGCGACAAGAAGAAGAAAAGAAACAAAGAAATCTTGACAAATTACAAGGTATTCAAAAAGGTGGATCCACACCCAAACCTATTAATTCGCCATTACTAATATCAACCATTCAGACAGCTTTCTATGAAGGGGTAATAAACGAATATGATGTCTGTAAGACTCTAAATATTTCACCTGATAAACTAGAAAGGTATTTGCAATGAAAGTAGTAATCGACACAAATTCAATCTTGTCGTTGGTTCGTTACTACTTGCCATTTGACAAAAAAGGAGTTCTATTTCAATTTGTCAAATCAAAAATTGAGAACGGGGACATTATCATTATTGATAAGGTTCTCGAAGAATGCACATACAATTCCAAAGGACTTGTTCTTCTCAAATTACCATATTTAACAGAAAAGACTTTTTTAAAAGCTGCCAAAGTCCCGTACAAAACAGACAGTCTACTTGTTCCAAACACCAAACAGTTCTTTCATCAATTGAATAGTGTATTTGTTAACACGCCAATTAAAAGAAAGCTGACTGATACTGAATTTGAAAACCAAAAGAACTCTTTCATCGAAAGTGCCGATATGAAACAAGTTATTTTGGCTTTGAATCTAAAAAATAAGAGTGAACAAGTGGTGTTAGTTACAGAAGAAACAGAAAGCAGTAATGACAACAAACTTTTCAAAAAGATACCTGCAATTTGTAAAGAATTAGAAATAGACACAATGACTTTACCCGAATTGATTGCAAAATATGACGGTATTGACATTGACTTCCAATAGAAAACCTACGCACAACAGCCGTCAGATTGTCTTAAAACCACCCCACCAAAACATTAAATCAAATCACTATTCTGACCAAAAAAAGAAACTAAAACCCTTCCTTATTTCCATTTCATTGCGTAACTTTGAGCATGAAATACATACAAGGAGAAAATAGAAAACAGAGCGTTATCTTTCCCGAAACGCTCAACCAAATCGTTGACCAAGACAACGACGTGCGGTTCATAGATTTATTCGTGGAAAGTATTGATATAGCCGATTTTGATTTCAAAACCAAAACAGCTACTACCGAAGGCAGACCACATGTAAAAAAGTACCCCAAAACGCTTGTATGTTGCTTAAATTAGTGTATTTTTGGCAATAATTTGCAGTTTTTAGACGAACTGCCGTTCTTACCAACTAAATAAAATAATAAATAGCCCGACGTTATATTCACCACGACCTCCATCTACAGTGTTGTATAAAAAAAGAATTTTATCATGAAGAAAGTCCTTTTTTTTGCCCTATTTGTTCTTGTACTTGTTTCCTGTGAAACCGAAACGATTGCTCCCATTGACGGCAACAACTTGATGATTTTTTACGACAAAAGTTCCGCCCAGCAGGTGGTTTACCAGGTTTATGCCTATGATGGGCTGACAGAAACAAACCTGACCAATGACTCGCTCAACAATTACTGGTGGCCTCGCATTTCCCATGACCACACCCGGTTTCTTTGTTACCGCACGCCGAAGCTGGGACCACTACAGTCTGACAATGCCGGCAATTACGCCAATGCCGATTTGATGGTCTTCAACATTGACGGGAGCAATCCCAAGGTCTTGATTCCAAAGGGAAAATACGGATGGCAATCTCAAGGTGTAGCCAAATTCAGCCCCGATGGCCACAAACTGTTGATGGCTGCCCTTTGCACCGATACCCTTCGGGGTTACCTGAATGTACAATGGAGAATGGTAGTCACCGATATTAATGGGGACAACCCTCATATTATTTCGCCCCGGAATACTGTCTATGCCGACCCCGCCTGGTCGCCCGACGGGAATCGGGTGGTATATGTCTCCTTACCCGATGACAAACCCAATGGCCAGAATGATGAATTTGAAATTTTTGTAGCGGATTACAATGAAAACACCCAGAAATTGGAGAATGAAACAAGGATCACCTCCGACGACCTCTACTGTTTCGATCCCTGCTGGAGCCACAACGGACAGTTTATTGCCTACACCACCTGCAAGTTCCTGAACACGCCGTTTAACAGTGAAATCATACGCATCAGGCCAGATGGAACAGACCGGACGGTGCTGATTGACGACAATCTTTCCAATGCCGTGCCGTACTGGACGGAGGACGACAGTAGGGTTTTTTTTCATACCCTTGGCATCGGAACCTCCTATTCAATTGCAAGCTGTGATGCTGTGAATGGCGGCGATAAGAAAATTCACCTTTTGGGGGGTGGGGGAAATATGGTGTATTATACCAGTCCGCAACCAATCGGCAAATGAATTTCCAAAAAAGAAGGTATAAAGACCTGTTCAATATCATGCGAATTTCAAGATTGTTACTTTGCATTTTTATCCAATCTTTCTTGTTGGTGCCTGCGATGCCCCAGCAACTCACGCTCAAACCAACGCTCCACAGCATCGGTTACAGGGTAGAACTGCCGCCCGGCTACGATGCTGACTCCACCGCCTTCACGCAAGTTCGATACCGGACAATGGGCGGGGACTGGCAACCGGGCTTCCCTGCCGCCCGCCTTGCCATGGGTGAGTTCATGGGCAGCCTGTTCCAACTCGACCCAGCCACCACCTATGAACTGGAAGCCAGCGTGGTGGATTCATTTCCCGTTTTTAAAAAAGACATACTGACTGCAACCGCCTCGACACTCGCCGTGCCGAACCTACAGCAGACGGGCAACCTCAAGTGGGTTAGCCCCGATGGCAGCGGCAATGCCTACACCGAAACTGCCCCCGGCAACTTGCAAACCCTGTTTGCCTCCGGCTTGGATTGTGGCACAACCGTCCTGCTCAAAGGGGGAACCTACTTGCTCGGCAACCTGACGCTCAACCTCACGCAGGATTGCCCAGAATCCGCCCCAATCACCATCATGGCGGCTCTGGGAGCGACCCCTGTGTTCGACGGCGGCACCTACGACACCTACTCTTGGACGCAAGCCGCCGGGGATACCACTGTTTGGTGGACGACCCTGCCCGCCGACCTCGATTTCAATGCCCTCTGCCTCGTGGACGGCGAGCGCATGTACCCCTATGCGTTCCTCACGCCACCACCACTCGACCCCACTTACCCCAGCCTTTGGACGCTGGGCTATGACCTGCCCGGCTTTTATCGCAACGTACAAAACCAGGTTTTTATCAAAACCCTCGACCATAGGAACATCAATGATTCGCAAGTCGTTTTTGGCAAAAAATCTTCCTGCTTCCTCGTCAACGGCAACAACAAAACTGTGCGTCTGGGCTTCAAGGGCATCCATTTTAAACATTACGGAAAGGGTTCTTGCAATAAAGACTTTTGGGGCAATCCAACCGAGTGTTACCCTTCCTTTGCGATGCGCTTCACAGATGCCAGCAAGGTCGTTGTGGACAGTTGCGTTTTTGATTTTTGCAATTACGCAATGGCTTTTGACGGCAATTGCAACGACAACATAGTGATGAACTGCCGCATTACCGATGGCACGGGGTATTGGTCGCACGCAGCCTTCAAGCGCACGATTGACGTGATTACGCCGTTGCTAGACCCCTCCTTTGGCACTTACGGGAGGTACCTCGAATGTTCCGGCATCCATTTTCGCCCTGCCGAGGGGCAGGAGGTGCAGGGCAATATCGTTTGGAAAAACACAGTGCATGGCGTGGTCAACGGCATAGGCCTTGGCTTCTTCAACGGCTCTGTGATGAGGGAGAGCGATATATCGGAAAACCAGGTTTCGTGGTGCTACGATGGCATAGATGCCATCGGCGAGCACCGCAACGCCCGGATTTGGGGCAACGTGGTCGGTCATTGCCCGGTGGGTGCCTCGCTAATCGGACAGGAGCAAAAGCCAGCGTACATTTTTCGCAATGTCTTTCACCACCTCGACCAGCGACAGAACTACCAGACAGACCCCAACTTCCTTGCCTGCGACAATACGGAGACACACCAGTCATGGTCAACCGCCCTGAAACTGAACGCCGGCTCCGAAGGGCAGGCAGGCGACCAGATTTATTTTATTCACAACACCGTACATAGTACTGAACCGCTCGGCTTCAACCTTTACCTCTGGCTTCCAACCTGGAAGGTGCTGCAACTCAAAAACAACCTGTTCTATGCAGAAAGTAATGCCAATTTCTTTTTTGATGGCGTTGCAAACCAGCCTGCCTACCATTTTGAGTCTATTGGCGACAATATTATAAACCCCAACAGCGGGGTGCTTGGCATTGTCCGTCCTGTTCATGGCATGTTAGATAATTGTTTTGAATACGAAGAAGCAGGCGATTTGGACAATGGATTGTCCGATGCAACAGGAAGCCCATTCTGTATTTTACAAAACACCCTTCATGAGCCGCCTTATTTTTCGGACCCGGAAAACAACGACTTTCGTTTGCAATCTGTCAGTCCCTTGATTGACCAGGGCTTAACCATCCCGGGATTCAACAATCATTTTAATGGCATCGCTCCAGAAGTCGGGGCTTTTGAATTGCCCGACTCGGTAGTTTCTGTAAAGCCATGGATTTGGGAGGAGCAAGGACTTGTCATTTTTCCGAACCCTGCGAATGGGGATTTCTTTGTGCGTTTCGTTACAGCAAGCGGCGATTTGGATATTGAGGTTTTTGATGTGCAAGGAAGGATCATTGACAAAAAACATTTCCCCGACTTGGCACCCGGCTGTCAAATGGTAAGTATTGAAGTGCCTTCTGTTCAGCCCGGAGTTTATTTTTTAAAATTCTTGCTTGATGGCAAGATAACGGTTAGGCGATTGGTGGTGAAATAGCATAACACAGTATGAGTGATAGAAATGATATTGAAACAAGTTAATATCGGCTGTACGCTTCGTTTGAATAACAAAGGCAAGAACAAGGCATGGTCACCTATGCCGCCCGAAAGCCACCCCGCAAAGCCAGTGCACGGCAGCACAGCGTCCATGCCCACATTGTACAAAATTTTATCCCTACCCGCTTGCAAATGTCAGGGAACCCTGCTACCTTTGTTGTGTCATGTAAGCGCTAAAATGGCAACGGCAAAGGTAGCAGGCTGCCATTTGGCATGACGTAAATACGCGTATTTACGTACATGCGGCGGAGTAGGAAAACTTCATACAACTGCCCAATTACCGGAAATGCCGCCGGTGGTGGTGTGGGGTAATGGTTAGAGAGGTAAGATGCCACTTCGGTAATTCGGCGGACGATGTATGCCATTTTATTTACCGAATCACCACACAAACTAAAATATTGACATTAAAATGCAAAGAAGAAAATTTTTAAAAGATACCTTAACAGGTTTACCCATTTTACTTATGACACCTTCACTTTTAGCTAGTTCTTGTAATAAAGAAGAAGACAATGACCCAAATGGAAAATCAGTAATAATTATTGGTGCAGGTATTTCAGGACTTGCGGCAGCAAAAAAACTGAAAGGAAAAGGCTTTGATGTTACTGTTCTTGAAGCGCAAGACAGGGTTGGCGGACGACTACGAACCAACAGAACCTTGGGGGTTGCTTTTGATGAAGGAGCAAGTTGGATACACGGAACAAGTGGTAATCCCATTACAAACTTGGCTCAACAAGCAGGTATGATTACTGCTTTTACTGATGATGAGAGTTTAGTTTGTTATGATATTGGTGGAGTTTTGAGAAGCGACACAGCATTTGATAATGCCGAAGCAGAGTTAGAAACTATTTTAGGCACGCTTAAAAATAGCGGAAGTGCAACACAAAGTTTTGAAGCTGTTTTTAATAGTTTACACCCAACAAAAGTAAATGATAGACTTTGGAAATTTTTGCTATCAACATATATTACATTTGATTTGGGCGATTTAGACAAAGTTTCCTCAACCTTGTACGATGAAGGCGAAGAATTTGCTGGTGAAGAACGTATTTCAACAAATGGATATGACACTATACCAAACTATTTGGCAAATGGCTTAAATATTCAACTCAATCAGCGAGTTTCAAAAATTGATTATACTAATGAAAAAGTAAAAGTTACCTATAATGGAACTATAACAGAAGCAGATTATGTATTGGTAACTGTTCCTTTGGGTGTTTTAAAATCAGGAAACATACAATTTGTTCCAGCATTACCAACAACAAAACAAACCGCTATTCAGAAAATAGGAATGAATTGCGTAAATAAATTTTTACTTACTTGGGATAGTGCTTTTTGGGACGATGAACAATATATTTGTTATACACCAGAAACAAGAGACAAATTCAATTATTTTGTTAATGTTAAGAAATTTCACCCAAGTGTGAATAGTTTAATGACTTTTGCATATGCAGACTATGCAAGGCACACAGAAACTATGACAGATGCTCAAATCATTAATGAAGTAATGTTGCACCTGAAAGATATTTATGGCAACAGTATTCCAAATCCTACAAATATGCTAAGAACAAAATGGCAATCCAATGAAAACTCGTTTGGTGCCTATTCTTATACAGCAGTTGGTACAGAAATGCAACACTTTGACGACTTGGCAGAAGAGGTGAATGATAGATTATTTTTTGCAGGCGAACACACCGAAGCAGACTATTTTTCAACTGCACACGGAGCATATTTGAGCGGAATTAGAGAGGCAAATAAAATAATAGCTTTGTAAAAATATGGAAGATAAAATTCAATCATACCGACAACCATTGGTTACTGCAACAGGAATTATTTTAGGTTTTATACTCAACTTTGCTTCAACATTTGTAAAGACCGATAGTGGTTTTAGTGATTTATTCGCTTATATAATTGGTATTTGCATTTTGACAGGTATTATCTGTTTGATAATTGTGTTGAGTAGAGTTTTGAAGATGAAATACCCAAAAGAAAAGGCAGAAGAATATTATCAAAAAACACTAAACTATTTTCTGTTTGGAGTAAGTATTTCATTTGTTGGAGTAATGATAGATATGTTTGTAAACTTTATGACAGAATGATAAAAACGATATAAACAGCAGTTTGGCAAAATGGCGGGTTCAGTGCTAAATTGAACATTTGGTTTTCAAATGAACATTAGTGTTAAATTGAAAGTAAGTGCTTCTAAATCCGCCACTACGCCAAGCCACAAACCGTCAGATTGTCTAAAAAACCACCCCACCAAAAACATTAAATCAAATCACTATTCTAACCAAAAAAAGAAACTAAAACCCTTCCTTCTTTCCATTTCATTGCGTAACTTTAAGCATGAAATACATACAAGGAGAAAATAGAAAACAGAGCGTTATCTTTCCCGAAACGCTCAACCAAATCGTTGACCAAGACAACGACGTGCGGTTCATAGATTTATTCGTGGAAAGTATTGATATAGCCGATTTTGATTTCAAAACCAAAACAGCCACTACCGAAGGCAGACCACATGTAAAAAAGTACCCTAAAACGCTTGTGTATTGCTTAATTTGGGGTATTTTTGGCAATAATTTGCAGTTTTTAGACGAACTGGAGTTGCCAGCAAGCGTAAAACGACACGATACAGCAGACATAGACGAATTTAAACAGAGAATAAGTAAACCATCTTGACAGGAGACCAACATACAGAGTATATTTCAAATGGTCAGCGAGTAAGCCGACACTCATTGCCTACGCTTCTGTATTTTTTATTTTACTCACAAATTAATTTTTTTTAAATGTGTTCGTGAATGTTAAAAGCATTTCCCCACCGCACATTTTAAAAAATAATTTTCTGGCAGCCGTACAAGTGGCACATTGGCTTTTGCCCCAAACCAACAAGCCAACACACAGGCAAAAGCCAAAGAGCCACTTTTCCCCTCGGTTTGAAAAAAAAGTGTATCTCAAAAAGATAATTTTACGAACTGAATATTGAGCAATAAATGACAGCAGAACAACTTAAAGAACTTGAAGATAATTTATGGAAAGCGGCTGACAAGCTCCGTGCCGACAGCGGACTGAAAGCCAGTGAATATTCTACACCTATTCTCGGACTGATTTTTCTTCGCTTTGCTTCTATTCGCTACAATAAAGTAAAAGCGGAAATTAAAGCCGAACTGGAAGCGCAGAAGAAAAGCCGCAACCAACTGAAAGAAGAAGAAATTGCTATTTTGAAATGTGGTTTTTATCTGCCACCAGAAGCAGAGTATGACTACCTGCTGAACCTTCCTGAAAAAGACGACATTGCCAAAGCCATTAAAAAGGCAATGGAACTGATTGAGTATTACAAACCCGAACTGAAAGACAGCCTGCCCAAAGACGAATACTTTAAACTTTACACCAAAGACGACCGCAGCCTGCCCAAAAGCTTGCTGAAAACATTTAAAGACATTCCCGAAGATGCCACAGGCGATGTATTCGGCAAAGTGTATGAATACTTTTTGGGTGAGTTTGCCCTTGCCGAAGGGCAAGGCGGTGGTGCTTTTTAGAGGCTGTACGAAAAGTATCAGCATAAGGGTTATAGAGAGGCGGATATTTCC
>ERZ761609.1356-NODE-1356-length-22014-cov-79.296097_pt1 | contig 22014 bp, 22 predicted proteins | sample MGYA00511163_ERZ761609 | MGnify/ENA primary metagenome ERZ761609 (study PRJEB28899, sample SAMN02445070) | bioreactor sludge metagenome | biome: EBPR sludge | place: Australia: Brisbane, Thorneside Wastewater Treatment Plant | collected 2011-12-16 ... | reverse complement strand
CCCTCGATCTTTTTGTAGGCGCTCATACCTTTGCTTGAGTTGCTTGACCAGGTCTTGGGCTTGCGCATGCAGGAATTCCGGGTTCATGACGAATTCATACAATTTCTCCCAGACCTGTGTTTCTGCTCGTTTGGCGTTCACGGATTTGGGACAGTCTGGCGGTCTGAGTTCCTTATGAGGTTGCGGACAGAAATAGGTACTGATCGGGGTTTTGCGCTCCACCCACTCCCCTTTGCGACTGTTGCGGTGGGTGGCGGTGCGTGCCCGCCAGGTCAGGTTGCAGGCACATTTCAGGTGCCCGGATAGCAGGTAGTCATTTTGCCTGCGGTGTTTTGGGTAGGTTTTGTTTTCTTCTCGCATCTTCACAAACAATTCATAAGTGGATATATCGAGGATGGGTACAACAGGGATTTGGAAGGTTTGCCCTGCATGGGAATAGGTTTTGAAGCCATAAGCATATTCTCTGGCAGATTTGAGTATAGCCTGAATACTGGACCGGGACCATTGGATGTGTCGGGGAATACTGCTCCTCTTTTGTGGAGCATTGCCAGTGATCAGGTGTTGTCGAATTTGCAGGAGGGGAGTTTTCTGAATGTACCATTCAAAGATTTTCTGAACCCATTTCGCTTCTTGTTTTTGGACATGGATATTTTCACCTATGCGAATATATCCGTAGCGATCCTGTCCCGTGTTTGCTTTTCCCGCTTTCAACCGTGCTTTGACTCCCATTTCCATCCGTTCTTTCATATTGTCTAATTCCATTTGGGCTACCCAGGCACGGATAGGAGCGATCTTGGAATCGAAATTTTCTTTTACCAAAAAGATGTCGATCTTATAGTCCTGGACGGTTTCCAGGACTGTCAACATCGCTCGTATTCCACGATACAGTCTATCCTCACGCCAGGCAAGGATGACATCGAACTCATCCCTGGTAGCGCCTTTGAGCATGGATTGCAAGGCAGGGCGATCTGAGCGGCTACCCGATGGTTCGACCAGCCTGTTCCCCACCCGATATTTTTCCACATCCCGATAGATATGAACTACCTGTAATCCCTTTTCATGGGCAAGATGTCGGCAATCTGCTTCTTGTTCAAGCGGGCTGGATTTTTCGCCCTGGGTTTCGGACGATGTCCGGATGTAGATTGCTGCTCGGCGAGACATTTTAAACTCCTTGGTAATCTCTGATGCGTTTTATTCTATGCTCCAGCAATACGGTTCGATATTTTTATCGCCGAGTTTCGGTTTGTACAATTACGCAATTTTATTGCATATTTGTACATTTTGTGATAGAATAGAAAAATAGACAACTATTTTCCGCTCAGTGGAGTGCCCTCATGATCGAAAGAACTTTGGCAACCAAACTGGTTTCGCTTGCAAAGAAATTCCAAGTCATTACCCTCACAGGTCCCCGCCAATCAGGTAAGACCACCCTCGTGCGGGCTACCTTTCCCAACCTGCCTTATGTATCTTTGGAAGAACCTGACATTCGCCAAATTGCGCTGACCGATGCACGTGGCTTCCTCGCAAATTATCCGAATGGCGCAATTTTGGATGAAATCCAAAATACTCCAGATTTGTTTTCCTACATTCAAAAGCTGGTGGATGAGAACCGAAAAATTCAATTTATTCTGACCGGTTCATCAAACTTCCTTTTGATGGAGAAAATCGGTCAAACGCTGGCAGGGCGTACTGCTGTTTTACACTTACTGCCACTATCTTTTGCAGAATTGAAACCAGATGCAAGTCAATACGAAAACCTGATTTTCAAAGGTCTATATCCACGTATTTATGATCGCGACATCGATCCCACTGATTTTTATCCGGCGTACATACAAACATATGTTGAGAAAGATGTACGTTTGATGAAAAACATCGGAGATATCAATTCTTTTATTCAATTCACTCAGTTATGCGCTGGGCGTATCGGGCAATTGCTCAACTATGCCAGTCTTGCAAGTGACGCTGGGATCAGCCCAAATACTGCCAAAGCCTGGCTCTCGATTTTGGAGAGTTCCTACATTTTATATCGTCTGCAACCCTATCATCGCAACTTCAACAAGCGCTTGGTCAAATCACCCAAGTTATACTTTTACGACACGGGAATTGCTTGTTCCCTGCTGGGTATCCGTGAAGAACATCAGGTCAACTCGCACTATTTAAAAGGTGGGCTTTTTGAGAATCTAATCATCAATGAGTTTATTAAGCGCAACTTCAATCGTGGCGAGAATCGTCTGCCGTATTTTTGGCAGGACAATCATGGTAAAGAGATTGACTGTTTATTGGTGAATGGCGAAAGAATCACGCCGGTTGAGATCAAATCCGGTAAAACGATGTCTACCAGTTACTTTGACAACCTCCAATACTGGCGCCAGTTGGCAGCGACTCCTGAAGATCAAGGTTATGTGGTTTATGGAGGAGAGCAGTCTATGCAAACGAGTACTGGATCTTTCATCAGTTGGCGAGAGTTGGAGCGTATTCCAGATTAATGAGTCGCTGGACGGGTGCATCAGACCATTTTTATAATCGACTACCTTCAAACATTTTCAGTACCACAACCGCAATCGGATCTGTCCAGCGGGGTACATATCTGGTATTCGGGTATAAGTTTCGCAAGCGAATGTAGGCGGCAGAAACACGTATTCGAGTATGTACAACACAAATCAGGCGACAATTAGGACCACTGGAGATTCATATCTCTGCTGCTCTTAATTCCACTGCACAGGGTTAGATTCCTTGGCTTTTAATCAATATACAGTTTCTAAAGGGCAGGGCATCGTTTCACTCTTGATATGAGAAACCAGAATACTTATCTCATCACATTTTTATTTTAACCTTTCACTGCCCCGGCAGTCAGCCCTTCGATAAATTTATCCGACATAATCAGATAAAGTATAAGAGTGGGCAGCATGGACAGAACCAGGCTGGCGGCTGCGATCGCATAATTCGATCCATTCTCCCCCACGAACATCATCAGGGCCGCCTGAATGGTGCGCATCTTTGGGTCAGTGACCAAGGTGATCGCAAGAAGCAGCTCATTCCAAAAGTTCATGAAATTCATCAATGTAACAGTCAAAATGGCAGGACGTGCTAAAGGAAGCATGACCAGCCAGAATGTTTGCCAATGTGTACAGCCGTCAATTTGTGACGCATCCTCCAATTCCGATGGAAGCTGTGAAAAATAGGTGGACATCAAGTAGGTCGACACTGGAAGCGCCGTGGCGGCATAGATCAGTATCAACGACCAATAGCTGTTCAAAAGGCCAAGACGGGACATCATGGTAAATTGTGGAATAAAAAAAATCTGCGGTGGCAACATGAGCGCAAATAGCAGCAACCCAAAGACCCAGCCACGAAACTTGAAGTCATAACGTGATCTGCCAAATCCATATCCGCCCATGGTGGACAAGATCAACGTCACAAGCAACGCTCCGCCACTCACCACGATGCTATTATAAAAATACCGGCCAAATCCAATTTCCGGATCAAACAACAATTTCCTATAATTTTCAAACTCCAGTGTTTGCGGAAAGCCAAATGGATTGTTGAGGATGTCACCAGTATTTCGAAATGACATGATCACCATCCAAATAAAGGGAACAAGAACGATCAATGTAAAAGCCATCAATATGATCGTCAGCCCACCTTTGCCCAAAATACCTTGGAATCGATGTATGAATGAAGTATCGCGAGAGGTTAACCGGATCGATGGATTCATTCGCATCTCCTAATACTCAACCTGACGTTTAAGCCAGCGATTGATGAGCCCAACCCCGATCATCACAACACCAAACCACAAGACCGACATGGCGGATGGATAGCCAAGATCCAAAGTATTCCAGCCAAAGGCCCTTTTCTGGACATAGGTTGCCACTGTCTCAGTAAAGTGCAACGGTCCACCGCCGGTCAGCGCCCAGACAATATGAAAGGCACGCATCTTTCCAATAAAGGACAGTACAAGTACTGTAATCATGGTCGGCCAAAGAATGGGGATCATAATTTTGAGAATTACCTGAAACCGATTCGCCCCATCCACGCGGGCTGCATCCAACAGTTCCTCGGGAACCGCACTCAATCCAGCTAACAACAAAACCATGGAATAGCCAAATGTGGCCCAATAATGAACAAAGATAACAACCATTAAAGGGGTGTCCCGTCTGCCAAGCCAATTCAGTGCCCAATCATCCAGACCAACAGCCCGCAAGGATACATTGAGTAGCCCCCATTCATAGTTAAAAATCCAGCGGAAAACCAATCCCACGATTACCCCCGAAACAAGCAGAGGCGTAAACCATGCCGTACGATAGAAACGATGCAGTGGAACTTTGAAATATATTAAAAAGGCCAGAGTCAATGCCGTCAGGATTTCCATAACCGGGCCAACAATCGACCAGATGAGTGTATTCTTAACCGATTGAATAAAAATAGGGTCACCGAGTAGATCAATGTAATTCTTGAGTCCCACGAATGTGACAGTCAATTCGCCTTTGATCGGGGCAATCGTATTGAAAGAATAATAGAAGGTTGCCAAAAAAGGGTAAATCATGAATCCGATGTAGTACAACATGACCGGGCCAACGAACAACAAGATGGGCAACCATCGTGTTTTGAATTGATTTCTGGAGACTTTTCTGTTCATAATTTCAGTCCTGTGCAATACATCCAGGAACAGGGAGGCTGGCTTTTGCCAACTTCCCTGTTCCCATAAACAACCATTACTTGCAGAGTGCAGCGTCCAACATCGCAACAGCTTCATCCACAGTTACAAGTCCCTGTGGCAAACCTTCGTTCAGCGCGGAGACCACAGCAGCGTCAAAATCGCCGCAGCGCGCCGTGGGCGCAATACCCAGTTCCATCCCGCCGTATACCCTGTCATACTCATTCCAATACCAATCCCATTGACCCGGGGTAATGTTCAAAGCTGTCAGAGTATCATTGTCGGGCCAATCTTTTGATGCATCATATTTAATCATTGAGGGGCTGTTTGTTACAGCGGTCCACAATGCCCCGTACTTGGGCTGGGCAAGATAGGCGAGGATATCCTGGGAAGTTTCAACATGCTTGCTCGTGGAAAGAATACCAAAGCCCGATTCGGTACCCGCCCAAAGCATATTATTGGCAACCCCATTATCCATCGCCGGATAGCGCAACATGCCAAATTGCCAGTTCGGATCCTGACCGCCATCTTTTTCGGCCTTGAACCCGCGGCCGGTATACCAGGTCGGAATGTAGAACATACAGGCTTTGCGCTGAGTATGGAAATAAACATGGAACTCATCAATGGTCATGGTACTGAATGATGCGGGCCAAAGCCCTGCATCGCGCAGCGAGACGGAGTACTCCAAAGCAGCTTTGGCTTCCGGTGTATCCCAGGCTTTTTTACCTGAATTGAATAGATTAAATTCCTGCGGGCCAACAAGGGAAAACAGTGCATATTGGACAGGCCAGACACCGGGATAGGGACGGTTTCCAATGGCATCGGCCACACCAGCATAGCCCGCATCACTGCATGTCTGCACCACATCCAAGAATTCCGACTGCGTAAATTGATCATTTGCCGGAACCTCAATGCCCAGTTCAGCAAAGATATCCTTGTTGTAAAACAGCATATTTGTGACTTTTGATATGTTGAACTTGTAGTTGCCGGGGAATCCCTGATCCGGATAAGTGCCATCCAGTTTCGCCATCGGATCGAAGTTTTCCCAGGGAAGAGCATCTGCCAGATCAACCATCCAGCCAGCTTCCACCCATTCCACTTCATTCTCAAAATAGACCAGGTCCGGGGCCCCTTCCCCACCGGCTGTCATGGTACTTCGGATGGCATCTTTAAGTGGATTCTTGTCCCACCAAGTAAGCACAATATCCACATTGGGATGTTCTGCTTCATAATCTGCAACGACTTTCTCGACCATAGCCTTTTTTGCCGGTTCATTGGCCCAGTGACTCCACCATACGATCAATTCCTTGCCATCTTGTGCCTGGGGTTGTTCAGGTGCTGCAGTAACTTCCACAGGCACCTCAACCTCCACCGTCTGAATAACGGTTTCAGGTGTTGCAGGCGTGCCACAGGCAGATAAAATAACCGCAATAACCAGCATCACAGCAAACAGCGAATACATTTTTTTTATCATTTTCTTCTCCTATACAGTTGGGTAATTGTTTTGAAGAACATCAATGGGATCAATCAGCTTCTCAATAAGGCACCTCCCGCATTAATCCAATTTGGATTGAGAACCGAACAAGAAAATTTTCTGCATGACCACATCCCGCATTGCATTAACAGTCTTTTTCATCAACTGCAGCAGATCCGATCTTGGATCCGACTGAAGACCCACTATCAAGCTGGACAGATAAGCTTCCCGGATTTCCGTATTGACGTTGAACTTGCAAATTCCAAGTTCGATACAATGATGATGATCCTCCTCAGGCAACCCGGATGCGCCATGAAGCACCAAAGGCAAATTCAAGGAATGGCTGATTCTTTCCAGTCGATCAAAATCCAGATGTATCTCTCCCGGATAATGTCCATGAACGTTGCCAATACACACGGCAAGAGCATCCACCTGTGTTCGTGCCACGAATTCTCGTGCCTGGAAGGGATCGGTCATTCTTGCCTCAAGATCGTCTACGATAATCCCATCCTCAGTGCCACTTATACGCCCAAGTTCCGCCTCGACAAATCCACCTTTGTCATGCACCAGGGTGGATATCTGTCTGGTAAAGGAAATATTTTCCTCGTATGCCAGGTGGGAGCCATCTGCCATGATGGACGACATACCCCAATTCAATGCTTGCCGGATATCATCCTGATGAGATGCGTGATCCAGATGGACGGCAACCGGTATTGGCGTGACTCTGGCAGCTTCCAGGCACAGTGCCACCAGTGGACTGCGACCATTCTTAATGGCTTGTGGATGCAGCTGCACAATCACTGGGCTTTTGGCTTCCTCAGCTGCCAACATGACAGCCTGCACTCCTTCGAGGTTATACACATTGAAGGCACCAACAGCATATCCTTCAGATCTCGCCCGTGAGAGAAGTTTTTGGGTGGATGTCAACACGATGCACCGCCCAATTTGTCAAGAACATCAGATAGTCCACGTTCATTGCCTACATTACCTGGGAAAACCACATAGTTCATACCGGGAAAACGGCTTTCATTCCCGAGCCGCCAGACGGAAACACCCGGTAGTATCTGTCCCAGTACCCGGGCCTTGCGAACATTCAATCCCTTGGTTGCTACATCGCTGGAGGTAATGCCACCTTTGGCGACCAGGAAACGTGGACAGTCAGCAAGTTCCCGTACGCAAGTCACTAGACTCTCTGCGATCCGATGTCCCATCTGCAGGGAGGACTGTGCATCTTGACCAGTAACAAGTGTCCGACTGGTATAAATCAAGACATCACGCCCGACGGTGATGGATTGGTTGGTTAGGGAAACTGCTTGTTCGACAACTCCGGACGCCCGTTTTTCATCCAACAATTCCCGGGCATCCAATTCAATCTCAACAAAGGCATGAAACGCACGAAGGTTCTCCAACTGGGCAGTTGTTTTCGGAACAAATGATCCTACAATCACAAGTCCGCCAGTTCGAGAGTCTGTCGCCAGTTCAGCAGCAGTCAACAAATTTCGGGTTTCTATCCCAGCACGAGCACGTACGAAGGATGCCGCTGTTCGATATAGATATCTTCTGCCCAAAGCCTCAGCTTTCAGGATATCCAACACAGCATGTTCCATATCCGCATCACAGGCAGCATTGATAATGCAAATTTGTCCATTCCTTAATGCAAGCAACTTTTGCAAAGCAGTTCCAGTACGAATATCCTGAATGGAAATTGATTCAACCTCCCCCTCCGTAATCCGCCCAACCGTCTTTTCAGTCACCCATCGACGCAGATTTGATTCGGAATACCCGAAAACTGGATCCTGTGCAAACTCAGTTTCCCCAGCCGGTATTGCACGTCCATTGTTGACTACATAATGAATGTCGGCAATGGTGTATCTGCCGCCCTCATTAAAAAAAGGAGCGATGATCAAACCATCAAATTGGGTTGACAGCCCCCCTGCTAACGCTTCAACCTCCCCAGGGAAATGACCGCGCAACGTTGAGTCTCCACGACTGACCACAACCACATCCTGCCCGGATCGTTTAACTGCTTCTCTTATGTTTTCACCAATTTCCCGCCCCAACGCTATTGCAGCACCCTGCGAAAGGCTGCGCGAATTTGTCAAAATATAGAATACATTTGCATCAGACTCAAGTTCAGCCTGTAGAAGGGGAATCGTCCATTCAGTCAGGACGGAGACATCATGAACGGTCTGGGTTCCGGTCGGATCATCATCCAGTACCACCACCTTGCGACGGCTGTCCGCGATCATCGATTTGATTTCACCCAGGACGCTTTTCGGTTCAGGTGGCAAATCGGCCAGAAGGGTTTGGAGGGCAATTTCAGGCACGCTTCAGAACCTCGGCAACTTCTTCAAATCCACATTGACCACTGGTAAAGACAGGGATGCCAAACTCAGCTGATGGATCAGGGTAACTCAACAGGAAGACAGTCATTGAAAGTTGTGCCAATACAACTGAGTCGATTTTTTCGATCTTCTGATGAGCGCGAATAGCCCGTGCTAATAGCTCGTTATGCCCTTGAACATCACCATCTGCCAGACGATGCCAAGCAACTTCCACTGTTTCACCTGCAAATTCAATAGATGAATTGAGCTCAGTTGCTGTCTCGCTCAATAATGCTTGGGTGCTGGAAACCGTTGGACCATGAGTGGCGATCACCAGGGTTTTGCCTCCCTGCTGTACAGCACGTTCCATAATCGGTCGATCAATCTGAATGACAGGAATATTGTATGGCTTCATCGCATCCATCACGGCAGGATAAGAACGGTTCATAGTGGAACAAGTTATTAGAATGGCGTCTACATGACCGAGTTCAGCAAGATCACGAGCATAACGAACAAAGGCATCTATATTTGATTGTGGTGGAGTCGGTAATCCGCGTTCGTGGGCTTCCATGAAATTAATTTGGACTGCTTCGTTGCCAACATTAATCAGATGAGCACCAGGAATAAACAATCGGCCAAAATAATTTGCCCAAGGGACAACCCATGCTGAACCATTGAGCAGCCCGAGCCGCTTGCCGACAAATTCAGGTACTCCTTGTTTTTCAGGTGCAGTATGCGCCACTCCTGTCAGACGTAACGTTTCAGAAAACCAGCGCATGGGATCGGAGGGAAGGGTCATGTTCGCACCCTGCTTTTCTGTTGTATAACTTTCTTTGCTGCAGCAGCGATATCTTCTGGTTGCATACCATGATGAGTAAAAAGTTCCTTGATGCCACCGCTGTCGGCCCAACGATCGCGTACGCCAATACGTTGATGGGGTACAGGACATTCCTCGCCAAGTACTTCTGCAACTGCCGATCCAAATCCACCATTGATGGTGGCATTCTCCGCGGTAACAGCGCACCCGGTGCGTCCGGCACTCTCGACGATCAAATTCGCATCGATTGGCTTGATGGAAGCAAGGTGAATCACCTCAGCCGAAATTCCCTCAGATGCAAGCAGATCTGCTGCTTTCAAACAAAAGGTTGTCATAATTCCGGTGCCAAATAGGGTTACATCGCGTCCATCCCGCAAAAGAACTCCCTTGCCCCATTCGAACACATGGTCGTTCCCGAAGATGGAAGGCATCGCCAGCCGCGCAATTCGAAAATACACCGGACCATTCACTTCAGCCGCAGAATACATGATGGCCCGCAAATCAGCAGCATCCGCCGGGTCAGCCACACGCATATTCGGCAATGCACGCATCACAGCGATATCCTCGATACAGTTATGGGATGCTCCAGCACGGCTCGTGGGAAGTCCAACGTAGGAGCCGGGTATCTTTACATTCAGATTTGGAAAACAAATCGATATGGCAATCTGATCGAGTGCGCGTCGGGAGGCAAAAACAGCAAAAGTCGAGGGAAACGGCATGAAACCGCTTAATGCAATGCCTGCGGAAATTCCAAACAAATTCTGTTCTGCAATCCCAACCTGAATGAAACGATCCGGATATGCTTTCTTGAACATGGTTGCCTTGGAGGATGTATGCAGGTCGGCATCCAACATGATCATATTGGGATATTTTTTTCCGAGCTCCACCAGAGTGCTTCCAAAGGCGTCCCTCATTTCAACGGCATTTCCCTTACCATTATTCTCCGCCATAGAAATTCTCCTTTGCATCGGACTCGTTCAATTTGCTATATCCCAGTTCCTGACGGCCATAATTCCGCGCCAATTCCTTGAGCATGTTGTCAGCAGTCATCGGATCCGGCGCATGTGTATGCCACTTGTAATTAAATTCCGCCATCTCCACCCCTTTTCCCTTCACTGTATGTGCGATCACTACAATGGGCTTGCCGCGCGGCAAAATCCAGCGTGCACGATGAAATGCTTCCACCAACGCAACAACATCATGGCCATCCACTTCAATTACATCCCACCCAAAGGCTTTCCACTTTTCGGCAAAGGGTTCGATTGCCATCTCATCCCACACAAACCCTTTTGCCATGACCTTGTTGTAATCGACAACAGAAATCAAATTATCCAGATGGTAATGAGCGGCCGACATTGCCGCCTCCCAAACATTCCCTTCGTTGGTCTCTCCATCACCCAAAATACAAAACACCCGACCGCGCGCATTCTCTTTGAAACGCATTCCGAGAGCCATCCCCACTGCTACCGACAGCCCCATTCCCAAAGGTCCACCGGAAGATTCCAACCCGGGGGTTCGGGACATGTCGGTATGACCTTCAAAGCCACCTAATTCACAGTATGTATAAATTTTTTCAACGGGGTAATAACCACGCACTGCCATCACGGCATAGAGTGCGGGAGATCCATGCGCCTTGGAGAGTATCAGGCGATCACGCTCCTCCCAGTCCGGTTGATCCGGTCTTACATTCATTACATGAAAGTAGAGTGTCGCTAGAATCTCTGCCATGGAGAATGATCCCCCTATATGCCCCCATTTTCCATAGGTGATCATTTCAACACTCAAACGGCGAATTAAATATGCCGTTTCTTCCAGTTTCGACAGTTTCTCAGAAGAGATTGACATGTATGCCTCTTTAGCAGTCATAGCAGCTAAATATCTTTTTTAATATATTATATAATACTATTTTGTATACAAAAAGTCAATACTTAGAATACAAAAAATGGGATTACAAAATGCACTCCGTGCTATAATGCAGATACATTAATTCTGTATACACAGGAGTATGGGATGAGCAAGGAATCAGCCACCTATCAGGAACAAGCCTATAACTATGTAAGAGCACAGATCATCAACCTGGGTCTCAAACCCGGCGAATACATAACCGACACACAAATTGCCGAGGCGCTTAATATCAGTCGTACCCCGGTTCGGGAAGCCTTTCAGCGTCTTGAAAAGGAGGGCTTGCTTGTCAATGAAGCACGTAAAGGCTGGCAGGTCTACATGCTTGACCTGGAAGACATCTATGAAATATTTGAGCTTAAGGTTGCCATTGAGGGGATGTTAGTTAGAAAAGCTGCTCAATGCACTGATAACAGATTACGAAAAGATTTGGCAGAAGCATTAACGGACATGAAAAAGGCAGCAAAAAACAAGGTTCCCGATGAATGGCTCAAGACGGACATTCATCTCCACAATATCTTATTTTTGATGGCCAATAATGAACGCGCAGAAAGAATCGTGTCCAATTTAAACGATCAATGGCACCGATTGAGACTGGGATATGTGGCCATACAGGGTCGAACTCAGACTTCCATTGGAGAGCATGAACAATTCGTAGCCAATGTATTAGCAGGTAATCCCGACAAAGCCGAACAACAAATGCGCGAACATTTGACTCGTGTACGTGATGATCTCATTGAGCTTGTGGAACGTGTGGTCATGCCATTTAGCAGTAGCGGCTTCTAACAGAAGTATTGCTATAATTACAATCATCCAATTTACTAAGCGCCCAAGTAGTTGTACGTCGCTGTTTCCAATCCCGTCAGTACCGCGATTTCTGCTCAAGTTATTGGGTAGCGACACATTGCAAATACACCTGGGTTATCTTGGTTAGAATACAACCTGCTTCTGTCGAATTCGATATTAATTTGTGCTTCAGTAAACAGCCCTCCGTTACAGTCGAACAATGATCTGCCCTGCGCGGCATATATCATGTATACGGGTATAAATTCCGTCCTACTTCACTACATACCACAGCCTGACCCCCATATATGGGATGAAACTTCAATAACAACAAGGCGACTCGAAAACGAGTCGCCTTGTTGTTATTTTCTGAATTAGCTTATTGAGAAATTTGTTCGGGTTGTAAAATCTGAACGGAATTTAATGTGTATCTCCCGGCTTTGATCAATTCGTGCTTCCTCCAAAACTGTGTCTACCACCCGCTTCTTCAACACAAATACTTGATGTCTCTCCTCTGGGGTTTGTGGATCGGCATTAATCAGCTCAACCATACCTGTCGGTTCAAATATACCGAAGAAACAGAAAATGTAGAACCCAAGTGTCGCTAAGAAATCAGTCAATATCGCCGCCATGAATCCCAGTCCATGTGGCTATTATGGTGACTCGCTAAAGCCCTGAGGTCAGGCAATTTTGTATGCTCCAGCCTGAAGGTCAAAGCCTGATGCGGGCGGCGACATCGTGCTGTGCATGAGTCAACTCAATCTATCGGCGCGTGCCTATCACCGCATCCTCAAGTTATCGCGCACGATTGCGGATCTGGTGGGAAGTGAAGATATCCAGCCAGTCCCGCATCTGGCGGAGGCGCTGCAATACCGTCCCAAGTTGATGCACAGTAGCATGTGATGGGGTAAACTTAACCTCATCGTCCCACCATGAAAAAAATCATTGCGATTCTCCTATGCCTGTTACTCTCCGCCTGTGCGGCTGAGAACCTGCCTGTTCCACTTCCAGTTCACAATACGCAAATTACAAAGGGACAATCTGTATCGATACGTCTCAACGAGGGGAGCGTGACTGTTCGCGGCAGTGAAGATGGGCAGGTGCGCGTTGACGGAAAAACACTCTCCCTCGATCAAACCGAATATACCGTCACTACTGAACAAGATCAAATCCAGATCGTTGCCAATTACATGGGAAAGCGATCTTCCGAGCCCCCGGTTCATTTGGAGGTGAGCGTTCCGAACGACATCGCGCTGATAATCGAGACCGCCTCTGCATCCATTGTGGTGCGGGAGTACACAGGCGAACTGGAAGCAGCTGCGGTTTCGGGCGATATTTTGGTTGAAGATGTACATGGATATATCACCCTGCGTTCCAATCGCGGGGACGTGATGGCGCAAGATAGTGTGGGTAGGATCAGCATAGTGGGAAATTACGGTTTGCTTTCGCTCGACAACGCGCATGGAGATATCGGTGTTTCGACGATTATGGGGAAAGTTGTATTCAGCGGTTCAATTCTGATGGAAGACGATGTGCGGCTCGAAACCGACCATGGGGCTGTCTCTGTCCATTTGGGCGCAGACTCCGCCATGGACCTTCAAGTTCGCTCCACAAGCGGGGATGTGACGTGTCTGGTTCCAGGCATGACTTCGACCACGCGGACGTGCGACGGGACAATGAATATGGGCGGCGGCGGTCTTTCGATACGGACGGTCAGCGGCGCTGTGACCCTGCAATTGATTCCCTGATCGAACAGATCGTTTCCGCCATATCCTCTGATTCAAATAGCGCTGTCCCCATAATAAGCATGTCCGCGCCAGCCATAACAAGTGCGGTTGCATTTTCAGGCTTGACGCCGCCATCCACTGCAATTATCACACGTTGATCTGCCTCATCCAGCAATCGCCGCGCAGACGCGATCTTCTCGCGGGTGCCTAGTTGCATAGATTGTCCGCCGAAGCCGGGATACACTCCAAGAAGCAGGAGCAGGTCGAGGTCACGAAAGAGGCGGACAGCGTTCCGTATGTCATCATCCGGGCAGAGTCCCAATCCCACTTTCGCATTACGCAAACGAATGGCGTCAAAAGTTTTGAGCGGCTCCGTCAATGTATTCCATTGGACGATGATCGTGTCTGCAGGAAACGGGTCGAATTGGGCTAAAACCTCTTCGGGATTCGAGAGTTCGAGGTGGGCAAAAAAAGGCAGGTTTGTACTGGGGCGCAGAGCGGTGAGGTGATCGGGGGCAAGTGCGAGATTTCGGACGTAATGCCCATCCATCAAGTCAAAGTGAAACGAATTTGCGCCGCTTTTAACAGCGCGTTTTACTTCCTCGTCCAATCGGGCGTAATCCGCGGCGAGCAGGGAGGCGCTGATGTGAACCATGTTAGTCGTACCATATTTTACGGATACGTTCTGCGATTTTTTTCGCAGCAGCGGCGGGGTCCGGCTGGGCGGTAATTCCACGTCCGATCACCACCCCATAAATTGGTACACCGCTCAGCAGAGGGAGATTGTCATAATGAATCCCGCCCGCAATGGCGACATCGAGACCGAGGTCACACATGATACGAACCGTGTTTACCGCCTTTTCATCCCATAACGCGCCCTGCGTAGTTTCTTCATCTATGCTGCGATGAAAAAGCACAAGACTCACACCCAACTCTTGAACTTGTTTTGTGCGCGCAGCTGGATCTTCGACGCCGGTCATATCCACTTCGGCGCGACGCTTCCAGTTGTCCGCTTCACGCTGGACCTCGCGGATGGTCGCCAGCGTGGTGATGCCCTGCGTGGTAACGATGTCTGCCCCAGCCTTGAATGCCATCTCCGCTTCGTACGCGCCAACGTCGCTGGATTTTAGATCGGCAAGGATGAGCTTATCTGGGTGCGCGGCTTTGAGGCGTGTCACGATGCTGATGCCTACCGATTTGATGAGCGGTGTCCCTGCTTCCAGAATGTTCACGAACGGCGCAGTGAGGGCAGCGAGTCTGAGCGCTTCATCTCCATCGAGGGTATCAAGGGCAAGTTGCATTTTAACCATACTTTTCTCCTTCTCACAAACGTGAGTATAATATCACAATTGTGAATATTCTTACTAGAATCGAGAACCTTGCCAACAAACAGGAGCGAATATGGCAGAGCAAATGCGCGCAGTCGTATACCTTGGGCCAGAGCAAATTGAGTTGCGGAGTCTTCCTGTCCCTGAGCCAAAAGAGGGGGAACTTTTGGTCAGGGTACGGGCGGCGCTGACCTGCGGTACAGATGTGAAAACATACCGGCGCGGGCATCCCAAGTTCCCACCGCCATTTGTCTTCGGTCACGAGTTTGGCGGGGACGTGGTCGCCGTTGGAAAAGGTGTTAATGCGTTCCGTGAAGGGATGCGGGTCACAGCGAATGTATTTGCAGAGTGTGGCGAATGTTTTTTCTGCCAGCGCGAACAGGGAAATTTATGTGCGAACCTGGTTTACAACTTCGGCGCGTTTGCAGAGTACATGATCATTCCCGCTTCGATCGTGCGCCGGACGACGTTCGAGATCCCCGCTCATATCGCGTATGCGGAGGCGGCTTTGCTGGAACCCTTGGTCACGGTGGTGCATGGCTGGCACAAAGCGGCGGTCCAGCCGGGGGAAACGGTGGCAATCATCGGCGCGGGTGGACCGATCAGCCTGCTGTTCATCCAGTTGTTGCTGCACAATGGAGCCGGTCAGGTGATTGCAATCGGGCACAGTTCGTCGCGGCTGGCTGTTGCGAAAGAACTCGGTGCGACCCAGGTAATCAACGCGAAAAAGACAGACACCATAACCGCCATCCGCAAATGGACTCGCGGCTACGGCGCGGATGTGGTCATTGAATGCGCGGGAACAAAATCATCCTGGGAAACCTCCGTGGAGGTTGTCCGACGGGGCGGAAGGGTCTTATGGTTTGGCGGACTTCCTGGCGGAACGAAAGTCGAGGTGGATGCGGCGCGTGTCCATTACGGAGAGATCGACCTGCTCAATATGCACGGCGGGACGGCGGCGGAGGCACACGAGGCATTTGACCTGATCGTCTCCGGCGGTGTGAAGGCCGCTCCGCTGCTAAGCGGGGAGGTCCCGCTAGAACAGGTGGAAGCTGCACTGAAAAGGATGATCGCGGGCGAAGCGGTCAAATTGGTAGTCCTACCTTGAATCTGGGATTCGGCGGAACTTTGTTGACACCGCAGGGTTTAAATGATAGACTCACTTATGTGAAAATATATTCACTTTTGTGAATTCGATTTGACGGGAGCAAAATACATGCCAGATGTCATGACACCGCGCGAACGCGTCACCGCCGTCTTGAACCACAAGGAGCCAGATCGTGTTCCGATTACCTTGGGGGGGTCAGCCAATCACCTGACGGAGCAGAGGTATGTCCTACTTCGGGATCATTTTGGGGTGCAGGATATCCCCCGCAGGACCTTGGTGGGTTTTTACACCACCCCCGATTACAATCCCGTCCTTGATAAGCTTGGCACGGACTTTCGCTTCATTCACATCCGCCCGCCAAGTAATTACATTTCTAATTCGATGATCGGGGAGTTCAAGGAATTTGTGGACGAGTGGGGCATCACCCACCGGTTGGTCTCCGGTTACTACGATTTACACGGTGCACCGCTGGGCAAGGATTTATCCATTGAAAAGATCGAGAAATATCCCTGGCCCGATCCGTATGATCCGGTCCGTTTGGAGGGGGTAAAGGAAGAAGTTGAACACCTTTTCTACAACACAAAGTACGCCATCGTCGCGCACCGCCCGGTCTATGGCAATCTCTGGGAGATGACCCGCGCATTGGTCGGCATGGAAAACGCCCTGCTCCTAACAATCTCAAACACTCACATCTTCGATCACCTGCTCGGCAAACTGGCAGAAGTGCTGGATGGTTTTTATGATGCCTTCCTCAGCGTGGTCGGTCCGTATGTACAGATCGTGGAAATGGCAGATGATTACGGTACGAACGCCGGCCCCATGTTCAACCCGGCGGTGTATACCAAATTTCTCAAGCCCCGTTACAAAAAATCCATTGAGATGATCAAGAGGAAGGCGCCCAACGCAAAGGTGTTGTTGCACAACGATGGCGCGATCCGTAAATTCATTCCCGACCTGATCGAGACCGGTTTCGATATTCTCAACCCCATCGAGGGACACCTGCGCGGCATGGACCCGATCGAACTGAAACGCGACTTCGGCAAGGACCTCACCTTCCAGGGTGGTGTGGATGTGAAGACGGTTCTCAACAACGGGACCATCGAGGATGTCCGGCGGGAAGTCCGCCTGCGAATTGAGCAGATGGGCGAAGGCGGTGGCTACATCCTTGCACCAGCCCATAATTTCAGCAATGATATTCCCCTTGAAAACATGCTCGCCTTTTTTGAAGCCGGGCATGATCTTGGAAAGTATCCATTAAAACCATGATCCTCGAAGAATTACGCACCCACGTTCTGCAGACAGCCATGCTCCTGCCAAAATACAACCTCGTATGGATGGCGGGAGGAACGGTTTGCGCACGCGACCCGCAAACTGGATATGTGGTCGTCACTCCCAGCGGACTGGACTACGAAAGCCTCAATCCGGACGACATGACTGTCACCGATATGGATATGAATCTCATCGAGGGCAGGTTCCGCCCCTCCGTGGCGCTTAATCTTTGGACAGGCTTTATGCGTGCCCGGCCAGAACTTAACGCAGTCGTTCATACGCACTCCCCGTATGCGACTGCGTTTTCTGTTGTATACGAGCAGATCCCGGTCATCACCGAAACCATGGCAGACTGGTTCGGTCAACCTGTAAAGGTGACTCGCTATTTGAGCGTTGAAGACCCCGAGTTTTCGACATTGCCTGTAGAAGTGATGGGCGATGGATATGCGGTTTTACTTGGGAACCACGGACCGATCACAGTTGGCAAAACACTTGAACATGCGCTTGAACGCGCTGTGACCCTTGAAGAGGCTGCCCGGACGTATTCCATCGCAAGGACAATCAGCACTCCTGTTTCGGTCACGGAAAAACAGGCGCGCGCTTCCTTTGATTATTACCATAACCGTTACGGGCAAAAGAAGCCATAGGAGTTAGTGATGCTGGAATTCAATGAATCACTAGTCGCGTTTGATCTGGAGGCGCAGGATGCTCGTGAAGTGATCGAAATTCTGGCCGGAAAGATGCACGCGCAGGAACTGGTTTCCGTGGAATATGGTGCCCAGACCTGGGAGCGTGAAACGATCCATCCAACCGGGCTGCCAACCAAACCCTTTTGCATTGCCTTCCCACATGCGGACGCAGATGGGGTAAGTTGCTCCGCCCTCGGAGTGGCGGTTCTGCGTAAACCTGTGATATTTCAGAACATGGCAGATCCTGACGAAGGTCTGGATGTAGTGCTTGTTTTTATGCTCGCCAACCGGGATCCGGAGGAGCAAATTCATACTCTTAGAAACCTGGCAGTTCTGTTTGGTCAGCCTGAAAAATTAGTTGAGCTACGCGATCAGACCACCCTGCAGGGGGTCGTATCTTGGCTGAGGCGAGAACTTCGCTTGAGTTGAAGATGCAGATGCTGGACTGGTTTCGAGAAGGAGGTAGGCTACTGGAGAAAATAACACAAATTCGTGCCGAGAGTCGATTATCTTATGCAAAAGGAGAAAGAAGGCATACATGGGAAGATTAATTGTAGTTGCATGTGGCGCAGGCATTAATACATCCACAATCGCAGAGGATTCGATTCGTGAGCGCATGGCAAAGGAAGGCTTTGCAGATGTGGAGGTTAAGCGCATACTGATGGCTGATATTGAAGGCTATCTGACGCGCGATGATCTTGTCATGATCGTTTCGATGATGAAAATCTTCCGCACCTTTGATGTGCCGGTGTTCCAGGGTATGCCATTCCTAATCGGCTCGCAGGACGAAAAGAACGTACTCCTGGATAAAATCGTTGAAGCCATCAAGAAGGTTTAGTTTGTATTGTTTGATCCATAATCGCATTCACAAAAGGAGAATGTAAAATGGGATTCCTATCTACTGCTGTTGGTTGGTTGCTTGGGCTCGGCTCGTCTGTAATCGTGATGATCGTTCTGATCATTCTCGGTCTGGTTTTTCGGGTGGGCTGGCAGAAAGCAGTCCGCGGTGGCATCACCACGGGCGTTGGGTTGGCTGGGTTGTTCCTGGTGGTTAATGTAATCATTAGCGCCTTGCAGCCGGCTGTGGCTGAAATGGCAACTCGTTTCGGGCTGACCAAGACAATCGTTGACGTCAACTGGGCCGATGCCGGCATTGCCTGGGGCTGGCCTGGTGTGGCGGGCTTGATCGTTTCACTCCTGGTGGTCAATATCCTGATGGTCGTGCTCAAGATGACCAAGACCCTCTGGACCGACGTGTGGTCCTACTGGCATGGTTCCGCACTCGCCGGCTTTGTCTGGGCGGCGACGGGTGGCAACGTTTTTCTTGGCATTTTAGCGGGCGTCCTATATCTTGTGGCGGGCAGCCTGATGAGCGATATGACCGCCAAGAAATATCAGGAATTCAATGACATGCCCGGTATCGGCGTTCCCTGCGGCACCACCGTGCAGGCCAGTCTGTTTGCGATGCCGGTTGTCTGGCTGTTGGACCGCGTCCCCGGGATTAAGGATTGGGATGCATCCCCCGAAGGCATCAAGAAACGCTTCGGGTTGGTCGGCGAGCCCGGTGTTTTGGGTTTCCTATTGGGTGTCATCATCGGCATTTTCGCCTACGGCACCACAGCAGGTGATCTGGGCTTAACCAAGATATTGGGTTTAGGCATGAACGTTGCGGTCATGATGATGATCCTGCCACGCATGGTCTCTATCATTGCCGAAGGCATCGTACCTATCACAATGTCCATTGTCCAATATATGCGGGAACGCTTCAAGGACCGCGAGATCTATGTGGCAGTTGATTGTGCGGTATTGTTGGGACACCCCGCTGTGATGGCCTCAACAATCATCCTGTTCCCTCTTCTAGTGCTGCTCGCGGCAGCTTTGCCTGGTGTGAATATGTTGCCAATCGCATCCCTGGCTGTTGTTCCTTTCTGGGCCGGCGCGGTGGTACCTTACACCAAAGGCAACGTTATCAAGACCGTCATTGTTCTTCTGCTCTATGCAATCCCCTTCATGTACTTCTCAACATGGATGGTGGATTCTCAAACGGAAGCCTATAGTATGATGGGCCAGTTTAGCGAACAGATCGGACAGGGTCTGAAACTGGGAAGCTGGGACATGGGTGGTGACATCCTTGGCTTCTTCATCCGACAGATTTTCGGATTGTTCAGCTAGCCTAATAAAAATAATGGGTTGGCTTCCACCTAATGTAATGCGGAAGCCAACCCAGAACAGTGAGCATTCAAGAGGTCTTCATGTCTACATTCAAAGTGTGTGTTGTTGGCGGGCATTGCAGCAACCGGGTCATGATTGTTGCCGAGCAGCTTACTGAGTTCTTTGATACGAATGGCATTGATTGTCAGGTCTTCACGCACCTTGCAGTAAGCGAATACGGTTTTCCTCCGCGCTCGAATCTCATCCTGCAATTACTCCCTGCCTTCACGGAAGTGGAAGCCGGATGCCCGGTCATTAATATAAAACCTTTGATCGGCGACCCCATGCACCCGGCTACGCTCGAAAAAATACTAAAGCAGGTGCAAGCTGATTACATCGCGTAAACGACTTACACCTGCTTTAGTCCTTTAGTGGAGTTTTTTGTGAGTTCTCGAATTTATCTTGATTATTGCGCAACAACACCAATCCATCCTGATGTACGCAAACAGATATTGCGTGCCCTCGATGTGGATTTTGGGAACCCATCTAGTATGCATTGGGCGGGTATGGATTCGAAGCAGCTTATGAGTCAGGCGCGTACGGATGTGGCTGAGGGTATCGGGTGCCATCCAGACGAGATTACTTTTACCAGCGGAGCAACTGAGTCAGACAACCTCGCTCTTTTCGGGACACTCAGATTGTTCCCGTCCGAGGAGGCGCATCTCATCACCTCAGCCATTGAGCACCATGCGGTCCTGCACGCTGCTCACCTCCTAGAACAGGATGGATACGCTGTGACGTACGTGCCTGTGGATGGACATGGCGTGGTTGATCCCGACGATATTCGGCGGGCAATTTGCCCTCAGACAAGGCTAATCTCAATCATGTCTGTGAACAACGAAGTCGGCTCGATCCAGCCGGTTGCAGAAATAGGGAAGATTGCGCGCGAACATGATGTTCACTTTCACACGGATGCCGTTCAATCCATCGGATTGTTCAATGTCAACGTGGACGAACTAAACGCGGATCTGCTTTCCCTCTCGGCACACAAGATTTATGGATCAAAAGGAATCGGCACGTTGTACGTTCGTTCTGGGAGTAATCTATCCCCAATGATCTTTGGCGGGCCGCAGGAACATTCGCTTCGCGCCGGGACCGAAAACGTTCCCGGCATCGCGAGCCTGGGCGCGGCGATAAATCTCGTCCGTGAACATCGCGGAGAGGAACGTGCGAGACTCTCCGATCTGAGAAAATATTTGGTGAACGGATTGCAGGCCTTTGGCCCAAACGTAAGCGTGAACGGAGCAGAGGAAACGACCGCGCCGCACATCGTCTCTGTCAGCTTCACCGGTGCCGATGCGGAAATGATGCAGATCCTCCTGAACCATGCTGGAATCGCCGTCTCGCTGGGGTCTGCCTGTAATTCGAAATCCCTTGAACCTTCCCATGTTCTGACCGCCATGCACCTTCCGCGGGAGCAGATCGAGTCTACGTTGAGGATTTCGTTGGGAATGCCCACAACCCATGAGGAAATCGACTTGTTGCTTGATGCAATCACGCGTATATTACCGCGTGTGATTGTACGATAAATTTATTGTTGGAGAAAACCATGGAAAAACGATATATCCAAGACCGGGCTAGTTTGTTAGCTGATGTGGCAGAGATGTACTATCTTGAACAGAAGAACCAGGCGGAAATCGCCAAAGCAGTGGGGGTAACACGCTCAATGATCTCTCGCATGTTGACGGAAGCGCGCGAGAATGGCATTGTGGAAATTCGCATTCAGCG
>ERZ761609.1355-NODE-1355-length-22018-cov-34.217001_pt1 | contig 22018 bp, 25 predicted proteins | sample MGYA00511163_ERZ761609 | MGnify/ENA primary metagenome ERZ761609 (study PRJEB28899, sample SAMN02445070) | bioreactor sludge metagenome | biome: EBPR sludge | place: Australia: Brisbane, Thorneside Wastewater Treatment Plant | collected 2011-12-16 ... | reverse complement strand
TCGTGCAGCCTCTGACGGCGCGTGTGTCGCCGCGAGACGCGGCGCGGCTGGAGCTGGTGGCGGGCGAGAGGCGCCTGCGCGCGGCGCGGCTGGCGGGACTGGAGACAGTGCCGGTAATCGTGTATGAGCTGGATGAGCGCGCGGCGCAAGAGATCGTGTTGATCGAAAACCTGCAGCGCGAGGATCTCACCGTGACCGAAGAGGCGCGCGGTTATGAAGCGGCGCTGGCGCTGCGGGATGACGCGGGCCGGCCGGTTTACACGCAGGAGAGCCTGGCGGCGAAGCTGGGGAAAAAGGTGGGCTACATCCGCGACCGCCTGAAGCTGCTGCTGTGCCCGGAGCTGCTGATCACGGCGGTGGAGGCGGGTGAGGTGGCACTCTCGACCGCGATGCTGGTGGGGCGCATCCCGGGCGACAAGGAGCGGGTGGAGGCGGCGAAGAAGGTGCTCTCGCCGACCCGCCAGGATGTGCCGCTGAACTATGAGCAGACGCGGGAGATGATCCGGGAGGAATTCATGGTCTCGCTCCAGAAGCCGGGCTTCGATCTGGAGGATGCGGAGTTGGTGCCTGTGAGGGTGGATGATGACGGGAGCCGGATTTTTGGCGGGGCGTGTGTGGGGTGCCCGTTTGCTGTGAAACAGGAGCATGCCTTGCAAATGGAATCCCCAAAAAACGGTGCAAAAATAGTATCTGGAAGCGGCACAATGCTCTGCACCCTGCCCTCCTGCTTCAAGAAGAAGCAGGACGCGGCCTGGCGGATCATTGCGCGGCAGGCGGAGGCGGCAGGGAGTCGGGTGCTGGAGGGGGACGCTGCGGCGAAGGTTTTCAACACGTGGAACGGGGAGGTTACTGACTCGGCACCTTACGTGGCGCTGGATGAGGCGCCGGGTTATACGGACCTGGGAATGCTCTCCTATGAGAACAAGAAGAAGTGGCGGTCGCTGCTGAAGGGCGCGGAGCTGGAGGTGGTGGTGGCGCGCCACCCGAAGACGGGCCGGAGGGTGGAGCTGGTGGAGCGGAAGCCTGCGCAGCAGATCGTGCGGGCGAAGCTCAAGGGTGGGGGTGCTGCGGCGGATGTGAAGGACCTGGCGCAGGCGGAGGCGGCGCGGAAGGAGCAGCGGGCGGAAGATCTGCGGAAGGCGAAGCTGGAGAAGATCACGCTGCATGAGTGTGTGGGGGATGTGCTGGCGTCTGTGGGGCGCAAGGGTGTGGGCGTGGAGGAGGGGTGCCTGCTCTTTCAAATGGCCTTGGACAACGGTGGCGCGGATGGCATGAAGTTTTTCAAGGAATGGCTGGGCCTGAAACTTCCGAAGGGCACTGCGAGGAGCGGGCGTGATTATGAGGAAAGCATCCTGGAAGCGGTGCGCGCGCGGGCGGTGAGTGTGAATGACTGGCTGGGCTTCATCGTTGTGGCGGTCATCGCGCGGGGGCTGGCCTGGCAAGGCTGTGACAACGAGGATCTGGAGCTGCTCATGGAGCGATACGGGGTGAAAAAGAAGGAGGTGGCGCGCCGCGCTCAAGCGCTGCTGGACGCGGGGAAGAAGGCGCCGAAGGGGAAGCGGCTGGACAAGGCTGACTCTGATGACCGGGATGACGGCGTGGAGGTGAAGCCAGATCTGGATCTGCTGGAACGGTGCAGGGTGTGGCGCGCGGAGAACCCCGGACGCGGTGCGGCGGCGCTGGCGGACGCGCTTGGTCTGAGCTATGATGAGGCGTGCCGGTGCGTGGACGCGCTCATTGATGAGGCGGCGCCGGCGGAAGATCCGGCTGCGGCCTCTGCTGATGAGGGCGGGGGCGATGAGGCTGCGGATGTCGCCTTCAAAAACCAGGTGCGCTGGATCGCGGAGGGGTCGGCCAAGGTGGGGGACTACATCGGCGTCAAGCCCAAGGCGGACGAGGTGGAGGCTCTGGCCGAGTGGAACCGCGAGCGGATGAGATACAACCGCGCTGTGAAGAAATACAAACAGCGGCCTGATTTACTGAGGTAAATGCAACATGAGCGAGCAGCCCCGAACTCTGCCTGGTGTGAGCAGATTTTTCGACGCAAGCGATGTGCTGGACGCGGCGCGCGGCCGATGGCCGCGTGTGCTGGCGGACTTGGGGGTGCGCGCGGATCTGCTGACTGGCCGGCATGGCCCGTGCCCTGGCTGCGGGGGCAAGGACCGCTTCCGCTTCGATGACATCGAGGGGAATGGCTCGTTTGTGTGCAGCCAGGGCGGTGCGGGCCTGCTGGCGGGCAACGGGGTGACGTTGCTCATGCACGTGACGGGATGGGAATGGAAGGACGCCATCGAGCAGCTCGGGCGGCGGCTGCTGCCGGACTCGATGAGGCGGGGGTTTCATCGCGCGGCGGGCGGCGGGGGGGCTGGCGATGCGCGGCCGCCGATTGTGGAGGATCTGCCTCCCGAGCCTGTGCGGGAAGATGAGTCGCGCGTGCCGGTGTATGACGAGGCGAAGCTGCGTGCCTATGTGGCGAGCGTGCCGCCTGTGACGAGGCAGATGCTGAAGCGGGTGTCGCCGCTGAAGGTGCAGCATGCGACGGCGTCGGATTTCCTCGATGTGCTCTACGGTGACAGAGAGCGGGTGCTGGTTTTCACGGAATTTTTCTCGCAGGGCAATTTTCTCCACCAGGTGGGGAGCGGGAGCTGCCGGCTGTCGCCGGATCGCGGAATCAAGGCGGTGGTGTCGCCGCTGCCGACGCGGGGGCCAGAGGGGGTGTGGTATCTGTGCAACCCTGTGGATGGGCGGTGGCAGCCCTCAGAGAGCCGCACGCGCCTGGCACATCTGCCGGCGGAGATGCATGGGCCGCCGCAGCGTGTGGTGGAGCACGGCAAGTGGGGGCGGCGGACGTGGCGGAATGTGACAACATTTCGTTATGCCGTGCTGGAGAGCGACTGCGCGCCGGAAGATTTGTGGATGCGGGCGCTGGTCAAGCTGCCGGTGCCGATTGCGGCGATCTATTCGAGCGGGGGCAAGAGCCTGCACGCGCTGGTGCGGGTGGACGCGGGGAGCAAGCCGGAGTGGGATCTGTGGGTGCGCGGCAAGGGGCAGGGGACGCACACGCGGGTGGCGTCCATCATGGACCTGGTGTGCCCTCTGGGTGCGGACGCGGCGGCATTGACGGCAGTGCGGCTGACCCGGCTGCCGTGCTGCTTTCGCGAGGGTGTGACGGTGCGCGGGGAAGGTTACAAGCGGTATCCTGAGCCGAGGATGCAGGAATTGATTTATCTGAATCCGATGAGTTTCCAGAGAAAGCCTGAGTGGCGGAGCATCCTGAGCCGGCATGGAGGTGCCCGCTGATGAGGGGCGTGCCGGACAACGGGGATGTGCGCCTGCCGCGCGAGATGCTGGAGGCTCTGCTGCCGCACATGCAGGCTCTGGGGATGACGCCACCCGATGTGGCGGACATGGTGCCGAAGGTGCGCATGGACGAGCCTGTGCGCGATCTGGCGCTGCGCCTGGGCCTGCTGCTGAAGGGGAGCGGTCTCTACAGGTTCGGGCCGAATGAGCGGTTGATTTATTTTGACCGGGGCAAGCCGGTGCGGATGACGCCGGTGAAATTTTGCTCGTGGGTGGAGCGGCATGTGGAGGTGGTGAAGACGGCTGTGGGCAAGAGCGGCGCGTATGATGTGAGGGTGAGTCTGGGGAAGGATCTGGCGGCGAAGCTGCTGGAGGCGGATGAACTTACTGGCGAGCTGCCGCTCATCGAACAGATCGTGGCGACGCGCATCCCTGTGCGCCGCAGGGCGGGCCCGCTGGAGCTGTGCAAGGTGGGGTATGATGAGGAGGCGGCGATTTTTTGCACCAACGAGGTGCCGTTTGATGAGGGGTGGGAGCTGGGGAGGGCGCTCGCTCTGCTGGAGGATTGGTGCTCGGAGTTTAGTTTCGCGGAGGCGGGGGCGGTGGGGCGGGATCTGTGGCAGAACAGGAGCTTTGTGGTCCACGTTTCGGCCATGCTGGGGGTGTTCGGCAGGCGGCTGCTGCCGGCGGGGACGGTGCGCCCGATGGTGATCTACCTGGCGAACGACCAGGGCAGCGGCAAGAGTCTGCTGGTGAGCATGGTGCTGGCGGCGTGCTTCGGCGTGGCGTCGAGCACGGATCTGCCGCTGAGTTCGCGCGGGCCGAACCAGGAGAAATTCACGGCGCTGCTGGAGACGGTGGCGCAGAGCATGAAGGAGTATTTGTGGATTGACGACGTGCCGCCGGCGGTTTTTTCGAACGCACTTAACCGCTTTGTGACGGCGTCGGCGCACACAGGCCGCAAGTATGGCGGGAACGATGAAATGTTCGACGCGCCGGCTGTGACTCAAGTTTTCATGACCGGAAATAACGTGGAGCTTACGCGCGACATTATGCAGCGCTCGCTTGTGGTGGAGCTTTTCATGCGCACGGACTCGCAGAAGCGGACATTCAAGCGCCGGCTCACCGCGATGTGGTTTTGCTCGCGCGAAAGGCGTGGCGAGATGCTCTCGGCGTTGTGGGCTTTCTTTCGGGCCTGGTCTGAGGCGGGCATGCCGATGGGACAGACGCTGCAGGAGCGGGCATCCGACTGGTCGGAGCTGGTGGGGGGCGTGCTGGAGGCGGCTGGGGTAACGATTGACCCCTTCGGGGTGCCGGATCTGCCGATGGCGGGCGACCGGGAAACGGAGGAATGGCGCGCGCTGCTGACCGCGCTGGCGGACGAGGCTGAGGCTGCGCCCGAATTCATGGAGTCTGAAAGCAGTGGCCGTTATGAGGTGGACACGGATCGCATCGTGTCAGTGGCAAGAGACAATCGCCTCCTAGCTGACATTGTGGGGACGAAGGATGACAAGCCGTTGAAGGGTGGCGAGCTGAAGCGGTTGGGGCGACGCCTGGCGAAGTGGCGCGGCCGTGAAGATTTGGTGGCAAGTAGCGGCCGCAGATTCCGCTTCGGCAAACGGAAGCAGAACTCGAATTGGGTCTATCCCATCGAGTGGCTTGATGAGCCACGCGATGAAGAGTCGCGCGGTAGCGCGGACTGATCCGGTGTGCGTGCTGTACCAGGCGCGGCACCGGCGAGTTACGCCCGCGCATGCCGGGGCCCTCGCGCAAGAGCGCGCGGAATTCCGTGATCGCGCGGTAGCGCGGACTGTCTACCCGTGCCCACCATAGAAAAGGATGCTGACGCTTCTCTCTTGCCACCGCCGAGCGGGCGCAGCGGTGGCAAGACCCGTGCCCTTAAAAATCATCTTGGAACACTTCTTGCCACGGATGGGAGGCTTGAAAAATCAAGGAAAGTGGCAAGAGTGGTAAGACAGCCGAGTAAAATGGCATTGGTCTGATAAAGACGTTTTTTCAAGAGTGGGCTGTTTTGCGCTTTTCTTGGCGGTCTTGTCACTATGCATCTCGGGATTTTATCAGACGCATATCTGAGAAAGGAATCTTTTAGCCTGGGAAAGGGGGGGTGGGCGGGTATAACGTCCCACCCCCTTTTTTTGCGCGCAGTATCAAAATTCAAAACAGCCCTTTTTTTTGACACTGCGCCAGCGGGGTGAATGAAAAGATTGCTGCTATTGAGACGGCCAGGATGAGCCTGGATGAGCTGCGCCCGCATCCTCGGAATCCGCGCAAGCATCCGGAGCCAGGCTCGAAAATGTGGGAGATTATGAAGCGTTCCTTGGATAGGAGCTACTTCGAGCCATTGGTCTGGAACCGGAGGAATGGCTGCCTGGTCTCTGGTCACCTGCGGCTCAAAGTGCTGAAAGAAATGGGGTATGCGCAAGCTGACGTGAGCGTGGTGGATCTGGCCGAGGGCAGCGCCAACCTGCGCAGTTCGGACAACATCGAGCAGATTGTCATCACAAATGATCCAGACACGCTGGCCTTTCATACTGCGTGGATGGAGGAACTCCCCGCCGTATGAATGAGCTGACTCCAGATCTGGCGGCGAAATTGATCGGGGCGGATCTGCGCAACCTGGTCAAGAAAGTGTCGGACGGGCAGTCGCTGACACAGGCGGAGAGGGAGATGATGGAGCGCGCGGTGATTGACGGCACGCTGCCGCAGGAGCTGCAGGAAGCCAGGCTGGCAGCGCTCGCGCGCGCTTACGTCCTGGGCAAGTCGCTGACAAAAAGCCAGGCGGCCGAGTTGTCGTCGGTGATCCCGGTGGGGAAGCCTATTGCCAAGCGTCTCACGCGGCAGACATACCGTTACAAGCTGAGCCACTACGTGCCGATTCTGGGAATTGATAAAGACGCGCATGGGCACCCCGCCAAAGATCCGGAGCGGAAAATCAAGCGGTGGATCGAAAAGGGCCGGCAGCAGGTGCCGCCAGACCTGCCGCCGCTTGATGCGCCTGCGCAGATGGCAGAGTGGTGGCGGCGAAACATGGAGTGGCGCGTGCCGGAATACCTGTTGAGGCTGGAAAACTCGGCGGGCGAGCAGACGGGCAGCAAACCTGCTGAACCTTGCGTCGAGCCGGCTAGTGTGGATCGGCCAGCAGTCACACCCTCGGCCTCAGACGTGGAGGCGCCAGTGAATGGCGAAAAAATCGAGGCGCCGATGATGTTCGACGATGCGGCCGAGATGACCGCCGACATCGGGTTGAATCAGATTCGCAGCCTGGTCTCGACTCTCTACAAGCGGATGCAAACCGCATTTGAAGCCGGCCGCATTTCGGAGGGGCAGAGTTACATGCGCCAGTGGAAAGAAGCTGTGGCCATGCTGCGCCAATGGGAGAAAGACATCGTCAAGATCCAGGAAGGCAAGGGCGAGGTGCTGCGAACGCGCGTGATCAACACTGAGTTGGGGCGCATCTTCAACATCATCAGCCAGAGCTTCTTCAACTCTTTGATGGGGCTGCTCGATGTGCATGCGCCACAGATCCCGGCCCAGGAGCGGCGGCAGCTCGCGCTGCAGCAGCGGGACAAATGTTTTGCCCACCTCAAGAGCGGACGATTCTCCGCCATCTACCAGCCCGGCCATGAGTGACCTTTTCCAGCGCGCCCAGGCCATGCGATATGCAGGCTCGCCAGAAAACGATTTTATCGTCAGTCTAGCCGGCGACTACATGCAAGAGACGCCGACAGAACCGGTTTGGCAATGGGCAGCGCGGAACGTCTATCTCGACGAAAAAATGACCAGTGAGCCGGGTTACTTTGACCCGACGAAGACGCCCTGGACAAAAGAGTGGCAGGAGCTGCCGATGCGCCCGGAGGTGCGTGAGGCCGTGGCGATGAAATCAAGCCGCACAGGCTTTTCCGAAGGATCGCTGAACATCCTCCGGTGGATGGTGAAGCACTGGCCGGGCAACGCGCTTTACAGCATCAATTCCGACAAGAAGGCGCGCGAGGTGGCGGAGCGGCGCATTCTCCCTTCCATCGAGCGCACCGCAGGGGCGCAGTTGAGCGAAGACCCGGATGACAACACGCTGTCGAAGATCTCGCTGCGCAACATGGACATCCTCATCAGCGGCTCCGGGTCATCGGGGCCGTTCATGGAAATCTGGTATCGGCTCATCGTGCTGGACGAATTGTCGAAGCACGCCAAACGGGCGGATGGGACGACCACGTATGACCAGGCGAAGAGCCGTCAGAACGATGTGGCAGATGGTCTGCTGATGGCTCTTTCTGTGCCCGAAGAAGCGGGCGGGATCATTGATCTCAAATACACGAACGGCACCCAAAAAAAGTTTTTGGTGCCGTGTCCGCGCTGCGAGCGGCGCATCGAGCTACTGTTTGATTATTTGTTGGCCGATCACTGCAAGGATGGGGATCACCGCTACAACCTGGACCTCGTGGTGGCGGAGACGGTGTATCAATGCCAGCTCTGCGGGCAGCCCATCGAAGAGAAGGAGAAGTATGCGATGGTCAATGAAGGCATCTGGGTGCCGACGTCGAATGACAAGCGCCGGCGCTCGCCCGCGGGCGATTACGTGCCGCCGGAGCCAGGAGTGGAAAGCTACCAGATCAGCGACCTCTACAGCCTGCACAAGCGCGTGACCTGGGGCATGTTGAAGAAGCTCTGGCTGCAGGCTTACGTGATCAATCCCACCGACGAAGCCAAGAAGTATGTCATCACGAATCACGGCGGCCTGCCCTGGGAGCAGGAAGCCACCAACGTGACGAAGGAGAGCATCGAGGCGCTGAAGGCGGGCCGCATCGAGGAGCAACGCGTGAAGGCGGCGGATGGCACGGAAAGCACGATCAAGGTGCATCTCGGCCAGCCGTTCCGCATGGCCTACCGCGACGGCGAGTTCAATGCCCGCCTGCCCTTCTGCCCGGCCATGTTGTTCATGACGACGGACAAGCAGTTCGATTATCTGAAGTATCTCGTCTTTGCATGGAGCAACTCGGGAGAGAGCTACCTGGTGGACTGCGGCCGGCTCCAGGACGAAGACCAGCTTTGGAGGCTGCGCACGCGGGAATACAAGGTCGAGGGAAGGAAGCGGCCGCGTCACATTGATAGCGGGCTCATAGACTGCGGGCACCGGCGCGATGAGGTTTACAAGGCGTGCCTGCTGCATCAGATGCAACCGTGCATCATCCATCCTGGTGGATGGAAAATCTTCCCCGCGCGTGGATCGGGTGAGAATGAAGGTCATGCCGGCAAGCTGCTCATGCTCAAGAAGGACTACCTCGACTCGCACGAAATCACGGTGCGGGTCTTCTACGACCACGGTATCAAAAATCAATTTTACCTGGGGCAGATCCAAAAGCGGGACGAGCCGCGTCTGTGGCTTCCGGTGGATCTCCCGAGCGCGATCTCGTCCGAGTGGACGGCGGAGATCTATGACAAGGCGGAGAAGAAGTGGAAACATGACAAGCAGAAACGCGGCCCGAACGATTACGGGGACTGCGGTAAGATGCAGTTCGTTGGGAAGATCGAATTTGGCGGCGCTCTGCAAAATATTCACTGGCCGGATGATTGACAGCCGTTGCCGTTTTGCTTGCGTAGAAACATTATGGCAACGAACTTTCAGAAGCATCAACTCGACGTGATGGCGCAGGCCAAGAGGCTCTGCGAAGACGCCGGGTGTCTGGTCAAGGTTGAACGCTTGGGCGTGCTGATCATTGTGATGGCCGAGTATGGCGAAAAAGAAGCCGAGCAGCTCTTCCTCGAAGCCACCGAACCCCGCCAGGATCGAGGCGGGGAGGAAGGGCGGCGCGGCGGGCAAGGGTGAGGCCAAGGCGCGCACTTCGGAACAGGCGCGCGCCGCAGTGAATGCGAGGTGGGAGAAGTTTCGAAAGCGCGTGGCGGGCTGGAAGGAAGAAGCCGCGCCGGAGCAGGCCGAGCCTTGCAACGAAGATGGCTCGGATTGACACTCACGCATCCGGCGTGCCAGAAACGACGACAAACCCCGAGCTGCTGATTCAAGGATTTTTGCGCCAGGCGCGCCTTCAAGTGGCGCCTGTGGCCTGGCTGAATGAGCGCCATGCGGAAGCGCTCTCGGCGGTGGCGGCGGGGGATGAGTTTGTGACTTCAACGACTTACCAAGGGCAAGCCAGTGCGGCCTTGCGCGGCGTGCCTGCAACGATGCTGTTGCAAATCTACGAGGCATGCCTGCAGCGGCTGGAGGCCGAGGAATCGGCCGCCTCAGGCATTTATGAATCTCCCGGTTCAGTCCGCCACGCGGACTTCAGCGGCTTTCCCTCGACCCTCGGATGATGAGCACGAACGACAAGCGCCGCGTCATTCTCGGGCCGCAGGGCGATGTCATCCGGCGGCTCGAGGCGAAGGATCCCGCGTTGGAGGCTGTGGGCATGTATCGCAGCTTCCAGGGAACCGATGTGGGCAGCCGTGACCGGGGTTATGTCTATGTGCCGACGCTGCAGACGCTGAAAGAGGTGGATGAGTGGTCGCATGTGGAGCTGATGCGGCGCGGGCGCTACATCTACAATTCCGGCGGCGGCCTGGTGCATCGCGGCGTCAACGGGGTGGCGCGCATGGTGTGCGGCACGGGGCTCTTCCCTTATCCTGGCTCGCCAAACAAAGCCTGGAACGCCAAGGTTCGACGGCTGTGGATGGCGCGGTGCGAGAACAAAAACACGTTCGATCTCTCGCGGAAATTCACCTGCGGCTCTGCCCAGCAGGGCATTGTGCGGGCCAAGATCAAAGACGGCGACATGGCGCCTGTGCTGGCTCGTGACGAGAGCGGCCGGCTGCGCTGCATGTTTTACGAGGCGCATCAAATCGGCCAGGGCGGCAAACGCGAGGCGCCCGGCGAGCGCTGGCATCACGGGGTGAGGCTGGGACGGCATAATGAGCCGCTGGCGTATCGTGTCGTGAGCGTGGATGATATTGGCGGCGGGCAAACCGAGGTGGAAGTGCCGGCGGGCAATGTGCTCTTTTGCGCCACGTATGAGCGCTTCGGTCAGGTGCGCGGCTTGAGCCGTTTTTACCCCGTCATCAACAAGGTGCTCGACCGTGGCGAGATCCTGCACGCGCTCACCAAGGGCATCAAGATGCGCGAGCAGATCGGCTTTGCCATCGAGCAGCAGCTCGCCGTGCAAATGATCGGCGGCCCTGGCGGCTGGGGAGCTGGCATTCCCCAGCCCACCTCGCAAGTGGCGCTGCCCACAGGGGAAAAGATCACGTTGGAAAAGTTTTTCGGCGCCGGCGAGGCTCGCGAACTGAAGCCGGGGCAGACCTTCAAGCTTGTCGAATCCGACCACCCCAATGAAAACGTCCGCGAGCACCTGGAGACGCTGACGAGGGATGTGGCCTGGGCGCTGGGTTACAGTCCCGAGTTGCTCTGGAACATCACCCAGCTTGGCGGCGCGAACACGCGCTTCATCATGGCGGACGCGCAGAGTCAGATCGAGAGCGAGCAGCAGGAGCTCGTCGAGCAGTTCCTCGGGCCCTGGTATCTGGCATGGCTGCGTGACATGATTGAGGCGGGCGAGCTGGAGGATGTCGAAAGCTGGGAGCTCCATAGCTGGGTGCTGCCGAAACGGCTGACCGTGGACTTCGGCCGAGACGGCAAGCTGCACATCGAGCAGGCAAAGCGCGGTCACATCACGCTGAAGGCGTTGCACGGCTTCCAGGGGGATCAGTGGGAGCAGGAGGTGGATCAATACCTCGACGAGCGCCTCTACATCAAGGAGGGGATGGCCGCGCGCGGCTTGACGTGGGCCGAGGCCTTCCCCGAGATCGGCGCCGGCACAACCGCCGCGCAGGAGCAGCTCGACGACGATGAGGCCGCGCGCCAGGCGGAGGAAACCCAGGCCGCGCTGCAACGGGCGGTGAACAAACCGCCGATTCGAATCTAAAACTTTCCCAGCGCGGAATTCCGCGCTGGGAAAAAAGTGAACATTATGCACTCTGAAACTCTCCATCTCCCGCACCTTGCCCGGCAGTTTTACTTTGAGCCGCTGGCGCTCGAAGAATCCGCCATGCTGGCCTGTCACATGTATCTGTGGCCGCGCATCACGGGTCAGGCGGCGGATTTGTCGCCTCTCTCGGAGGCCAAGGAAAGCAACCCTGGCAGCATCAAATACGGCGGCGGGCTCGCCCACATGCGCAAGCGTATGGCCGAGCCGAACATGCAAAGCAACGGGCCGTTTGCCGCGCCGACGATTCTTGATCCGGCGTATTATTGGACCGTGGAAGGCAAGCCCTCGATGGCGGTGATTCCCATCAATGGCATGATCAGCAAGGGCATCTCGCCCTTCATGGAATTCTGCATGGGCGCGGTGAATCCCGACCGCATCAGCCATGCGTTGCGCCAGGCGGTGGAGGCCAAGGGCATCAAGCAAATCGTGCTCGACATCGGCTCGCCTGGCGGGCGCACCACCTTCACGCCCGAGCTGGCGGCGCAGGTGAAGGCGGCTGCCGCCACGCGGGGCAAGACCGTGTATGCTTTCACGGACACCATGATCGCCTCCGCCGCCGAGTGGCTGGCGAGCCAGGCGGATGAGGTGATCATGACGGCCTCGGCGCAGGTGGGCAGCATCGGCACGTATCTTGCCTTCCTGAATCCCAAGGTGGCGATGCAGATGCAGGGCTATAGCCTCGAGCTGTTCAGCAAGGGGACGCACAAGGGCCTGGGGCTGCCGGGGCGGGATCTGACACAGGCGGATCGCGAGTATCTCCAGGGCACCGTGGACAGCCTCAACGCCCAGTTTGTCAGCGCGGTCAAAGCGGGCCGTCCCAAGGCCAGCGAGGAAGCACTCACGGCGGCAAAGATGTATGACGGGCCGGATGCGGTGCGCCACGGCTTGGCGGACGGCATCGTGGGGAGCTGGGATGAGTTTGTGGCGCTGGTTTGACACAGCGCGCAGGGCGTCCTCGAAACGACGCCATGAAACACACCCTCTCCTCCATTCGCCGCGGCCGCTGGCTGCATGTGGTCTCCCTGCTCATTCTCGCCGTGCTGTGCGCGCCGCTGCTGCTGGCGGTGCCTGCTGAGCCTGGCCTTGCCCTGTGCGGTATCCCCGCCCTGATGCTGCCGCTGCGCACGCCAGCGGATGACAGCGGCGAAGGTGGCGGCGGCGGCCCTGTCAATGTGGCCGATGCCCTTGCCAAGCTCGAAGACAAGACGCTCCCGCTGAGTCAGAGGCTGAGTGTCGCGGCAGCAGCGCTGCGCGGGATTGATCCGACGCAACAACTCGCCGGCACAAAGCTAAAGCTCGACGAGGCCTCGGCAGAAGTGGCGCGCCTGAAAAGCGAACTGGACGGCTCGCGGATGCAACTCGCCGCGCGGGAGAAGGACGTGGCGGATCTTGAGGCGCGTGTGGCTGAGTTGGAGAAAGCCCATGCGGATCTGGCGGCCAAGGAGCAGGACCTTGAGAAGCGAGCTGCAGCCAAGGCTCAGGAGCGCATGGCCAGCCTGGGCTTCCCCGCCGGCAAGCTGCCTGCGCCGAGCGCGGATGACTCGGGGCTGAAGGACGTGCCGAAAACGGAAGCGCAGCTCACGGAGGCGCTCGTCAAGTGCAAGACGCAAAAGGAACGCAGCGCGCTGTTGCGCGAATACCGGGCAAGCGTCCATGCCGCCTGATTTGACACTTCGTCTTTCACGATCCCGCAAACCTAGCCTTCCACTCTCATGAGCAATACCATCGCCTCTGAACTCCAGCTCACCACGGTCCTGGACTCCGCCCTTGTGGCCTTCCGCCGCGCCATCCTGCCTCTCCAGCAATTTGCCACCTCTTACAGCAACGTGCCGCTGCGGGGGGACAACACGATGGCAATTCCTTACTATCCTCTGGCCACCAGCGACAGTGTGACGCGTGCGAGCGGGGGCAGCTACAAGGCGCTGGCCACCTCCACCACGACGCAGGCCAAGAAGGTCGTGATCAACAAGAACAAGGTGCAGGCCATCAGCTTCACGAGTGAGGAGCGCTCCCGCCAGCCGATGTTCAACCCCGAGATGCATGGCCGCCTGAAAGGCGAAAAGCTGGCCTTCGACATCATTGCCGATATCTTCTCTCCTGTGCGCCACAGCGTCTTTACCGGCGCCACCATCAGTGCCACCACGGCGGGCAATTTCGATGAAAACGACGTCGCCGACTTGGCGCAGAAATGCATGGAGGACTACTGGCCCGAAGTGGGCCGCAGCCTCATCTTGAACCCGGCCTTCCATTTCAACCTGCTGAAGCAGGGGCAGATCATTGACGCCTCGAAGAGCGCGGATCCTCTGGCGTTCCGTGAGGCCACCATTCGCCGCATTCTTGGGTTTGAGGAGCTTGGCACTGCCGGCCTGCCGACCAACAACGGCACCGCTTTCGCGGTCCTGGGGGAGGCTGATGATGACACCTTCACGGCGGCGGCGCACGGTTTGTTGGATGGTGACAGGGTGATTTTTCCGACTCTGACGGGCGGCACGGGTCTCACGGCGGCGACCACGGCTTATTTCGTGCGTGATGCCGCCACCAACACGTTTAAGGTGTCCGCCACCATCGGCGGCGCGGCAGTCAACTTTACTTCGGACGTGACAGCCGGCACCTGCCGTCGTTATGAAAACATCGTCGGTGTGGCGGCGGTGCCGAGCGCTCTCCTGGTGGGCTTTGCTCCCGTCGAACCGACTCCGGCGGTGCGCAGCCAGCTTTTCGACTACCGCGTCGTCGAAGATCGTTACTCCGGGATTGTGCTTGAATACAAGCACATCGGATACGGTGACACAGACGAGGAAGTCCAAGTCATCGAGGCACACTACGGCGACGCGCTCGGAGAAACCGCCGCCATGAAGCTCATCACCACGCCGCTTTCCTGAGCCGGCTGAACCCTCTTCTTTGATCGCGTATGAAGCTCGCCCTCCTCATCGGCCTGGACGCTGAAAAGCGTTCAGGCTTTCCTCTCACACCAGTGGCGGTGCCTTTCGACGAGGCTCTGCGTGCCTTCAAGGGCATGGTCGCCGCCGGTGTCGCACCCGCGCCGCATGTGCAGCTCTGGTCGAGCAACGGCCTGGTCAAGCAGGCGCGCTTCAAAAAAGTGCAAGCGCCAAAGGCGGCGAAGGGTTCGAAAACCGAGCTGCTAAAGCGCATCTCCGAACTGGAGGCGCGCGTCGTCGAATTGGAGGCACAGACCCCAACTGGCGCGGCACAAACTCCGCCGCTGACCAGCTTGGAAAAAGAACCGGAGCCTTCCTTGGAAGACCCCGCGCCGGACAGCCCTCTCGTTCCAAAGACCTGAATTTCCTCAAGCGGTTCCTCCCCGTTTGTTGGTGTGACTGAAGCCCGCTGGTTGGGTTGGCCGGCGGGCTTCTTTGCGTTTTGACATCACCACCGGGATATCATGAAGCTGGAGGAACTGACCCAAGACCTGGACCGGAAAAACGGCCGCCGCGTGATCCGTGTCACGGACGCTGGCGGTGATGAGCGTGTCACGATGACGCTCGAATTTGAAAGCAACACCAGCCTGCCGGATGAGGCTCCGAGATATGGGCCGGTGGATCATCCGCCCGCCAACAGCAAGGTGCGCGAGTATGCTCTCGAACTGCTCGCCGCGCTGCACAAGGGGGTCTGGCGTCTGGATCTGACGGGAGGGCCTGGCGCTGCGTGAATGCCAGGCAGGCGGCTTTTCAGAAGGCGATGCAGCGCGGGCGCGCGGCATCGCCTTTTACGGGCGAGGTGACGGTGATCATGGGCGCGACCCGGCATCGTGTGTGCGGGCTGGTGAGCAGCGGTGACAACAAGGCTCAGGTGGATGAGTTTGGGCTGGAGCATGTGCGCACACTGGAGGCTCATTTGCCCAAATGCCGGCTGCCTCGGCGGCCAGACGCGTCGCTGGATGCGGTGGAGTATTTGGGGCGAAGTTACAAGCTCGCGAGCATCAAGGGGGGTGATGCCTGTTCCGATGTGTGGGTGATTTCGGCGGTAGCGCCTTTCTGAGTTATGGACAACACGCCTGATTTTTTCATCGCGAAACTGCTCGTGGATTTTTTGACCGCCACGCAGGCCGGCACACCGGACGTGGAGATTCCGAAGGTGGCGTTCGACGGCGGCTCGGTGCCGACGCCGTTGTGCATCGTCGTGGTGGCCAGGGAGGCGCAGGAAAAAAAGACCACGGTCCGGCGCATGGAAATTACGGTCAACCTCATCACCTGGCTGAAGGCGGCGGATGCGGGCGCGGCCTCGGTGGACACTCAGACAACGCGCGAGGATGCCGGTGAGATCGTGCGCGGGCTGGAGGATCGCCTGCGCGATGATGCTGCGTGGAATACGTTCATTGCGGGCGTTGCGGCGGGAGAGAATGCCGCGCGGCTCCAGGGTTGGAGTATTGTTTGCCGGCGTTTTGAGGGCGTGGGTTCGCCGATGCGCGAGGCGGAAACGCGGAAGCTCACTTACCCGATCAAGCTCCGTTATTCGCTCGCCGTGTCGCGCGGCGTTTGACATCGCGCGCATGGCGAAGCTCGAAAAATAATCCCGCCATGAAACATCTCCTCTCTGCTGCTCTCCTCGCTCTCGCCCTCCTGCTGCCCACGGCGGCTCTCTGTGCCGATGTCTCCGTGACGGCCGGTAATGTGCGCACGTCGGACTATGCGGTCATCGCTCCCGGCGTTGCGGGTGAGACGATCACCGCTGGTCAGGTGCTTTTCCTTTCCAGCGCCGATGACCGATATTACCTGGCGGACGTGAACGCGGCGGGTGAGACATTGATCGCCGGTATTGCTGTGAGTGGCGCGGCGGCGGGGCAGAGGCTTTTGGTTTGCATTGAGGATCCCGACTTTACTCCGGGCTTCACGCTTTCCACTTCGGCTCCGGTGTATGTGGCCTCGGCGACTGCGGGCGGGATCGCTCCGGTGGCGGATGTTACCACGGGCTGGTATTGCACCGTCATCATGGTTGCCAAGTCCACCACGAAGGCGGCATTTCGCGCGCGAGGTCTGGCCTCGGGCAGTGCCGCCACAGCCCCCTGATGCTCCTTTTGGCTCGGTAACCCATTCACTTCTTTTCGTTATGCCCTTTGATCCTGTCCAAGTTTACGGCGCCCTGCCGGCGTATGATCGCCGCGAGTTCGCTGAGTCGGGTTTTCTTACCGAAACCGTGAAATTCACTCCTGAGCAAGAGGTCAAGCAAAAGAAGGCTCACGCCGTCGCGGCTCTCGGCCAGGTGGCGCAGGTGCAGATCTGGCGCGGCTCGCTCGCCATCGAGATCGCTGGCGCGCTGGTGGCGGATGCAAATGGCCTGGTGCATGGCCTGCCAGCCGGCTATGTCGGCCAAGCTGTGACGACCTGCGCGCATTTCGCCGCCGGCACCGCCGAGGTGCCCGCCATCGCGCGGCACGGCTACACGCGCGATCCTGAGAAGCTGCTCCTGATCGAGACCGCCTCCACTGACCTCGGCGAGGAAGAACCTGCCGCCACTCTGGGCCTGCGTTACTTTCCGTTTGTGGACGCCACACCGCTCCTGCCCGCCTGATCCCTACCCATACAAAACATGAGCGGCGCGCCGGGCGTCGCGGTCATGAGATGCTGACGAGCCTCTCCTGCCGAAGCCGAAAGGCGCCCGGCGCGCTTTCTTACCCGAACCTTCCCCGAACTTATGGCACTCACTCCGCAGCGCGCCGCAAATACGCTGGCGATTACTGAAACCCGGCTGGCCGCCAGTCTGCGCGCGCTGGGCTTCCCCTACACCGCCGAGACAACGATTCACGAGCGCACTGGCGCTGCGGTGATTCAGTTTCTTTTTGGCCTGTCGAGTCTCCGATTTCCGGCCTTGAAACTGCCGCAGATGCTCCAGGCCTGGAGGTCAGGCGAGATGGCTCGGGAGGATCCGCTGCACGTGCTGCATGTCATGATGACGGCGCATGAATGTTACGACGCGCTGCTGCGCATGATGAAAGACCATGTCAGTCACTGCCTGCATCTGCGCAGCGGTGGCGTGTTGACGGTCTATCGGCCTGGCGCGGCTGCACCGCCCCCTGGCGCTCGGTTGGTGTGGACGAATGATCTCAATCTGGCGGCGGCCTGCGGCGTGGTCGGGGTGCCGGTGCTGAGCATTGACGGCAGCGCGGGGCAGCATCGTTTTGGACTCGCTCCCTGCGGATACCGAGTGCTGCTCTCGGACGGTGGCTGGCAGGCACATGACACCGCCACCCTCATTGCCCGCGACCCGGTGCGGGAGGACGAATGGAGGCTGCGGATGGAAGCCACGCAGCCGCTGCATCCCCTGTGCCTGGCCTACGATGCGTTGCACAATCGCGCGCAGCTTAAGGCCGAACTCAAGGGCCAGGGGCGCGCGCCGATGATCCTCATTGACGAGCCTGCGCGTGTGATCCCCGGCGCGCACAAGGGCGCGTGCCTGGCGGTGCGGCAGGCTCTGGTGAGCGCGGACGCGCCGGGCCATGTGATGGATCAGGTGACCCGCCATATGCAGGCCCCACCGATGTCGTGGTGACATTTTTTTCCGAACCCGAACCCCATGAAACGCCGAACCCAATCCACCTCTGCCGCCCTGCCTGACCCTCCTCATGAGAGTGAGTCGCCGGGCATCTCCGCGCCCGCCTCTCCGCCGCCTGCCCGCACCGGTGCCGATGATGACAGCAAGGCGCGCGCGGCCGCCGCGCAGCGCGAGCAGCTCTGGGATGAGGAGGGCACGCGCAGCTTTGCCGGACTGCCTCTGCTGCCCTGGAGTCGAGAGCGCCACACTCTGGCGGCGCGGCTGGTGGCGTTGGATCTGCCCGCTCCGGCGTTGGCCGAGCTGGTGCGCATCCGCGAGATGCTGGATGCGCGCAAGGACGCTCCGTTCGTGCCTCTGTCGTTCGCGGTGGACCTGGCTGCCTATCTGCCCACGGCGGAAAAGATCCTCTGGCTGGCCACTCACGAGGCGGATGAGATCAACGCCCTGCGCACCCGGCCAACGCTGCTGCTGCAGACGGTGTCTGAGTGGTCGGTCAGCGTGATCTCGCCGGAGCTTTTTGAGCCGGCGTGTTTGCTGGCGCATCGTCTCACCAGTGAGCATCTGCGGGTGCAGCCGATGCCAATGCCGAACAAAAAAGGGAAGGGTCGTGACTCGGGAAACTAGCCTTGCCCGCCACGGGAGCCGAGTATTACGCGCTACTGTCGCGGGCATTGCCCGGCACTCCGCTGCACGTTCTGCGCTGGCAGGTGAGTCTCCACGAGGCCCGCGCGCTGATCCATGCCAGCGGCATCCTGGAGGGTGGCAGCTACATCTGGCCCGACCCCGAGCTGAGCAGCCGCGGTCGCGCCATGCTGCGCGTGCGCGAAACCCTGCGCCGCGTGCGCGCGGGAGAGTGGGAGGTGGATTTGTGAGGGCGAACGCCCTTGCGGGCTTTTGCCAGCGCACGTAAAGACGGCTGGCCGCGCTGCCCCGAGTGTGGGAAGCGACTCCGGCCCTGCGAAGGAAACATGCGTGAAACAGGAACTTCACCCCCTCAACAATGGCACTGCATCCCAGCTGGTGGGCGAACTCAATAGCCCGAACATCCAAACTCACACACCGCATGAGCGCCCCTGACTCCGCTTCCATCTCCGACACAACCGCTCATGCGGTTGTGGTGCAGTGCCCTTGTTCTTGGTGGGTCGTTGGCTGGCATCGCTTTGCCGCCCGCCGTCTCTTGGATGACACATTACCGGCTACTGACGCGGCGACCATAAAAGCATTGATGCGCCACCGGAAAGCCATTTGCCGCCTCGATCAGACGAACGACGAAGCTCTGCGATCCGCGCCGACAGCGGACGTGGGGCGCAGAAAGGAATCTGGAATATGAGCAAGACTTTGAACGCAGAGTGGGGCGCGGATTCGCAGCAGCGCTTTGTTAGACGACCAGGCAGAAACATAACCGTCTCTGGTGTGCGCTGGCGCTGGCGAATCGGGAAAGGTGGCGGATGCGTGGCATACTCCGAAACAGGAGAACGCCGATGCGAGCAGGCGTGGCGCATCAAAGGCCAAAACCACCCGGACATTTTCGGTCGCGGGCAATGGAAGAAAACGAGTGACGGCATGTTGCTACCCTCAGAGGTCGCGGCGTGGCTGTCGTCTAACACTGAATACACCAACCCGGAGGGCTGCCAATGACGACCGCGGACACGAAAGACTCCACCCAGCCCGCAGGGTTGGGTGCCATGACTGGTTCGGCTGTTTACGTGTCGTTTCGGGAAATGCTTCGCCGTGGGTTTCGATGCGGGACGCCAGAGCCCAGCAGTGATGTTGCAAAGAAACCCAAAAAGCTGGGGAAATTCCGTCGCAAGAAAGGCTCCCGTGTGTGGGGATTTTCGTCATGGAATTGGGAGGCAGATCACGGTGATTACATGGTGCGACACTTGGATGGAACGCTTTGGCGACTGGAGGAATCCAGGGGACGAAACAAAGCGGCAGCAGGCGAACTAACTCCACGCAAGATTCCCCCTCCCGTTGCTGGAGCTATTGCGGAGATTCGCGGAAATGACGTGTTTTGGGTCATGCCGAACGATCAAACTGTGCCGACCGCTGGGGCGCTCGGCGCATCCGAATAAACCCAAGACCAACCGCCCCAGCGGTTGGCACCAGTGCCGTGTTATGCCACTAGACGACGCCGAAACCGTAAACCGCATCTCTCAAATCCTCTTTGGATACAGGGAGGCGCCCGAGTCCGAAATCTTCACGCGACTGGAGTATCTGGTCGAGCGCGAAAAGTCGATAAACCTGCACGACGCCGTAAAAGGCGGAAAGTTGAAAATCGCCATCGAGGCGCTGCATGAGGCGCTGGAGGGATTGGCATAACAGTTGAATTAACCCCACCAGCATTCTGAATTAATATGAACACCTTAGAATTCGTCGAACACCGAGCTGATCAACCGCGCCCCAGGCGCGGTTTGATCCTGCGGTGGGCCCGGCGGCGGTTTGACACCGCCCGCCCATTAAGCCGAACCCATGTCTCTCGTCATCCACTCCGAAGCTCACAGCCTAGCCTTTGCCAGGCTGGTGAGCACTTCAAAAAAAGCTGCGGTGGATTTGGTTCGGCAGGAGTTTGGGCTGCTGCTCACAGAGGTGGCAAAAGTCACGCCGCCCTACTCCGAGAAGATGAGTGGAAAAAAGGCGGAGGTTCAAGGCCGCGCAGCCGTGGCGGCGGACATCCGGGCCCTTTACGGCACGCCGGGGGATGCGTATGACGCCATCTCTGCGCCGGCGGCCAAGGCGGCGTTTTGGTTTTTGCACCAGTCAGGGGACAATGCGGCGGCGTCGCAGATTCTGCGCGCGGAGACTGGCACGGGCCTCTCCCCTTTCGATGGCGGCACGGTGCATGGCCGGCGGCGTCCGGGTAATCGCCGGCGGCGGCAACGGCGCGTGGTCTATTACGTGGCGGACACCGATGCGCTCGATGTCTACATTGCGGCCGAGCAGGCGCATGTGTGGTGGCTGGCCTCCGGCTGGGCACCGGCGCTGCGCGCTCTGGGGCGGCGTCTGCCGTATGGCGTGGAGAGACATTCCGCACCCGGCACGATGCGCGCGGTGATCACCGACCAGCGCATTGAGCTGGTGGCCGTGGACAGCGTGGCTTTCGCGTCCCGTGTTCGGGACATTGAGCGGCAGATCCAGTTTGCCCTGAAGATCCGCACCGGTGCCATGCAGCGCAGTTGGGATCATTTTACCCGCAATGTCAGACTCTGAGTTAGACCATGGCCGCCATTGAAGCATCTCTCCGGCTCGAAATCGCCCAGTATCAGGCGGCGATGGCTCGCGCGCGCGGAGAGATTGACCGGCTGAAGGCCCGCGCCAAAAGCGGCGGCGCGGGCTTGTCGAAGGATTTGTTCGGCGGCGTCATGCGCGGCGCGGCGGCGCTGGGTGTCACCCTGGGCACGGCGCGGATTGCTAGCGGTATCTTTGACTCGGTCGTGGCCATGGAGTCGCTGGAAAAAATGCTCCGCACCACCGAGGGCAGCGCCGAGGCCGCCACACAACGCATGGCTGAGCTGCGCGAGGTGGCGCGGCTGCCGGGCGTGGGCTTTGAGCAGGCGGTGCGCGCGGATGTGCGCCTGCGCTCCATCGGCTTGACGGCGGATGACAGCAAAAACGCCATCATTGAATTTGGCAACGCGCTGGCGCTCGTCGGAGGCACGCGCCAGGACTTGGATGGCGTGGTGCTCGCGCTCGGGCAGATCAGCGCCAAGGGCAAGGTCAGCGCCGAGGAGATCAACCAAATCGCCGAGCGCATCCCCCAGGTGCGCGCCGTCATGCGGGCTGTCTTCGGCACCGCCGACACGGAGGCGATCCAGGCCATGAAGCTGGAGGCCAATGATTTCATCAGATTGCTGGTCGCTGGCTTAGCCGAGCTGCAGCGCGCGCAAAAGGGCCTGCAGGATGAGCTGGCGGACATCTCGACCATGGGCATGGAGATGGCCAATGACATCGGCGGCGAGCTGGTGCGCACCCTGATCCCCGCGTTCCAGGACGTGCTCTCTGTCATTGCCGCCAATCGCGAAGGGCTGCAATCCTTCGGTGCCGTGGCGGCGGACGTGTTTTCAGCGGTGGCCGACATCCTGGAGGCGACCAGCATCATAGGGTATGCCGGCGCGGCCTCGATCATCGGTGGCGAAAACTTTTTCGACGCTCATCGTGCGCGGGCTGAGGAGGTGCGGCGCGCCAATGAGAGGGCCGCGCCCGCGCCCGCAGCCAGC
>ERZ761609.1353-NODE-1353-length-22040-cov-56.855674_pt1 | contig 22040 bp, 22 predicted proteins | sample MGYA00511163_ERZ761609 | MGnify/ENA primary metagenome ERZ761609 (study PRJEB28899, sample SAMN02445070) | bioreactor sludge metagenome | biome: EBPR sludge | place: Australia: Brisbane, Thorneside Wastewater Treatment Plant | collected 2011-12-16 ... | reverse complement strand
CTGGAGTTCAGACGTGTGCTCTTCCGATCTATCCTCTGCATGTGCAACAGTTTAGCAGAGGATCGCCGGCCACCCCCTCGCTCCCGCGCCCCGCGCCACCGCCCTCGGTTCCCTCTGCCACTACATCTCCGCCGCCGACCCCCGCCGCTATCAACCCGCCAACATCGCTTTCGACCTGCTCCCCGCCCTCGATGACGAGACGCAGGCCCGCTATCGCAAGGACCGCAAAGCCCGCCACGCCGAAGTCTGCCGGCGCGCTCAGGCGGCGATGGATGATTACCTCGCCATCCATGCCTGAACTCGCCGAAGCCGTCGATCTCTACCTCGCCTCCCTGGCCCGCGAGAACGCCTCCGCCCACACCATCCGCAACTATGCCGCCGACCTCGCCCAGTTCCTCGGCTATCTCGGCCGCGGCGGCGCCGCCCTGCCCCCCGCCGCCGAAGTCGACCAACTCCTGCTCCGCGAATGGCTCGCCGATCTCTACTCGCAGAACCTCCAGAAAGTCACCATCCGCCGCAAACTCGCCGCCATCCGCGGCCTCTTCGAACACCTTCTCCGCGAAGGCCGCGTCACGGTCAACCGCGCCAAACTGCTCACCACCCCCAAACTCCCCAAAACCCTCCCCTCCGTCCCCACCGAGGAGCAGACCAACACCCTCATCGACGACATCGCCGCCCGCAAACTCGAACGCCCCCACCCCGAACGCGATCTCGCCCTCTTTGAACTCCTCTACGGCTGCGGCCTCCGCATCAGCGAACTCTGCGGCATGAACGTCGCCGATCTGGACCCCCGCGAAGGCTGGCTCCTCGTCCGCGGCAAGCGGAAGAAGGAGCGCCAGGTCCCCGTCCCCGCGCGCGCCCTCGACGCCCTCAACCGCTGGATCGACGCCCGCCGCCCCGCCTCGCCCGATGAATCAGCCGTCTTCCTCAACCATCGCGGCACTCGCCTGTCCGACCGCGGCGCCCGCGGCATCCTCAAACTCTACGCCGTCGCTCTCGCCGGCGACGGCGGCCTCCATCCCCACTCCCTCCGCCACGCCTACGCCACCCACCTCCTCAGCGCCGGCGCCGACCTCCGCGCCATTCAGGAACTCCTCGGCCACGCCTCGCTCTCCACCACGCAGAAATACACCCAGCTTTCCCTCCACGACCTGATGAAGGTCTATGACAAGGCCCATCCGCGCGCGAAGTAGCCCCGCTCAGTACGTCCCCGGCTGCGGATGCGAGTCCACCGCGTTGCGAACCGCCGGCACCGTCCGCAGGTACGCGTAGATCGCCCGCAGGTCCTCTTCCTCCAGCCGCGACAGCCCCAGCCACATCATGATCGTGAAGTTCGACTGGTTCATCGGCGGCGCATTCTCCGCGGTCATCTCGGAAAAGCCCTTGAACTTCGCCACGAACCGGTCCTCACTCCACGTCCCGATCCCGGTCTCATTGTCCGGCGTGATGTTCGCGCTGCGCACCAGCAAATCCCCAAACCGGAACTCTTCCCCGCCCCCAAACTCCCGTCCCGCCACCGGCACCCCCTTGTCCAGCTTGCTGTGACATGTCTTGCACTCCCCAATCGTCACCAGATACTCCCCGTACTTCACCTTGTCCGCCTTCGAGACCGGCGCCACCGGCCCGCTCAACGGACGCGGCAGATCATTCACCAGATACTTTACCGGGAAGATCAACTCACTTCGCGGCATCACCCGCCTCACCGGCGGCAGCGTTCGCAAATACACCACCAGCGAATACGCATCTTCATCGCTCATGTGCGCATAGTGCTCGTACGGCATGAAATTGAACAACGCCCGCCCGTCCTTCGACACCCCCTCCCGCAGCGCCCGCAGGATTTCGCCGTCCGTCCAGGCCCCCAAACCCGTCTCCGGATCGGACGTCAGATTCGCGCTCACCACCTTCCCGGGCAACCCCAACTCCGCCGGAAACTCGAATCCCGACCCGCGCTGCCCGGCGATCACCGGACCCGCATACTTGCTCCAGTCCCGCGGCGAATGGCAACCCTCACAGTCCGCCAGATGCTCAAACAGATACCGGCCGCGCTCCAGACGCGCCTCCGTCACTTCCACCTTGATATCCGAAGGAGGCGCTGCCTGCGGCTTCTTCGATGCCAGCCAGCCAAAGCCTCCGCCCGCCAGCACAGCCAGCGTCAGTACAACATACGCAAACTTCTTCACGGGGTACTCCTCTTTCCGGTCCCAGGCCGGACGACAACGTTCCGGCTAGTATACGCGAAAGTGAGGTTCGATTCGGCTCACCCCCCAGCCCGCCCGCTACTCCTTGTACATGTACTTGATGTACGACTTGTAAACAAGCAGATTCGGCCCCTCCTCCCGGTTCAGCTTGATGCACAATTTGTCGTACCACTCGATCACCCCGTGCAACTCCTCCCCGTCCCGCAGGATCACCACCATCGGTGTCTTCGACTGCATCTGCTTGACGTAGTAAAAATTCTCGGCGTTCGTCGTGTCCGGCGGCGTCTGTTTCTTGATCGGGGGCTTCGCGGTTTTTGCGTGTTTTGCCGCGAAATTCTGCTTCGCGTCCGTCAGCGGCGGACGAATCAATCTCCGGTTTGAAGACTCCAAGGGGTGCTCCTCGTGTGGACCGCCGCCGGTGCCCGGTCAGGGGGCGGACGGCCGATGTTTGACCCATTGATATCACATCCACACTTCACTACTCAAGCATCCGAATATCCGCGATGCCCCCCTTCAGCATAAAATGGACACCATGCGTATCCCGCTCCTCCTGTCCCTCCTGTTGCCCCTCGTCGCGGCGGCTCAAACCCCGCCCCGCCCCGAGCATCCTCAGCCCCAGTTCCAGCGTCCGCTTTGGCAGTCCCTCAACGGACCCTGGGAGTTTGAATTCGATGACGCGGATCGCGGACTCGCCGAGGATTGGGGACAGACCCCGCGCAAATTCTCCCGCCAGATCACCGTCCCCTTCGCCTTTGAAACGAAATTAAGCGGAATTGGCGACACCAGTTTCCACCCCGTCGTCTGGTACCGCCGCTCCTTCGATATCCCCGCCGCCTGGAAAGGACAGCGCGTCCTCCTCCACTTCGGCGCCGTCGATTATCACGCCATGGTCTGGGTCAACGGACGAATGGCCGGTGAACATGAGGGCGGCTCCACCCCCTTCCGGTTCGACATCACGCCCTTCCTCAAACCCGGCCCCAATACCGTCACCCTGCGCGCCTTTGATCCCCCCGAAGACCGCGCCATCCCCCGCGGCAAACAGTATTGGGAACCCAAGTCCCGCAGCATCTTCTACACCCGCACCAGCGGCATCTGGCAGTCCGTCTGGCTCGAAGCCGCCGGTGACAGCTATCTCGACTCCCTCAAAATCGATGCCTCCATCAACGGCGTCGTCAGCTTCGAAACCCGCATCGCCCGCCCGAAGAAGGACCTCACCCTCGCCTTCACCATCCGCGACGGCGCCACCGTCGTCGCCTCCGGCACCGTCTCCGGCGTCCGCGATACCAAGTACCTCACCGCGGGCGCCGTCGTCGGCAACCCCAAGCTCTGGCAGTTGAACCGCCCCGCCCTCTATGACGTCACCCTCGAACTCCGCGACGGCGCCCGCGTCCTCGACCGCGTCGACACCTACTTCGGCTTCCGCAAAGTCGCCATCGAAAACGGACGTTTTTACCTGAATAATCGCCCCGTCTACCTCAAATTCGTCCTCGATCAGGGCTATTGGCCCGACTCCCTCCTGACCCCGCCCTCCGACGAGGCCATCAAATTCGACATTGAAAAAACCCTTGAAATGGGCTTCAATGGCGCCCGCAAACACCAGAAACTCGAGGACCCCCGCTTCCTCTATTGGGCCGACAAAATGGGCTTCCTCGTCTCCAGTGAGATGGCCAACGCCTACCTCTTCGACGAACAGTACGCCTTCCGCTTCATGCGCGAATGGAAGGAGTCCGTCCTCCGCGACATGAACCACCCCTCCATCGTCATGTGGGTCCCCATCAATGAAAGCTGGGGCGTCCCCAACCTCCGCGACCCCCGCCAGCAGGCCCACCTCCGCGCCCTCTATCACGCCACCAAATCCCTCGACCCCTCCCGCCCCGTCATCGGCAACGATGGCTGGGAGAACCTCGAAGCCACCGACCTGATGGCCGTCCACGACTACACCGCCCGCGGCCCTGAACTCCTCGCCCGCTGGAAAAACATCGAAGTCAAACCCGGCGCCACTCTGCCCTCCCACTCCCGCGGCTACGTCATCCCCGGCTTCGAATACAACGGCACGCCCCTCTACCTCTCCGAATTCGGCGGCATCGCCTACATCCCCGAAGGCGTCAAGGTGCCCGAGTCCGCCTGGGGCTACGACGGCGTCGAGAAGTCCCAGGCCGACGCCCTCGCCCGCCTCCAGGGCCTCTACGAAGCCATTCGCGACTCCCCCTTCATCGGCATCTGCTACACCCAGATCACCGACGTCGAACAGGAGATCAATGGCCTGTTGACCTACGACCGCAAGCCCAAGTTCGATCCCGCGGCCATCAAGAAGCTCAACGACATGCTCCGCTGATCAGATCTCGTTCTCCAGATGCAGCTTGGCCAGCAGCAGCGCCTCGCGCTGCTCGCTGGTCACTGCGGGGTAATCCAGTTTCAGCGATTTCAACTTCCGGTGGATCACATACGCCACCGCGAGCCGCGTAAACCACTTGTTGTCCGCCGGAATCACATGCCACGGCGCATGCTCCGTGCTCGTGTGCCGCAGGCAGTCCTCGTACGCCTCCACGTACGCATCCCAGTGCCCCCGCTCGCGGACGTCGGAATCCGAAAACTTCCAGTTCTTGTCCGGCCGCTCGATCCGGTCCAGAAACCGCTTCTTCTGTTCTTCCTTCGAGACGTTCAGATAGAACTTCAGCACTTCGATGCCGTTGTGCGTCAGATACTCCTCGAAGTTGTTGATCTCCTGGTACCGCCGCTTCCAGATGTTCTTGTCCACCCAGCGCTTTGGCAGTTTCTGCCGCTCCAGGATCCCCGGATGGACCCGCGCCACCAGAACCTCCTCGTAATACGACCGGTTGAATATCCCGATCCGCCCGCGCTCCGGCAGCCTTTTCGCGCAGCGCCACAAATAATCATGGTCGAGCTCTTCCGCCGAGGGCGCCTTGAACGACATCACCTGGCAGCCCTGCGGATTGATCCCGCTCATCACATGCTTGATCGTCCCGTCCTTGCCCGCCGCGTCCAGCGCCTGAAACACGATCAGCAGCGCGTAGGTGTCCTGCGCGTACAATTTGTCCTGAAATTCGGCCAGAAGTTGGACGCCTTCGTTCAGCCGCTCCGCGGCTTCTTTCTTTTTGAGTGATTCCAGCGTCCAGCCAGGATCGTAATCCTTCGTGAGCGAGATCTTTTTGCCCGGCGGAACAATCAGTTTGTCGAGAAGGCTGTCGGGTAGTTTTTTCATGGCTGTTCCGGTCCAGCCTATCGGCGGGCCGCTGCCGCGTCAAGCCTTCCCGCCACACAAAGAAAAGGCGGACGCGCCGGAGCGCGCCCGCCTTTGCGGTCAACCGGGAGGATCCGGGCTACTCGATATGAGCGCCCTCGATCCGCATGTTGTAGAAACTGCGGTACACGAACACCAGCGCGATCACGAAACAAATCACCGCCAGGATGTGCGATAGCGGCGAGTTCGGATCCGTGTGGCGCATCTCCACGGCGAGTTCGACCGCGAGCAGCCCGAACAGCGTCGTGAACTTGATGATCGGGTTCAGAGCAACCGACGACGTGTCCTTGAACGGATCGCCCACCGTGTCGCCCACCACCGTCGCATCGTGCAGCGGAGTGCCCTTCGCCTTCAACTCCGTCTCCACCACCTTCTTCGCGTTATCCCAGGCGCCGCCGGCATTCGCCATGAACACCGCCTGGAACAGGCCGAAGATCGCGATCGAGATCAGGTAGCCGATGAAGAACCACTCTTCGTAGAACGCAAACGCGAGCGTCGCGAAGAACACCACCAGGAAGATGTTGAACATGCCCTTCTGCGCGTACTGCGTACAGATGGCCACCACCTTCCGCGAATCCTCTTCGTTCGCCTTCGTCGCGTCTTCCGTCAGCTTGATGTTCTTCTTGATGAACTCCACTGCGCGGTACGCACCCGTCGTCACCGCCTGCATCGACGCGCCCGTGAACCAGTAGATCACCGCGCCGCCCATGATCAGGCCAAGCAGGAACGGCGGATGCAGGATCGTCAGGTTCTTCAGCAGTTCCGGATTCAGCTTCTCGGTCAGCGTCATGATGATCGAGAAGATCATCGTCGTCGCCCCGACCACCGCCGTGCCGATCAGCACCGGCTTCGCCGTCGCCTTGAACGTGTTGCCCGCGCCGTCGTTCTCCTCCAGATTCTCCTTGCCCTTCTCAAAGTCAGGCTTGAATCCGAAGGTCTTCTCGACGTCGGCTTCGATCCCCGGGATCTGTTCGATCGTCGAAAGCTCGAATACCGACTGCGCGTTGTCCGTCACCGGACCATAGCTGTCCACCGCGATCGTCACCGGGCCCATGCCCAGGAAGCCGAACGCCACCAGACCAAAGGCGAACACGGCCGGAGCGTGCATCAGCGCACCCAGACCCTGCATCGAAACCGCATACGCAATCGCCATCAGACCCGTCATCGCCAGGCCCAGCCAGAACGCCGAGAAGTTGCCCGCAACGAGCCCCGACAGGATGTTCAGCGATGCGCCGCCTTCCCGTGAACTCGTCACCACCTCGCGCACGTGCCGTGAGTTCACCGAGGTGAACACCTTCACGAACTCGGGAATGATCGCGCCTGCCAGCGTGCCGCACGTGATCACCGTTGCCAGCTTCCACCACAGGCTGGTGTCGCCCTTCAGTTCGGGAATCATGAAGTAGCTCACCACGTACGTCAGACCCACGCAAACCAGCGAAGTCAGCCACACCAGATTCGTCAGCGGCGCTTCGAAGTCCATCTTCTCGGAGTCGCCGTACTTGCCCTTCGCGATCGTGTGGTTGATGAAGTAACTCGCCGCCGACGCGATCACCATCATCACGCGCATGATGAAGATCCACACCAGCAATTGCACCTGCACCAGCGGGTCGAACACCGCCAGCAGGATGAACGTGATCAACGCCACGCCCGTCACACCGTAAGTCTCAAAACCGTCAGCCGAAGGTCCAACCGAATCGCCGGCGTTGTCGCCAACGCAGTCGGCGATCACGCCCGGGTTCCGCGCGTCGTCTTCCTTGATCTTGAACACGATCTTCATCAGGTCAGCGCCGATGTCGGCAATCTTGGTGAAGATGCCGCCAGCCACGCGCAACGCCGCCGCGCCCAGCGATTCGCCGATCGCGAAACCGATGAAGCAGGGACCTGCGTAATCGCCCGGAATGAAGAGCAGGATGAACAGCATGATCAGCAGTTCCACCGAAATCAGCATCATGCCGATGCTCATGCCGGCCTGCAGCGGAATGTCGTGGCACGGGAACGCTTTGCCCGTCAGGCTCGCGAACGCGCACCGCGAATTCGCGAACGTGTTCACCCGGATGCCGAACGCCGCCACCGCGTAACTGCCCAGAATGCCGATCATGCTGAACAACAGAATGATCGCCACCTTGATCGCTTCAAACTCCAGCAGAAAGCCGAAGTAGAACACGATGATCACCCCAATGAAGACCTCCAGGATCAGCAGAAACTTGCCCTGCGTCTGCAAATACGTCTGGCAGGTGGCGTAAATCAGCTCCGATACCTCCAGCATCGACTTGTGCACCGGCATGTTCTTCAGCCGCGTGTAAATCATCAGGCCGAAAAGCATTCCGAGAATGCTGACCACAATGCCGATCATCAGCAGCGTCCGGCCGCCAATCCCGTCCAGAAACGTCGCCTGGTTCAGATCCGGCATCACCAGATTCGCTTCGCCGCCCGGACGATGCTCGGGCTGCGCGAACAACGGGGCCGTCCCCAGCGACAGAACCATCGCCAGGACCACCATCGAAACAAAGGCGCGGCTCATCCTGAACCACGCCAGCGTTTGGGTCTTTCTTGAAGTCGCCTGACGCGCGTCACGCGTCAGGCCTGCTGTGGCATACATCGAATCCATCCTCCCGGTTAGTCGGAGTTGTATTCTCAACGGCTTGGGCTTCTCCGTTGAGGAGTAAGAGATCGGAAATTTACACTTCCGTGGCCCAAGCATCTAGCATATAGGACTCGCGGGTCGGAATCAACACGTCATGGGCAAGAATCTGGACGGATTCGTTCAACTCCACCCCCTCAAAACGATATGCTGGTTGCTCCACCATGGACCCCAATCAACGCAAAGGCCTCCGCTTCACCGCCTTCGTCCTCCTCGCCGTCTTTCTCTCCATGCTCCACCCCGCCCCGTTCCTCCAGATCGGCGGCTATCAACTCACCGGCCTCATCGTCCCCCTCATTCAGATCATCATGCTCGGCATGGGCGCCACCCTCTCCGTCTCCGACTTCACCCGCGCCTTCAAAATGCCCCGCGCCGTCCTCACCGGACTCCTCCTCCAGTTCGCCATCATGCCCGTACTCGGCTTCGCCATCGCCCACCTGTTCGGCTTTCCCAGTGAAATCGCCGCCGGCGTCATCCTCGTCGGCGCCTGCCCCGGCGGCGTCGCCTCCAATGTCATGTGCTACCTCGCCAAAGGCGATGTCGCCCTCTCCGTCACCATGACCGCCTTCTCCACCCTCGCCGCCCCCATCATGACCCCCCTCGCCATGACCCTCCTCGCCGGCGCCTACGTCCCCGTCTCCTTCCACGAAATGATGATGTCCATCATCAAAATGATCATCCTCCCCGTCGCCGGCGGCCTCCTCCTCAACCACCTCCTCCACGGCCGCGCCCCCTGGCTCTACCGCCTCCTCCCCGTCGTCTCCATGGCCGGCATCGTCGTCATCATCACCATCATCACCGCCAATTCCCGCGACCAGCTCCTCTCCCTCGGCCCCGCTCTCATCCTCGCCGCCCTCCTCCACAACTCCTCCGGCTACCTCCTCGGCTATTGGGGCGCCCGCCTCGGCCGCCTCGACGAACGCGCCTCCCGGACCGTCGCCATCGAAGTCGGCATGCAGAACGCCGGCATGGCCTCCGGACTCGCCATCAATGTCCTCAAAAGCGTCAACGCCGCCATCGCCCCTGCCATCTTCGGCCCCCTCATGAACGTCTCCGGCTCCCTCCTCGGCAGTTGGTGGGGCGCCCGGCCTTTGAAGCGCCCTTGAGTGGCTGCGTTGTGCGCTTAAAACACGCTTAAAATGCCTTCGGGGACCGGGTTTTGCGCGGTCGGCGGGCAAAGCGGGAAGATCCGGACTAACTCGTTCAGAAACAAGGCTTTAGCTTGGAAAACAGCAGCGAGGAGGGTTCTGGCGGCAGCCGTGAACCCGCCCACAAACGTTTTGTACATTGTACATATACAATGGACAAAGAATTGAGGGGTCAGAGGGCGGCCATCTGGGAGACCATCTTGAACCAGCCGAACATCTTGACGAAGCAGAAGCCGACGATGACGAGCAGGACGACGAGGATGGCGGACCAGGCGCGTTCGGCGGGGTGGGTGTCGATCAGTTTGGGCGTGCCGGCGGCCCAGGCGGCGAGGAATCCGGTGGCGAGTCCGCCGATGTGGGCGGCGTTGTCGATTTGCAGGGGGAGCAGGCCGAAGAGGAGTCCGTATATGGCCCAGCGCATATAGACCTGCTTGATCATGGCGGCTTCGGGGGTCTTGTGGATGACACCGAGGGCGATCATGGCGCCGATGAGGCCGAACAGGCCGGCGGAAGCGCCGACGGAGACGGACTGGGTCCAGAAAGCGGAGGCCGTGAATCCGCCGATCGTGGAGAGGATGTAGATGGAGGCCATCCGCTTCTGACCGTAGAGCATTTCGGAGTTGGCGCCGACGTCCATTAAAGCCCATGTATTGAAGAGGATATGCATCAGTCCGCCGTGCAGGGCGCCGGCGGTGACCAGACGCCACCATTCCCCGCCCTGGAACATGGCAATGGGCCAGATGGCGCCGAAACTGATCAGGGTCCGGCCGTCGATGTTCATCAGGCTGCCGAGTTCGGATTTCATGCTGGCCAGTGCGGTGACCAGATACATTCCGATGTTGACGGTCAGGATCAGGGTGGTGACAAAGCGGGCGGAGGGGATCAGGCCGCCGAGGAGGGGGGCGGGATCGCGACGGTCGATGGCGCGTGGCCCGACGGGGGTGTCGCAGTAGGGGCAGACTTTGTCTTTGGTCGTGATAAAGGCCCGGCAATGCGGGCACATGCGGCGGGTATCCACTACTGTACATTGTACCGCGCTTGCCGGGAGACTGTGATTATGTGTTGATTTTGCAGTGGGTTAGGGTATACTGTCTTGACATCCGAACCCGCCATGTCCCGCTCTCTTCTGACTTTTTTCGGTGCTTTGGTCTCCGGCGCGACGTGCTGGGTCGTGCTCGGCAGCCTGGCCGCCTATTGGTTGACGAGGACCCACGGTTCCCGCGAAGGGGCCGCGGCGATGAGTGGCTTTTTCTTCGTGGGGGGCCTTTGCGGACTGGTGGGCTTGATATTGGGGGGGTGGCTGACATGGCGACTGCTGGCGGACCCCGAGCGAAGCGGAACGGTGGCGCTGGGGTTCGGGGCGATCCTGGTGGTTCTGATTATCGGGAGCGTGATCGCGCTGCGGCCCCAGGTCGTCGAACCCGCGGATTATCCCGGCAAACAGGCGGTTTTCGAGGTGGAAGTCAGCTTCCCGGAGGGTGAAATCGCGGCTTTGTCCGGGAAGGACCGCCTGGAATTTGAACTCCGCACCGGAGAGGGCACCGAGACAGTTCCGTGGAAGAAGGACGGGATTCGCCACGAAGCGGGGCGGGCGATCGTCCCCGGCGATTTCCCCACGCGGGCCTTCCCCCGGACGAAGATGTTTGCCGTGATGAAGAACGGGGAACAGCGGATGTCGGCCACGCTGAATGTGGATGGCGCGGTGGAGGACACGACCGAGTGGTCGGAGTGGCAGACGATGGAAGATGGACTCCTGGCGCGGTGGCGGTTGGTCGTCACGCCGGGTCGCTAGGCGGACGGCATGGACTCCGGGACCGCGTTCGACCGCTTCGTGCGCAGCATGGCGGTGGATTTCGAGAAATGGCACGACGGGACGGGCTACGATCTCGCGGCGCTCGCGGAGGCGGGTCCGGGGGAGCGTGCGCGGATCGAGTCGCTGCTGCTGGCTCGGGGTGTCCGGGATTGGAGGGATGTGGAGGCGCTGGCGGCGCTCAATTCTCCGGGGGCGCGGCAGGCGCTGGTGAAGGCGCTGCAGCACGGGAATGCGGAGATCCAGGCAGCGGTGCTGCGCTGTGCCCCAGACGTGGCGTCCCGGGAGGAACGGATCGCGGCGCTGGTTTCGGCGCTGGGGAGCGCGGAGGTGTTCGGCGGGTTGACGCAGGCACTGCTGGAGGTGGAGGAGTTCCATCCGCCGGAGATCGTGGATGCGTTGTTTCGAGGCGTGCTGGAGCGCGATGGCGCGGTGGCGGGGGAGTTTGCGGCGATGCTGCTGTATCTGCACGGGCATGCAGACTCGGCGTATGATCTGGCACAGCGGCCGTTCTTGCTGCGGTTTCAGGAGGAGGAGCGGGTTTCGTTGTTTGTTGAGCTTTGCGGGCGGGTGGGTGTGGATGCGGGGCGGTATTTGGGTGGGGAGTGATGGGGGGACTCCTTTCCGGCCGCATTGCGTAAACTGAGGGCAACCGGCCCGGAGGACAAGCGATGAGTGTGAAGTATGCCGTGATTTTCGAGCGGGCAGCGTCCAATTGGGCGGCGTATGTCCCTGATTTGCCCGGATGCACGACGACCGGGGAGACGCTGGAAGAGGTTAAACACAATATCCGGGAAGCGATTCAGGGCCACCTGGAAACGCTGCGCGAGTTCGGTGATCCGATCCCCGAACCCTCCAGCCTGGCTGGTGACATCGAGATCACGACCGCGGCTTGAGCGGGATTCGGGCGCCGGGGGGTGCCGGCGATTTGGCGGGGTTCAAACAGAGGGGCGCCGGGATGTTCTATTCGGCAAGACAAGCGGAGTGAATCAGTTGCGGGCGCGGGTGAGCAAGGTGGGGGAGGCCGGCGGGGCGGACCCAGCGCGCTAGTTTGCCACTAAGTGGCTGATAATACAATAGTTGCTGGTTCGCTGGGTGAGAACCGAGGTCTTTGACCCCATCGGCGTTTGACCCCATCGGCGAGAACCCCATCGGCCGACCCCATCGGCCTCCATCGGCCACCCCATCGGCCCCCATCGGCCACGGCCCGTGCGACCCTCAATCGCCCCCCGACTCACATGCTCGCCCGTTCCGGAGCTTCAACCAATTGAGGCAACTCCCAGCAATTTGCATAAACGCGAAGCGGGAGCTTTGGTCCGTACGAGAACGGACTTACAGCCCAGCGAAAAGCCGCGTGGTGTTGCTCGCCATCCATTGAGTGGCAAGTAATCCTTGCCTGAAGCACGATGTATTTGTTGTCATTCGCCCGGCGCGACGAGCCGCGCTGAAGCCCGCGGAGCAGAATTCGATTTGCGATCGGCTCGGGCAGTGCTATCTGTTTCGGCAAGCCTGGCGAAAGATGAGGCAATTCACAAGGCACGGTCCGGTAGATAGGCAGTCTGCACCCCCTACCATCATCCGACTTGAATTCTAGGGTTGGCAGGGTGCCCTCCACGGCTCCTCTTTGATTGAAAATCGGGGTTTGGGAGCGTGCGACTCCGAACTCCTTCCACTCGTCTGGCACAGAAAAGTCATCGTTGTCATCTTGGAGCTCAAATACGACACTGACCTCGACGGCTGGGCTTTGGCCGAAGTTCTGAATCATGAACAGGGGAGTGGTGGGGGCAAGGTCATGCATGTGTTTTCTTGCGAGGAATGCCGGTCCGCCATGCACAATCCCCGCGTGTGGCCAGACGAATTCGAAGTCGAGGAACAGTTTTTCCACTACTATGTGGGGGGTCAACTCAGCACGGCGTGCCTTGCGAGCTTCATCGACTGCCGCCTGGGCAGCTACAACGCCGGCGGCCGCAGCCTTCGAACTCTTGGCGGCAAACACGGCGGCCGTCGCGGTTGCCAGCGCGGCAACGAGTGTGCCGGCGGCGGTTACACCTTCAAGACTGATCCACTCCCCCACCGCGGCGCAAAATGTAGAGACCGCGTGGAATAAGGCCTGCGTAAATGTCCCCATTGTCGTCACAGATCCCCAGTTCCGGTCAGCACCACAGGTTTCGGGGGTTTCGGGGACGGGTTTCGGGGGCAGTATACGAAATCGCCAAACTCCCAATTCCGACGCAGCCGGAGGGAGGCTGAGTCCGCTGAGCAATGGGTAGACAAGCTGAATCCGGCACTTCCAGCGTTGCCTCAGCAACGGCCTCCACGGTCACCAATTCTCTCCGCCGTACAAAGTGATTGAGTATACCGTCCCCACAACACCACAACACACACCACAACACGCAACCCGCGGCTGTCCCCGAAACCCCTAAAACATCGTCGCGAGCTGCTGGGCACTCTGTTTGGTTTCCTCTGCTCTCTTCTGATTCCCTTTGGCGTGCTTCTGAAAGATCGGCTCAAACCTGAGGCCGGCACTCTGCGCTTCCTTCGCAATCACCGATTCTTCATTCGCCATCTTCTCGTAGACCTTCAGGAACTCATCGGCGCTCTTTTCAGCTTCGCGGGCCGTTTCAAGGACCTGCACCTTCATCTGCCGGACTCGATCACGGTAGAAGTCCCACCCGTATGAGGAAGATGGGTAGTTCTTCACTTGCTCAACGTAGGAATCAGCGGCGGAGGACGACTCCATTGACTTGCGGTAGAAGTCGCGCTTGGCGCGAACGAACTCGTTCTCAGCGCTCAAGTAATCGACAAGCCGGGTCTTAAGCTGGTAGTCCATCTCCGGGTAGAGGCCTCGAAGTTCCACTATGAGATTTGTCCTGTTCTCCACCGACTTGTTGCAGAGTTCGAAAAACTCCCCGTAAGTTATCTTGGATGATTCCGATTCGACCCTCAGAATCGTCTCTGTCAAACCTAGGTCCTTGCCAATTGCTTCACCGAGTTTCTGCTTCAGACCGTACAAACGGTACTGATGGTAAGCAAGGCTGCCAATTCCCCCGACCGCAAGGACGGTGCACAGGGCGGATATGAGCAGCCTTCTCGACAGGAAGGACTTCGCCTTTTGGGCAGGTTGTTCAGCTTCGAGGCGGGCCTTCTCTTCCTCGTAAATGTGCCGCCGTTCGTCTGGGGTTAGTTCGGCCATGACGCCTCCGCTACGAACATACTTTAATCCTGCAAGCAGGTCAATCCCATCCGAAACTGGTTGCGCATTTAGCGCATTTGCGCATTTGGACAGCCTGACCCGTCCCATGCTACTCTTTTCGAAAATTCTCACTGGTTCCTGATCCATCATCCGGTGGCCTCGACGTGGGTGGCGTTCATTGCGGATGTGAGGTAAAGGGAGGGGCTGGGGAGGGTGAGCAGGTCTTCGGGTGCGGGGTTGCCGGATTTCACGCGTTCGACGAACTCTTCTGTTCCCAATGGGTTGCCGGCATAGGTGGCGCGGCGGAATCGTTGCAGCCAGGCTTCTTCTTCCGGTTCGGCCAGCAGTTCGGACCAGCGTTGCGCACCTCCGGATTCGTGCCAGAAGGCCGTATCGAGGCCCGGGAGCGGTTCGGATTGGCCGAGGTGGGCGGCGGCGCTGGACCAGGGCCGTGGATTCGGTGACGGGGTCATTCAGGGCGCTTGATTGGTGCCCCCGGCTGACGCCGGGGGCTCAAGCGGCTTGGGGGTGGGGTGATGTGGGTGGAGGTGCGGACGTGCTGTTTGAGTTGGTGGGGACCAATCCGGCGGCGTGGTTTACAGATCTGCCCAGGGACATGGGTCACACTTCGGTGAGTTTCGACGGGGGGTCTGTCTGACGACCCTTGGGGGGGTTAGTCGACGATCTTGCCGTCGCGCATGTGGACGGTGCGGTGGGCGTAGGCGGCAGCTTCGGGGTTGTGGGTGATCATCAGGATGGTCTGACCGATCTTCTGATTGAGGTCGCGGAGGAGGTGGAGGACGATCTCGGAGTTTTCGGTGTCGAGGTTGCCGGTGGGTTCGTCGGCGAGGAGGATGGCGGGGTTGTTGACGAGGGCGCGGGCGATGGCGACGCGCTGTTGTTCACCGCCGGACATGGCGCGGGGTTTGTGGTGGAGGCGGTGGTGGATGCCGAGTTCCTTGAGCAGCGAGTGGAAGTCGGGGGAGAGGGCTTCCCTGTTGCGGCCGAAGTGTTGGGCGATGCGGATGTTGTCGATGGCGGAGAGGGTGGGGAGGAGATTGTACTTCTGGAAGACGAAGCCGACTTTGCGGCGGCGGAGGTTGGTGCGGTCGGAGTCGGTGAGTTGGGTGAGGTCTTCACCGTCGATGTTGACAGTGCCGGCGGTGGGGGAGGCGAGGCCGCCGAGGATGTGGAAGAGGGTGGATTTGCCGGAGCCGGAGGGTCCGACGATGGCGAGGAATTCGCCGCGGGGGACGGTGAGGGAGACGCCGCGGAGGGCGGGGACATCGACTTCGCCGACGTGGTAGATCTTGGTGAGGTTTTGGGCCTGGATGATGGCCGGGGCGCTATTCATAGGCCAAAGCCTCGATGGCATCCTGCCGGGCGGCGCGGAGACCGGGGTAGACGGCGCCAAGCAGGCTGGCGACGACGGCGATCAACAGAGCGATGGGCCACCAGTCGACGACGATGACGGACTGGAGGTTGGCGCGAATGAGGCCATTGATGGTGGCGTGGGCGGCGTAGGAGAGGGCGAGACCTGCGAGCCAGCCGCCGAGGGCGAGCAGGAGGGTTTCGCGGACGATGATGGAGAGGATGTCGGGGGGGGAGGCGCCGAGGGCCTTGAGGATGCCGATTTCGCGGGTCCGTTCGAGGACGGAGGTATACATGGTGAGGCCGACGACGAGGAAGCCGATGATGATTGAGAGGCCGATGATGACGTAGATGAAGGCCTGGAGGCCGGGGATATTGTTGACATTGAACATGGAGACAAACTCCTCGATGGAGAGGATGGTGTAGTCGTCCAGGTTCTGTTTGAGGGCGGCGATGACGGCGCCGGTGTTTTCGGGGTCGTCGAGTTTGAGGTAGGCCTGGGAGATTTTGCCGGTGTTGCCGGTGAGGTTCTGGAGGGTATCGAGGGGGACGAAGAGGCGGGCGAGTTTGCCGGCTTCGACGATGCCGGAGACGCGGTAATTGTGATTGAGGATGGAGACGGAGTCGCCGACCTTCTTTTTGGACTGTTCGGCGTACCAGTCGTCGATGATGAGGTCATCGGGGGACTGGAAGGGACCGCCGGCGACGAACTTGAATTTGCCGGAGAGGGCGGTGAATTCGTCGAGTTGGATGCCGGTGACGGTGGAGATGCCGCCGATGGGGATGACGAGGGTGCCGGCGGCCTGGGTGACGTGGGGTTGTTTGCGGAAGTAGTCGAGGATTTTGACGGGCATGGAAGCGCCGGAAAGGGAGATGGCGGAGGCGCCTGGGGGTTTGATCCAGACGTCGGCGCCGACTCCGCGGGCGCGGGTGACGGAATCCTCGAGCATGCCTCGGGAGATACCGACGACGGTAAGGATCATCGTGACCTGGAAGCCGATGGAGAGGGCGCTGAGGAGGGTGCGCAGGCGGCGGTGTTTCAGGTTTTCGAGGACGAGACGATTGATCAAACCGGGCGGATTCCTTCCCGAGAGTGCGGGCAAAAGACCATTGTAGCGTGCCGGGCTATTGAATTTCGATAAAGAGGCGGAGAGCGGATTCGAGCAGGTGGATGGTGAAGGCGGCGCCGCAGCCTGGGGCGCCACTGAGGCCGAGGCCGAGGTGGGGTTCGACGCCGAGGGTCTGGAGGAGGTAACCGTGGGCGGGGTCGCCGGTGTGTTGGGCGAAGATGGCGGCGTCGAGGGAGTCGGCGTGGAGGGAGCGGGCGAGGAGGGCGGCGGTGGATTCGGGGAAGCCATCGACGACGACGGGGAGGCGGAGGGCGGCGGCGCCGAGGAGGAATCCGGTCATACCGGCGAATTCAGCGCCGCCGAGGCAGCGGATGATGCCGAGAGGGGAGACGGATTCTGCGGAGTGGCGGGCGAGGGCGGTGCGGACGGCGGCGACGGAGCGGTGCCAGGCGGCTTCGGGGAGGGAGCGGGGACGTGGGGTGGTTTCGGAGGCGTCGCGGGCGGAGAGAGCGGAGAAGACGGCGGCGGCGGCGGCAGGGGCGCCGGCGCTGAGGCAGGTGAGGCCAACGAGGTCGAAGCGGGCGGCGGCTTCGGCGGCGAGGGCGAGGCCGGTATCGAGGCCGCGGGTGGCCTGTTCGGGGGTGAGTGCGGGAAATTTGGTGATATTGAGGGAACCCTCGCAGCAGCGGACATCGAGGCCGCCGGGGGGGTGGGGACCGGCAAGACCGATGTTGACGATGACGGGATCGATGGCGTACTGGCGGCAGAGGATGGCGGCGGGAGCGCCGCCGCGGACGAACTGGGCGACATCGCGGGCGGTGGCGTCGGCGAGGCCGCCGGTGACGCCTTCCTCGACGAGGCCCTGGTCGGCACAGAAGACGACGAGGCCTTTGCGGTGGAGGGCAGGGGCGGCGGCGCCGCGGATCATGCCGTAGTGGAGGACGAGGTCTTCGAGGCGGCCGAGGGCGGCTTCGGGGAGGGGGAGGGAGTCCCAGCGTTCGAGGATGGCGGTGGCGACGGATTTATTCAGCAGGGGACCGATGCGGTCAAGGATCTGGCGGAGGTTGGGACTGATCATGGGTGGGAGAGAGGATTAGCGAATACGTTTAGGGATGCCGAAGACCATCCAGTAGAGGCGGGAGGAGGCTTCGGCGACGAGGCGGTTGATGAGGCCGGCATCGCGGCGCATGGCGCGGGAGGCTTCGGAATCGACGGGGAAGCCGAAGTCGACATCGGAGGTAACGAAGATGAGTTCGGCCGGGGTGGAGTGGACGAGGTCGAGGAGTTGGCGGGTTTCGTGTTCGGGGTCGCGGTTGCCGGCCATGATGAGGTTGGCGACCCAGACGGTGAGGTCGTCGATGACGATGGCATCGAAGAGGGCGCCGTGTTCGCGGATGAGGTGGAGGATATCGAGAGGTTCCTCGAAGGTGATGAAGCCGGGGCCGCGTTCGGCCTGGGCGTTGGCGACCTTGTCGAGGGACTCCTGATCGGTGGGAGTGAGGGTGGCGATGAAGCCGAGGCGGGAGCCCTGGGAGCTTGCGAGGGCGAGCGCGTATCTGGATTTGCCGCTGCGGCGGCCGCCACCGACGACTGCTAGAGCCATAGACTTTTTCTCTTCCCTTTTAACAATGCGATGAAGAAGGGTCCGCCGACAAGGGCGGTGAGGACACTAACTGGAATTTCGACGGCAAAAAGAGAGCGGGCGGCGGTATCACAGACGACGAGGAAGGCGGCGCCGAAGAGGAAGGAGGCGGGGAGGAGGAGGCGGTGATCGCCGCCCAGACGGAGGCGAAGGGCGTGGGGGACGAGGAGGCCGACGAAGCCGATGGGGCCGGTGACGGCGGTGACGGAGGCGGTGAGGAGAGAGCCGGCGAGGTAGCCCACGAGGAGGAGGCGATTGGGGGAAGCGCCGCGGGAAGCGGCCCATTCCTCGCCGACGGAGAGGAGGTTCCAGTGGCGGGCGAGGGCACAGAGGGCGAGGGAAGTGGGGAGGATGATGGCGGCGAGAGCGGCGAGGGCGGAGTAGGGGAGGGGTTCGATGCCGCCCATGAGCCAGTGAACGATGGCGAAGGACTGGGAGACGGTGGCGGTGGAGTGGAGGAGCATGATAACGGACATGACGATGGCGTTGATGGTGACGCCGGAGAGGAGGAGGGTAAAGGAGGAGAGGCGGCGGCCGTCGGCGGAGATGGAGAGGACGAGGGCGAGGACGAGGGCGGCTCCGGCGAAGGAGGCGACCCAGAGGGCGGGGAGTCCGGCGGCGGACTGCCAGCCGAGGACGATGGCGAGGACGGCGCCGAGAGAAGCGCCGGAGGAGACGCCGAGGGTGAAGGGGGTGGCGAGGGCATCGCGGAGGAGGGCCTGAAAGAGGACTCCGGCGGAGGCGAGAGCGCCGCCGGCGAGGGCGGCGAGGAGGGTGCGGGGCCAGCGGACGGCGAAGTAGACCTGGGCGTCGGGCCATTGTCCGGACCAGGCTTTGCGGAGGTCGAGGGGGGAGGGACCGGCGAGGGGAGCGAGGCAGAGCACGAGGAGGAGGACGGCGGCCGCGAAGAGGAGGACGCGGAGAGTGCGGGCGGGGGTGACGGCGGCGATCGTCATGAGGAGAAGGTGATCCAGGGGCGGCCGTCGGCGCGGTGGACCCATTCGGCATCGACGGCGAAGATTTCGCGGATGCGCTGGGCGGAGAGGGCGTCACAGGGGGCGGCATCGGCGAGGAGGCGGCCGTGTTTGAGGGCGAGGACGCGGTGGGAAAAGGTGGCGGCGAGGTTGAGGTCGTGGGTGACGGCGATAACGAGGATGTGCTGGTCGTCGACGAGGCGGCGGAGGAGGCGGTAGATGGAGAGTTGGTGTTCGAGGTCGAGGAAGGAGGTGGGTTCGTCGAGGAGGAGGGCTTCGGGATCCTGGGCGAGGGCGGAGGCGAGGACGACGCGCTGGCGTTCACCGCCGGAGAGGGAGCGAAAGTCGCGATGGCGAAAGGCGGCGGTATCGGTGAGGAGGAGGGCGCGTTCGACGGCGGTCCAATCCTGGGGGGTTTCGAAGAGGCCGCCGGCGTAAGGGGTGCGTCCCATGAGGACAACCTGTTCGGCGGTGAAGGGGAAATCGATGCGGAGAGCCTGAGGGACGAAGGCGACGCGGCGGGCGAATTCGGCGCGGGCCCAGCTGGAGACGGGTTTGCCGCGGAAGAGGCACTCGCCGGAGAAGCCGCGGCGGAGGTGGGCCATGATGCCGAGGAGGGTGGACTTGCCGGCGCCGTTGGGGCCGGTGAGGGAGACCATTTCGGCGCGTGGGAAGGAGAGGGAGACGGAGGAGAGGACTTCGGCGGCGCCGTAGCGCATGGTGAGGGCCCTGGTTTCGAAGAAGGGATCCATGGCTAGGGGGCTTCGGGGTGAAGGAGGCGGTGGAGGTGGCGGGCGGCCTGGGCGACGCGGGGGCCGGGGACGACGAATTCGTCGGAGGAGACGTCGAAGACGCGTTTGGAGCGGACGGCGCGGAGTTGGGGGAACTGGCTCCAGAGGGTGAGCTTGCGGGCGCGGGATTCGGGGTCTGCGGGTCGGCCGTGGGAGTAGTCGCCCATGTCGATGATGACATCGGGGTCGGCGGCGAGGATCTGTTCGAGAGAGATTTTGGGGAAGGGTCCGCCTCCGGTGGGGGCGGCGTTGCGGCCGCCGGCGGCGGTGAGGAGTTCGTCGATGTAGGAGCCGGGGGCGGCGGCGAACATGCCCTGGAGGGTGTTGGGGGTGCGATCGATGATGAAGAGGACGGAGACGGGGGAGCGGCGGGCGGTGGCTGCGCGGAGGGCGTCGAGATCGGCGCGGAGTTGGGAGGTGAGGCGGAGGGCGGCGGGTTGGGCGCCGGTGAGTTCGCCGGCGCGGGTAATGGAGGAGAGGATTTGGGGGAGGGTATCGAGGGGGAGTTCTTCGACGCGGAGTCCGAGGCGGCGGAGTTTGTTGGCGAGGCCGACGGGATTGGGGATGACGAAGACGAGAGTGGGCCGCTGGGCGAGGATGCGTTCGAAGTCGGGCTGGGTGAAGGTGCCGATTTTGGGTTTGGCGAGGGCGTCCGGGGGGAAGCGGCAGAAGGTGGTGACACCGGCGACCTGAGGGCCGAGGCCGAGGGCGTAGAGGATCTCGGTGAGGCTGGGGGCGGTGGAGATGAGGCGATGGGGTTGGGGATGTTGGGCGTGGAGGGGGGCGGCCAGCAGGAGGGCGAGGAGCGCGAGAGCGGGCCGGATGGGGGCGAAGGTCATTGGCTTTCGGAGAAGCACTCCGCGGCGGCTTCGAGGAAACGTTCGTTTTCGGGACGGGTGCGGACGGCGAAGCGGATGGCCTCGCCGGAGACACCGGGGAGACCGGAGCAGTTGCGGAGGAGTATTTTGCGCTGGAGGAACCAGTCACAGACTTCCGAGGCGGGGCGGGTAGTTTGAGCGAAGAGGAAGTTGGCGGAGGCGGGCTGGAGTTGGAGGCCGGGGAGAGGGTCGAGATGGTCGAGGAGGAAGGCGCGTTCGGTTTCGATGAGGTCGAGGGAGTGGGCGGCGTGGGCGGTGTCGGCGAGGGCAGCGGAGGCGGCGGCTTCGGCGAGGGCGTTGACCTGCCAGGGTTCGCGTTTACGGCGAAGGCGGAGCATCCATTCACCGGAGCCGACGAGGGCACCGACGCGGAGGCCGGGGAGGGCGTGGAATTTGGAGAGGGAGCGGAGGACGAGGAGGTTGGGGTGGCTGTCACACCAAGGGATGGCGGAGGGGAGGCGGGTGAATTCGATGAAGCTCTCGTCGATGAGGACGGGGCCTTCGCGAGAGGCGATGGCGCGGCGGATGAGTTCTTCGGGGAAGGGGGCGCCGGTGGGATTGGCGGGTTGAGAGAGGACGAGGAGTCCGCGGGAGGGCCAGGAGTCGATGTTTTCGGGATGGAGACGGAGGGCGTGGGGGAAAGCGCGGTAGAACTCGCTCCAGACAGGGGTGACGAGGGCGACGGGCCCCTGCCAGGCGGCGCGGGCGACGAAGTGGACGAGTTCGGTGGCGCCGGAGCCGGCCATGACGAAGTGGGGGTCGACGTTCCAGGCAGCGCCGAGAGCGGATTCGAGGGCCTGAGGTTCCTGGCCCGGGTAGTGGGCGATGCGGTCAAGAGCGGCCTCGATGGCGGGGCGGACGAGGGGCGAGGGGCCGAGCGGATTGATGCTGGCGCTGAGGTCGAGGACGTCGTGCCAGTCCCAGCCGTGCTGCTGCGCGATCGCGAACAGGTTCCCACCGTGACGAATGATCAACCGATGCCTCCACGAAGTGGCCGGCGCGGGCGGCGGCGTCTGGCGGACAGATCGGAAGAGCACACGTCTGAAATCCAGTCACTGACCA
>ERZ761609.1352-NODE-1352-length-22081-cov-46.128802_pt1 | contig 22081 bp, 17 predicted proteins | sample MGYA00511163_ERZ761609 | MGnify/ENA primary metagenome ERZ761609 (study PRJEB28899, sample SAMN02445070) | bioreactor sludge metagenome | biome: EBPR sludge | place: Australia: Brisbane, Thorneside Wastewater Treatment Plant | collected 2011-12-16 ... | reverse complement strand
TCTGCCCGCCTTGCCGCGCTGAACGCCCTCGTCGCCCGCCCGCTCGATACGCCGGTCGCACGGCCCGCCCCGCCACCCGTCCGCGAAATGGTGGTCTCCCTGGACGCCCTCTACGAGCAGGCGCGCGCCTTCGCCCCCGTCCTGCTCCAGCGCAAGCACGCCGTCGAGAAGACTGAACTCGCCATGAACCTCGCCCGCAAGGAGGGCGCGATCGATTACACCGTCGGCGGCGGCTACGCCAACATGGGCCGCATGGATGGCCGCTGGGGCAACATGTACGAGGCACGCTTGGACATCAACCTGCCCTTCTTCACCCGCTCCCGCCAGCGCGCCGCCGTGGCCGAGCAGGCGCATGAGCGCGACCGCGCCCGGCGCGAATACCAGGCCGCCGGCAACGACCTTCTCTTTCGCATCAAGGACGACGCGCTGCTCAGCGCCACCTCCTGGCGCCTGCTCCGCCTCTACGAATCCACGCTCATCCCGCAGGCCGCGCTGACGCTCGAAGCCTCGCTGCCCGCTTACGAAACCGGCCAGGTGGACTTCTCCATGCTGCTGGCCAGCCTCATGGCCGTGCTCGATTACGAACTCGAATACCACCGCGAGCGGCTCGCCTATCACCTCTCGCTCATCCGGCTCGAAGAGGCCACGGGCCTCGAACTGATCGAGGAATAGCGCCATGACGAAAAAAGCAATTCTTGTTTTGGCTCTGATTGGCGCTTTCGTCGCCGGGATGACCCAGCACCGCTGGTGGCCCGGCACGCATGATGAACAAGCGCACGAGCATGAGCACAAATCCGGCTACCACTGCCCCATGCATCCCGGCTACAAATCGGACAAGCCCGGCAAGTGCGGCATCTGCGGCATGGAACTCGTGCCGGACGCCGCCCCGGCCGCCGTTCAAGCGCCCCAGGGCAAGATCCTCTACTATCGCGACCCCGAGGACCACAACTACCGCAGCAATCAGCCCGGGCTGAACCCCGAGACCGGCAACGATCTCGAACCCGTCTACGACACCCCCGGCCCCGGCCACGTCGCCATCAGCACCGAAAAACAGCAATGGATCGGCGTCCGCACCCAATTGGTCGAACGCCACACCGTCCGCGACACCCTCCGCGTCCCCGGCCGCGTGGCCGTGGACGAAACCCGCCTCACGCGCGTCACCTCGCGCACGATGGGGTGGATCGACAAAGTGCATGCCGATTTCACCGGACGCCTCGTGCGCCAGGGTGAACCCTTGCTGACCCTCTACAGCCCCGAACTCACCGCCTCCCAGCAGGAGTATCTGCTCGCCCGCAAAGCTCGCGCCACCTTGCGCGAATCCACCGTCGCCGCCGTCCGCGCCGCCAACGAATCAATGGTCGATGCCGCGCGCGAACGCCTCCGCCACCACTGGGGCCTCGACGATGCCGCGCTGCGCCGCCTGGAAGAGACCGGCGAAGTCCAGCGCGCCACCACCCTCTACGCCCCCGCCACCGCCTTTATCACCGCCCGCAATGCCTACCCCGGCGGCCGCGTCACCCCCGAAACCGAACTCTACGCCCTCGCCGATCTCAGCCGCGTCTGGGTCATCGCCGATGTCTTTGAAGCCGACGCCGGCCGCATCCGTCTCGGCCAGTCCGCGCTCGTCGAACCCGCCTACGCATCCGGCCGCCGCTTCGCCGCCCGCGTCACCTATATCTTCCCCCGCGTCGATCCGCAGTCTCGCACGCTGCCCGTCCGTCTCGAAGTCGATAACCCCGAATTCACCCTCAAGCCCGATCAGTTCATGAACGTGGACTTCGCCTTCGCCTCCGCCTCGCGCCTCGTCATCCCGGAGGAAGCCGTGCTCGACGGCGGCCTCATCCAGACGGTCTATGTCGATCGCGGCGAGGGCATCTTCGAACCGCGCCGCGTCGAAATCGGCGAACGCTTCGAGGGCCGCGTCGAAATCCTCTCCGGCCTCAAGGAAGGAGAACGTATCGTCGTCTCCGGCGCGTTTCTCCTCGACAGCGAAAGCAAGCTGAAGAACCCGGCGGGCGTGACCACCACTTCGGGGGCGCACGCGCATGATTAGCCGCGTCATCCAGTTCTCGGCCGATCACAAGGGGCTCGTCCTGCTCCTCACGGCCGCCCTGTGCGCGTTCGGCTGGTGGAGCATGCACAACATCGCTCTCGACGCCATCCCCGACCTCAGCGACACCCAGGTCATCATCTACGCCAAGTGGGAACAGAGCCCCGACCTCATCGAGGATCAGGTCACCTACCCCATCGTCACCGCCCTGCTCGGCGCCCCCAAAGTCCGCACCGTGCGCGGACTCTCCGACTTCGGCGCCGCCTACATCTACGTCATCTTCGAGGATGGCACCGACATTTACTGGGCCCGCACGCGCACCCTCGAATACCTCAGCGGCGTCACCGGCCGCCTGCCCAAGGGCGTCAACATCGAACTCGGCCCCGATGCCACCGGCCTCGGCTGGGTCTTCCAATATGCCCTCGTCGATCGCACCGGGCGTCACGACCTCGCCCAACTCCGCTCGCTTCAGGATTGGTCCATCCGCTACCAGTTGCAGAGCGTCCCGGGCGTCGCCGAAGTCGCTCCCGTCGGTGGATTCGTCCGCCAGTATCAGGTCCAGGTGGACCCCAACCGCCTCCGCGCTTACAACCTCCCAATGGACCGCGTCGTCGAAGCCGTCCGCCAGGGGAACGCCGATGTGGGCGGCCGCCTCGTCGAATTCGCCGGCGCCGAGTACATGATCCGCGGCCGCGGCTACGCGCGCTCGCTCCGCGACATCGAACAGATCGCCGTCGCTGCCACCGAAAACGGCATTCCCATCCGCGTCCGCGACATCGGCCGCGTCACCCTCGGCCCCGACCTCCGCCGCGGCGTTGCCGACCTGAATGGCGAAGGCGACGCTGTCGGCGGAATCGTCGTCATGCGCCAGGGCGAAAACGCCCTCAAGGTCATCGGCCAGGTCAAGGCCCGCCTCGAGGCCATCCGCCCCACGCTGCCTGAAGGCGTCGAACTCGTCACCACCTACGACCGCTCCGACCTCATCCTCCGCGCCATCGACAACCTCAAGCGCACCGTCACCGCGGAACTACTGGTCGTGGCGATCGTCATCATGATCTTCCTCTGGCACCTGCCCAGTGCCGCCGTGCCCGTCATCACCCTGCCTGCTGCCATCCTCATCTCCTTCATCGGCATGAAGGCCTTTAACGTCGAGGCCAACATCATGTCCCTCGGCGGCATCGCTATCGCCATCGGCGGCCTCGTGGACGCCGCCATCGTCGTCGTCGAACAAACCCACAAAAAACTCGAGGAATGGGAAGCCGCCGGACGCCCCGGCCCCGCCGCCAAGGCCATCGTTTCTGCCGTCCAGGAAGTCGGCCCGGCCAGCTTTTTCTCCCTGCTCGTCATCGCCGTCAGCTTCCTGCCCATCCTCGCCCTCGAAGCCCAGGAAGGCCGCCTGTTTAAACCGCTGGCCTACACGAAAAATTTGTCGATGATCGTCGCCGCCTTCCTCGCCATCACCCTCGACCCCGCCTTGCGGCTGATGTTCACCAGCACCCGCCCCATCTTCGGCCGGATTCGCAGCGAAGCCGCCCACCCCATTTCGCGCTTCCTGATGCGCGTTTACGAACCCATCTGCCGCGGCGCGCTCCGGTATAACTACGCCGTCATCGCCGTCGCCCTGCTCATGGTCCTCGCCTCCATCCCCGTCTACCGCAAGCTTGGCAGCGAGTTCATGCCTCCTCTCGACGAAGGCTCGCTGCTCTATATGCCCACCACCCTGCCCGGCCTCTCCATCGGCGAAGCCGAACGCCTCCTCCAGGTGCAGGACCGTCTCATCGCCCAGTTCCCCGAAGTCGCCCTCGTCTTCGGCAAGGCCGGCCGCGCCGAAACCTCCACCGACCCCGCCCCCCTCTCCATGTTCGAAACGGTCATCCTGCTCAAACCCCAAAGCGAATGGCGCGCCAAGGAGACGTGGTATTCAGACTGGGCCCCCGATTGGCTCAAACCCCTCTTCCGCCGCATCACCCCCGATCGCATCTCGCAGGAAGAACTCATCAACGAACTCAATGCCCGCGTCCAGATCCCCGGCGTCTCCAACGCCTGGACCATGCCCATCAAGGCCCGCATCGACATGCTCACCACCGGCATCCGCACGCCCGTGGGCGTGAAGGTCAGCGGCGCGGACTACCGCGAAATCGACCGCCTCGCCGCCGAAGTCGAACGCGCCCTCACCGGCCTCGCCGGCACGCGCAGCGTCTTCGCCGAACGTTCCGGCGGCGGCTGGTTCCTCGACTTCGTCTGGAAACGCGAGGAACTCGCCCGCTACGGCCTCACCATCGACGAAGCCCAGATGGCCATCACCAACGCCATCGGCGGCGAGAACCTCACCACCACTGTCGAAGGCCGTGAACGCTACCCCGTCAACGTCCGCTATGCCCGCGACTTCCGCTCCACCCGCGCCGCCCTCGAGAACGTCCTGGTCCCCGTCATGGGCGGCATGACGCAGGTCCCCCTCCGCCAGCTTGCCGATGTCCGCGCCGAGGCCGGACCCGCCATGTACCGCAATGAGGACGGGCTTCTCACCGGCTATGTCTATGTGGACATCAACACCAGCGACCTCGGCGGCTACCTCGACCGGGCCCGCGCCGCCGTCGCCGCTCAGGTCAAAGTCCCTGCCGGCTACAGCCTCCAGTGGAGCGGCCAGTACGAAGCCATGGACCGCGCCGCCGAGCGCCTCAAGATCGTCGTCCCCGTCACGCTCGCTCTCATCCTCCTGCTGCTGTACCTCAACACCCGCTCCGGCATGAAGACGGCCATCGTTCTCCTTGCCGTCCCCTTCTCCGCCATCGGCGCCGTCTGGCTGCTCTACCTGCTCGATTACAACCTCAGCATCGCCGTCTGGGTCGGGATCCTCGCCCTGCTCGGCATCGACGCCGAAACCGGCGTCTTCATGCTGCTCTATCTCGATCTCGCCTACAAGAAGGCAAAGGACGAAGGCCGCCTCCGCAATCTCGCCGAACTGCGCGAGGCCATCGTCGAAGGCGCGGTCCGCCGCATCCGGCCCAAGTTCATGACCGTCGCCACTACCTTCATCGCCCTCACGCCCATCCTGTGGGCTCAGGGCACGGGCGCCGACGTCATGAAGCGCATCGCCGCGCCCATGGTCGGCGGCGTCTTCACATCGTTTCTGCTCGAACTCATTGTCTATCCCGCTATCTACGAGGTCTGGAAATGGCACTCCGAAGTCAAACACAACGCCTCTGCCTGACGCTCCTGCTGCTCGCCGCGCCCGCCGCCGCGGAGGTCATCGAACTCAAGGCCGAACACGGCCGCTCGCGCTGGCGCGTCGAAGGTCTCCTGTCCATGGACGGCGACGCCCTCCGCTTCGACGCCCCCGGCCGACGCTTCTCCTGGCGCTGGGCCGAAATCCAGCAGCTCGAACTCATCCGCGACCGCATCCACGTCACCGGCTATCGCGACCGCAGCCTGTGGAGGATGTATCAGGACCAGGACGCCGAATTCCGCTTCTCCGGCACGCCCGATGTCGAACGCCTCTACGCCTTCCTCTCCGAGCGCATGGACCAGCGCCTCGTCGCCCGCGTCGCGCTGCCCCCACGCGATGTCCTCTGGCGCGTCCCCGCCAAACGACTCCGCAAAGGCCGCGGCGCCCACGGTGAACTCATCGTCGAACCCGGCCGCATTCTCTTCGTCGCCCAGGGCCATGGCGAATCCCGCGTCTGGCGCGACAGCGAGATCAACCTGATCTCCTCCTCCGGCCCCCACCAACTCACGCTGACCGGCTACCCGCCCGATGGCGAATACGAATTTCAACTCAAACAGGCCCTCGACCCGGTCCACTACGACGCCCTCTGGCGCCGGCTGAACCGGCCCCGCGGCCTGGAACTATTGGCAAACCAGAACAAGGAGAACTGAACCCATGAAGACTCTCACTTTGACTCTCGCCCTTGCGGCGCTTTTGTTCGCGGCCTTTGCCGCTGCGCAAGGCCCCGCGAAAACCTTCACCGGCATCATCACCGACACCATGTGCGGCGCCGACCACGCCCACATGGGCATCGCCCCCGACGCCAAGTGCGTCCGCGATTGTGTCAAGGCCGGCAAGCAGTGGAAGTACGCCCTCCTCACCGCTGACAAGAAGATCCACGTCCTCAGCGACCAGGCCGCTCCCGAGAAGTTCGCCGCCCAAAAGGTGAAGGTCACCGGCGTCCTCTACGAAAAGACCGGTATCCTCCGCGTGGACAAGATCGAAGCCGCCGACTGACCCTCCCGCGCGCGGCCGGGCCCTTGCCTCCCCGGCCCGGCCGCGTCCATAATTAGACTAGTCAATTTGACCGGTCAAAACTCATGCGCACCATCCCCGCTTCCGAGGCCAAAACCCACTTCTCCCGCCTCCTCGACGCCGTCGAGCAGGGCGAAACCATCGCCATCACCCGCCACGGGCAGATCATCGCCACCGTTGTGCCCCGAGGCTCCGCTTCTCCGGCTGTTCTTGATGAAGCCCGCCAATGGTTTCGCGGGCTGCGGAAGCGGGCCGGCAAGACGAGTCTCCATGAGATCCAATCCGCCATTCGCGAAGGGCGCAAGTAACCGTGAGCTTCGTCGTCGATGCCTCCGTCACCGCCTGCTGGATCCTGGCGGACGAAACCCACGCCACAGCCTCCGCAGCTTTTGAACTCCTCCGCACCGAAAGCGCGGTCGCCCCCGCGCTCTGGCGCTACGAAGTAAGGAACTTCCTGCTCATGAACGAGCGCAGAGGGCGCATCACTCCTTCGGACACAAACCAAGCGCTCCAGTGGCTCAGCCGCATGCCGATCACGGTGGATCCCAGCCATGAACTGGAGGTACTCCTCATGCTCGCGAGAGCGCACAACCTCACGGTCTACGACTCCGCCTACCTCGAGACCGCCATCCGCCGCGGCCTCCCCCTCGCCACCCTCGACAAGGATCTGCTCAAGGCCGCCAAAAAGGAACGCGTCCCTCTGCTCTAGCCCGCCATCGCTTTGTCGATCCGGGCCATCGTGTCGGTCACTTCCGCCTCCGACATCATCCCGATCGTCACCGCGTCCACCAGGTTGTTCTGGAACACGAACTTCAGCGAAGCATCGCGCTGCTCGGGCTGCGTCAACTTCCCCGCCCCGAAGATCTTCATCCCGATGATCCCCTTGCCCGCTGCCTTGGCCTGCTTGATCACCGGCACCACTTCTTCCACGGTGGCGTCCATCGCCGCCGCCTTGCCCACATTATTGATCCGCACCAGCAGCACGTCCGTCCACGGACTCGCCGCCGCCACCTTCAGCGCGCCAAAGTCGTGGCACGACACGCCCACCGCCTTCACCACGCCCTTCTGCTTCAATTCCGCCATATCGTCCATCGCCCGCTTGAACTCGTCCGTCCACCGGTCATTCATCAGGCAGTGCAGCAGCACCACCTCCAGGTAGTCCGTGGCGAACTCCTTCCGGAACCGGTCCACCTCCGCCTTCGCGCCGCCCGAGTACGCGTTCCAAAACTCCGTCCGCGGCCAGATCTTCGTCAGCACCGTGTACTTCTCGCGCGGAACGCCCCGCAGCGCATTCCTCAGATAAGGATGCGAACCGTACAGGTCCGCCGAGTCCATGAACGTCACGCCATGGTCAATGTCATGACGGATCAGCGACTGAAACGCCTTCTCGCCCAGCCGCGTGTGCGCCGATGACCGCGCGCTCCCATTCCACCCCGTCCCCTGCGCCAGCCGCGTCACCTGCACGCCCGACTTGCCGAGCGTCACGGTCTCGGTGGCCTTCGACGGCGCCGCCGCGGCGGCCTTGGCGCTGAATAATCCTGTCGCGGTAAGAGCCCCGGCGAAGCCCCGGCGGCTGAGGGTTGAGCGAATGTCCATGTCCGGTCTCCTTAGTGAATCGGCGCGGCCGGTCTGAGCCCGCGCGCTTCCCCATATCGTATCTTGACTTCAGCCGCGAGTAAACGGTGGCGATGGCGGCGTATCCGCCCGGCTGGCCAGCGGCGTCACCAGCGGCCCCCCGCACACCCCCACGCCCACCTTCTGCAGCGCATTGAAGAAATTGAACAGCACCGCATACAGCATCTTCTCGTTCACCGGTTGCCGCCCAGGCAGCCGGAAATGCGCCGGCAGTTCTTTCCTCACCTGCACCCGCAGCTTCTGCGGTTCCAGCCGCCCCCGCCGGTCATGCACATTGCCGATCAAAAACGGAGTCTGCAGCACCGCGCCCGACCGCCCGTCCACATAAAACTGGCACCGCGAAAACCAGATCGCATGCGCCGGGTCCGCCGCGTCGAACAGCAGCAGCGGCTGCTCCCTCTCTGCTGCGTCCAGCCGCAGCGTCACAAACTTCTCACTGTCCGCAATCTCGCAATCGAAACCCGTCTCCCGCGCCCCTTGCTGCAGCAGTGAGGACTCAAGTTCGAGCAGGATGAGTTGGTGGGACCCCGCTTGTAGAAGCTGCATAACTCCCCCTAGTGTAATCGGCCCCACCCGCACCCCGCCACCTCCGCCCACCCCAAACAGGAACCCCGAACAGAAACACCGCTTGCTTCGTCTCTGCAGATACGGTATAAACTTTCGGCTTGAACTTGCCGATACGTTCGCATAAGATCCGGGCCGGAAAGTCTGAGAGGAATCTCCTCCTCGAATGACTATTACGGTATGGATTCCTGGCGCTGGCGGCCAGGCTCGGGAATCTGAACAGGTTCCAGGATGGACTTCGCGGAAAGGAGGCCGCAAGATGGCCCTTGGATTGCTAGACTTGTGGTATCCTAGGCGATGGCCTGGGAGAGTTGGGGCGGTCTAGGACCCTCCCCCGGGCGTTCCCTCCCGCCGCCGCAACCGGTTGGAAAAAGCGTCCGAAGGATGAAACTTTTCCGCACTTTTAGCGTCTGTACGGTGTTGGGTTAAGAACAAAACAAAAACAAGAACAAAAACAGGAGAAACTGCCATGACCAAGACGGAGCTCAATAAGTACAAGCAGATGCTTGAAGAGAAGTTCGCTGAACTCTCCCAAGCCGTTCGTGACCGCGAGGGCATTGCTATTGAGAAGAGCCCTGACGCCCTGGATGAGGTCCAACACGCCGCCGAGCGTGAACTCGCCATCCGCAATCTCGACCGCGAATCGCAGTTGCTGCGCAACGTGCGCGCCGCGCTCCGCCGCATCAATGAAGGCACCTATGGTGTCTGCCTCCATTGCGAAGAAGACATTAACCCCAAACGGCTGAACGCTGTGCCCTGGGCCCCGTTCTGCATCCAGTGTCAGGAACTCGCCGACAAGAGCCGCGACGAGAACCTGGAAATGTTCGAAGAACTCCTGGTTGCCTAGCGCCCGCCCAGCTCCGCTTTTCTGGAAAGGGCGCGAAACCGGCTTCTCGGAATCGCGCCCTTTTTTTGTCTAAATTTTAATCCCAATTACCGAATACATCCGCCGCCCCGCCTGCCGGTCCCGCCTCCAGCTGTGAAACTCCTCCGCCCGGCAAAATGTGCATGGCGCCTCCGCGCCAATCCGTTCCTGCCTCACCCCCGCCCCTGCCAGCACCCTCCGGTTGGCCTCGCGTAAATCCACCCGCCTCGGGGTCATTTCGCCCCATTCGGGGAAAAAATGGCGAAATTGCTCACCCACTTCTCGTCCCACTTCGAAACAGCACGGCCCAATGGAAGGCCCCAGCGCCGCCACCAAGTCCTCCGCCCGCGTCCCATATCGCCTTTTCATCTCCTGGACCGCCGCCCCCGCGATCTCCGCCACAGTTCCCCGCCAACCCGCATGGACTGCCGCCACCGCCCGTCGCACCGGATCAGCCAGCAGCACGGGCACGCAGTCGGCAGTTTTTACCCCCACTTTTTCCCCCGGCCGGTCCGTGATCAGCCCATCCGCCTCCAACCCCTCCCGCCACTCGCCCGCCTCCGCCACCTGGCAGGAATGGACTTGCTTCAGTACCAGATACCCAGGCTCGGGCGCGGCCGCCGCCGTCCCAAAGCCGTGCTCCAGCCAGGTCTCCGCCTCCAGCAGCGGCGAACGGTACAGCCGGTCCTCGCCTCGAATCAGCTTCACGCGACCGGATTCTGCACCTGCGCCACCATCACCTGGCGCTTGAACTCTTCCAGCATCGACTCTTCCAGCCGCACTTCCGTCGGCCGCTCCACCAGGCTCATCTGGTCGATCTTGTCCTGCAACTTCAACAAACCGTAAAACAGATTCTCCGGCCGCGGCGGACACCCCGTCACATACACATCCACGGGCACAATCTTATCCACCCCCTGCAACACCGCGTATGTGTTAAATGGCCCACCCACACTCGAGCACGCCCCCATCGAAATCACCCACTTCGGCTCCGGCATCTGGTCGTAGATCCGCTTCAGCACCGGCGCCATCTTCAGCGTCACCGTCCCCGAAACGATCATCAGGTCACACTGCCGCGGGCTCGGACGGAACACCTCCGATCCAAACCGCGCAATGTCAAACCGCGCCGCCGAACTCGCGATCATCTCAATCGCGCAGCACGCCAGCCCGAAGGTCAGCGGCCACAGCGACGACTTCCTCGCCCAATTGAAGACGTAATCCACCGAGGTGACAAGCAGGTTGCGTTCGTTGGCGTTCTCGATATACATGAGCGTTCCGTGCCTCCCATTCTAACAGGACAATCTACTCCGGAAAACCAGCCGCCGCGTACCAGGCCAGCGTCCGCCTCAGTCCCTCTTCAAAGCTGAACCGCGGCGCATGCCCTAAATCTCTCACCGCCGCCGTCACGTCCGCCTGCGAATGCCGCACATCGCCCGGCCGCGACGCACCGTATTGCGGCTCGATCTCCACCCCGTGAATCCGGCACAACATCCGCCAGGTCTCATTCAGCGTGTACCGGTTCCCGTTGCCTGCGTTGAACACCCGCCCGGCAACGCCCGCCGCCTGCCCCGCCTTCATGCACAGCTCCGCCACGTCCTGCACATATGTGAAATCGCGCGATTGCTCCCCGTCGCCGTGAATCGTCGGAGCCTGCCCCGTCAAGACGCACTTCATAAACACCGAGAGCACCCCGGAATACGGACTCCCCGGATCCTGCCTCGGCCCGAACACATTGAAGAACCGCAAGGCCACGGTCTCCAGCCCAAAGCACGACGAAAACACGGAACAGTAATACTCGCCCATCAGCTTCTGGGCCGCATACGGAGAAAGCGGCGCCGGCCGCATCCCCTCTTCCTTCGGCAGCACCTCCGTGTCCCCATAGGCCGAGGAAGAAGCCGCATACACCACCCGCCTGACTCCTCGCGCCCGCGCCGCCATCAGCAGGTTGAACGTCCCGTTGATGTTCACCTCGTGCGAGGGCGCCGGATCCGCGATCGACCGCGGCACCGACGGAATCGCCGCCAGATGGTACACCACCGCCCCCTCGGGAATCAGCCCCGGCAATCCCGCCGCATCCCGCAAGTCGGCCACCTGCAAATCCACCCGCCCCGCCACTTCCTCCAGGTTTTCCCGCTTGCCCGACGAGAGGTTGTCAATCACCACCACTCGCGGCGCGCCCGCCTCCAGCAGCGCCCGCACCAGCCCGCTGCCAATGAAACCCGCCCCGCCAGTCACCACCGGTGCGGCACTCATAGCCCTGCGATCACACCTTCCAGATGACGCAGGCTCTCCCGCGCGATCCGGTCCGCGCCCGGATCGAAGTCAAAAGCCTCCAGCGACACCCACCCCCCATAGTTCCGGTCCCGCAAAACCCGCAACAAAGACCCGAAATCATAGCACCCAGTGCCACAATACCCGCCATCTGTCTCGTTCACATGAACATGCCGGATGTAGTCCAGATACCGGTCCACCAGCACCGCATGCGGCTCCTTTTCGTCCACCGCGTTGTGAGTATCGAACATGGTGCGGACACCCGGGCTGTCGATCTCCTTGACAATCCCCACCGCCTCCTCCAGCGAAAGCACCACGTCGCACTGATTCGCCGGCAGCGCCTCCACCAGAATTGTCACACCTCGGCTGGCCGCATGCGGCGCCACCTCCGCCAGCCCATCGATATACCGCCGCGTCGCCTCCTCGCGGGTCGCCCCGCCGGTAGTCTCGCGCTGCTTCGGCGATCCGAACACCATCACCCCGCCCTCACCCAGATCCGCGCACAGATCCACCAGACTCCGGATGAGCGCCCAGCCCCGCGCCCGCAACTCCGCATCCGGCGTCGTCACATGCAAACCCTTCGGCGCCACCATCAGCCAGTGCAGCCCCACGAACTTCAGACCCTCGCCCTCGATGATGCTGCGATACTCTCGCCGCCGCCCCGCCGGGATCGCCGCCGGATCCTCGGCCAGTGTGAACGGGGCAATCTCGATCCCCTCATATCCTGTGTTCTTGATGTGGCGGCAGGCTTCCGCGAAGTCCCAACCCTGATAAATCTCGTTACAAATTGCGTGCCGGAAGTGATAACTCATTTCTTCCCAGTGTAGACAATCCCTTCCTGCCCCCACATTTCTGCTCCCGCGCCTACCGCGCACACCGGAACCCGATATCGTCGTGCCGGTGATTGAGCCGCAGTGGGACGGCAAACCGGACCGCCGTCCCAATCAGCGGCGAATCCTCCCTCCCCGGTCCACCCGTGATGTTCTCGCACGAGACCCACGACGCCCCCCGCCGCGCGACCCTCAGTTCCGCGCCATCATCCTCCACCGCCACCCACTCCCATACATTCCCCGCCATGTCATGCAACCCCCACCGGTTCGGCCTCCGCGTCCCCACTGCGCGCGGACGCCCGCCGGAATTCTCCCGGTACCACAGATACCTCCCGTCCAACCTCTCGCCCCAGAAATGCCGCGTCGTCGAACCGGCGCGCGCCGCATGCTCCCATTCAGCTTCGTTTGGCAGCCGTGCCCCAGCCCACGAACAATAGGCCATGGCATCCGCCGGCGTCACCAGCACCACCGGCTGCCGCCCATCGATCCGAAAGCCCGGCGCCCGCCACGTCCGCGCTGCGCCCTCCTGTTCCGCGACAGTCCGGTACCCCGTCGTCCGTGCAAACTTCGCAAACGCCTCCACGCTGACTTCCACCTTCATCAACTCAAACGACGGCCTTCCCCCTCCCGCCGGAATCGTCACGTAATCAGACTGCTGCCCCAGCGCGAGCACGGGAATCAGCACTAACCATAGAACTCTCATCCAGCCGCCCCCAGCGAGATCACCAGTTTCTTCCCCTCGGCGCGCACCTCATAAGTCCGTAAATTTCCATGCGTCCGCCCATGCAGCAGCGTCCCATTCAAATCAAATTCGGCGTGGTTGAGACTCGTGCATTGCACCGTCTTCCGCCGGTTGTTATAGGCGCACTGCGCGCCGCCGTGCGTGCATGACCGGTCCAGCGCCGCATACCGGTTGCGCTCGGCCCGCACCACGATCAGGTTGATCTTGCGATCCCCATCCACCAACGCCACCGCACTCCCCGCCCGGGGCAACAACCCCCGGTCCATCACCACCTGCCCCGGCTCTATCGAGAACGCGCTCGCGGGCGCCGGTTCTGTCACACAGCACAACGGCGCAAAACCAACGGCCCATAGGCCCCGGGCCAAAAGCTCGCGCCGGTCTATCCCTGGCGCCGCCCGCCCGGGCCCGATCTTCTCGAGTCCACTCACCGCGCACCTCCCAATGTGTCCAGCGAAGTGAACGCCCCAGTCGGCAAAAACAGCAGCCCAATCGAACTCACCGCTCCATTTCTGGGGATCAACTCCAGCACCCCCTTCCGCCCCGCGGTCTCGGGGATCTTCTCCGGCAAGACAAACGCCGTATGCCCCTCCCTCGCAAGATCCACCACGGTCCCCCGCTTCAATTCCACTCCCGCCTCATCGCGCAACACATAATCGACGGTGACCGCCGCCGCGCCCGACGGATTCGTCAGCGCCAGCCCCGACACGCGCCCGCCTGTATGGTCGAACGGCACCATCCACGCCTCCCCAGCCGCCACACCCAGCGGAATCGCCGCCTCTTGAATCTGCCCCTCCCCGGTCGCGCGCTGAAACACGGCGAATCCCCCCACAGACCCGGTCACTGAAAACGACGCCCAGCCCGATGCCGGCAGTTCGCCTTCGCCCCGCGTCTGAATCGTGTGCGCCGCCCCCGGCTCAAGCCGCAGCACCGGTCCATCCACATTCAATAGGAACGGACGCCATTCCACCGCCGCCCCCTCGGCGTTCATTCTCCGGAACTGCCAGCGCACCTCCGCCGCTGTCGAACCCCGGTTCACGAACGTGACGCTCGTCGAGAAACCCCCGCCATCGGCCACATGTGGCAACACCAGCGTCGCCGGCCGTTCCCGGTGCAAGGGCTCCGGATCGAACGCCGTCATTGCGCCTGACTGATGGAACCGCAATGCCGTGAACCGCGGATCGCCCGTACCCGACCAGATCTCCAGGGTGCCCCGCCGCCCCGCCAGTTCCGGAAACACCTGCGACATCACAAACGTCCGGTAACCCAGCGCCGGAATCGGGCCCAGCGCCGACCTCATCACCTCGCGCCCCGCCGCATCCCGGAACACCGCCTCCACGCCCGCCGCTTCGCTGCCGTGCGCGTTCGCCACGGCGAAGCCCGTGTCAAATCCCTCCCGCTGATCAATCGCCATCAGAATCCGCCGCTGCAGCGCCCGCGACGCCGCCACGGACACCTCCTGCACTTTTCCATCACCCACGTCCCGCCGGAACAGGACCAGCGCCCGCACCCCTGCCGGCGCATCCAGTTGCACCCAGCCCGTAGTCAGCTTGACCGCCGCCGGCATGGCGACTCTTGCCGACCCTCGCCCCGGCACCAGCACCGTATGCTCCTCCGCTCCGCCTGTCCATGGATTCCATGCCTCCGCTCCGCCCGACCCGTCCGGCAGCGCCCTCCTGAACCGCAGCCTGGCCTGCGCCGCGCCTGCCTCCGCGTTTGTCAGCAAAATCTCACTGGCAAACCCCTCGCCCGCCGCGAAATGCGGAATCACCAGCGGCGCCGCCGGCCACCCGCGCGTCTCCACCGTCACCCGGCCCACCACTTTTTGGTCGCTCGCCCGCAGCACCTCGACGGTCGTCGACGCCGGAGCCGCCCCCGCCGCCACGCTCACCCCAGCCACCGCCGGCGTCGACGGATTCTCCGTCTTCACTTGCAGCCATGTGTCCGCCGCCCGCGTCAGCAAGCCAAACGTCTCCGCCCCATCGGCGCTCGTCACCCGGAAGCTCTGCGGCATCGGCGCCTCCCCGCCCGGAGGCTGGAAAAATGTCAACGCCGGCGGCCACACATCAAATGGCGGCTGCGGATCCTTGGTCTCCGCCTCCACCGTGATCACCAGGGTCCGCCGGAACGACGCCCGCACCAGCACGTAGGTCGTCTGCTTCGCCTCATTCAAAAACCGCGGATCCACTGTCAGCGTCATCGCCACCGGCGCCGCGCTCGTCAAAATCCCCGCCTGCGGCGCCACCTTCAGCCACTTGTTCCCGCCCAACACCGTGTAGTCCACCGAATCGCCGCTGTAATGGATCTGCACCGTCCGCGTCACCGCGCCCTGCCCCGCCGAATCAAACTCGAACTTCACCTTCTCCGGATCCGCCCGGATGGTCGTGCCCGAATTCGGCACCATCGTCGCCCACACATACCCGCCTGCCAGCCTGCCGCCTTGCGCCTGAACATAGAAGGCCCCCAACACCTGATAGGGCGCCCGCACCGGCGGCGTCGCCACCATCACATAAATCGAGCGCCGCTCCCCCACCCGCACGAATACGCTGTCTTCCAGCGGCACAATCCAGTTCGAATACTGGTACACCGTGAACTGCTCATTGAATGGCCCGTTATTGACGATCGTGAATTCGATCAGTTCCACATGCTCGCTGCCCTCTTCAAACGTGAGCTGATACATCCACGGCAGCACCACATAATCCTTGTACACATAAGACTGTCCATAACCGAAGGCCGCCGTGACGAGGAGGAGAAAGAAAGCGATATATGATCTGTTCACGACCTGATTATCTGTAATTCTCCGCCCCACCCGCAACCCGGATCTCTCATTGCTCTTTACTTTGATTGGCGGTGATGATAGCGTCCCTCCATGGTGTCTTTTATGCCTTTCCTCCGGCTTGCCTCCCTCCTCCTTACGCTCGCCCTCTCCCTGTCCGCCCAGGACGCCCGCGGCCGCATTATTGGCCGCGTCACCGACCCCACCGGCTCCCTTGTGCCCGGCGCTGAAATCCTAGCCACCAACCTCGCCACCGGCGTCGTCGTCCGCGCCGCCGCCAACGACTCCGGCGCCTACGAACTCCCCTACCTCGCCCCCGGCGCCTACCGCATCCAGGTCACCTCCGCAGGATTCAAAAGCCTCGAACGCCCCTCCATCGACGTCCGCGTCGGCGAACGCCTCATCCTCGATTTCTCGCTCGAACTCGGCCAGGTCTCCGAAAGCATGGTGGTCACCGCCCAGCAGAGCCTCATTGAAACCGGTTCAGCCAGTCTCGGCCAGGTCGTCGATACCAAACGCATCCTCGAAATGCCCCTGCCCGGCGGCAACGCCTTGAGCCTCGCCCGTCTCGCCCCCGGCGTCATCAACCTCGGCTCTCCCAACCACCCCAGCCTCGGACCCGCCGTCGAAGTCCTCTCCAATATCAGCGTCAACGGCCTCCGCGGCGGCAACGTCGAGTTCACCGTCGATGGCACCCCCAGCATGTGGGGCACCAACGCCGCCTATGCCCCGCCCACGGACATGGTCGCCGAATTCAAGGTGCAAACCGCCAACTACGACGCCAGCGTCGGCCGCGCCCCCGGCGGCAATATCAATGTCGTCCTCCGCAGCGGCACCAACAACTTCCACACTGCCCTCTACCATTTCCACAACAACCAGGTCCTCACCGCGATGGACCTCTTCCAGCGCCAGGGCCTCTATAACCCTCTCACCGGCCCGGTCACCGATGAAAAACGCGCCCAGTGGAACCCCCGCAATATCCTCAACCGCTTCGGCGCCAACTTCGGCGGCCCCGTCCTGATCCCCAAGCTGTACGACGGCCGCAACAAGACCTTCTGGGTGTACGGCTTCGAAGGACTCACCCGCCCCGGCATTGAACGCGGCAACACCTTCTTCACCGTCCCCACGCTGCCCCAACGCCAGGGTGACTTCAGTCAGTTGCTCACCCAGGGCGCCGTCTTCCAGGTGTACGATCCCTCGACCATCCGCCTCGAGCCCAATGGCCGCTACAGCCGCCAGCCCTTCGCCGGCAACCTCATCCCCCAAAGCCGCCTCGACCGCACCGCCCTCGGACTGCTCTCCGCCTGGCCCGACCCGAATACCTCCGGCGACGCCCAGGGCCGCAACAACTTCCAGCGCCTCCAGCGCAGTTGGAACGAATTCCGCAGCCACACCGCCAAAGTCGATCACAACTTCAGCGAACGCCACCGTGCCTTCGTCCGCTATAACCAGACCTTCCAGCTCTTCAGCTCCGGCCAGGTCTTCGAAAACGACGCCACCGGCAACGACCGCTTCCGCTATAACTACGGCCTGGGCGTCGACGACGTTTACACCTTTACACCCCGGCTCCTGCTCAACACCCGCTTCGGCTTCACCCGCTTCGTCCAGAGCTTCGCCCCCTTCGCCTCTGATTTTGACTACGCCGCCGCCGGCTTTTCGCAGAACCTCGCCAATCTGGTCGATCCCGCCGCCCGCAATTTCCCGCGCATTCAGGTCGCCGGCTACCAGAACCTCGGCACCGGCTCCAACTCCACCGCCACCTCCGACTATGGCGTCCTCGCGGCCGACCTGAGCTGGTCCGCCGGCAATCACAACCTCCGCTTCGGCGGCGAGTTCCGCGTCTACCGTGAGACCAACTTCAACCGCACCCCCATGAACCCGCTCATGGCCTTTGGGGTGGACTGGACCCGCGGCCCCCTCGACACTTCTCCCACCGCCCCCATCGGCCAGGGTCTCGCCAGCTACATGCTTGGGCTGCCCACTGGCGGCTCCATGAATGTCAACGATTCCCAGGCCGAGCAGTCCAAAACCTCCGCCTTTTACATCCAGGACGACTGGCGCCTCAGCCGCCAGCTCACCCTCAACATCGGCATCCGCTACGACTACGACTCCCCCGTCACCGAACGCTTCAACCGCTCCGTCCGCGGCTTCGCCTTCGATACCCAGAACCCCATCGCCGCCACCGCCCTGCCGGCCTACGCCCTCAGCCCCCTGCCCGAACTCCCCGCCTCCCAATTCCGCGTCAATGGCGGCCTGACCTTCGCCGGCGTCGGCGGCGAGCCCCGCACCCTCTGGCGCGCCGACCGCAACAACTTCGCCCCCCGCATCGGCCTCGCCTGGACCCCCTTCACCCGCACCGTCATCCGTACCGGCTACGGCATCTACTACGTCCCCCTCGGCGCCGACCGCCTCTCCGTCAATCAGAGCGGCTACAGCATCAGCAATGCCCTCGTCGCCAGCCAGGACAACGGCCTCAGCTTCATCGCCTCGCTCTCCAACCCCTTCCCTTCCGGCCTCGTGCCGCCCCCCGGCTCCAGCGGTGGCCTTTCCACCGACGTCGGCCGCTCCGTCAGCGCCTTCGTCCCCGAACCCCGCAACGGCTATACCCAGCGCTTCAGCTTCGGCCTCCAGCAGGAACTCCCCTGGCTCATGCTCATCGACCTCGGCTACGTCGGCAATCGCGCCACCGGCCTCACCGTCACCCGCCCCTACAACCCCATCCCCAACCAGTACCTCAGCACCCTGCCCACGCGCGACCAGCCCACCATCAACTTGCTCAACCAGCAGTTCAACAACCCCTTCTTCCCCCTGCCTGGCACCGACCTCGCCGCCCGCACCCTGCCGCGCTCCCAACTGCTCCGCCCGTTCCCCCACTTCAGCGGCGTCTCGCTGCCCGAGCAAATCGGCTACTCCTGGTACCACTCGCTGCAAACCCGCATCGAGCGCCGCTTCCGCCAGGGCGTCACCTTCCAGCTCAATCACACCTGGTCCAAAATGATGGAGGCCAACGGCTTCCTCAATGGCGGCGACGCTTTCCTGGAAGAGGTCATCTCTGACCTCGACCGCACCCATCGCACCACCTTCAGCGGCATTTACGAACTCCCGTTCGGCCCCGGCAAACCCTTCCTCGCCTCCCGCCGCGGCGTCGTCAAGCAACTCACCGCCGGCTGGCAGCTTCAGGCTGTCTGGCAGCGCAATTCCGGCGCGCCCCTCGGCTTCGGCAACTCGATCCTCCTCGACGACATCCGCGCCGGCATGCTGCCCTCCAGCGAACGAACGCTCGACCGCTGGTTCAACACCGCCATCTTCGAGCGCAACGCCGCTAACCAGCTAGCCAGCAACGTCCGCACCCTCAATACCCGCTTCAACGGCTTCCGCAGTGCACACCAGGAAACCTGGGACATCTCCGCCATGAAGAAGTTCCAAATCGGCGAAAAGGGCGAACTCCAGTTGCGCGGTGAATTCCTCAACGCGCTCAACCGCTCCAACCTCGCCGCGCCCAACACCGCGCCAACCAACGCCCAGTTCGGCCGGGTCACCGCCACCAACGGTTTCCCCCGCCAGATCCATCTCGGCCTTCGACTCACGTTCTGAAGCCGCCCCCAGGATCACTGCCGCAGGGCGCGCCTTCCGTCCCGCCCCGGCAAACCATCCACTCTTCAAGGGCGCTCCGGCGACAACACGGCCACCTGCAAGCGCAACGTCTCCTGGAGTTCCCGGAGCTGAATGGGTTTGGCCAGGTAGCCGTCCATGCCTGCCGCAAAACATTGCGCGCGGACGTCCTCGAGCGCGCTCGCCGTCAGCGCAATGATGGGGATGCGCCCCGCCGGCGGCGGCAGCGCGCGAATGAGACGCGTGGCCTCGAACCCGTCCATCACCGGCATGTGGCAGTCCATCAGGATAATGTCAAATGGCTCGGCCTGTACCCGCCGCAGCGCATCGCCGCCATCGGAGGCAATCATGGCTTGGCAACCCAGGCTCTCCAGCAGGCGTCGCGCGACCAGCTGGTTCACGTCGTTGTCCTCGACGACCAGGACGCGCAAGCCCTTAGGCAATCCCTCGCCGCCGCGCTCAAACCCCGCGGACTGCGGCTCGGGACAAGCCGGCAGCGGCAGCCGGACAGTGAATTCGCTGCCTTCGCCCTCGGTACTCTCAACCGCGATCGTCCCGCCCATCGCCGAGGCGAGCCGGCGGCAGATGGCCAGCCCGAGACCTGTCCCTCCGAACCGCCGCGTAGTCGAGGCTTCCGCCTGAGTGAACACTTCGAAGATCATCTGGAGCTTGTCGGCGGGTATGCCGATACCCGAATCCCGCACGCGGAACGTGATGACCTGCTCGTCCTCCCGTCCGATCAGCAGTGCGATAGAACCGCGCCCGGTGAATTTGACGCTGTTGGCCAGCAGATTCGTAAGGATCTGCCGAACCCGGTTCTCGTCCCCTTGAACCCAGGCGGGCAGGCCCGCTTCCAGCACCACCGCCAGATCGAGACCCTTGGCCTCCGCCTGCGGCTGAAACGCCGTCCGCAGCGTGGCGGCCATCCTCGCCAGCGGGAACGGGACACGCTCCACCACCAGCGCGCCAGCCTCGAACTTCGAGAAGTCGAGCACATCGTTGACGATCCGCATCAGCGATTCCGCCGAGGAGCGCACCGCGGGCGCGATCTCCCGCTGGGCCTCTGCCCCTCCCGTGGCTTCCATCAGTTGGATCATGCCCACAATCCCGTTCAGCGGCGTGCGAATCTCGTGGCTCATCGTCGCCAGGAAATCCGCCTTCGCCCGCGCAGCGTCCTCCGCCTCCTGCCGGGCCGCTTCCGCCGCTGCCCGCGCGCGCACAAGATCCTCGGTCCTCTGCTGAACCCGGGCTTCCAGGTCTTCCCGCGTGCGCCGGGCCTGCCGCTCGCGCCACAGAATCCCGGACAGCACCAGCATCACCGCCAGCAACACGCCCGCGAGTTGAAACTCCGCCCGTTGATACCAGAACGGCAGCACCTCCAGACGCAGCGCCGTCACCGGGCCCGCCCAATCCTGCGCCACCACGCGCGACTGCAACTGAAACGTGTAGGCGCCCGGGCGCAAGTAGGTGAACGCGGCCTCCGCGCCCGTGGACTCCGTCCACGAGCCCCCATCCCCACGGAGCCGGTATCGGAACATTGGGTTCTCCGAAGCCTTCCCGTCGAGCACCGCATACCGGATCTGCAAACGGCGGGTCCCCGGCGGAATCCTGGCAATGCCATTGAGCGCGACCGGGTTGCCGTCCGCCAGGATGGCTGATACCGCGCAGCGGATCAGTTCACGCGCCGGACTGACCTCGAGGGGGGCAAAATGGATCGCGCCCCGCAGCGAAGCCAGCCAGATCCTGCCGCTCGCATCCAGTGTCCCCACCGACGAGGTGCCCAACCCGAAGTTCGCGCTGGCCAACCCCTGGAAAGTGGACAGCCGCAGGGGATGCACGGCAGCCCGCCGGCCCGCGAAATACTCCGCGATGGCTTGACGCGGCGCCCGCAACAGGCTGTTGCGGCCCGCGAACCACAGATGTCCGTGGTCGTCGGGCTGGACGTGGAACACCTGGTCGTCCGGGAAAACCGGACCCGTCTCCAGCAGCCGCCCGGCGCGCGGATCAAACGCCAGCACCCCCGTGTTCGTGCCCACCAGCAAAAGCTCCGGGGAAAGCGGAAATAGCGTGAATCCGCGGCGCTCGATCCCGCCTTCGATCGGGTAGTTGATCGTCTTGCCGTCGCGGAAGCGAAAGATGCCGCCGTCCCAGGAAATGGCCCACACGTCACGGCCATTCTCGATCAGCGCCCGCACCACAGGCGCCTGGCCCAGCGGCTCGAAATGGAGTTCCCGGCCCTTCGGAACCTGCACCCGGTACACCGTCGCCGAATCGCTGTAATAAAAATGATCCCCGTAAATCCGGGAAAGCGTGCCATGACGCGGGGACAGGCCCGCGGGCACGGGCTTCCACACCTCCACCCCCGAGGCGTCGCCCAGCAGCAGGCCCCGCGCCGCGGCCAGCAGCATCCGCCCGTCCGGCAGCGGGGCAATCGCCGAGAGCAGACTGCCGTCCGAGCCCGGCACCAGTCGCCAGCAGATCGGAAGAGCACACGTCTGAACT
>ERZ761609.1351-NODE-1351-length-22083-cov-11.428727_pt1 | contig 22083 bp, 29 predicted proteins | sample MGYA00511163_ERZ761609 | MGnify/ENA primary metagenome ERZ761609 (study PRJEB28899, sample SAMN02445070) | bioreactor sludge metagenome | biome: EBPR sludge | place: Australia: Brisbane, Thorneside Wastewater Treatment Plant | collected 2011-12-16 ... | reverse complement strand
GCAGACGGTGAAATTGATTTTCAAGAATCAGCTCTGATTCGAGAAAAATATCGCGAATTACTGGCCGCTCAAGCGGAGCATCAAAACAAGTTGGATTCCTTCATGGCAGTTTGCGAAGAGCGCAATGCCGGGAGAGGAAAGAAATGATATCAACAATTCATCCTTCATTCATCGTGGTGAATATACCGCAGGCCAGAGTTCAGACCGCGTTTCTGAATAGTCGGATCTGGTCATTAACAAGTCTTTTCCAAGCTGACCTGGGAAACCAGGATGGATGCAAGCAGAGTAGTCAGCACGATGATCTTGTCCTCGGCCATGAGGCGACGAACAGGCGACCACAGCCGGATACATGGTTAATGATGGTGACACCTCGGAGAGCACGGGGCTTTTGTCAACGAGCATTTTTGATAATGGTGCTTGTTTTTTTATCCGTGTGTTTGATCACTCAAATGCACGGATTTTTTATTGGTTAATTTATATGGCTAGAGCTAGAAATATTAAGCCTGGGTTCTATACCAATGAAGATTTGGTCGAATGCTCATTTGCCGCTCGTTTGCTTTTCCCAGGATTATGGATGCTAGCTGACCGGGAAGGAAGACTTGAAGATAGGCCGAAGAAAATCAAGATGGCTATTTTCCCGGCGGACACAATTGAAATTGATTTGCTCCTTAATGAGCTTGATATCCGTGGATTCATAAAACGATATACGGCTGATAACAAGAAAGTAATCAGTATCCCTCAATTTCTTGAACATCAAAACCCACACGGAAGGGAACAAGACAGCATATTGCCTGATGAGGATGGGTATTACAAAGTAAATAACCGAAAAAAAGAGATGGTGACTGGAGAATTCGTTCTTGTTAAGTCGTTGATTGATGATAAATCCAATGCAAAAACAGAACAGGCACAAGACCAGCATCATGCAAGCACAGTGCAGGCACAAGACCAGCATCATGCAAGCCCTGCTGATTCTCTGAATCCCTCTTCTCTGAATCCTGATTCCTTAGATAAGGTATTAACACACACTGATTATCCCTCCCAACAGAGTAGCAACCCAACGCCAGCGGCAAGCGTGTGTCTTGCCATCAAAAAAATAGGAATTATCGATTTAAATCCTTCCCATCCTGAGCTTTTGATGCTCATCGAAGCGGGTGCAACGATTGATGAATTCATGCATGCAGCACGAACAGCCAAGGACAAAAGCAAAGGTTTTGCCTACGTTTTGGGAATCGTGAAAGGGCAGCGCACTGAAGCAGCCAAGGCGAAAGGAAAGGTGCTGCAAGGCAAGATCCCGAACAAGGCAGAAGCATTGCTGCAGAACAATCTTGAAACAGTTAGTGACTGGGAACCACCGGAAATGAGAGCGCAAAAATGACCGAAAAAGATTATGAAAAATTTCGTGAAGGATTGGCAGGAATTTATGGATTTTATGACAAAGAAATCAATATGTTCGTGTTGGATATTTGGTGGAATGCTTTGAAGCCATTCGACCTTCCGGCAATCATCCAGGCGTTTAACCGGCATGTCATCAACACCGAATCCGGCAAGTGGTTACCAAAGCCTGCGGACATCATCCGCATGCTGCGTGGTTCCACCCAGGATTCTGCGATGTCGGCCTGGGCGAAAGTGGATAAAGGTGTTCGTCACAAGGGAACCTACGTTGACGTGGTTTTCGATGATCCACTCATTCATCGGGTTTTGCATGACATGGGCGGGTGGATTGCCCTAGGTCAGAAAAATGAGGATGAGTGGCCATTCGTGGCACGAGAGTTTGAGAACCGGTACCGGGGTTTTCGTGAGCGTAGCGAATTGCCGGAATATCCAAAAGTTTTGACGGGCATTGCCAATGCTCATAACGCATCCAAAGGGCAGAAATTACAACCTTACGTGATGATCGGGAATGAGGATGAATGCAAGCGAGTAATCAATGGTGGCACGGATAAACCTCTGATCGGATTTAAGCAGATTGATCAAGAAACCTCAGAACTGAAGCTGGTTTTTAACGGAACCAAAGAAACCAGAAAAGCATAGCAACGCAACATTTTTTCAACTGAAATTTTAATTAGGAGCATGGAAATGAAATCACTGTCATTTGTTTTATCGGTTCTGGTGTTGTTGTTTGTAAGTTTGTCCGCTCAAGCCGTTAGTTTCACGGTTAAAAACGATGGTCCGGTCAATGCGTATTTTGCTGGTTCAAGTGCCGACTATGAGAGCAATTTCCTGGCATTCATCGGCAAAGGTGAGCATCAATTACCTTTCAGTGTTTTCTCAAATCAGCAGGCATCTATGGGGGATTTCAAAAGCCTGGGTGAATTCCATGCCGGTGATTATTTCATTCCAGTCCTGCAAGTGATTACGACAGGCGACTTCTTTTGGTCGAATCAGAAAAGCAATTCTGACGGTTTGAATCATGTGTTCGCATCTTCATTTCAACTTCCCGATGGTACAAGCGCTGTGCTGATTGGATTTGAAGATATCCGGGGCGGCGGAGATTTGGACTTCAATGATCATATGGCGATTTTTACGAATATTGAAATTGCCCCGGTACCGGAGCCCGAAACTTACTTGATGCTGTTAATCGGATTGCTACTGGTGATTTATGTGGTCAGAAAGCGCGGCATTGGTGGATCAGGTAGCGCGGTTTAACCAACCTTACATAAGAATCGGCGTTAATAAAGGTTAACGGATTAAAGTTAAATAACGGGACATAAATGAATGAGTTGGCTCTTTTCGCAGGCGCTGGTGGAGGAATACTCGGGGGAAAGTTACTCGGGTGGAGAACAGTTTGTGCAGTTGAGCGTAATGCCTATGCAGCACAAGTTTTGGCACAGAGACAAAACGATAGAATTCTCGAACCTTTCCCGATTTGGTCTGACGTGCAAAGTTTTGACGGAAAACCATGGAAAGGAATTGTTGATGTCATTTCTGGCGGCTTCCCGTGCCAGGACATCAGCGTCGCAGGAAAGGGTGAAGGTATTGATGGTGAACAATCCGGAATGTGGAAACATATGGCGCGCATCATCGATGAAATTCGACCGAGATTCGTGTTCGTGGAGAATTCACCACTCCTTGTTTCCAGGGGACTTGTCCGAATCCTTAGTGACCTTGCCAGCATGGGGTTCAATGCTCGATGGGGAAATATTGGAGCAATCGACGCCGGTTATTATCACAACAGGAAACGTCTCTGGATTGTTGCCTACACCGACAGCAACAGATCACAAGGGATCAACGCCAAATCAAGTGATAAGACGCGCAAACCATACACACAAAGGTCTGACATTGCGCGAGTGGTTAGCGAAGTTCAGCAGGGCAGAGAAAACTGTATACCCGAATCCTGGATTCTTAGAGAAAGTAATGGGTTGGCCAATAGGATGGACAGAACTGTCGCAATTGGAAACGGGCAAGTTCCAGCGGTGGCAGCAAGAGCATGGAATATTTTAAATTGTGGACGAGGGAATAGCGCCAACATTGCAGCAAGGTGCTGACTTCATCGAAAGATGCGTCACTGATGAATATAAGCTTAAGTGTATTGAATCGTGGCGTGAAAAGTTTGGCGATGGGTTGGCTGATGGGATTAACGCTGAACTTATGGCGCGGGAAAGCAAGAAGGTTAAGAAGTGAAATACGGTTTCCGGGTACCTAAAACCAGGGCCAACAAGCATGAATATTTTAAGGATTTATCTATTAGATTAAATCACAAGCAACTTAGAGTATTCATGACTTGTTGGTGAGGTTGCAAAAAAGAGATTTTGTCAACCAGGAATCCTTGCAAAAAATGGGAATTGTCAACCTGGTAAACACCTATCGAACTGACAAATATTACTTGTAAGTTGAGTTATTAAATAATTTTTAACAACTGAATTTGGATCTTAATTAATGACCACTGTTAAAACCGGCTGCATATTCTCACCATGTCGCACCTACCGATACACCCTGTGGCGTAATTGGATAGGGGGTGCCGGGTATGCAATGTTTATCGGTTTGAATCCTTCAACGGCTGACGAATTGCAAGACGATCCAACGGTGAGGCGGTGCATTAATTTCTCGAAAGAATGGGGTTTTTCCGCTTTGTGCATGACCAATATTTTTGGGTACCGGGCAACGGATCCGCAAGTCATGAAAGCGGTGAGCGATCCGGTAGGACCGGAGAACGATGAAATGCTCATCGATGTAGCCAAGAATGCTGGCGTGATTATAGCGGCATGGGGAACGCACGGCGTACATCATAGACGCGCGGAAAAAGTGAAGCAGATATTGGGGGATAAATTGATGTGCTTGAGATTGACAAAGGAAGGCCATCCGGCGCATCCGCTTTATTTGCCGAAAAATTTAAAGCCAATTTCATTCAATAACAGGTTTATGGACGGCATGGAGGCTTTGAGTAAATGATATCGGAATTCTGGAATAAACATTATGTCATGAAAGCCCAACAATCCAATGATCAGCTGGAAGTAAGAAAGTCATCCGGAAGCGATTGGTCTCAAATATCTAACGTAACTAATGGTACAAAAAATGGTGAGATAACAATTCGCAGCAAAGAAATGGCTGAGCAATTGCATTTTATGTTGGGGCAAATGCTTGGTAAGTAATTCCCAAAATACAAAAGAACGAAATTCGTCCTTTTTCAATAAAACAATAGCTTAGGATTTAAATTAATGATCAACTCAATGAAACCTCTCAGCATTAACCATACAAATTATGACCATGTGATTGAAATGGCAAAAATTCGACTTCATGAGCTAATTGACGGCATTAAATCAAAAGAAGAAATGATTTGTCAGAAAGACAATTTACTGATTGTTTCTGATGGTTATGCATGGAACACACAACTTTATTGCAATGGTGAGAAATTAGAAAATGTGACGTCAGTCGAGATTCTCCCACTATTACCAGGTGAGCCATTAAGGGCCAGGATTGAGGTTTTTGCACCATGTCTGCATTTGAGAGCTAATTGTGAAGATTAATCCAGATCTGCATTTTGTTGTACCAGGGGATCCGGTCGGAAAAGGAAGGGCGCGCGCAGCCAAAAGAGGGAAATTTATCACCCTATACACTCCGGAGAAAACAGCTAACTATGAGGGGTTGATCGCGCATGCAGCAATGGTTGCTATGGCCGGGCGCGGTTTGTTTCTTGGTGCTGTTGCTGTTGAGCTGGATATAAGAGTCAAAATTCCTGCTTCATGGTCATTGAAACGTAAAGCTGCTGCGGTGCGCGGGGAAGTTGCAGCAACCAAGAAACCCGATATTGATAACGTTGAAAAGGCAATATTTGACGGAATGAACGGTGTGGTTTGGAAAGACGACGTTCAAGCTGTTGAGGTAAAAAAACGTAAACGGTACGCCGAAACACCGGGCGTAGTTGTGATAGTGCGTGAGCTTAATTTGCAGGTGGCGTGATGGTAAACGCTAAAAAAATTTGTCTAAAAGTATTATTAGTATTTCTCATGTATTGTGGATTATCTATAAATAAAAAATATAATTGAGACATGAGTACATCTAAGAAAAATAAGCTTACTCCAAAGCAAGCGCGGTTTGTGGAAGAGTATTTGATCGATCTTAATGCAAAGCAAGCTGCAATTCGCGCTGGATATTCTTCTAAAAGAGCACAAGAAATAGGTTATCAACTACTACAGAAAACTACAGTTCAAGAGGCAATAAGAGTACGTCGAGACGAACTATCTAAAAAAACTGAAGTTACTCAAGAAAGAATAGTGCTTGAGATGTCGAGGCTGGCTTTTATGGACATACGAAACTTGTTTAATGCTGATGGTTCTCCGGTACCGATAAAACAATTAAGCGACGCTGCTGCAGCTGGTATTTCGGGAATTGAAGTTGTATCGATTGGAAATGGCGAGGTTGGGATCGGGAAAGTTACTAAATATAGAATGCCTGATAAAAACAGGGCTCTAGAAAATTTGGCCAAAATCCTTGGGTTTATGGATAAGGATAGAAATAAAGAAACGGAAGGAACAGAAAAATTAGCAGAAGCACTGGTTTATTTGGCCGAAAGGTTGCCATCGTGAACGAGCTGTTACTTGCAAAAGAAGAAAAGCGTTGGTATCCGTTAAAAGACCATCCGGTTCAATTGCAACTCGTAAATGCAGTAAATAATGGTGTTCGTTTCCCCGTAGTTCCAGCCGGAAGGCGCTCAGGAAAAACAGAAAGGTTTAAAAGATTTGTTGTTAAAGAAGCAATGCGCATGCCTGGGGAATCTTACTTTGCAGGTGCGCCGACACGAGATCAGGCCAAAAGAATATTTTGGAATGATCTAAAAATACTTTCGTTTTCGCAACATTTTCCCAGAAAACCAAGTGAAACAGACTTAAAGATATTTTTCCCAAATGACTCGACCATTTCTGTTGTTGGATTGGATGAGCCCGCGAGGATAGAGGGGAGCGCCTGGACTGGTGGCGGTATTGATGAGTTTGGAAATATCAAAGAAGGGGCTTGGGAAGAAAACATAATGCCAGCTTTAGATACCGTTGATCCGAGACGTCCAGATTATCGTGCATGGTGCTGGATATTTGGTGTTCCCGAAGGCATGAATCATTATTACGATAGATGTGATTATGCCGAAACTGCAAATGATCCATTGTGGGCATTGTTTCATTGGAAATCTGCTGAAATCTTGCCACCCGATGTTATAGAAGCAGCAAAGCGAGTATTAAGCCCAAGACAATTCAGGCAAGAATATGAGGCCAGCTTTGAAACGGCAGAAGGAAAAATCTATGAAGATTATTCCATTGCAAACCAGACTCAAGAGGTAATAAAACCTCATGAGCGTTTGATGTGGCACCATGATTTTAACTACACGCCGCTAAGCAGCGGTATAGCTGTTTTGCGAGATAACAGTCTATATATTCTGGATGAGATAATTCTCACTTCCGCCATTGCCAGACAAGCTGCTCTTGAGTTTGTGGAGCGATACAAAAATCATCAAAATAAAGCCGTGATTGTCTACGGCGATCCTGCAGGACGTGCCGGTGAAAAACATGGTCATGCGAGTGATTACACAGAAATCGAAACCGTCCTTAGAAATAATGGTTGGAATTTTCAACGAAGAGTAAAAGCCCAAGCTCCGCCAATAAAAGATCGTCAAAACTCTGTAAGGGCGAAGATTCTAAATGCATCCGGGAAAAGAAGTCTATTTGTTAATCCGGCAAAGGCGCCTTATGCGCATAAGGGACTGGCTACAGTTCAGTTCAAGAAGGGATCAACATTCTTGGAAGATGCATCAGACTTTCAGCATATAACCACAGCCATTGGTTACATGGTCGATTATGAATTTCCAATCAATTTATTGGCAAAACAAGCAACCACACACGGGACCTAAAATTATGAGCGTAAAAAACACACATCCGGATTACGACAATTCTTTACCCGACATTTTGATGGCACGGGATTTCTATCTGGGTGAACGGGTTGTGAAGGGTAAGGAAACTACTTATTTAAAGCCTACCGTTGCCCAGGTGCTGGATGGTATGGGTAAAAACGACAAAGGCCGAGCTACTTATGAAAAGTATATCGAGGGCGCGAGATTCCCTGATCTTTTTAAACAAGCTGTAGAAAATACACTCGGCGTGATGCACGGAGAAGATCCAGTGATCCAGGTGCCCAAGAAAATGGAGCCCATACTTCAGAAAATTTCACGTAAGGGTGAAACCGTTTACGGACTTTTGCGCAGAATAAATGAAGAACAGCTAATCTCAGGACGTCTGGGGGTATTGCTTGACATCGATGAAAACACGGATTTGCCTTACATCTCCATGTTTGACGCTGAGTATGTGATCAATTGGGATGAAGGAATTCTGGAATCCGGAACGGTGGCGAATCTCAAAATGGTCGTGTTACATGAACCTAAAACTACGCTTGATTCCGAACTTCAGTGGACTACCAAGGAAATGTATCGAATATGCATATTGTCCGGCGATGAATCCGGCAATTCCGTTTATCAAACCGGAGTATTTGAAGATACTTTTGATTCCACGCAATTAAGACCAGTCCAGTTGATCGGGAAGTCACTGGAAAAAATCCCCTTCGTTTTTATCAACACCAAGGATTCCTTGACTAAACCTGATCTTCCACCATTCATAGGCCTTGTTAATGAGGTTCTGGGAATCTATCGATCAGAAGCCAATTATCGCTATCACTTATACATGCAATCGCAAGATACCCTGGTTCGTATCGGTCATATGAGAACGATTGAAAACGAGAACGAAACCGTCAGAACGGGAGCCGGTGCGGTTCTGGATGTCAGTATAGGGGGCGATGCCAAATTCATTGGCGTTAATTCCCAGGGATTGACCGAAGAAAGATTGGCGCTGGAAAACGACTATAAAAGAGCTGAGGCAATCGCGCTCAAGCTGCTGGATAAGAAATCATCTGAAAGTGGCGAAGCATTGATAGCGCGCAAGGATTCTCAAACGGCCAGCATTACCCAGATTGCCAAAACATCATGCGCAGCACTGGAAACCATACTAAAAATGATGGCCGAGTGGATGAGTTTGAATCCGGATGAAGTGATCGTAACGCCATTTACTGAATTTGGTGACACAACTATTACAGCGAGAGATGTGGTGGATATGCGAACTGCTAAAACAATGGGAGCGCCGATATCCAACGAAACCATTCATGAGCTGATGCGCGAGGGCGGATTGACCGATAAAACTTTCGATGAAGAGCTGGCCGCAATCGCCAAAGAAGATGATGTTCCAGCGAGAACGGGAACCAATGACAACCTCTAATCAGCAAATGTATGACGCTGCGCTGAGACATCAGACCTACGTTCTGCGCTATGCGGCTGGCATCAGAAACAAGATCAACGAATTGCTTGATCAGACTGAGGACGAAATCGCCGGAAAATTACTCAACAAGTACGGGGACTCTTCACGAGTGGCAACAAGTTCAGATTGGGAGCGATTGATCAGGCTGCAGGAAGTTATTAAGGAAATCCGGTCGGATGCTTGGAGTTCAGCCGGAACATTGTTGACCCAGGAAGCGCTGTCATTCGTAGAGCAAGAATCAAAGTTCTACACGCTTTTAATTACGAGTATATCGCCGGTAATTATCGATACGGTTGTCCCGAGCCCGGAGACGTTGAAATCTATTGTCACTTCCAGGCCATTCGAGGGCAAGCTGCTGAAAGATTGGGTCAAGGATTACGAAGAAAAAGACATCGCCCGGATAAATAAAATGATCAATCAGGGCATTGTTCAGGGCAAGGATGCTAAAGAAGTCGCGCGCCAAGTATTTGGAACGGTTAAAGCAAAAGGCACTGACGGTATTACGCAGCACAGCCGAAATTCAGTGAACATGATGGTGCGCACGGCTATTCAACATATTAACGGTAATGCCCGGCGCGAAGTCGGTTTGATGAATGCCGATATTATTGAGCTCGAAGAATATGTGGCCATGCTCGATGGCAGAACCACGATGCAATGCAAGGGATTGGACGGCCAGACATTCAAGCCAGGGGAGGGGCCATATCCTCCAATTCACATCGGATGCCGGTCAGCGCGTGTGATGTATATAAGCCAGGATATCGGAACACGTCCATCCAAGCCGGTTACCGATAGATTGCTGGTAAAAGAATTCGCCGAGAAGAACAATCTTGGATCAATCAAAAGCCGTGATGATCTTCCATACGGCACAAAAACAAAATATGACGACTGGGCAAGGAAAAGAATCCGTGAATTGGTGGGCCCGGTACCGGCCAAATTGAATTACAGCGATTGGCTTAAGACGCAGTCGGCTGACTTTCAGCTTGATACCTTGGGGAAAACCAGGGCTGAATTATTCAACAAAGGGAATTTAACGCTAGATAGATTCATTGATGCAGACGGAACAACTCTCACATTGAAAGAAATCGCGCAACGGGACGCGGCAGCTTTCGAGCGTGCGGGATTGGATGTAAGTAAATATTTAAACTAGGAGACTGACGACATGGCACTAAAAATCAAAGTGGATAATCTCGATGGAATTGAATCAGCATTTCATTCGCTATACACCCAGCAATCGGACGGATCGTATCTTATAACCGGGGTGGAAGGCATGAAAACCCAAGCCGATATCGACAGGGTCACGAGTGCGTTAACCAAAGAGCGCTTGGATCATAAAGCAACCAAAGAAAAATATTCCATTCTTGGCGACAGGGATCCGATCGATATCATCGCTGACCTGGATCGCATTCCTGAATTGGAAGCATCTGCAACCGGCAAGATCGATGACACCAAACTGAATGAAATGGTCGAAGCTAGGATACGTACCAAACTTGCACCTATCGAGCGCGAAAACAAACAGCTTCAAGATAAACTTGTCGCTGCAGAAGCGCAAGTGAATGACTACTCAGCAAAAGATAAACGCCGCACTATACATGACTCGGTGCGTGCTGAGGCAATAAAATCCAAAATGCTACCCGAAGCCTACGACGACGCGCTAATGTACGCTGATAGCATGCTGGAAATAACCGAGGATGGCCGCATTGTTACCCGTGATCAGGTAGGCGTTACACCTGGTATCGGGGCGGATGTTTGGTTAACCGAAATGCAAGCCAAAAAGCGGCACTGGTGGCCGGGTAGTCAATCTGGCAATTCTTCCGGTTCAGGTGGCGGCGGTGGTCTTGGTGGCGAAAATCCTTGGAGTGCTGCCGGGTGGAACTTGACCAAACAAGCGGAAATTCATACTCAAGATCCGAAACGTGCCGATCAAATGGCGCGGTCGGCTGGTACTACGGTTGGAGGAATGAAGCCGGTTAATAAAGCGGCATGACAACAATTGCTTACAAAGATGGAGTCATTGCTTATGACTCCAGAGAAACATCGGGCGATGATTTGATTATAGACGATGATGTTGATAAGAGATTCGATCGCAATGGATTTCAATTTTTTATTTGTGGATGCTCGTCTGACCGAGAAGATTTCATCGAATCATATCTGGGCTGGAAAGCGATCAGAGAAGGAATCGATGTTGAAGCTTTCGTTTATGATCCCGGATCAAAAGTTATGTATCGAAGCTCAATTGATGAAAATGGCGTAATTTGGAAACTCAGTTTGAGATTCAATAATCATTATGCTATGGGTAGTGGTCGCAGATTCGCTCTTGCTTTCATGGATGCCGGAATGGATGCTTATGATTCGGTGATAGCAACGGCCAAGCGGGATGTTTGGACAGGCGGCACGATACGAACTTATAGATTGTGATTCTGAAAGTAATGAGGGCGCATTTAGCGCCCTTTCTGTTTGTTTGCAATATTAGCTTTAAATGCCGCATCCTTAGCAAGAAATTCTTCCTTTCTTCTAATCATTTCTTCCCAAACAAAATCATTAATTGTAAAGGGATAGTAATCCCGGTGATGCTGACCGCCAGGTGTGCTAATCATCCCTTTTAGCTGAAGATTAGATACTGCTGGACTATGAACGTAGGTATAAAATGATTGAGTTCCTTTGATGAGGCATTTAGCAAGTTCATCAAGTTCTTCTGCGGAAATGTGGTCTAATCTTTTAAGTGTTTCTTTTTTATAATTATATGATTCAAGTTTTCTAGCACAGAACTCATAAATTAAAGCTATTAATGATACGATTGAGATTGTTCCAGAGACGACAAAAATCACAAATACGATTGGATAAGCTAATTCACCAAAAATATTAAGTAGAAATAGCCCGTAATAATCACATATTAATAGGATTAATGCCGCTAGGGAAATTCCAAATTGAATCCGCTTAGGCAGTTTAAATGCATCAAGCCATTTTATATCTAAAGGCATTTAATTATTACTCCAAAGACAAAACCAATTTATTGCCCAATACCGATGCAGATTTCATACAGTTAATCTTTCCATCGGCTTAATTTTAGGTGCTGGCAACTGCTTTGCTTGCCACAAATCCCACTGAGATTGCATTCCCATCCACATATCGGGCGTTGTTCCCAACCATGCGGAAAGCCGCAAAGCCATATGAGCGGTTATTCCTACTTTTCCGTTGATCACTTTCGATAGCGACACACGCGAAATGTGCAATTCCTTGGCTGCCTGGGTGACTGTCATTTCCTCCGGAATCCATTCTTTTAATACCTCTCCCGGATGAGCCGGGTTGTGCATTCTGCTCATCTTTAAATCCTCCTAGTGATAATCCAGATAATCGACCAAATAAACATCCCCGCCATCAAATGTAAAAATCAGGCGCCAATTCCCATCCACTGAAACTGAGTAATAATTCGTAAGATCACCAGTAAGCGGATGCAATCTCCAGCCAGGTGCATTCATGTCGGCCGGATTCTTTGCATTGTCCAAAGCAGTTAGTAATACGCGAAGCTTTGTCGCATGTTTTGGCTGAATCCCCGCTTTACTTCCAGTTAAGAAAAAAGCTTCTAAGCCTTTGTGATTGAATGTCTTAATCATTGAGTAATTATAAACTGTTAACTAACAGTTAACAAGTATTTAATGAAAAATATCTCATTTATTTTTATCAACTTCGGAATTAAGCGTTTCAAGAATCCATGCATTCAACTTCAAATTCTTCCGGCGCGCGGCCTGAATATATAGGCCTTTCTCAGCCGGTTTGCACTCGACATGGAGGTAAGATTTTCTCTCTTCCTGCGGCGGTGGCGGGTCTTCATTTTCTTCCATTTCATTCTTCCTTGAAATAAAAGGGGCTCGCGCCCCTGTGGGATAATAATGATATTCTATGCCGCTTTTGATGTGAGTAAAGAAATCATGCTTTTATCATTCGATAATGTGTATGCGGTATTGAAATGATCGAATACGTTCTCTACCTTTTCACCCATCTCATTGGCCGCTTGCTGTGCATTGTGAATCCATCCTTGCAGCCGTCCGATCTCCACGTTTAAAGCAAGCATGAACCCCTGATTAAATTTGATGTGCAAGTTTCCGTTCATGTAAGCGCGAACTGTCATAAGCAGACATTCATTTCCGTTTTTATCCGTGCAGTAGAATTCTTCCTTGCTTCCGCTCTCGAAATTATGGAATTTGACCTCATCGTCTGAACTAAAACCAAGATTCCTTGCTACTACGATCAGATCGTCTATGAAGTTTGCCGCTGATTCACTCAGGCCACCAATAGCACTGTAACTGTTATATGATCCGCTCTTAACCAGTCCGCCCATCCGTTCAACCACGATACGATAGTCAAGTTTGAAGTGAGTATGCTTATCGTCATCGTAGTAATATCTGAATCTATTTTTCTCGAAAACTCTTTCATTTGATTTGTAGTTGATCACATTCGCCGCATCAACCATCTTGTTGAATGTGTCTATCATTTGGCTGTCAAGATACTGATCTGCGTTCTTGATAGACCAGATCGTAATTGCGTAGGCATTGGATGACGTAAAATCGATATTTGTTTTCCTACTTATGCTGTCAATAAACGATCTTCGGCTCGTTGCAGTTAACCGGCTGGTGAGCGGCTCATAGTTTTTAAACATCTCATGCCAGTATGCATTTTTCAGTCCTTTAATTCTTGCTCTGATTGAACTTATTATTGATTTTACCGAGATATCAAGCTCTTTGAATAATGCTTCATCCAATGAGCAGACTTGCTGATAATTACCAATTAAGAAGGACAACTCTTCTCGATACAGCTCATCCAGAACTTCTATCATGCTATTTCCAATTACCAAGGCATTTTGCATCTTAGCTTTGCGGACATTTGAAGCCTGTGAATCTTTTTCGTAATCGGATTTATTCTCTTGCTGCTTTCCATCAAGATGGAAAAATTCTTTTACCCATAAATCAAAAGGATCAACCAGATTATCAATGGATTTATGGTGACGATATGAATTTTTGCGACTTTCATGACACAGCCAGATGTGAACCAGATCGACTTTTGCGCGTGCAGAACGATCCTCAGAATTCAGAAAATCGAATGAACCTATAATCTCATACCCTGCACGGCGCGATTCGATGGCATCCATTATTTTCTTCTGATCTTTCCATCGTTGAGGCAACACCAGGTAAATATAGTTGGCATTCGCCTCGCGTATTACTTTGGCGCTCCAATCAATAAATTCAGAGTAGGGCGGGTTGCTAAAAATACACTCAACTTGCTTGTCGAGTAGTGATTGCTCCCAAAAATCAGTTCCTAGAATCCCGATATCAATCGGTAAACTATCCAGCAATGGCCGTGCCTTTTCGATTGCGAAGTAATCGGTTGCATATGCGTCTTTGTTGTCTCTGCATAATTCCTTGAAGCCGATTAATACCTTCCCGTTCCCTGCACCTATATCTAGCAGGCTTGAAGGTTGCAAAACATTCGCGTGCCGGTGAAATGCGCCGATGATCTGATTCGTGGTTGGGTACCACTCAAAGTCTTGACCGGTAGTTTTTAGTTCAGATAGCGCATTGGCTGTTGATGCTTTCATATTTCATTCTCCATTAGAATTCCTGAATCCGTCAGGCCGGTTGTTAAATAACAAAACTTATCATTCATAATCATACACTTATATTAAAATAAGTCAATAGATACAGCAACTTTATTTATAAGTATTTACTGATATATATACAATAATACATAAGTAAAACTTGATATTTAAAAAAAACAGTATTAACATTTGCAGCGAATCGATTGGTTGAGTTTGATCGTGATGAGATAACTTAATGAATTGAAGGCTGTACGCATCATGGGATGCACAAAACATTCCGTGAAGCTGCTCCATGGCGAGTTTGCTTCGAGTCAAAAACTTAAAGCTATGGAGCGTCAGAAATGGCCATCACAAAAGTAGGCGATATCGTCAAGCCAGAAATCTTTCTGCCTTATCTGCAACAAGAAACCACTGTTAAATCAAATCTAATCCGTTCAGGAATTCTTGTTCCTGATGCTCAATTGGATTCTGTGTTGGCCGGAGGTGGCAACACTTTCAACGAGCCATCATTCCGTGATCTACCCGATGATGATGACAACGTATCTACCGATAATGAAGCGACGTTAGCGACGCCATCGAAAGTAACCACATCGAAAGAAATTCAAGTTCGCATGTCGCGTAACAGATCATGGTCTGGAATGGACTTGGCTGCGGATTTGGCTGGCGCCGATCCAATGAGCGCTGTAATTTCACGGGTAGCGGATTATAAAAATCGCCGCTTGCAAAGTTCTTTTATAGCAACAGTAAAGGGGCTGTTCGCTGATAACGCAGCTGCAGCAACAGGAACCGATACCCATACAATAAATGACATGACCGTAGATATCAAAGGCGTGTCGTTCAGCGACGGGGTAACCAACTTTTCAGCAGAAGCGGTTATCGATGCCAAATTGACGATGGGAGACAGTATGGATGAGCTGGGTCTCATCTGCGTGCATTCCATTATTTATGGGCGCATGCAAAAGAACAATCTCATCGATCTGATTCCGGACTCACAGGGTGTTTATAACATCCCTGTTTTTAACGGAATGATCGTCATTGTTGACGATTCCATGCCAGCCAGCACAGGAGTATTTGAATCATGGCTTTTTGGTCGCGGTAGCTTCCGATTCGGACAGGGGTTGCCAAAGGTTCCACTTGCTTCCGAACGGGTTGAAGCAGCCGGAAACGGTAGCGGTCAGGAAACTCTGCATCATCGCTGGGAGTGGATTATTCACCCGGTTGGCTGCGCATATGTTGGCACTGCGCCATCCGGTGGACCAAGCAACGCTGCTGATAGCAACAATCTGGCTAATGCCGGCTCATGGTCGAGAGTTTGGCCGGAACGCAAACAAATCCACATCGCTCGATTAATCACACGCGAGGCTTAATACCATGACTAAAGGCGTAAGGCGCAGTGAGCGTCGCCCTTTGGCCGGGGCAAAAAGGCAATCATTAGTTCGTCAGACATTTACCTTCAACGATTTGGCAATCACGGTAACTGATGGTGCGCCTGGATACGGTAGCGCCGCGCTTCTGAAATTCCCGGAGGGTAATGTTCTGATTCATGGCGCGGCGGGTTACGTTCAATTATCCAGTGCCGATGCAGATTTAACTGCGACATTCGACGGCGATATATCAATCGGCACCGGGTCAACTGCCGATGGATCATTAACAGGATCAGAAATAAATCTTGTTGCAAGCACTTCGCTTGGAGTGGCTTTTGATAAAGTTTCACCCAAAGTTAGATTGGTGTCTGCTACGGCTAATAACGGCGTGATACATGACAATACAGACAATGACCTTCAGTTCTATGTCAACGTCCTGATTGATGATGCGGCGATTTCCGGAGAGGTCGACTTGCTGCTTAATGGGCATATTGAAGTTCTTTATACGATCCTGGGAGACGACTAATCATGGCTAAAACCACTACTAATCAAGAAACAGTCGAAGGAAACCAAGAGGATAATAAAAGCTTGCCGAATGCCGATCAATCCTCGGCCATTGAAACGGAAGCCGCGGCGAAAGCTGCTGCGGAAGCTGAAGCCAGTCGATTGGCGGAGGAAGAAGTTGCGGAAGCCAAATCAGAAGCTGAAGCAGCAAAGCAATTGGATATGTCTCTTGCTGCACGTAAAGCTCGTGCTCAGGTCGCTCTTGACGAATCGCTGGAAGCCAGAGAGCGCATCAACGCAATCGTTTCCGAAAGAACTAAAGAGCTCGATGATCTTATCATCGAAGAAGGCTCACTGGTAGATAAAAATCCAATGTCAGAAATTCAATTCTACCTTACGCATCAGCAACGCAAACGCGAAGAAAAAGCGGAAAGGAAAAATGCAATGCTGGAACGTGGTCTTGATCCTGATGGATTGATCAAGGCACTTGAAATTCGCGCACCGATAGATCAAAAGGGCGGCTCAGGACGGAAACCTGATCCTCGTTCCGTTCGTCAAACAGCAGCTGTTAAATAAACTGCAATGTCACTAATCGTAGAAGATGGCACCGGTGTTGCAGATGCTCAATCAGGCGTGAGCGTTGCCAATGCCGATGCCTATTTTTCTGCGCGCGGGATTACAGCTTGGACTGGCAGCGTTCCGGCCAAGGAAGTGGCGCTAATATCTGGTACTGAATACGCTGAGATCAAATGGCGAGGGAAGTTGAAAGGAAAATTGCAATTCCCAGATACCCAGGCGCTTTCGTTCCCGAGAGTAAATATTTGTGACGAAGAAGGACGTGCTATTACTGGCGTTCCAAAAGATTGGAAAGCGGCTATTTGTGAGTATGCTCTTATTTCATTAACCCAAGTCTTGATGCCGAATCCTGTTGCCGACGATAGCGGCAGGATTGTGATTGAAGAATCAGAAGGCGTCGGACCCTTAACAGAAACCAAAAAATACCAAGCAGGATATATTCTGCTAACCAGACCATACCCAAAAGCAGATTCGTTAATGTCTATCTTTATTAAAAGCAGCAGTGGCTCAGCCACTTGCTATGTGTGATGGACTACGCCGCTAAATTAGCCAAGGTCAAGTCAAGAATACGAGCTAAAGGCCGACAAATCACGCTATCAACTCTTGATCCTGATAGTGCGATCGAGGGCAAGCCGTGGCGAAGTGCCACCAATCCGCGCGATCCTGAGAATACAACCAGCACAACCATTTCAGCTGTGAATGTTCCGCTTTCTTCGGCCAGTAGTCTAGGCATTCGCAGCGAAACAATCGAACTCTACAAAAATACCAAGAGCGTTTTCATTGCCGAGCCAGGCGAGGATACGCCGGGTGATTTCGATCAATACCATGTCGTAATTGATGGCGATCAGGAATCGAAAATCAGTTTTATTGAAAAGCTCAAACCGGCAGACACAACGCTGCTTTATTACATCGGAGTTGAGAGCTGATGACCACGCAACAGCAAGCTGCTGACGCGATATTCGGAGCTTTTAATACTGCCTGGTCTGTAAATGCAAATTACCCGATTGTATGGCCCGGAAAGGCCCCTGAGGTTGAACCAATCAAACAAACGAATCCTTGGGCATTCGTAAATATTGTTCATGAAGTCGGGAAACAATTAAGTCTTGCGGGCGACGATGGGAAAAGACTTTGGGGAAGAAAAGGGCGGTTCAATTGTGAAATCTATGTGCGCATCGGGTCCGGGACTGAACAAGCCTACACATTGGCCAGAAGTGTCGAGCTTGCTTTCCTGGGCAAAACCATAGACGGGGTTGTGTTTCGATCGATACAGATCAAAGAAATGGGAAATCACGGTGATTGGTTCTTGATATGCGTGTTTGTTCAGTTTGAGTACGACGAAGTTATTTAATCAAGTGGAGGTGCTAAAAAATGGCAACAAATGTAAATAAGATCGATAGCAATATCACGGGGCTTCGGATAGCTGAAGAAGAAAGCATCAATGTGTTGCCAGTCACGCCCACATGGGTACAAGCGGAACCCAATGATTACGGTGATATCGGTTCTAAAATCACGACTTTGGTTCGTAACCCGATTACTGACGGGCGCCAGCGTAAAAAGGGTGTTGTGGTTGATCTGGAAGCATCCGCAAGTTTCGGTTCGGATTTCACCCAAACGAACTTCCAAGAATTGTTAAAAGGCGTGTTTTATGCCAATTACCGGACCAAAGCCGAAAGAACCGATATTCCTTCTGTAACTGTGCAGGCAGGTGACGACACATATGAGATTGCAAGCACCACCGGTTTCTTGGTTGGTGGGTTGGTTCTGGGTTCGGGGTTCACAAATTCAGCAAATAACGGATTGCGAAGGGTTACTACCGTAACCGCTTCAACATCCATCGCGGTTGCAGAAACATTGGTTACGGAAGCGTCTCCGCCTGCTGATAGCAAACTGGTTGTGGTGGGCCATCAATTCGCATCTGGGGATATTACTGTTGATGTCAGCGGGGCATTGCCAAAACTAGTGTCTGCTGCGTTCGATATGTCAACGCTCGGTTTAAGTGTGGGCGAATGGATTTTTATCGGCGGTGATGAAGTCGCTCAGAATCCACTTAATGCAGTCAATTCCGGTTGGAAAAGAATCCGATTAATCGATCCAGACTATTTGGAGATCGATAAATCAGTCAGCACCATGGTTACGGATGCAGGTACCAGTAAAACAGTGCGGATTTATTTTGGCCGCAAACTGCAAAATGAAACCGGTGTGAATATCGTTCGCAAAACATACCAAATGGAATTGACCTTGGGTGCGCCGGATACCAGTCAACCTTCACAAATCCAGGCGCTGTATATGAAAGGCTGCTTGGCAGATAAGCTTGATATCAGCATCGGCACTGCTACCAAAGTAACCAACAACATCAGCTTCATTGCTACTGACTCCGAAACGAGAGCAAGCACGGTCGGATTGAAATCGGGCAACCGGCCAACGCTGGAAGATTCTGATGCCTATAACACCAGCTCGGATGTTAAGCGCATCAAAATGGCGCGGGTGTCAAATACTGATGAAGCCGCAGCAAAATTCTTTGCATTCGTTACGGATTTAAATCTATCTATATCAAACAACCATAAACCAGCGAAAGCAGTGGGTGTTCTGGGAGCGTTCGATATCTCCGCGGGAACCTTCGCCGTAAGTGGCGATGTGACAGCGTACTTTACCGACATCGAAGCCATTAACTCAATCCGCAATAACGAGGACATTACCATTGATGCAGTTGTCGTGAAAGACAATGCCGGTTTTGTAATCGATTTGCCTTTGCTATCACTGGGTGGCGGAAATCCAAATATCCAGCTGGATGAGTCTGTGAAATTGCCATTGACGATGGATGCAGCAACAGCAGCCAGTATTTCACCAGACCTGGATTACACGGCATCAATCACGTTCTTTGATTACTTGCCGGATGTAGCAGAAGCGTAGTTTGGTTGTAAGAGTAGTAAGTGGTTTTTTAATTAAATAATTTGGGGAATTAATCATGAGTATGTATCAACAATTCGGGACAGACAAAGAACTTGAAAAAAAAGGCGTAACACTTGATTACGGTGATTTTCGTGTAACCGTGGCGCGAGCCGGTGGATCGAACAACAAGTTCGTCAAAACCCATGAATTTTTGACCAAGCCACATCGTCGCTTGATTGATCAGGATCTCCTACCGGTCGAGCGTGAACGAGAGATCAGCCGACAACTATACGCGCGCGCGGTAGTTCTCAATTGGGAAGTTAAGGACGACAAAGGTAAGTGGAAACAAGGGATCGAATCCCCAGATGGGTCCATTCTTCCATTTAGCGAAGAGAGCGTCATCGCAGCCTTTGCCGCCCTGCCGGATTTATTTGCGGATATTCAAGTTCAATCCAATCAGATGAAATTGTTTTTATCTGCGAATAGAGAAGCAGACGCAAAAAACTAGTAGATGTCCTGCTTTACACACTGAAGCAGGGCAAATCAGAAAAAACGATTATTGAGCAGTGCGTAAGGGAGGGTCGGGAGCTTCCCAAAGCTATAAAGAATGCACCTGTTCTGCTGCCCGGTCTGGATTTGTTTTTAGTTGCTTTCCACAGGCTTGATACATGCCGCACGGCAAGTTTTGGGGGGATAGGCAGCATTTCATGGATGACCATCATGGACTACTGCGATCGATTAGGAATTACGGATCAAGATCAGCGTGATGACATGGAATATCACATTAACGAGCTTGATTCGGCTTATCGTGAATGGGCTGAAGCGAAAAGGAAAAGCAAGTAAATGGCTGACTTCGGTGATTTATCAAAGAAACTGAGGGAACACGGCGACACGATCTTGGTTAATCAGAATAAAAAAACCATTCGGGTCGCTCTTGCTATTGATGCTTTAGTTGTAAAAGTAATGCCGGTCGATAAAGGTCGCGCCAAATCCTCTGTGGTGGTGACTGTCGGAGAATCATCCACATTAGAAATTCGAGCACCGTACTTCCCGGGAAAAAAGGGAAGCACAGCCGGCGCCAATACTCAGGCCGCAATTGCTCAAGCTGAAAGTGCACTGCAAGGCAGAGAGTTTGGTCAAGAAATTCACATCAATATCAACCTCCCATACATCGATGATCTTAATAAAGGTCATTCTCCGCAAGCAGCTGCGGGATTCATTGAGCAGTCAATAAGGGATGGAATTTCTACTGAAACGGGCGTTGAAGCTTCCCTACTAAAGCGAACCTAAAAAGTGACTACCGAAAATTACGATATCGTCATAAATGAGCGCGGCGGAAAAACCGTCAAGCGTTCGTTGGATGATATCGCTCAGAGTGCGCAACGCGCGGATCAGTCACTTAAAGGTATCGATGGAGGATTATCGCGCAGTTCTGGTGTTGTTGATGCGTTCACGACATCATTAAAGTTTCTTGGTGCCGCACTGGCAACCGTCAGGCTCGGAAGCCTCATTAATGAATCAGCAAAATTATCTCAACGATATAACGAGCTAGGAATTGTTTTAGATACCGTTGGAAGAAATGCCGGATTGCTCAAATCTGAGGTTGATGCCACCACGGAGGCGGTCAGGAAGCAGGGTATATCCATGATCGAATCCAGGCAGGTTGTTACCCGCCTGATTTCGTCAAATATTGACCTGGCCAATGCCACAAAATTGGCAAGACTCGCGCAAGATGCTGCCGTCATTGGTCAAATGAATTCATCCGATGCGCTCAACACGCTTGTGCATGGCATTACCTCTGCCCAGGTTGAGGTTCTTCGCACAATCGGTATCAATGTTAACTTTGAGCAATCCTATGCCAGATTAGCTAAGGAAATGGGCGTTGCGTCAACTGCTCTTACTGAACAAGACAAACTACAGGCGCGTCTCAATGTGGTTCTTGGACAAGCGGCAACGCTTACCGGAGTATACGAAGGCGCAATGGCGAATGCCGGTAAGCAAATGCGCTCTACCGAGCGGATTGTTGAAGATCTTAAAGTCAAAGTTGGTGGATTATTCGATACCTCATCATCGTTCCTTGTTGATCAATACACGGAAACACTCAAAAGCTTAGATGATATCGCTACAAAATTGAGTGGTAATAATGGCTTGCAATTATGGAGTGACAGAATTGCCTTCGGTCTAGCGAATGTAGCTGATACGGCAATAGCTTTATCTGGAATATTAAAAACTGTATTTGATTTCAGTATTACTGGGCTTGCGCAATTAGAAGCACTAACAAGACTAGATTTTGCCGGAGTAAAACAACTCGGCAATGATTTTATAAATTCTACTACCCAACAATTCTCAAACATTCATCGATTCAAAGATGAAGTCG
>ERZ761609.1347-NODE-1347-length-22123-cov-123.874298_pt1 | contig 22123 bp, 3 predicted proteins | sample MGYA00511163_ERZ761609 | MGnify/ENA primary metagenome ERZ761609 (study PRJEB28899, sample SAMN02445070) | bioreactor sludge metagenome | biome: EBPR sludge | place: Australia: Brisbane, Thorneside Wastewater Treatment Plant | collected 2011-12-16 ... | reverse complement strand
CGCCATCGGTGTCGGTATCCGCAACGCCGCAGCCACAAGCGCCGGGAGCAGTTTTTAACGGATCGTTGGGACAGCCATCGTTGCAATCGAGCGTATTGTCGCCATCGGTGTCGGTATCCGCAACGCCGCAGCCACAAGCGCCGGGAGCAGTTTTGTTGGGATCATTGGGACAGCCATCGTTGCAATCAGGCGTATTGTCGCCATCGGTGTCGGTATCCGCAACGCCGCAACCGCAGGCGCCGGGAGCAGTTTTTAATGGATCGTTGGGACAGCCATCGTTGCAGTCAGGCATATTGTCGCCATCGGTGTCGGTATCCGCCACGCCACAGCCGCAAGCGCCGGGAGCAGTTTTTAATGGATCATTGGGGCAGCCGTCGTTGCAATCAGGCGTATTGTCGCCATCGGTGTCGGTATCCGCCACGCCACAGCCGCAAGCGCCGGGAGCAGTTTTTAATGGATCATTAGGACAGCCATCGTTGCAATCGGGCGTATTGTCGCCATCGGTGTCGGTATCCGCAACGCCGCAACCGCAGGCGCCGGGGGTGGTTTTTAACGGATCGTTGGGACAGCCATCGTTGCAATCGGGCGTATTGTCGCCATCGGTGTCGGTATCCGCTACGCCGCAGCCACAAGCGCCGGGAGCTTGTTTGTTGATGTCTGTAGGACACAGGTCCGTGTTATCGGCTACATATCCTGAGGGTTGGGTGCAAGACATCTGGCTAACGGCGGGATCTCCGAAGCCGTCGTTGTCTGCGTCGGCATACCAGATTTGAACCGGTGTAATTCCTACTGTGAAAGAAGACTCGGAACTGCATCCATCATTGTCGGTCACTGTTGCAAATATGGTCGTTGCGGTGCTGAGGTTGTTGAATGTAGCCATTTGGCCGCTTCCTCCGCCATTCGACCAGTTATAGCTGCTGTACCCGGCGCCTGCATCCAATGTGGCGTTTGATCCGCTGCAAACCGAGGCCGGCCCTGTGATGAATTGACCAACCAAAGTATTGCTTGCGACGAACTGGCCGAATTGGGTAATGCCCGAACCGGTTCCAAACGTAATGCTGCCGTTGGCCCCGCCTTGCGCCTCGGTGGAGCTACCCGGCATCAGTGCCCAGGGCAACAAATGAGCATTGACTGTTCTGTGGTTCAGTTTATACGAAATAGCCGGGATGCTTGCCGTTGAAGGCACGGAAATGTTGCCGAATATGGCCGATTCGAGCGCCGAAAAAGTTTGGTTGGAGCCGTAATTGTCAATGATCCAATAATGATTATCAGACAGATACGCGCTGCAAGCGGGGATGGAGTCGGGGGCATTGTTGATTCTGCTCACCACAATTTCACCGTTGGGATAAGTGCCCGTAGCCGGGAAACTCAGGGTTACATCTGTTCCTGTAAAAGCATTGACGCCTCCTCCTGTAATGGTTTTCCGATGCGATGCTCCTCCTCCGAAAGGTCCTGTTGAGACCATTCTGGTTGCATCGGCAGCCAAAGCAGCGTGACGGGTTCCTATTTTATCGTTGGCGTTGCCCGAAGGCTCATTGAACTGATAATAACTCACCAAACCGGGCCAATCGGCAGGCTCTATGGTGAGGTGCATCAGCTCGCGTATTTGCTCTTGTGTGAGGCTCACATTCCACACGGTTACTTCGTCAATTTCCCCTTTGAAATAACGGCTGCCCTGATCGTAGCCGATTTTCAAGGGCGTATCGAATGCTTCCGCATTGTGTGTAGCATTACGAGTGGCCGCTATGCCATTCATATACACCTTAGCGCTGGCGGAGGTAATGACCAATGCAATATGCGTCCAGACATTGTCTGGTATGGTAAAACCTGTATTAAAATTATAGCTGCCTGAAGCATCGTCCCAAGTGTAGCGCAGTTGGTTGCTCGATGTAATGCTCAAGCCGGCGCTTGTGGTGCCGCCGCGGGCATACACTAAGCCTGAGAAGTCCACCTGAGCGCCGTTGCGTTTCACCCAGGCGGTCATAGTCACGGTATTGGAATTGAGGTTGAGCGGAGTGTTAGCCTGCGCAAAATCTCCGCTGCCGTCCAACGACAGGGCCTTGCCGGGAACATGGTCGGCGCCGCACAAGTTGCCCGTTGCCAGATTCTGGATCATGTCATTGATCGTACGAGTCGCAGTACCGTTGTCGTCGGTGACGGAGAGTGTGACGGAATAAGCGCCCGGAGTACTGCCCAACACCACGCGGGGATTGCGGGCATTGGCGTCGCTGATCCATTGCGGCGCCGGAGAAAGCGACCATTGGTAGCTTGCGTTGCCGTTGATGACCGAGTAGCTTTCCAATTGAATGGTGTCTCTGCTACAGGTGGGCGCGGGGTTGTCCACCATAGGTTGTACTAATGTGGTGGTAGAAACGGCACAGAGATCAGCTTCCCAAATGCCATGCCCGCCGGCGAGCCTGAGCTTGCCGCCTTTGTAGAAGGCTTTCAGAAAAGCGCCTCCGAAATCGCCGTACATATTGAGCGGCAGGCCGGTGTCGTAGGCCATCCAGTCGTTGGCGCTGTTGTCGCGGTAATATACCTTGGCGCCATTGCCGCTGACGAAATAAACGCCCCCGTCTGTACCCAACTGGTGAAGAATATCGGTTGCATCAATATTATTGAGGGTAGAGGTGGTCCAATTGGTCCAGGTAGCGCCGCCATCGGTGGACTTGAATATTTTCTGGCCGTTGGGGCCGGTCCGAAACGCCCACCAAATTGTATTGTGGTCTGTGCCGCTCATGGTTATTTTTGAAAAACGGCGCTGGCTTGCCGTCAGCGTGCCGGGGTTGGCACACTGTATCCAGGTAGTGCCTCCATTATCGGTTTTCCAAAGCTGACCGTCGGTGGAAGGGCTTGGTAAATAAACCGTTATGTAAATAAAGTCAGGATTGCTGCGCGATACTTCTATATACCGAACTTTGGCATCACTGTTGAGGTGTGTGAAAATCGGCGTAAATGACAGCCCGTTGTCGGTTGTTTTCCAAAGCTGATGGCCCTGTCCCAGATAATAGGTGTACATATAGCGCGGGTCCCATTTTTGCTCGGCGCCCTCCATAGGGTAAAAGCTCTCGTTGGGCCACTTGCTGACAGTAAAAGAGCCGACTGCCTGCGTGTTGTTGGCGGGTAAAATTCTTCCCCCCAGATCGGAGAAATAAGTGAGCGAATTGTTGCCGGGATTGACATATCCGGTGGGGGCTTCACCACCGCCCATGCGCAAGTAATCTCCAGCGGGATACCCTTCTCTCCAGGCGGTATTGCCGTTGTGGTATCTGCCGCCCACTACCACATCTTCATTCCAGCCGATGTCGAAGCCCCAGTGTTCCGAGCCGCGCAGGTTATTGGTACGAACAAAATAATTGACGCCCACCGCAGGGTTGGTAAAGAAGTCGGTAGAGAGGTTGAGGCCGCCGTCGGTTACAATCCAGGTGTCGGTGCCGTGGGCTATTGCTTCCTGTATGTCGGGGTGTATTTGAAACGGGCCGCAATACCCGCCAAGCGTAGCCCAAGTGGAACCACCGTCGGTTGATTTGAAGGAAGTCGTGGTGCCTACAATAATATGGTCTGCATTATCGTGCGATGCCACAATAGACAAATCGAAAAAGCCCTGGCCGTTGGTCATACTCAAGGGGCCGTTGGTACAAGGGCCGATAAGCCCGGTTTGGTTGCTGGCAGCTATGACGGTCCATGTTTCGCCGGCGTCGTCGCTGCGCATGATGCGTGGCCCATTGCCGGTAAGCAGGGCGCAGTAGATGCGGTCGGCAGCGGCAGGCGTAACGGTGATGCGGCCTCCACCGTCTGTGAAGCCAGCTCCCGAAATCCAACCAGTAGAGCGCACCGACCAGGTTTGGCCGCCGTCGGTTGACTTCCAGAATTCGCAAAGATCAGCGCCGGCATTTCTGACCAAGGCATACGCCACCAAGGGGTTGCCGGGCTGAAAGGCAATATCGTACGTTTTGCTGCTGATGACGCTGGTCCAGACATTGCCTGCTGTGCGGCGTCGCAGGCCGCTGTTGCCGGAAGCCAATACCACTTCGGGTTCGTCGGGTTTTATTTTGATGTCTTCGCAGTTGAAGCTCGAAATATCAAGTACGGTTTGCCAGCTTGCGCCGCCGTCGGTAGTTGATCGTATATATCTCGAAAATTCAGACACATACACAATGTCCGGGTTGGTAGGATGAATGGCAATAGCCCCTATATTGTTGGTAAAAACATTGGCTCCCACGGTCGTCCAGGTAAGACCTTTATCAATACTTTTATTGACGACACCCGTTTCGGTGCCGCAATAGACAATGTTGCCGTTACTGGGCGCCACATCCAGACAATATACGTTGGCCTGAAAGGGGGCAAGCGGCTGTGCGGCATTGTCGTTTTGTCTCCATCGGGTGACTACCGGGCCGAGGAAACTCCAATTGGCCGTATTCGACTTGAGATATGGTATCGGGGTTTCTTTTTCCAATTTTATGGAGAAGTCAATAGAACCGTCTTGCTGCATATAAGGATACACCCTCGCCCTCCAACGGATGTAGTATTTCTGGTATTTTTTGTAATATTCAAACTCGTTTCTCAGCGCCTCTCCCGGCGTATCTCCGGCATTGGCCATCTCTATTCTCAGAGAGTCGTATTTCAGTTGCCAGGGCTTGTTGAGCCGGTCTAATTCAAAGACGTTCAGGGCCTCGTCATTCGCGTACAAGCTTCGCGCCCATTCCGGCATGTCGGGTGTCAGAGGAAAGCGACCGAGTGTGTTGAGTGGTTGGGAATAGCCAAAGTACGCCATGCACAAGAGCATGAAAGCAAGGTAGCATTTTTTCATGAGATACTGATTTGTTACTGATACTAAGCAAAATGCAAATATACTCATTGTAGGAATTACAAAGAACCGGCCCTGCATCAGGAAGGGGGACAAAAAGGGGGACAACCTTTTATGTAATTGATAATGTGTATATTGCAAATGGCCGTAGCGAACGGCGGTGCAATTTTTTTATTAAAAACGCACCAACAAAAACGGCTGAAGCATTGCTGCCCCAGCCGTTTTTTTACAAAAAAATCAAATCATTTACTGTTTAACAACTCGTCTTGTCATATCCGGCAGGCCGACAGACTTCACTTTCACTAAGTACATACCGTTTTGGTACCTGCTCAAGTCGAGGCTTTCCAGCGTATTTTGCACTTCGTCCAATTCAGAGAACTGCAACAGCTTGCCTTCCAGACTGTACGTTTCGATGCGCACACTCCGACCGATGTACTGAGCCAGATCGAGTGTCAACGCGCCCGAAGTCGGGTTGGGGAACACACTGAAATCAGCTTCCACTTCCAAAACATCGTTGGCTAATTGTGCCGGATTCACATTGCCGGGCTGTACCAGTGGAGTAGAACCTCCCGTATAGCTCACATTGGTGAACACACAGGTGGATGTTCCGTTGGCCGTGTAATTGGTCGTTACCAAACCGATCTGAATACAGGAACTCATGACTATGTTTTGCGTACCTACGATATACCAGGTAGTTCCATTGGGAGAAACATACATGGCAAACTGGTTGCCTGTGCGCACGATGCGTAGCCAGTAGCGATTCAGACTGGTGAACTGCTGTGGCTGTGCTGCGCCGTTGGTAGCGGTGCGGAACTCGCGGCGGCTCAGGGTACTCAAATTGGTCATTAGTTGCGCTTTTTTGGCGCCCACATCGTTGGTTTCTCGCATGGTAATGCCCGCCCAGGCATTAGCAAATACATCAATGCTGCTGACGAGAGCCGTGATGCTGCCGTTGCCACAGAGCGTACGCTGAGCAAAGGATACATCGTCCACTGTGAAAGGAGGACCATAGAAACAACTACTTGCGGTATTAGTCCAGGCACCCGTTCCGGGGGTATAAACTACGTTGCTGTTGCACCCGATAGAGTTGGAATTGCTGCTCCATCCGCAAGGCAGACCGCCCACGGTGACGTTGGCGGTACAGGTATTTACGTTTCCGTTTATGTCCGTCACGGTGACAACAACAGGAACCGTAGTCCCCACACTTTGGCAGCCAAGTTTATTGTACTGAAGTACGATGGTGTCAATGCCGCAGTTGTCGGAGGAGGACAATACCAGATCAGCAACGGTCAACGCAATGCTGTCCTGGCCATTGAAGGTGATCGAATGTGGTTTGCAAGCGACCATCGGCAGCTCGTCGTCAACCACTGTAATGGTGAAGGAGCAGGTGGCCGTGTTGGAAGCATTGTCCGTTGCAACATACGCCACAGTATGTGTGCCGACATTGAATGTTTGGCTGATAGCCGCGCCTGGCGTTACCGGAACGGGCGTTCCTCCATTTATTGACATAGTGAGCGAGACAAAACTACATGAGCCTATGGGCTGTACCGGGTGCGTCCAATTGGCCACGCCATTACAATCGCCGGTTCCATTGGAACTCGTGCCGACACTAAAGGATGCCTGACAGGTAATTCCCAGAGAAGGAATCACGGTGATAATCACATCTGTGGTCGGACCTGCACAGTTGTTGGGCGCAGGGCCGGTCGGAGTAATTCGATACGTCACAAAGGCATTGGTCCCTCCGCTATTAGTCAGCGTTTGGGCAATGTTAGTTCCGCTACCCGCTGTCTGTCCGGTCACTGTGCCGGTAGTGCTTTGAACCACCCAGCTAAAGGTGGTGCCGGGTACATTGCTGCTCAATGCAATGTTGGTGCTGCTGTTCGTACAGATTGTTTGAGAGGCGGGCGTAGCGATGGCATTGGGCAGCGCATATACATTGTAGGTGATGCTTATGGGGTTGCCCACACAATCGCCGGGCGTGTAGTCGCCGCTGTTGTCTGAATCGTAATACGGCGTGAAGGTTTCGATGAACTGCCCGAATGTGCCGCTGCTGAGTCCGTACGGTCCATAAGGGCTGCCGTTGAAGTAGCCCGGGGCGCCGCCTACGCCGAAGTCAATCTGGGCGCGAGGTACGGCCACTGGCGAGCCTGCATAAGTCACGTTGCCGGTTCCGTTAAGTACTTCCAGAACGCCTACTCGGTTGCCGGGTACCGACACATAGTTGGAGTAGCTGAAAGATTCCCCGGCGCAGAAATTGAGCACCCCAAATTGAGGCGTCGCACTGTTGACGTTTTGCGCGGCGCGACCGGCGACCTGCGCGGTGAAGGAAATGGCCGGTATCGGGTTCACTGTGATGGTGTATTGAACGAGATCACCAATAGGCTCGCCGGTATCAATGACAGTGTTGTTATCGAGGTCGTGCCAAGCCTGGAAAGTTACCACCACGGTGCCCGGCATAGACGGATTCAATAGAGTAGCGGTAGTTGAAGTCCCCGCCGTGAATGCGCTTAACGCAGCCTGGCAATTGTTGCACCAGGACACACCGCCGACATTGGTCGTACTGACAGTTTGATACACCCGCACGGGTTGACCGGGTATTGACAAATTGGCCAAGTCCTGAAATGCGGAGGTGATGCTGACGTTGTTTGCCACACCACTACATGTAGATGCTGTGCCGGTGTCGGTGGTTCCGTCGTTGTTGGCTGTTACGGTTACGCTGTTGATATGCGCTACCAATTGAGGAATGCCTCCCGTACACGCGCCCGCTACCGGCTGGAAGCCAATGGTAGCAGGTGCGCTGTCCGTGCCGTTCGTAAGGAAAGGACTGTATGTGACGCTGCCGCTGATTTTGGTAGCGATGGTGGCGGCATCGGTGGTGCCGTACCAGTTGCAGGTGGCGTTGAAAGTGCCGCCGTTGGCATTGCCGTTCACAAGCGCAAATGTAGTACCGGTGATGGAGTTGTCGTGAACGTTCAATGTGGTGCCTGTATTGGCGGTATTGCCCGTTCCATAGACCACGCCAAGAATACCTGAGGTACAATTGTTAATGGTGTTGTTTGTAATAGTGGTTGTATTCCAATCCACCGCATTGTCCACTTCCACGCCGCGCAGGAATCCGGACAGTTGGTTGTTGTGAATAAATACGGCGAATAGGGAGGCCGGCAATGTATTATAGGATGGCGCATCATTCCGTGCCTGTACGTTGATGGCATAGCCGTTGGTTTGCGTCGCTCCTCGATTTTCGACGATTTCGTTGTCGAGAATGATCACATTGTCGTACGCCCCGTATTTCAGGTTGATAATGATACCTCGCGGGTTGGTACTGAGTCCGTTGTTCGTCATCAAATTACCGGAAATGACGGCATTTGAAAGTTTTTCAATGTACAATGCTGCATTGTTGTTGGAGGAGGAAGCATTGCTGGTGAATGTGTTGTCCTGGATGTTTACATTGTTCATGCCGCCCGGTGTGCTGTTGCTTTGGACGGCGAAAATGCCGGAGTTCACCTGATTGGTAAAGGCTGATCCTGTTATGATCAGACCGTTGATATTGGCTGCTGTAGAAACATAAATACCTGAACCATTGGCATTAAAGGAGCAATTTGTCAACCTCCAGTCGTTCATCGTTCCGGCAATGTTGTTGATATGAACTCCATAGGTGGAATTGTTCTCAAAGACAACATTCTGTAATGTGAGATGATTGACGAGTTGATCTGCATAAAGCCCTTTGGAGGAGCCGCTGATTTTCATGTCGCGGAGGTATGCCCTGTTGATTTGGGAAGCTCCTGAACCTGATGCAGTGTAGGTAAATACGTTGCCACCTGCATTTTGGATAATCGTGTTGATGCCCTGCCCCCGGATATCCAATTGCTTGTTCACTGTAATTGCTTGGGCTGTATATGTGCCGTCACAAATTTCGATGACGTCTCCGTCCGTAGCTGCATCAATGGCTCCTTGTATGGTGGCATGATAACTGTTGGCAGTGCTGTTGAACACTGGTAAGAAACCAACGCTGGCTCCTGTTTCGGTATCTGTTGAGCCGTTGGCATCCGTTACAGTGATGTCATACATGCCGGTACTCAGCCCGGTGATGGTATAAGGACTGCCCGTTATGCCTGTAACGGGAGCACCGCCAGTCCATGCTATGGTATAGTTGGCGGTACCTCCGCTGAAGACAACTTCAATGCTTCCACCTGTTCCACAAACAGCGTTGGAAGGCGTTGCAGAAGCGATGACCACCGGCGTGCCGGCACAACTTCCGGGAACAGGCTGGAAGCCAACCGTGATGCCGTCATTGTCTGTGCCGTTAACGAGATAAGGAGCGTACAAGACATCGCCCAAAATAAGCGATGCAATGGTAGTGGCGTTGGTGGTGCCGTACCAGTTGCAGGTGGCGTTCAGCGTGCCTGTGCCGGCATTTTTGACACTGAAGGTATTGCCTGACAAGTTATTGTCGTTGACATTGATTGTCTTGCCTGTAATATTTTCTCCAGGCGGTACGATAACGCCATTGAGCGAGCCGCTGATAATATTGTTTAATACATTTACTGGCCCTGCATAACTTGTTCCCCTGATGCGAATACCGCCCCGATTGGCATCAAGACTCGTGTTGGCATTGGTAATCACATTGGCATTTACGTTAACATTGGAGGACGCTCCGGCTACCTGAATGCCCTGCTGAGCTGTGTTGCTGATGGTATTGCCGTTGATATTACTATTGCTTATCGCATCAACGTTTATGCCTGAGTTACCCGTGCCATTGATGGTATTGCTCATAATTTGAGCCGTCACAGTACTACCTGGCGAACCGCCAATTTGCATAGCATTGCTACTCATATTTTGAAAACAATTGGACTGAATGCTCAGGTTGGCATGGTTGGTGGCGTTGCCTGTAAATACGGCCAGTTGACCGGATGAGCCATTCACTAAATTGTTTCGGAACGTGGCATCCAAAGTAGCCGTACCTACATTTCCATTATAATTCATCGGGGATGAAACACCCTGAAAATGCAGCCCTTCCACCACAACGGTTAAACTTGTCCCATTAGGAATATTCAAGCCTCCGGTAATGATGGCTTCCGGCAAACGCGTATCCACACATGGTACCAAGCTATGGTTGGGGCCGCGCAAAGTCACGGATTTACTTAGATTGACCGTCTCAGCGTAAGTACCCGCGCCTACCACTATTGTGTGTCCGTTCAGGGTATTGACATCATCAATTGCCGACTGGATGGAGCAGTAGAAAAGCCCTGTGTTGGTGTTGGTGACGGAGGCCACTGATGTGGAGTTGGCGGGAATCGGAGTTTGAGGTATGGCGGCCACTTGTGCACTGCTTCTGTAAATTTGAGTTGCACCTGTAAAATACGCCCCCTCGTCAATAAAAACATTATCGCCGGCAACGCCCGCCAGTGTGTTGGGTGTACCCAGTGCTCCAATAGAGGTAGCATTAAAGAAAATATGCACACAAGCAAGGCCCAAGCCTGCATTGTCAAATGTATTGCAGGAGATATTGGCGCCCGTTCCTCTCACGCGGAGCGAATGCCCGAAACGCGTGGTCGTACCGGCAAATGTATTCCCGATAATGGTAGCATTATTTGCATCAATAGTAACGAGCGTGTTGCCCTGGCCTGTTGAAACGCAAGCGCCCACAGTGCTGCTGCTACCTGCTGTACCGGTGATCTGATTACTGGTGAAAACAATGCCCGTGCCTGTGGGAATATTCGCTAATTGCCGGGGTACGTTTGGCGCCGTAAACTGGTTGCCAAAGCCACAATCACCTGCTTCTGCGCCGGTAAAAGTCTTTCCGGAGAAAATATTGGCATTCACGGTCAGGTTGTTTACCGCATTCCCAAACTCTGTGAGCAGGCCCGCCTCGCCGTTGGCCACAATCTCATTCCCCCGTATTGTAATGTTGTTTCGCACACCCTGAATGTAAACGGCGGCATACTCTAAACCGGGGTCGGAGTTGTCATAGCCGTTGATGGTAAAACCCCGTCCCGGGCCGCCGATGGTCACGTTATCTGCCGTGATTAAAAATGTGCCGAGAATACCTGCGGAACCACTTACCGTAGTGACGGCTTTGCCTCCTGATGAACGAATGATCAGGCTTTTGTTAACCGTCACATTTTCATTGTAGATGCCGGGGGCCACTACAATTTCATCGCCTGCGACAGCCGCAGCCACTGCTCCGCTGATGGTGGCATGATCGGCGGGCACATTGATAGTTGCCGCTTGTAAATTCATGCTTCCCAGCAGGCAGCCCACTAATAAGATACAAACCATTAATGACCTTAGTGCTGGTGAATATCCCCTTTGAATAAAGAGGGGCAAGCCATGTGTTTGTCGCCTGTCAAATACAGGCGGTAACGTGTTGAAATAGTTTTTCATGTTAAGAAATGTATTAAAGAGGTTATGAAATTAAATTCAGTAAATACCCGAGTTGGCATGGAGACAGGTCTGCCATGACAAGGATTTTCTCAGGCAATACGATGATTCAAACAAGTACTGGAAGTAGGTAACGTAGTCGTCGGTTTGTGTCTATAGTAGGCAGCTTGCTTTGTTCGTACTGGTAGTTAGGGATTTTAAGTGTGTAAGGTTCCATTCAAACAAGTACTGGAAGGAGGTAACGTAGTCGTCGTTTCGTACGGAGCGTAGGTAGCGTGGTCTTACAAAGCAAATTTAAGCCATGCAATACCAATGAACGATGATAAAAATCACCAATAAAAAAAACGGCTGAAGCATTGCTGCCCCAGCCGTTTCCTTAAAAAAGAATCAAAGCATTTATTGCTTGACGATTCGCCTTGTCACATCCGGTAGGCCGGCAGACTTCACTTTCACTAAGTACATACCGTTTTGGAACCTGCTCAAGTCGAGGCGTTCCAGCGTGTTTTGCACTTCGTCCAATTCAGCGAACTGCAACAGTTTGCCTTCCAGACTGTACGTTTCGATGCGTACGCTGCGACCGATGTACTGCTCCAAGTTGAGGTTCAACGCGCCCGAAGTCGGGTTGGGGAACACATCGAATTCTACCTGACCCAGCGTGGGTTGCACATTTATTGTGTTCACCGAAGGCGGAGTCACCTGTGTAAAGCTCACATTGGAGAATGTAGCCGTCACTGTGCTGTTGGCCGTGTAATTGGTCACGATCAAGCCCATTTCGATGCAGTTGCCCATCACGATGTTTTGTGCGCCTGCCGGGAACCAACTGCTGCCGTTGGAAGACACAAACATGGTGAACTGATTGCCTGTGCGCACAATGCGCAGCCAGTAGCGGCTCAAGCTGGAGAACTGCTGCGGGGTCACTGCGCCGTTGGTAATGGTGCGGAACTCCCGGCGGTGATCGCTGCCTAAGTTCGTCATCAGTTGTGCCTTCTTCGCTCCGGCTGCATTGCTCTCACGCATGACGATGCCTGCCCAGCCGCCGGCAAGCGGGTTGATGCCGGTCACCAAAGCTGTAATGCTGCCGTCGCCGCAGAGTGTGCGTTGTGCGAATGCTTCACTGTCGCCGGTGTAGGGTGGGCCATAGAAGCAGTTGGTGCTGGTCACGGTCCAAGTGCCGGAACTGGTATTGTAACCTACGTTGTTGCCGCCTGCACATCCCACCCCAGCGGGGGTTGACGACCAGCCTGCCGGCAATCCCGATACGTTTACGGTGGTGACGCATTGGGCTGTATTGCCTTTTCCGTCAGTTACAGTAATGGTCACCGGTACGGCCTGTCCCACCTGAGAGGCAGTGATGGTACTTGGCGAAATCATGGTGCTTGCGATGCCGCAGTTGTCGTTGGCAACGATTTGCAGGTTCACCGGGCTGTTGGGGCCGTCAATCTGAATGCCGGTCTGGCCATTGAAGTTCAAAGTGGCCGTGCCGGCGCAGGTGACGGTGGGCGGCGTGTTGTCCACATAGTTCGGGTCGGCGCTGTCCACCAAACCGTCGCAATCATTGTCAATGCCGTCGCACACCTCGGTAGCGTTCGGTTTGATGTCGGCATTGTTGTCGTTGCAGTCGCCGGCTACGGTAGAGTAGCCCGCCCCCGGATTGGAGCAAAGCGTTTGCCCGTTGCCTGTGCCGAAACCGTCGCCGTCGTTGTCCACATAATAAGTGGTGAAGCTGAGACCCTCGTCAATCATGCTGTCGCAATCATTGTCAATGCCGTCGCAAACTTCCGCAGCGTTCGGATTGATGTTGGCGTTGTTGTCGTTACAGTCGCCGGCTACGGTTGAGTAGCCCGCCCCTGGATTGGAGCAGAGCGATTGCCCGTTGCCCGTACCGAAACCGTCGCCGTCATTGTCCACATAATAAGTGGTGAAGCTGAGGCCCTCGTCAATCATGCTATCGCAATCATTGTCAATGCCGTCGCAAACTTCCGCAGCGTTCGGATTGATGTTGGCGTTGTTGTCGTTACAGTCGCCGGCTACGGTTGAGTAGCCCGCCCCTGGATTGGAGCAGAGCGATTGCCCGTTGCCCGTACCGAAACCGTCGCCGTCATTGTCCACATAATAAGTGGTGAAGCTGAGGCCCTCGTCAATCATGCTATCGCAATCATTGTCAATGCCGTCGCAAACTTCCGCAGCGTTCGGATTGATGTCGGCATTGTTGTCGTTGCAGTCGCCGGCTACGGTTGAGTAGCCCGCCCCTGGGTTGGAGCAAAGCGATTGCCCGTTGCCTGTGCCGAAGCCGTCGCCGTCGTTGTCCACATAATAAGTGGTGAAGCTGAGACCCTCGTCAATCATGCTGTCGCAATCATTGTCAATGCCGTCGCAGACCTCGGTAGCATTCGGATTGATGTTGGCGTTGTTGTCGTTGCAGTCGCAGGCTGCGCCGAAGCCGTCGTTGTCTGCATCCACTTGCGGCAGGTAGGTAGGATATGTCTGCTGTCCGAAGCTGTTCCAGGTAACGGGAGCATTGCCCTGCGGATTGCTGGTCGGGTAGCCTGTCCAGACATATGTGCCACTATTGTTGTTGCTATAAATGGTCAGATTGACCAAGCCCGAGCCGCCGTTGAGCGAGCCGAGGTAAGCGCGCGGAATGCGGATTTCCGTGGTTGGATTGCCGCTCCAGCCTGCAAAGTGCTGCCACTGGCCTCCGCCATTACCCACCTGCTGACAACCGTTAGGATCGTTGAACGGATAGTAACAAATATCATCCGGCCCGAAGATAGTAATCAGGTAAGTATAAGGCGTGTTGCTCCAGTTGACGCCCCAGTTGGTTCCGTTATTGCTGCCGTCGGCGTTGCTGAAGGCGATGTGTAGGTTGTCGTTACCCAGGTTCACGCCCGTTACACCGATGTAGAAGTAGGTGTTGTCGGCAGAGAAGTAGTAGTTCACACCTGCGTTGCCGTTGGCAATCGGAGCGCCGAAATCGCCGATGTTGCCATCAATGGCAATAGGGCGGATGACGGAGTTGGGCGTGTTCGGGCAGTTGTCGAAGCAGTCGGCGATGCCATCGTTGTCGGCATCGAAACCTTCGTCCGTAGAACCGTTGCAGTTGTCATCAATGCCGTTGCAAAGCTCGTTTGTGCCAGGATTGATATCATCATTACCATCATTGCAGTCACCGCCGCCGGTCACCGAAGTAACATATCCCGCGCCGGGCGAAGTGCAAGCCGTCACCGGAGCACCGGTGTAATAGCCGTCGCCGTCGGCATCGAGGTAGTAAGTGGTCAGTACGCCCTCGTCGGTAGAGCCGTCGCAGTCATCGTCAATGCCGTTGCAAACTTCGGTAGCGCCCGGGTTGATAGCCGCGTTGTTGTCGTTGCAATCTCCGGTGTTGGCCGTCAGTTCAGAAGCTGCTTTATAACCTGTTGGGCGGGTGCATTGGATGATGGTCACAGCACCGGTTTCGGCGTAGTTATCACCATCCGTGTCTTTATACCATGTCTGGCCCGGTTTTTCTAATGCGTTGTTGTCGTTGCAATCCGTGTTGTCCAGTACATAACCAATAGGCGGAGAGCCTGCCAACATGCTGTTGTTCGGGTCGCCGAAGCCGTCGCCGTCCATATCGCGGTAGTAGGTGAGGCCGGTTTCATCAATCATACCGTTGCAGTTGTCATCAATGCCATTGACGACCTCTGTAGCGCCTGGATTGATGGCGTTGTTGGTATCGTCGCAGTCGGTGTTGTTGGCTACATAGCCTACGGGCTGGTTGCAGGTGAAGCCCGGAATTGAGCTATTCGGATCGCCATACGTGTCGCCGTCCGTATCTGCATACCAAGTCGTAGCTACATCTGCTACGCCGCAGCCGCAAGCGCCGGGGGCTTGCTTGTTAGGATCGGTGGGACACAGGTCGGTATTGTTGGTCACGGTGCCTGTCGGTACGACACAGGTGAATCCCGGTATGGCAGGACCGGCGCCGAAGCCGTCGCCATCAGCATCAGCATAGTAGGTGGCAGCTACATCTGCTACGCCGCAGCCGCAAGCGCCGGGCACCTGTTTGTTCGGGTCAGCCGGACACAGGTCGGTATTGTTGGCTACATAGCCGGCGGGTTGATCGCAGGCGAAGCCCGTAACAGAGTTGTTCGGGTCGCCGAAACCGTCATTGTCCGTATCTGCATACCAAGTGGCAGGTACATCCGCTACGCCGCAGCCGCAAGCGCCGGGCGCCGTTTTGTTGGGGTCGTTGGGACAGCCGTCGTTGCAGTCGGGGGTATTATCGCCATCGGTGTCGGTATCCGCTATGCCGCAGCCGCAAGCGCCTGGAGCCTGTTTGTCGGGATCAGCCGGGCACAGGTCGGTATTGTTGGCAACATAGCCGAAGGGCTGGGTACAGGAGGAAGTACTCATATTCGGGTCGCCGAAGCCGTCATTGTCGGTGTCGGCGTACCAAGTTGTCGGAGTGTTCACGGCCACTATGACGCTGCCGCTGCCGGTACCCGCACAATTGACATCGCTGCCGCTGACAACTGTATAAGTACCCGCCGGCGCATTGGTGATGACATAAGGACTGGTATTGATGCCGGTCACGGGCACATCATTGGCGCCGTTGTTGTAGGTCAAATTCCAAGGTCCCGTACCTGTCAGTGCGAAGCTGACGTTGGGCAACGGGTCGCCGGAGCATACCGTGCCGCCGCCGGAGACGGTGGCAGTAGGGGCCGGGTTGATGGTTACTGCAACCTGGCCGATCGAAGAACAACCATTAGCGTTCGTTACGACAACATTATAAGTCGTATTAGCCACGGGCAATACCACAACACTGGACGTTGTGGCAGCGGTCGGGTCATCCCAAAGGTAGGTGTAGGCATTAGCACCTCCCGTGACATTCAATGTGTAATCTTCTGCCTGACCGTAACTATAAGAACCACAGGGATTGGAGGGAGAGGCATTGAAATTTTTCACTATTCTCATGCGCGTTGTACCGTTTAACGCGGTGAGCGGAACGGTTACGGTATTTGTGGCTTGCGCTATGCAGACAGTGTTAAGAATACTGCCTATGGGTACCGCAGTTTCAAAGACTCCGTCTTGATTCCAATCAAAGAAGGCGGTAAAGTAATTTGTATAGTTGCCGGCGGTAGTTCCGGATAAGGTCATGGTGTAAGCGCTGCCAGCCACTACATTGCCCATAATGGAAGTGAAGTCTTGTAATGCGCCGCCGGCTCCTGCACCTGTTGCACAAGCGCTGGAATTATTAATGTCAGCAAACTGTACCAGCGATATAGCTTCGACACTACTCGTGAAAGCAACGGTACAGTAAGACGACGGACCTGGTAGCGCTACTGTCAAAGTACTATTGCCTCCCGAACAGATAGCAGCGGGCGTAGCGGTGGTACTATTTATGACAGGGCTGGGATTCGTCGTTACAATCGTAGAGGAAGTAGCTGAACAAATCCCCAGAGCTACGGTCACATTGTAAGTGCCTGCTACTGCGCTGGTAGCGTTGCTGATGCTTGGATTTTGAAGGGTAGAACTAAAGCTGTTAGGTCCTGACCATGTAAAAGTATCACCTATATCAGTGCTCACTGTCAGGTTGAGTGCCGAACCAACGCAAACAGGGCTGTTGCTGCCTGCGGTAGCAGTGGGTACCGGATGTACAATAACCGTAACCGAACCTGTTGTTGTGGCGTTACAGTCATCGGTAATGATTACATTATAAGTAGTTGTGCTGCTTGGGCTTACCGAAATGGTAGCGGTTGTAGATCCGGCAGGGTCATCCCACAGATAAGTATATGGAGCGCCGCCTCCTGCAGCACCCGCGGCCAAAGTAGAGCTTTGGCCTTCGCAAATATTGCTCTGTGTAGCCGTAGGAGTAGCTGTTAATGCCGCACCTGCCGTAACTGTTACTGAACTTGTAGCAGTACAGCCACCATTGCCGGTTACTATTACAGTATAAGTTTTATCTTCTGTAATGCCATTTGCCATTGGATTGGCAATATTGGTAGCTGCCAATGTAGTAGGGCTTACAGGGTTCTCGGACCAAGCGTAGATGAAAGATGGCGCACCTGTTGGTGTGAAAGTATAGGTGGTGCCGCTTGGAATATTTGTAAATGCAGATATGCCTGTGTTTTCTGTGCTTGTTGATGAAGTGGAAGTATTTGCAGGAGATAATGGTGTAACACTTCTGTAGTTACCCGATGCCCCGGATATACCAATTGTTGCACTTATGGTTCCAGTACCTGTTGTTGAAGAACCATACACAAATTGTACGACGCCCGTCGCTTCATACAGTATTGCCTGCATATTTAATGTATGAGTGCCGCTACCGCCGCCACCAATCTTTATACCTCCCCATTCAACGGTTAGCGTTCTATTGGGTGCTGTACCTGCGGTGCGGTATTGTATAGTCGTTGCTGTTGTATTGTTATCATCCCAGAACGGCGCGATAACCTTTGCCGTTGATGCCAGAGCATTACTTGAAAATCCTGAAAATGTGGCTGAAGTATTTCCTAATTGAATAAATCCGTTAGAAGATATTCCAAACACAGTTTCAAAAGATCCATTATAGTTAAAAGTAAACCCTATCGGTAGATTACCTACGCCCACATCATCGCCTAAAATAGTGCTGCCGGTAAGCACCGTTGGCGCTGGGTTTGTTGTGCCGGTTAAAGTAGTATATGCTCCTGATGAACCTGCAAAATTATAAGTTGCCACAGCCGGTGTAGTAAACGACTGAACCGCAGCTACATTCAACTGCGTATTACCGCCTGCACAAACCGTAGGGGGCGTGGCGGATGCTGTAGCGCTGACACCGGGATTCACGGTTACAACCGTAGAAGACATAGTGGAACAACCTGATGCGGTGACAGTTACATTGTATGTACCGGCAGCAGCCAAAGTAGCGGAAGCAATGACAGGGTTTTGGTCGCTTGATGAAAAGCTGTTCGGACCCGTCCAGGAAAAGGTAGTGCCTATGTCGGTTAAAACAGACAGATCAAGCGGAGAACCCACACATACGGGGCTGTTGCTGCCTGCGGTGGCTGTAGGGTTGGCGTTAATGGTGATCGCAAAGGGTGCAGTGCTGTTACTACAGGGGCCGCAGTATGCACAGGTAACCGTACATATTACCTCCCAGTTTCCTGCCGGCAGGCCATTGGTGTTCTGAGTGGCATCAGTGCCAAGCGGAGTACTGTAAGGGCCGCCTACCGGGCCATAAGCCCACTGCTGTGTCACGCCCAAACCGGAGGTGGCGCCGCTCAGACTAAGCAAGTTAGAGCTAGCCACACAAGCGACGCTATTTCCAGTAATATTACCAGCTACGGCGCTGGAACAAATGGAAAGTACGAATTCATCGGCGCCAATACAAGGTGGTGTTGCTCGTGATTCATTGTCATAGTCAACTGTCACACCAGTGCCTGCATCCCCTGTTTGGAAAAGTGGAACTGCCGGGGGGGCGGGGCTGGTTTGGATGTGGAGGTCGGTGGCGCTGACAAAGGGCGGGGAGACGCTTACCGATGCTGCATCTTTGCCGGTGGCAGTTTGCCAGGCAGAGAGGGTGGATCGAGTAGCGGAGTTATAGTAGCCCACACTTGCCGAACCCGTAACGTAGTAATCATTGTTGTTAACCGTGCCGCCTGATATGTTTGAGGTGGCAGCAGTGTAGAAACAGTATGCACTGGTGCTATTGTGTGTATTTACCAGAATGTTGTTGCGGACCGAGGCAAAGGTTACACCAGAAACGCTGGAATTTACACAGAAAGAAGAAAAATTTGCTCCGGAACCGAGCTGTGTACCTATTACTATTGTATTATGGTCTAAAACTACGTTCGTAGCACCGGCGGTAAAGAATACACCGGTTGGGATGAAGGTAGATGTTGTCGAGGTTTGGTAAACCACCATTTTGCAATCTCTGATGAAATTGTTCGTCATAGTGACGCCGGAGGTGCTTGTTGATCCGGTGATGTAGATGCCATGTGCGCCATAGCCGCCACTACTTGGTTGGTTAATATCATGAATGTTGTTTCGGTCAATGATCAGGCCGGCGTTCACCGTTCCGACCTCAATTCCAGCAATAGTTGTACTATACCCCGTAGCGCCATAATCACCAACGCGGATGTCGTTGTTGCGTATTGTAGCAGAACCCACGCCGGCAGTACTTGCGGAATAGCTAATGAGGATACCACGAGAGCCTATGTTGTCGGCGCTCGTGGCGCTGCCAAGCACGTTGTTGCGGATAATGGTGCCGCTGTTCAGATAAGTGGCGCTAGCTCCAATAGCACCGATGCCTGTATAGCAGCGGGTGATGATGTTATTCTCAATCAGCGTATTCATGCTCGAATACGCACCAGTTGTTACGGCTGTACTATTCGACATCAGAATACCCCAAGAAGTAGTAGTTGAGGTGGCGCTACTGCGACCACCAATGATGTTGCAATTTTTTACAGTGTTGTTATCGGCACCGTCTGCGCCTGTGGTAGAGTTGGAAGCGAGGCGGATGCACTGAGTACCTGTAGTCGTCGTAGTAGCCATTTGGAAAGTTAGATTTCGCGTACCAGACGTACCCGGATCATCTCCGTCAATGGTTACGTTATCTGCACCTACTAATTCGATAATTCCACGACTCGTTGTAGGAGCGGCAGCAGAATTTACGGTTACATTGCCCGAAGGTATAATTGTAACACTGGTGTAATTAGAGGGTGAGTTACTGCGCAGCAAAGGAACAGGAGTAGCCGGCTCGGTAGTGTTGGCGGTAATCCTGATGGTTATAACACCTTGGTGTGTGCCGGCATTAATCGCTGTAAATGCCGCATTCACCGTTGAATAACTTGTCGGCCCGGTTGTGCCTGCCGTGGCCGTTACATCTACCTGGCTCCAGGCAGCAGTAGTACAGCAGGCAAGGAGCAATATGGCCCAAGTTGTCGTAAATAAATTTCTCATACATAGAGGATTTTGATGAATGTAATCAATAGTTGCTTTATATGCACACCGGCTCTCCGGCGGATATTCTCCATACAATACACTCATTAACAGCAGGATACCATACTGATAATGCAATGGGTCAATCAGGTGGATATGGGTGCAATCGTTGTACCGGAACTTATGCCGGTGGAAGAAGCAGGGGGAGTACTGCGGGCTATTCTTTTACTGCTCGTTAGTACGAGACAAATGTAAAAATTTGGTTTCAAAGTGTTTTCACTGGAGGAAGATTTTTTTTGAAGAGGAATAAAAGATGAGCCGCGTTTTGTAAAAAACGGACCAACAAAAACGGCTGAGGCATTGCCACCCCAGCCGTTTCCTTAAAAAAGAATCAAATCATTTATTGCTTGACGATTCGCCTTGTCACATCCGGCAGGCCGACAGACTTCACTTTCACCAAGTACATACCGTTTTGGAATCTGCTCAAGTCGAGGCGTTCCAGCGTATGTTGTACTTCGTCCAATTCAGCGAACTGCAACAGCTTGCCTTCCAGACTGTACGTTTCGATGCGTACGCTTCGACCGATGTACTGCTCCAAGTTGAGGTTCAACTCGCCGCTTGTCGGGTTGGGGAACACATCGAACTCTACTTGTCCGAGCGTAGGCTGAATGCCGGACTGGCCTCCTGCTATCGGGTTTGGCTGCGTAAAGCTCACATTGGAGAACGTAGCCGTCACCGCGCTGTTGGCAGTCTGATTGGTCGCTACCAATCCCATTTCGATGCAGTTGCTCATCACGATGTTTTGCCCGCCAACGACAAACCAGCTTGTGCCGTTGCTCGATGCGTACAAGGTAAACTGGTTACCGGCCCGCACGATGCGCAGCCAGTGACGACCGTTGCTTGAAATTTGCTGTGGAGTGGCCTGTCCGTTGGTTGCTGTGCGGAACTCGCGGCGATGATACTGGCTCAGATTGGTGAGCAATTGTGCCTTTTTAGCACCGGGCGCATTGCTCTCGCGCATCGCCACGCCGGCCCAACCGCCGCCGACAATGCTCGTGACCTGCACCGTGATGCTGCCGTCGCCGCAAAGCCTGCGCTGTGCAAAGCTGGAGGCATCCTGCGTGAAGGGCGGCCCGTAGAAGCAGTTGGTGCTGGTGGCTGTCCACTCGCCGGTAGCCGGGTTGTAGGTGTTGCTGTTGCCGCCCACACAGCCTACGCCGTTGGGGACCTGACTCCAGCCCTCGGGTAAACCCGAAACGGAAACAGTTGAAATACAGGAAGCTGTATTGCCGCTCAGATCGGTGACAATAACGGTCACAGGCACGTTTTGGCCTACTTGTGTGGCAAAGACGGACGTGGGCGACAGACTGATGCTCTGAATGCCGCAATTGTCGGAGGCATCACTCAAGGCGCCTGCATCCAAAGCGATGCTTGTCTGGCCATTGAAGGAAACACTGCCATTGAAACAAGTCACCGAGGGAGGCGTCACATCCAACTTGTTCACTGTGAGCGTGCAGGATTGCATGTTGCCGCTCTGGTCGCTTGCCATGATGGTGACGATCATGCTGCCTGCCTGAGAGACGGAAGTTCCGGGCAGGGGCATTTGAGTGACCGTTACGGTTCCGCATCCGCCGGAGATGTTGGCCAAGCTGCGGTAGTCGGGCAGCGTGGCCGAGCAGGTGCTGTTCAGCGGGAGCGTTTGCGCCGCCGGACAGCTCATTTGCAGCGGGGTACTCATCAGGTCTGGATCGTCAATGTCGGTCAGGCCGTCGCAGTCATTATCAATGCCGTCGCAAATCTCGGTTGCGCCCGGATTGATGTCGTCATTGTTATCGTCGCAATCACCGGCCTGAGTAGCAAAACCCGGCCCCGGATTTGCGCAAAGCGACTGCCCAACGCCCGTGCCGTAACCATCGCCGTCGGCATCGGTGTAATAAGTGGTGAAGGTGATCCCTTCATCGGTCAGGCCGTCGCAGTCATTATCAATGCCGTCGCAAATCTCGGTTGCGCCCGGATTGATGTCGTCATTGTTATCGT
>ERZ761609.1340-NODE-1340-length-22211-cov-11.454865_pt1 | contig 22211 bp, 13 predicted proteins | sample MGYA00511163_ERZ761609 | MGnify/ENA primary metagenome ERZ761609 (study PRJEB28899, sample SAMN02445070) | bioreactor sludge metagenome | biome: EBPR sludge | place: Australia: Brisbane, Thorneside Wastewater Treatment Plant | collected 2011-12-16 ... | reverse complement strand
GGGTAGAAGGTTTCGGAAAAATCTTCACGCCAAAGAAATAAAAGAGCCTATTTCTAGGCTCTTTCACGCTAATCCTACACGGATTATCTCCCTCCAGACTTATCTGGATTAGTGATTATTATATGCTTTTTCATAAAAATTGCAAGTATAGAACACATGTTCTAATTTTGTTCTAATCTTGCTTTGTGTCCTTATACATCAAACGTTTACCACCTACTTTTTTGAGGGCTGATACTGTTCGTTGTGCGTCTGTTATATCTCGGCGGTTATAACGGAAAGCAAATTCATCTACATAGCGGTCAAGATGTTGTTCGCTCACATGATGGAATGTACCTGTTACGCCACGTTTAAGAAGTGCAAACCAACCTTCAACAGTGTTTGTGTGAACATTGTCGCGGACATACTCGCCAGTGGCATGGTCAACGACTTCGTGATTAAATTCACGGTCAAGTCCGTTATAAACTGTGTACTTATCAGTCATAACAGTAGCGTCTTTTGAAACATTTGCGCGGATGATTTCTTTAATGTTTTGTCCGTTCACAGATGAAACTTTCATAGCCCGCATTTCACCGCCACGATTCACAAGAGCAAACACAGGAGTCTTAGTCTTTTCACTTCGACCTTGATTGTTTTTTGTTCTCTTGTTAGCGTGCTTGTTCTTTTCTTTACCGCCGATATATGTTTCGTCTGCTTCTACTTCACCGTTTATTAATTCGGCTAAAGGTTCTTGAGTCATTGCAAGTCTTACACGGTGAGCCATGAACCAAGCGGTCTTATATGTTACGCCTAATGTTCTATGTAATTGGTGAGCGGAGATACCTTTTTTAGATGAACACATCAAATATATAGCCATGAGCCAGTCGGCAATCTTAATGCGTGAGCCTTCAAAGATTGTGCCAACGGTAACGGTAAACTGTTTGCGACATGCAGAGCATTTATATAAACCCTTGCGAGTCTTGCTTCCCTCTTTGGGAGTGAGTTTATATGCTTCATTGCTTTGGCAATGAGGGCAAACAGGCGAGCCGTTCCAACGAATAGCCTCTAACATTTCTCTGGCTTCGTCCTCGCTCATATTTCTTAGTTGTTTGAATGTGATATTATCCATTTATGCGTTCTCCAATACCCCAATCTTACATCAAAACGCTGGGTTTGTCAAGTATATAATTCCCTAAAAATAAACTTGTAAAGGGCTTTACCGAGAAATATAACTTGAACATACTAGTATATTACGAGCATACAACTGATGTCCATGTTGCACTTGCGAGAGAAAAAGAAATCAAAAAATGGCGCAGAGAAAAGAAGAATAATTTGGTTGTGACAATGAATCCTGAATGGAAAGACCTAAGCTTGGATTGGCAAGTAGAAAAGATTTCGCCCGTTGGTCGAAATGACAAACCCAACACATCTGTCATTTCGAAGGAGCGTAGCGACTGAGAAATCTTACACACGTTTAGCAATATTTCTCCCTGAACCTTGGCCCCACCCACCTGATATACCTACCCTTGTGAGCTCCCAGCCTCCCCTGAAGGGGAGGAGTTAAATTCTCACGCAACAGACTCCCTCTCCTTTAGGACGTGTGCCACGAAGTGGTAGAGGGTTGGGGAGAGGTCAGATTGAAAAACTTGTATTGGGTTCAGTAAGAAGATTATAATTCCTAGAGTTAAAACTTATAAAATAGGCACTAAATGAAATCTAAAAAATGGATTGATCCTCTTAGTGAAGATGCTATATCTTATGCTGCTTTTGCATGGGGCTCTGGAATCGCAGGTGCACGAATAATTATTGCAGATGCTATAAAGGAAGAAATCTTAAGTAATCCTATTCCTCTAGAAGAATTCAAAGAATATGTTGATTCTTTTCTTAAAGAAGAACCAAAACAAACAAAAATTGCGAGAGAAATTAAAGTTAACTCTAAAGGCAAACTTGAAATCCCTGATCCACAACTTGATATGCTTTATCGTGTATGGGATGCACATAATGACAGCGTTCTTGATCAAAAGCAAAACGAAAAACTACACTCCTCAAATGAATATACATCTCTTATTTGGCTGGTCATTGTTTCAATTGGGATAATCGCACTTTTGTATTTTATTGCCGTTACTTTTACAAAGAATCCTGATTTGCTTGGTGGACTTGCTTGTATATTGGTTTCGTTGTTTTTACTTTACCAAACTTATATTACGGGAAAGATTCGCTTAACATTTCGGGCTAGTTTGTATATTTGGTTACTACTTATAGCAGGTATTGTATTTACTTTTGAAAATATAAAAGTTTTTTTTACTACTATACCTAGACCAACAACCACTCTAGTTGAGCCTACGATGGCACGAATACCAACTTTATCATCTGATGTTATTACAAAAACTCCTTCCTGTTTCTACTGGTCGCAAATTACTCCTAATATGGCTGGACAAATACATTGTGTGTACGGAACTGTAATTAATCATACTGAAGATTGGGAAAATGAACTTACTCGTTTTTATTTTGGAACAATTGAAGAATTTTTTATTGTAAGTAATTACCGCTGGGAAACTCCTTTTGAAGGTGAATGCATTCAGGTTAAGGGCGAAATACTACTTAATACTTATGATATTCCTTACATAAAAATTGAAGACCGAATAGATTATTGTAATTAAATTTTATTTTCTACTTACAAAGGAACCTTATGTTCAACCTCCCCGATGATGAAATTCTCCCGCTCTCAAAAGAACACGTATTCTGGACTTGGTCTGCGCAAGCCAAAGTGAATCCAATTGCAGTTAAAAAAGCAAAAGGAGTTTACTTTTGGGATGTAGACGACAAAAAATATTTAGACTTTAATTCCATGACGATGTGCGTCAATATTGGTCATAGCGATGAGCGCATCATCAAAGCCATGCAAGCACAAGCGGGTGAGTTGCCTTATGCCGCGCCGGGCATGACCACGAAAATCCGTGCGTTGGCGAGCAAAGCTGTGGCAGATGTCACACCGAATAAAGCCTTGAGCAAAATTTTATTTACGCTCGGCGGCGCCGATGCAAATGAAAACGCCATCAAACTCGCGCGCGGTTATACAAAAAGACATAAAATCTTAACGCGTTATCGTTCGTATCACGGCGCAACGGCTGGCGCAATGGCGGCAACGGGTGATCCGCGCCGCGTGGCTTGGGAGCCAAATCTCATGCCTGGCGTGGTGCACTTCCTCGACCCGTATCGTTATCGTTCCACATTTCATCAGTCCCAAGCAAATATTTCAGAAGAAGATTTTGCACGCGATTATGTGAATCATTTGGAAGAAATTATTTTATACGAAAGACCAGATTCAATCGCTTCAATCTTAATGGAAACTGTTACTGGAACCAACGGCATTATCATCCCCCCAAGCGGATACATGCAAGGCGTTCGTCAGTTATGTGACAAATACAATATCTTAATGATTTGTGACGAAGTGATGAGTGGCTTTGGTCGCACGGGCAAATGGTTTGCCATTGAACATTGGAATGTAATCCCAGATATGATTACGATGGCAAAAGGTTTAACATCCGCTTATGCTCCATTGGGTGCAGTGGCTATGAAGCCAGAAATCGCAGCCGCATTTGATGAACACGCTTTTGAAAGTGGATTAACGTATACATCACATCCCATTTCACTTGCGGCGGCTGTGGCGAATATCCATGCTATGAGGGAAGATAATGTTTTGGGGAACGCAACCAGTATGGGTCAAGTTATGAGGCGCATGTTGAATGATTTAGGCGAGTCGCATCCATCAGTGGGTGAGGTCAGAAGTATCGGCTTGTTCGGAATCATCGAATTGGTCAAAGATAGAAAAACAAAAGAACCGATGACTCCGTGGAATCAATCGTCACCCGAAATGAATGCTTTGAAAAAATATTGTATGGATAACGGTTTGTTTTTATATACACATTGGCACACTGTTTTGATTATCCCGCCATTGATTATCAATGAAGAACAACTCAAAGAAGGTTTTGATATTTTAGATAAAGCCTTAGAAATTACGGATAGGACTGTTGGCGGATAACTTTATTTAATTTGTAAAGTAAAATTGTTCATATCATTTACAAAAGGAGAATGTAAAATGGAATCAAATCAACCTGTTTCACCCGCCCCGGCACCTGCAAGTGGTAATGAAAAAACAATGGCAATTGCGTCGCTCGTTCTCGGCGTTATTAATTTATGTGCTTGGTTCTTTCCACTATGTGGCATCCCGCTCGCACTCGTTGGCATTGTCTTAGGCTATTTTGGAATGAAAGACATCCCCTCAAAGAACCTTGCAATTGCTGGTATTGCATTAAGCGCATTCAGTTTACTTTTGGCTTGTGGTAATGCAGCGCTTGGCGCATATTGGGCGGCAACTGGTCAAAGTGGCTTTGACTTTAACTTCTAATTCTAAAATTAGACAATAAAAAACTCCTGCTAACAAGCAGGAGTTTTTTATTATTTAGGGGCTTTCAGTTGTTGTTACTGCGGGTTGCGGAATGCGATTCGCGCCAAGCAACATTGGCATTTCTGCCATGTAATAGGCATGTTCGTAAGCTGTATCGCCACCACCTTCACCGATAATTGGCTCAATTAATTCATTGCCATTAGTATCTACGCCAAAAAGAATTTGTTCAGAAAGGATTCGCATTTCAATAATGGTAGATTCCATTTCAGGTCCGAAAGGCATTTCTTGTAGCTCCAATGCTAAATCCAATAACTGTTCAGACCAACCTTCCATATTATCAATGGCAATAATGGTATGTTGGCTATGAATTTTTATTGTCTCAGTGGCATCGGATGCTTCGGCGGCAAAAAATGCGTGGCTTCGGGCTGTAGGAATATAACCCGCATTCTCTTCATCATCATTTTCTAGCAAACCAAAACCATCACTGGGGTCATCAATTGTGCCATCGCTGTCCCAATCCGCATACAATTCGGTGTTGGTATTGCCAACCAATTGATTGATAACTTCTTCAAGATTTTTTCGCACTTCGGCTTCATCGTTATTGCGAAAGGCTTCTTCCAATGCAATTACAGAATTGTCAATTTCATCAGCCGTCCAATATAAACCTTGAATCAAAGCATTACCTTGTGGTGCGCCACCATACGAAACCAATACATGCCTTACATGGATTAATGCCAGCGGAGGAAATACAGATGATGCAATCACATCACCAGATGATTCATTGGGATTCGGGTCATTACTCGGTTCAATCGTGACTTCAATCTGGTCAAACAAACTGAGAATGTTATTTTGGTCTGAGGCAATGTAAATCAACTCTCCACTTGTCTCACTGGTCATTTCCAATGTGCCAAGGTTGCGGCGTGATTCTCCGCCTTGCCCTAATGCCCACACATCATAGTGTGTGCCTGCTTCTAATACAGGCAAACCATTAAACGTGATGGTGGCTTTATCGAGTACAGCGTTGAAATCTAGAAATGACGTTTTGCCTATGGGGTTATCTGCAGTAGCAGGAGATAATGCAGAAGGTCTGAACGCTAAAAACGCTAGCAATAAAATGACAAAAATACTTACGCCAGCCAAAGCGGTTGAAAACAGGCTTGTCTTTGGTTTGACAGAGGCTTTTGCCATCTTTGTATAACTGATGGTATTCAGAGATACCGTTTGCCCGTTGAACACAGCAATAAACTCATCAACCATTTCTTTGGCAGAGTTGTAGCGTATGGCTGGGTCTTTGGCTAAAGCGCGGTCTATCACAATTTGTAAATCAGAAGAAATGTTGGGGATGGGTGGAGGAGGCTCATTCAGATGTTTCATCAAAATCCCAAAAGATGATTCAGCATCAAATGGAACTCTGCCTGCCAACATTTCATAAAGCACAATGCCTAATGAATAAATATCGGTCTTTTTATCTATTTTGTCACCACGAGCTTGTTCAGGACTCATATAAGCTGGCGTACCGGAGACAGTGCCTGTTGAGGTTTGAGTCGTAGAATCAAGTAGGCGCACCAAGCCGAAGTCAGTCAGAACCGGTTCTACATCTTGTGGTAAAGGCTCGTTGATTTTTACTGCGCCATTTTTTGAGCGCAGTAAAATATTTGCTGGTTTAATATCTCGGTGAACAATATTTTGGCTGTGGGCGTAATCAATAGCGGAAGCAAGAGAAGTTAAGATTTGAGAAACCGTATCAAATGGAAGGTTATCGCCGCGTTTTTGAGCCGCACGCAGATAACCACCAAGCGATGTACCTGGCACCAACTCCATCACAAGGCATGGCTGACCATTCACAAGTTCATAATCAAAAAGTTGAATAATATTGGGGTGACGTAAATTTGCAATGACGCGCGCTTCCCGTTCAAACCGCGAATGGTTTTCAGGGTCTGGGTCTACAAAATCGCGCATGATTTTTACGGCAACTTTACGATTGAGAGTAGTATGTTCTCCGCTGTATACCTCAGCCATACCACCACGTGCAATCATTTCGCTGACTTTAACCTTGCCGATAACTTTTCCGCTCCAAGTGGACATGCGCAGAATTATAACCGAAAGTATTTTGAGATAAATTGCAAAGTAATTAAATTAAAACATAAGAGACTGTTAATCTAACAGTCTCTTATATTTAAGTTCTAGATTTTATTTTTCAGGTATCACACTGATGAGAACTGCTCGAATCACGCGGCGATGTGTAAATGTATTGGTTTTCTCATTGAAGTTTTCGCAAGTGACCAGTGTTAACCAAGCATCTTCTTCAGATTTGAACAAGGTCTTAATGCTTCTCGGTGAAATCAAACTGCTTTCACGCACTTCATACACATAAATGAAGCCATCATTGTGAATATAAACTTTGTCACCATCGCGTAGTTCGTTCACATAAGCAAATGGTCCGGGCTTGCCATTCGGGTCGGTCACATGGCTGGTGAGAATGCTATTTCCATTCCATGTTGGGTAAGCAGAGCCTTCTAAATAACCAGCATTGTTGCCAAGCCAAGTTACATCCCATCCGTTTTCGTCTAACTTCACACCAACAATTGGCAAGTTCACACCTAAAGATGGAATCTTTAGCGTTAATTCGCTTTTGGCATATTCTTTCTCAATGGGTTGAGCGGGCAATTCAGTCATTTGACTTGGAGTAAAGCCTGTTACTGGGATGAGCAATCCAGTTAATGCTGTAGTGGTTGTAGTAGATGACGAACCGCCTCCACCGCCACCTGTTACTGGCGCGGCGATTCGGAAATTACGCGTGAAATCTGTTCCGGGTGTGACGCCATTTCCTGCAAGCGCAAGCAATGGATTACCTGCATCTACGATAGAGGTTGTACCGCATACAAACAAGCGATAGAAGCCTGCAATATTGAGCGGAAGTCCGCTATTGACATTTAATGTTGCAACAAATGGACCTGAACCACCACCATTGTCATATGTGACGGAGTCCACGGAAATTTGAACATCAGGTGCTACAAGACCACCACTACAACTTGCTGTGCTAAATGTCCCTGTAGCACTGCGGACGAGTAAGTAGTTAGCAGGGTTGGTAACTGAATCAGGGTCAGAGGCACCAGCATCATATACATCACGGTCAAATTCAACCATGATTTGTGTAATACCTAATGTGGTGGAAATATTTTCATTTTCGCTAACGCTACCATTTCCAGTATCTGGCAATGAATTTACGGTGCTAACAGCCGGACCGTTTCTGATGGTCAATGTAAAGGTTTGCGTACCGTTTGGTAACACGCCGTTAGCCCCAAAGAAGGTAATAGTATACACACCAGGTGATGTTGTTCCATCATAATTCAATGTGGCTGTGCCGTTGCCATTATCTGTTAATGTAATGCCAGCAGGTTCACCGCTCATTGTAATTGCTACAGAAGAAGGATTACCTGTTGTCATAACTAAAAATGTATCTGAGAAGCCGAAATCGAATGAGGTGTTATCAACACTGGTAAATACAGGGCTTTCAGTAGCGTTTACATCTTCTTGTACTTGTGGTGCGGCAGAGTAATTTGTATTTCCTGCTTGGTCATAGAATACGCTACAAGTACCCGTTCCGCTGGTCATGGTGATAGTAGCATCACCATCTGTATCTCCGCCGGAACAACTACCAGAAGTAGTAATTGTGACAGGTAAACCAGAAGAAGCAGTTGCGGCTACATCAAATGATGAACCATTTGCCGCACTTGCAGGTGCAGAGGTTGTGACTGTGATAGTTTGACCAACAATGGTTATATCAGCATCAGTTACAGCAGTGGTGTTGCCAAGCACATAATTGCTTGCATCGGCTCCACCTGTGATGCTGATTCCAGAAACATTGATGGTGATGTTCACACCCACGTTCGGGTCTACAAAATCGGCTGAGGTATAAGAAACAGTAAGCAGGTCACCTAAGAAGCGGTCATCAGATAATGTCACAGTTGCGGCAGTAGTTCCATCATAAACTTTATCAATGCCTGTGGCTGTGACGTTTAATGTTCGTTCTGTAATATCTGCATTATCGGTTGCAGAAGTAGAAGCGAGTTCATACTTGAAAGCGTCTGCACCTGTTAATGCAAGATCTGTGGCTGTGACAAGTTTTCCATTGCCGACATTTTTATCTGCAAATGTGGCTGTGCCACCTGTGCATGTCACAACATCTGGCGGAGTAACACCTGTTAATGAACATGTAAATGTTGCTGTGTTGTTACCATCATACGCTTTGTTATTGGCGGTAATGTTAGCTGTAAGACCAATTTGCGGGGTAATAGTAATGGTAAAGTTTTGAGTTGGGCTTGTATTATCACCACCATTGGCAGTGCCACCATTATCTTGCATCGTTACATCAAATGTACAAGTACCATCTTGGTCTGTTGCAGGAGTGTAAGTTAAGGTTCCTGCATTACTTACTAAAGGACCCGCCGATAATAAGGTTCCGCAAGTGCTATTTGAAACTGTGTAATTTAGAACAGATTGAGTTCCATCTTCATCGGCTGGACCAAGATCTGGCGTTGCCCAATTTGCAATAGATTGAGCACCCGCATCTTCATAGACTGCTGGTGGGTTGCTGGCAGTGAAGCTTGGTTCATCATTGACAGCTGTGACCGTGATAGTGAAGTTTTGTGTTGGGCTGGTATCATCACCACCATTGGCAGTGCCGCCATTGTCTTGTACATGTAAATTAAACGTACAAGTTCCATTTGCATTAGTAGCAGGAGTATAAGTAATCTGACCTGCTGTATTTACAGTTGGAGCTCCAGTTAGTAAAGTTCCACAAGTACTACCTGAAACTATGTATCCCAAAACAGATTGACTTGAATCTTCATCTGCTGGACCAAAATCTACTGCTGTGACAAATGGAATATTCGTTTGTGTACCTGCATCTTCAAGAACTGCTGATGGATTGTTGGCAGTGAAGTTTGGTTCATCATTGACGGCTGTAACTGTAATAGTAAAGTTTTGAGTCGGACTCGTATCATCACCACCATTGGCCGTTCCGCCATCATCTTGCACAGCTACATTAAATGTACAAGTACCATTTACATTTGTAGCAGGTGTATATGTTAATGCCCCAGCAGTACTTACTGTTGGATCAGATGTAAGCAGTGTTGCACAAGTGCTACCAGAAATAATATATTGTGAAACAGTTTGCCCTGATTCATCTGCTGGACCTGGACTAAATGTTACCCAGCCATTAATAGTTTGCAAGCCTGAATCTTCAAGAACTGCTGATGGATTGCTAGCAGTAAAACTTGGCTCATCATTAACTGTATTTACATTAATTGTGAATGTTTGAGTTGGGCTGGTATCAGCACCACCATTGGCACTGCCACCATCATCTTGTACCTGCACATCAAAGGTACAAGTACCACTTTGATTCAAAGCAGGTGTATATGAAAGATCACCAGAGGTATTAATAACGGGGTCAGCAGTTAATAAAGTTCCACAAGTACTGTTGGAAACGTTATATCCCAAAACAGATTGACCTGATTCATTCGCTGGACCTGCAGTAAATGTTGCCCAACCGTTTATTGTTTGTAACCCTGCATCTTCAAGAACTGCTGGTGGGTTACTAGCAGTGAAACTTGGTTCATCATTAACAGCATTGACCGTAATGGTGAAATTTTGAGTTGAGCTAGTGTCATCACCACCATTAAGAGTGCCACCATCATCTTGAACTTGCATATCAAATGTACAAGTACCATTTGCATTTATCGCAGGTGTGTAAGATAAATCACCAGAATTATTTACTGTAGGATCTGCCGTTAATAGAGTGGTGCAGGTGCTATTTGAAACGGTATATCCTAAAACGGATTGGCCTGCTTCATCTGCTGGACCTGCAATGAATGTTGCCCAACCTGCTATAGTTTGTAAACCTGCATCCTCAAGAACTGCAGATGGGTTGCTGGCAGTGAAACTTGGCTCATCGTTGACAGAATTAACCGTAATGGTAAAGTTTTGAGGCGGGCTTGTGTCATCGCCCAAATTAGCAGTGCCACCATCATCTTGTACCTGCACATCAAATGTGCAAGTACCATTTTGATTCAAAGCAGGTGTATAAGAAAGTTCGCCAGCATTATTGATAACTGGGTCTGCTGTTAATAAAGTTCTGCAAGTACTATTTGAAACAATGTATTGCAAAACAGCTTGACTTGAATCTTCATCCGCTGGTCCAAAATCTACTGCTGTTACCCAACCTGTTACAGTTTGCAAGCCTGCATCTTCAAAAACTGATGGTGGATTCGCCGCAGTAAAGTTTGGTTCATCATTCACGGCTGTAACTGTTATAGTAAAGTTTTGAGTCGGGCTCGTATCATCACCGCCATTGGCAGTGCCACCATCATCTTGTACTTGGACATCAAAGGTACAAGTACCGTTTTGATCTGCGACTGGAGTGTAAGACAAATCACCAGCATTATTGACCACAGGATCTGCTGTTAGTAAAGTTCCGCACGTACTTCCTGAAATAATATATTGCAAAACAGATTGACCAGATTCATCTACTGGACCAAAATTTACTCCTGTTACCCAACCTGTTACAGTTTGCAATCCTGCATCTTCAAGAACTGCGGATGGATTGTTAGCAGTGAAACTTGGCTCATCATTAACAGTTGTGACGGTAATAGTGAAAGTTTGAGTCGGACTTGTATCATCACCACCATTGGCAGTGCCACCATTATCTTGTACAGCCACATCAAAAGTACAAGTTCCATTCGCATTTGTAGCAGGTGCAAAAGAAAGGTCTCCTGTGGCATTAACAGTTGGACCTGCCGAAAGTAAAGTAGCACAAGATACACTAAGATTTGAAACTGGATATGCTGAAACTGCTTGCCCCGATTCATTTGCGGCACCAAAGCTGACAACGGTTGCCCAATTTGCAATAGATTGAGCTCCCGCATCTTCATTGACTGTGGGTGGGATGCTGGCAGTGAAACTTGGTTCATCATTGACGGCTGTTACTGTTACTTGGAAAGTATCTTCGACAAATAAGCCACCAGTATCTGTTGCACGAATTGTTACATCAGAAGTTCCATTTGCATCAGGAGCAAAATCTAATGTGAAATTCGTTGGGTCAACAATACTGACAGAAGTAAATAATCCTGGGTTTGTATTTCCAGTGATTGTATAAGTTAAAAGTGGATCTGCATTTTCTGTATCTTGGAAATTAGGATACAAACTAAATACCGTGTTAGCAGCATCTTCAAGAATGTTGACATCTGCAATTGGCGTAGTAACTGTAGGAGGAGTATTTGCAATTGCAGTACCTGCGATTGCAAATCTATAAGGGCTTTCATTAGAATCATTATTAACAAAAGTAAGTATAGTTCCACGCAGACCAATAGCTGATGGAGTAAAACGCACTGTAAAGGTTGTAGTACCATTAGGAGCTACAGTTGAAGCGGGGGGGGTAATAACAGAAAAGTCACCAGGCGTTCCAATATTAAAGTTTACTGCTGGATCAATGTATAAAACATTTGTTGCACTTAAATTTTGAATGGTATAGGTACAATCTGAAAAGCCAGTTAACCCAGTATCTGGGAATTGCGTACAATCTGCCAAGTTAGGAATAAGTTGATTGTGATTGATGTTCAATACTTCGACTTCTGTATTGAAGCGTGTTCCTTGAATTTCAAAATTATAAGGAGCTTCATTTGGGTCATTGTTTGGGATGAAAATATTTGTATTGCGGGTAGCACCACCGCCGCCATCTGCCGTTAAGCGTATTGTGAATGTAGTAGAACCTCCGGGAGGAACAGGGGAGGTTGGAGGTGTCACAACACTAAAATCTCCGTTATCACCTCCAACGAAAATGATTGTGCCCAAAGTTAAATTTCCTGCACCAGTATTAAGAATTGTGAACGTACGATCTATAGAGAAGTTTTCAGGAACGTTTCCAAAGTCTGTGAAGTCAGTTAAGCTCGGTGTACCATCGCCATCAGCAATTGAAATACCATTTCCTTGTACATCCATTTCTGAGGATGGAGCAAATGTAACAACATTAATTATAGTTTGAGGGTTTGTACCTGTTACACCATCTGCGTCAATGTATGTTACACGTATGTCATAACTTGTAGAGGCTAAAAGCCCGGTAATTGTATTTGTATAAGGTGACGCAGTATGTGACGCACCAACAACCCAATTTATCCATGAACCAGAGACAGAACAATTTGATGATGTTAAACAATATTGGACTGTATATGCGTTGTTAGCATTATTATCATGCGTATATGGCATGGATACGTCAATTGCGCTTGAAGATGCTGCTGTAGCGGTAGCGACACCAACAATAGTACTATTAATGATTGGATTTAACGAAAATGCTATAAGAACTGAACGATTGTGAGCACTTCCTCCATCGCCTACACTGATTGTGGCTGAACCTGCAATAGTTGTGGTGCTTTCACCAACAGCGGTTCGATTTGTATCTCCTGTTTCATTGCCATCAAATAATTCAGTGAATGTCCAAACCCCAGAAGTGCCAGTGCTGACCACACCATTGTTATTCATATTAATTGCATAAATAACTCGCCCGCCTGCTTGATTGGTCACTGTTGTACTAGTGGTTGTTGTACCAGAATTTGCAGTGCCAGTTGCAATATCATTAATAGTATTATTTGTACCAGTTCCAGCTGTTTGGTTAATGTTTGAATAAGTATTAGCATAAATACATTCACCATTATTTGCTGAAATGTTCATGGCTTGGGGAACAGCAGAAGTACCAATGACTCTATAACCAACATACAATCTGGCTGGACTTCCCATTCCATTGTTATTTACGAGTAAATCAATTTGTGTTGCAGCGACTCCGCCAATTTGAACATTAGATATTGCAGAACCACCGCCACCACCTTCATTAGAAATTGCTACGACCACAACGCGATTTGCCCCAGCTGGAGCAGTATAAGTCAAGGAAGGTCCACAGGCATCAGTTATCAAGTTAGTAAGCGTTTGTACTTGAGGACTCCCTCCAAGAAATCCATCTGTATCATTATATGTAACACGCACATCATAACTTGTAGCGGGCGATAAGCCTGTGATAGTTGTATTGAAAGGCGTTGTAGAGTGCGTTGCTCCTGTAACCCAATTTGTCCACAAACCGGAAACTGCACAGTTGGCAGAAGTCAAACAATATTGAACTGTATAGTTATTATTTGCATTGCTATCGTTTGTATATGGCATGGATACATCAATTGCAACATTGCTGGCAGCTGTGGCGGTAGCAGCACCAGGTGTAGTTTCCCCAACAAATGGTCTTAACGATGCAATTACAATTGAAGAACGTGCACCCGTTGTGCCACTAAACGTTACATTTGTTGCTGCAGCATAATTCCCATTCGCGGCATGCGGGACAGTTGTAATTCTACTAATGAAACTGCTATGTCCATTGGATGTAGTAACAAGTTGTTGCGTAAATGTTGCGAGTACTCCCATAGTAGCAGGAGAGCCTATATTAGCGGCAATATAAAAAGTAATTCCATCTTGGCGAAAATCTATTTGTTGACCGAAAGTGACATTTGTGCCCCCATTGGAGTTTGCATTTGAATCATTAATAGGAGCTGTTTGATCTATACCTGAATACGATGCCCAATACACATGAGCACCCGTTACTGTGGTACCGCCACCATTTATATTATATGGTACAGTCAGAGCATTTGAGCCAGCAGGGATTTGACTATTTAGAAGATATCCCATCCAACATTGCTCTGTCATATTGGTTCCCCCAGTAGTACTTATTGGGGTTAATGCTGTTCCACCTAATGAAATACCCAATGTGGTCATTGTATTCCCGCCGCTCAGTTCCATACAAACTGCAGCTACAAAGAGACGATTTGTACCTGCTGAAACGGTCAGACTACCAGCGTTGATCGTTGCATTATTTCCTGATGCGCCTGTAGATGCGGCGAGTGTCCATATATTGAGTTCAGTAGCTGCCGCGTATGCTGGTTTAACAGGTAATAAACCCAATGTAAACGCTACAAGTATAATTGCTGAGAAAATCTTATAAGCCCATTGATGTTTCATAGTGTAGTGCCCTCACTTACTTAGAAGATAACTAATTGTTTCTTTGAAAACCTTTCACTTTTGAAAGGTATACTCATTTTATTTTAATTTATGGATTTGTCAATCTACAAATAGTAAAAAAAGCGGACAACCGTAAGGCTGTCCGCTTTTTTTACTATGTATTACTTAGTGACTACAACGAAGATACCTGTAATTGTGACATTGCCTTGGTAGAAGTTACTGACGTTTTGACCAGAGATTTCTGTCCATTGGCTACCATCCCAATGCAAGATTGCAAAGGTCTTGTTTGCTTCAGAGGCAGGGCGTACAAAATCTAAAGTGAGCGAAGCGGCACCAGGTAATGGATTTACGGATTGCCCAGATTGGATAACACTGACAGAGAAACCGCTAATGAATGTAGTGCCAGCTGGGAGGCTTGCTGGAAGTGTATTTGATTGTAAAATACCTACCGTGCTTTGTGCATCGCAAAGGTTTTTGAAAGTGATGTTGAATTTTTCAAATTCTCTTTTGAAGTTTGCTGGTGGGCAGGTAATGTTGAAGGTAGAACCTCCGGTAACTGGAATTACACTGCTAGTTGTTACGGTGCTAGTAGAACTGGAAGTGGATGTACTTCCACCAGAGGAGGTTCCTCCACCGCTTGAACCACCACCATTATTACCTCCGCCGTCATTGTTTCCACCACCACCTGGGTTGGTGTAGGTGACGATTACATCAAATGTAACTGTTGCTGTGTTGTTGGCAGTGTCGGTTGCTTGGCATGTGACAGTGGTTGTACCAACACTAAATACAGTTCCTGAGGCTGGTGCACAAGTTGCAACTCCGGCTCCATCTACAACATCAGTAGTCGTTGGGTCAGTATAGGTGACGGTTTCGCCAGCTGAGTTTGTGGTGTTGACATTGATATTTGCTACTGGAGATATAGTTGGTGCAGTTGTATCTTGAACTGTAACATCGAAGCTTTGGTTGGTTGTGTTGCCGGCTTCGTCTTCGGCATAACAATTGACAGTGGTGGCTCCAAAGTTAAAGAAAGAGCCAGAAGCAGGAGTACAAACAGTGTTTGGTGTTGGGTCAAAATTATCGGAAGAACTGGCTGAGTAAGAAACGAATGCACCAGCGGGGTCAGTTGCTTCTTCGGTGATGTTTCCGGGTAAAGTTAATGTTGGGGCTATTTGGTCAATTTGCAACGTCAGGTCTGAGGCGTTGGTGGTTAATCCAGCATCGTTAGTACAACTACCACTGACAGTTACGCCGGTTGTATCTGTGTTGAAGGTTTGGTCTGCTGTGCATGTGACCGGTGTGCTGATTGTATCTGAACCAGTAGTTTGTACTGTGACAGGGCTTGTATACCAACCATTGGAACCTGCTGTGCCAGCAGTGACAGCCAAGTTTGCTGTTGGGGCAGTTTTATCAATCTTAACTGTGACAGATGCAGTGGTTTGTAATCCGGCATTGTTTGTGGCAGTACAGGTGACAGTAGTGCCAGATGTTTCTGAAGTTAGGTTTGTTGAGTTACAACCTGCGAAAATTCCAGATTGGGCATCGGTTACTGTCCAAGAAACGGTGACATCACTTGTGTACCAACCATTTGAACCTGCAGTGCCTGCAATGGATGAAGTTACGACTGGGGGTGTGCTATCATTTAATGCTGTTGTGGAGACGTTAGAACAGCCACCACCATTGCCGGTACAAATAGGAGTATTGGTATTAACGTAGATTGTATTGCCGACTACATTTAAGACTTCAAAGCCATATCGTTCATTGTTATTAAATGTGCCACCATTGACTACAAGACGGGTACTATTACCAGAAGTACTATTCCCTTCGACTCTCACGCCTGAACCAATATCATTAGACCAGGCAGGGTTTGCAAAAGTAGTTATATCAGTTCCATTTGTTGAGGCAGTAACGTTAGTTAGTGTAATTAAGTGATTACCGGGTAAGGTGGCATTGTTGATAAAGATACCGTTGTTATCATTGCCTGTAGCATTGACATACGTTAGTGCAATAATTGGAGCTCTTAGAGTAGCACCATTGTAGTTTGTGCCAGTACCAGATCCTCTCGCATCTTGGAACAAGATGGGAGTTCCACTCGTACCAGTTATGGTAATAGAACCACTGGTTGAAGTGGCAATAAAACCTTGATTATTTTGACCTCCACCAGCATTACTATTATTACCATCAAACTGACTACCATTGTTAATGAGAATATTTCCACTTGTAGTAGTTAAGTTGGCAGTATTACCGTCTGCCTGATTAGTGATATCGACATCGCTAAGCGTAATATTGCCACTTGTAGTGGTAACTACTAAACCATCTCCATCTGTTCCATCATTTATGTCAAGGTTGTTCAAAACAACATTTCCACTCGTGGTTGAGATGTTAACGGCATCGCTGTTGTCAATATCATCAAGTGATACATTGTTAATTGTTACATTACCTGTGCTAGTAAAAACTGACAAACTCGGTGCTGAACCGGTTGTATTATCTTGAATAAGAAGATTGTTGATAGTAATGTTTCCGCCCCAGCGATTTCCACTAGAACCGATAGTGAATGTGGCATTATTGTTATTATCAAATGTGGTTGTGCCAGTGATTTGACCAGTACCTGTATTCCAACCGCCTTGAATGGTTAAGTTATATGAACTTAAATTACTAAATAAATTAGAATAAGCTGTTGAAGTGATGTTAACAGCTGTAGTTATCGTCGTTATTTCAACATAAATAACAGCATGTTGGGCGTAATTAGCAGGTGTGGTATTCATATCAGTAAGCAAAAGTGCAAAAGATGCAAAACTTGCTGAACAGCCTTGGGTTCCAGGGGTAATAGGGGGGACAGCGGTGGCAGGACACCAAACAGGGTCAGCAATCACTGCAATCTCTTGTGCTTGTTGTGTGGCGAGCGGTACTGCATCTCCGTTTTCATCAAATACTACTACGCTTGTATTTTCTGTTGACTGCAAAACTTCTGCAATCGAAAGATCCTCTTCTTCTGTTGAGGATTCTGGATCATCAACCTCTTGTGTTGGAGGGATTTCTTCTGTTGGTGTCTCTTCGATAATAATTTCTTCGGCAGGTGTTTCTTCAACTTGTGCCTCCTCGGTGGGTGGGGGGGCATCGTCTGCGAATACCACTTGTGTATTTAACAGACTAAAACACAAACTAAGAATTACAAAAAAAGAAATAATTGCAAAACGATTCAGTCTTAACATGATGAGTCTCCTTCTTTTGAGTCGAGATTCCTATCTTGGAATCAAGGTACCAGTCCCAACTTTTAATACAACAGCGGCTTTACGAAGATTACTTAGTTGGACGTTGTTATCTTCGAAGTCTTCAAAGTTTTCATACTCGCCGCGCCAGATTTTTAATGCAGTTGGTTCACTGCAACCTAACTTACGCATTTCACCGACAAATTCATCTACTGACATGTTTATTCTTTCCGCCATTTCTTGAACTTTACTTTTCATTATGATTGCGTTCCTTAAATTTCAAAATTTAAAACAAAGTTAAAAACGTATTTTTAAACAGATTTTGATTTCAAAGTAAAAAAATAACCCGGCTTGGGTTTTGTTTTCAATTTTGAAAGGTATGAGTAAATTCTAATGTTTTTTCCCAAAAAGTCAACAGTTTTATTAAAATGAAGGCTATGGAAAACTCTATTGAATTGCGCGTAGCCAGAACTTTGCAAAAACGCAAACTAACCTTTGCCACTGCCGAATCTTGTACAGGTGGGCTGATTGCACACCGAATTACCGACATACCAGGTTCTTCGGAATATTTCCTCGGTGGCATTGTGGCATATTCCTATCAAGCAAAAGTGGATTTGCTTGATGTTTCGTGGGATACGTTAAATTCAAAAGGCGCGGTTTCAAAAGAAACGGTGATTGAAATGGCAATCGGTGGAAGAAAAAAATTGAAAGCGGATATTGTCGTCAGCGTCAGTGGTATTGCGGGTCCAGGGGGAGGCACACCCGATAAACCCGTAGGCACAACTTGGGTTGGGCTGGCAACTTCCACCGTCAATGAAGCGCGGCACTTTATCTGGAATGGAAACCGTGAAGAAAATAAAAAACTATCCAGTGAGGCTGCATTACAATTTGTTTTAGATTATCTTGAAGGAAAACTTAAATGAACATTGTTGTAATCATCTCTGCTATTGCCGAATGGAATGCCGTTAAAGAAATTTTTCCAAATATTGAAATTATGCAATCACTTTATGGTGAATCAGCAAAAATAAAAATCAACGAACAAGAAATAAAAATGTATCATAGCGGCTGGGGCAAGATTGCCTCGGCAGGTATGATGCAATATGTTGTTGATAATGATAAGCCAGATGTTGTTTTCAATCTCGGTACATGCGGCGGGTTTGAAGGTGTTGTGAATCAAGGCGATGTTGTGCTGGTTGAAAAAACTTTTGTATATGACATTGTCGAATTGATGGGTGACCTTAACATTGTTGAATATTACGCCTCGACTCTTGATTTGAGCTGGCTTGCTGAACCTCATCCTTTTCCTACGTGTAAAGGTTTGATTGCCTCCGCCGATAGCGATTTACCACCACACAAAATACCTTATCTCAAATCGAAAGGTGCCATTGCAGGGGATTGGGAATCGGGCGCGTTGGCTTGGGTGGCGAACAAAAATAATATTCGCTTATTAATTCTTCGCGGCGTGAGTGACTTGGTCAATGAAAACGAAGGTGAAGCCTACGATGATTTGGCTTTATTTGAATCGCGTGCAAAAGATGTGATGAAACAATTATTTGAGCAATTACCGAAATGGATAGCAGCGATTCGTTCTTAACAAAAAGCCTCAATAAAATTTTATTGAGGCTTTCACAAAATTTATCTCGTAACATTCCAAATCATTTTGACTTCACTTGCCGTAATGCTTACAGATTGCAAAATAGCATTCTCACTTCTCCCACCAAAATTTGACAACCGATTTGCAATAGTTTGATTCCAGTTACTGATTCTTGCCTCATCAATTGCATAATTATCAATTTGTGCATTTGAAATGGAAGCAGTTAAATTTCCATTGCTTACGCCTAAATCCAAACGAAAACTCATCGTGTCTGTTTTACTTGAGTCATTGAGTCTCTGTCTGGTTCCGCTAACTAAGACATATCCATTTTGTAAACTGACAGTGATATCTTGAACCAGCGGGTCTGCAATAGATGAACTGATTATATCCTGTAATTCCTGCTGACCAATCGTTGTTTCAACCGTGAACGAACCGTCATCATTGCGTTGAATGTTTGCGTTACAAGCAGAAAGTAATAATGCAAACAAAGTTAAGGTAATTAATATTTTCTTATTCATTTGAACTCCTTTACTAAAGGTAGTACAGGAGTTCAAATCAAAAAGTTGCAAGTTAAAGAAATATGTAGTGAACAGAATCAAATTTCCACTAGATGTGAAGCGGATTTAAATCAAAAACGGACAGTCACAGACTGTCCGTTTGAATTTATTTCGTTGCCTCAAGTGTATTTTTTATCTGCTCTAAATGAGCATTGATGTGAAAGTTCGGTTGCAAAATTCCAGATGCAAAACGATAGTAACTACCTTTGTTTTCCGCAAACTCTTGCGGAATGGATTCGGTAAACAATAAAACTTCTTCAACAGAGCGACGCAATTCTTCAAGCATTAACTTGACCGATGGATATGCTTTCACAGTTGCTTCTACTTGTTGCGTGATGTTATTTCCAAATCCATCGGTTATCAGTTCATAGCCATCTATTAAACTTGCAAGAAAAGTTGTTTGACCACGTTCGTTGTGAATGAGATGCGCCACAACTTCTAATGCACTCCATTCTTTCGGGTCAGGTTTTTTCATGGCTTGTTCATCGGTGTAACCTTCAAAAACTTTTTCCAATTCTGCTAAACCAGGTTCAATTAATTCGCGTGCTTGTTTTGCAAGTTCTTTTGGATTAAATGGCACATTAGGCATTGGGCGTTTGCTTAATGTCATCATCACATTTTTCTTTTCAGCACCGCGATAAAAATTAACTTCAACCGTATCGCCGCCTTTTTTACCAGCAATCGCTTGCACCAACGTATTGAAATCACTTGTAATTTCTTTGCCCGCCATACCAATTAACACATCATCTTTTTGCAAACCTGCTTGTTGCGCGCCCATGCCATCAACTAAACCATCGAGTCGCAAACCTTCAAGCGTTGGCACACCCAAAGCCTTTGCTTGTTCGTCAGTAAAATCTCCAGGTACAATTCCCAACATGGGACGAGTCGAGATGCGTAAATCAATTCCAGTTTCTAAAATGGATTTTAGATTTTCAAGACTCTCTGACCAATGGTGCTTAAATCCTTCTGCCGCTTCTTTCCATGATTTTTCATCTGGTACTGCATGTTCAAGTTTGACTTTAACCCCAGCCTTGTTTTCTTCAAACGTCACAGTGACCTCCGTAGGCGCGGATTCATCATGTGCAAACCAACGGAATTTGACTTTTTTATTTTCATCCAATTCAAGGTAGTGACCACTCGAATAAAAATCTCCGACCCACCACAAATACATTCTGCCATTCACATGCGGTGAGACTGTTGCTACATCACATAACCACTCTCTCAACGAGGTGGAATTGGTAAACGCTCGATACGCCATTTTGACCGACGCATTCACAGAAATTTCAGCCGTTACAGTTGTCATTTCATTCTCCTGAGTTTTATTTTGATTGTAATGATTTTGCTTTGAGTTTACACCCTGCTAGGGGAGGATATTTTAACGAGGTTGGAAAGTTAAGAATTAAGAGATAAAATTTTCTGAAATGAAATTTGACCCACAAAAACATCACCGTCGTTCGATTCGTCTGAAAGATTACGATTACTCCCAAGCAGGAGCATATTATGTGACGATTAATGTGCAGAACCGCGAATGTCTGTTCGGTGAAATTGTTAATGACGAAATGATTTTGAACGAAGCGGGGATGATGGTCATTGAACAATGGCTTGCTTTGCTCGAAAGATTTCCAAATATTGAATTAGATGTTTACCAAATTATGCCTAATCATTTTCATGGAATTATTGTCATCATTGAACCCGTAGGGGCAACCCTCGTGGTTGCCCAAAACATGGATGCGCAAAATTTTGTGGATTCTCGTAATAGCAGGGCAGGCACAAGACCTGCCCCTACGTTGGGTGACATGATTGGTGCATTCAAATCCATTACAACCAATGAATACATCAAAGGCGTGGATAACAAAAATTGGCAACAATTTTATAAACGCCTATGGCAAAGAAATTATTATGAACATGTAATTCGGGATGAAAAGGATTTGAATCGTATTCGAGATTACATTCAATCAAACCCAATGAATTGGGATGAAGATGAAGAAAACCCAAATTTCAAGAAACTGTGATACGTATGGGCGACCCTTGTGGTCGCCCTGTTTTTTTGGGGATATGCTCATAATTTCCATATATTAAATTGATATTTTTAATTAATTTCGCTTTACGCTTAAAACTCGGGCAGGTACAAGACCTGCCCCTTATATATTCTTATTCTTGGTAATTTTCTTACTTCCCTAATCTCGACCGTTCTTCTTCAATCACACTCTCTTCCAACTTCTTGAAAAGCGGACCCGGTTGATTCAATTTTGTACCGGGCTTCAAGTCACTGGGTTTCCAGTAAATATTTTCAATACCTTTATATCTCAACACTTTATGGGTGCCGAGAGAATCAGTCACATCTTCGGTGAATTGTTCACCAAATAATGGAGTTTCATAACCAAAGAATCCATGTAACTTTTCGGATGTAAATGGCAAGA
>ERZ761609.1338-NODE-1338-length-22257-cov-13.154491_pt1 | contig 22257 bp, 23 predicted proteins | sample MGYA00511163_ERZ761609 | MGnify/ENA primary metagenome ERZ761609 (study PRJEB28899, sample SAMN02445070) | bioreactor sludge metagenome | biome: EBPR sludge | place: Australia: Brisbane, Thorneside Wastewater Treatment Plant | collected 2011-12-16 ... | reverse complement strand
AGATTGGTCAGTGACTGGAGTTCAGACGTGTGCTCTTCCGATCTGCTGCCGTGCGGGTCGGCGTTGCGTCGTCGAAAGGGCTTGCGGATGTGTTGGTCAATGAGCGGCGCACGCCTGGCTTAAACGTGAGTTGACGAGAGAGGGCCGGGAGGCCGAGATGGTCGCGAGGTGGTGAGGTCACGTGGCCGGCATCGCCGCTGGTAAGCGGGAAACCGGCGAGCGCGGCCAAGGCGTGTGCGGCATCCCTTGGCGGGTGGTTTTGTTCTATAATCGCGGATTATATGATAAACGGCGAGTCTGGCGTAACGTGCCTATCCGGACCAGCATCATCGACAAGCAGGAGCATATCGAACAAGCCGCACGGGCGCTCAAATCGATCTCGCATCCCTTGCGCCTTAAGATTCTGTGTGTGATCGGTGACCAGGATGCCTGTGTGCAAGAGATCGTCGACGCTGTCGGGACTTCGCAAAGCAATATCTCCCAGCATCTTGCAATCCTGCGCGAAAAGGGAGTTCTGCTCGCGCGCAAGGACGCCAACCGAGTTTACTATCGGGTCGGCGACGCGCGCACGCTGCAGTTGATTGGCATGATGCGCGAGGTGTTCTGCGGCGATTAGCGGCGCGTTGTCGCTGCCCGACCCGTCCTTGCCGGCGAGTGGGGTCGGGCCTCGTTCCTGGTGTGGCCCCGTTTTTTCGCCATGTTTGTGCCACGTTCTAGCCATTTTTCGTGTCAATTTCTGGAGTTTCGATTGGAATTCATACAGCAGAATCTTCTCCTGGTGGCCGTCGCCGTGGTCAGCGGCACGCTGCTGCTCGTGCTTTCGGTGCGCCGCCCCGGTGGCTCGCGATCGCTGACCACCGCCCAGGCAACGATATTGATCAACCGCGAGAATGCGCAGTTGCTGGACATCCGTGAAGCGAGCGAATACGTTGCCGGACACCCGGCCGACGCAATCAACATTCCTGTCGGGTCGCTCGACGAGCGGGCCGAGGAGCTGGCGTCATTCAAGGACAATCCCTTGATTCTGATCTGTCAATCCGGCATGCGTTCATCCGCCGCCTGCTCCAAGCTGGCCAAGCTCGGTTTCTCCAGGCTGCACTCCCTCGAGGGCGGCGTCGGCGCGTGGGCCGAGGCCGGTCTGCCCTTGAAGAAGGGGTCGCGGAAATGACCCAGTCGCCGCGGGTGCTGATGTACTCCACCGGCGTTTGCCCCTTCTGCATCCGGGCCGAGCAACTGTTGCTTGCCCGCGGCGTGGTCATGATCGACAAGATTCGCATCGACCTCGATCCCGAGCGCCGTAGCGAGATGCTCGAGAAGACCGCCAGACGTACCGTCCCGCAAATCTATATCGGTGAGATGCACGTCGGCGGTTTCGACGATCTCCTTGCTTTTGATCAGGCGGGCAAGTTGTTACCCTTGCTGGCGGGTGAACCCGGGTGAACACCCTCGCCGAGTGACCGCGCCCTTCCCGCCAGTTCCCGCTACTTTCCCGCGAGCATTTTTCCCCACCCCCAACTACAGGCCGAAAAACACCATGAGCGAACAAGAAACCCCGAACCCCGTTTTTTCCATCGAGAAGATCTACGTCAAGGATCTCTCGGTCGAAGTGCCCAATGCGCCGCAGATTTATCTCGAGCGCGAGACGCCAGCGATCAACATCCAGTTGCAGACCAAGGCGCAGGGTATCGGCGAAGGGCTCTTCGAGGTCGCCTTGACGGCCACGGTGACCTCGAAGATAGAAGAGAAGACCGTTTTCCTCGTCGAGGTCGGTCAGGCGGGTATCTTCCGCGTTCAGCACGTGCCAAGCGAGAACATGGATGCCGTATTGTCGATTGCCTGCCCCAATATTCTCTACCCCTATGCTCGCGAAGTCGTTTCCGACGCCGTGATCCGTGCTGGTTTTGCACCAGTAATGCTGCAACCCGTGAATTTTGAAGCGCTTTACATGTCTCGCCTCCAACAGCAGCAGGCCGAAGCGGCAAAGGACGCGCCGACCGAGGAGCCTGGCGAAGCGACCATCCAGTAAGCTGGGGCGGCCAAGAAAAGAGGCCTTGCCAATGAAGCGGTGGCTGAGCGTGTTGCTCGCGGCTGGTTCGGCTGTACCGGCGTTGGCGGTCGAGTTTCGCACGGTCGACACGGCGACCGTGCTCTACGATGCGCCTTCCCCGCGGGGCAATAAGCTTTTCGTCATCAAGCGCGATACACCGGTCGAGTTGGTCGTCCACCTCGAAGGCTGGGCAAAGGTGCGGGATTCGGACGGCGCCATGGCCTGGCTGGAGAGCAAGTATCTCGGCTTGCGGCACTCCGTGGTCGTTGTCGCCGCGCGTGCGCAGGTCCGGAAAGGCGCCGACGATGCCGCTGCGCTGGTCTTCGAAGCCGAGAGGAATGTCGCCCTCGATTACCTCGAAGTCGCTCCCGGTGGCTGGGTAAAGGTCCGCCACCGCGATGGACAGTCGGGCTACGTCCGCGCCGACCAGATCTGGGGCCTGTGAATCTTTGAATACATGAAGTTGACGGTGCTGGGCGCCGGCGCCTGGGGTAGCGCGCTGGCCGCCACTTTCTGCGATCGGCACACGGTCACGCTGTGGGCGCGCGAGCCGGAAGTGCTGCGTTCCCTGCGCGACAGGCGCGAAAACCCGCGCTACCTGCCGGGCTGCCGTCTTCCCGAGGCCTTGCGCATCGGCGACGATTTCGCGACTGCCGTAGCCGACGCCGATCTGTTGGTGATCGCGACTCCGCTTGCCGGCCTGCGGCCGACGCTTTGCCGCCTGCGTGATGCCGCGGTTGCCAGCCCGCTGATCTGGGCGTGCAAGGGTCTGGAGGCCGAAACGGGCAAGCTGCCGCACCAGATTGTCGCGGAAGAGCTGGGTGCGCAGCGCTTGTGTGCTGCCTTGTCGGGGCCGAGCTTCGCCGACGAGGTGGCGCGCGGCCTGCCGACTGCGGTGACGCTGGCGGCCAGCGACGCTGCATTTGGCCAACAGACGGCGCTGGCCCTGCATAGCCCGCGCTTTCGCATCTATGCCAACGACGATTTGCCCGGTGTTGAAGTCGGCGGCGCGGTGAAGAACATCATGGCCATTGCCACCGGCGTTTGCGATGGCCTTGGCCTTGGGCTCAACGCGCGCGCCGCGCTGATTACGCGTGGGCTCGCCGAGATAGCGCGCTTTGGTGTCGCTCTCGGTGGACAGGCGCAGACTTTCATGGGGCTGGCCGGGATCGGCGATCTGATCCTTACCTGCACCGGCGACCTGTCACGGAATCGGCGTGTCGGTCTGGAACTGGCCGCTGGCAAGACGCTGTCACAGATCCTTCGTGATCTCGGCCACGTTGCCGAGGGCGTCAGCACGACGCGAGAAGTTGCGCGCCTGGCGAGCCAGCTGGCGATAGAGATGCCCATCACGCAGGCCGTCGACGCGATCCTCTATCGCGCTGAACCGGCAGCATCGGCGGTCGAAAAACTGCTCAGCCGGGATCCGAAGAACGAGGGTAGATAGCGGGCGGCCAACAGGGTTGCGGTCGGAAATTGTCCTGGAAGCGTCGGCGCTGACGAAACTTTCTTGTCAGTTGGGGGTCAGACCGCGCTCTCGAAGGAAGGTCGCAAATTGCAGAGGCGGGTGCCGCTGCCACAAATGCGAAACCTTTCGCGCTCTATGATGCCTTTGCTGTCCGGTGAGCGCTACCAGCGTCGCCAGTGTTCGCTGCGGCGGTCGCGGATTCCGGGCGGGCCGCGCAAGCGGTGATCGTCACGAGGATCGTACGCCCGCCGCAGTGTCGAACCGCTGGCGGTGCATCACCCTGACCAACATATACGAAAGCTGATGGTTCTCGGGCACGGAAATTGCTCTATTTCTGGTGTGCCCAGCCATCAAGGAGGTAGGCAAACAATGTTCAAGAAACTGTTTTCTCGTCATTCGCTCGGCGGCAAGCTGCTGCCAAACCGCGTCGTCATGGCGCCAATGAACCGTAACCGCGCTACAGACTGGCAACTCGCGCCGCCGGCGATGACCGCCAGATACTACGCACAGCGCGCCTCGGCCGGCCTGATTATTGCCGAGGGAACGCCGGTCTCGCCGCAGGCACGCGGTTGTGCGCGCACGCCCGGCATCTACAGCGGCGCGCAGGTCGCCGGCTGGCGCAAGGTGACCAAAGACGTGCACCATGCCGGGGGCCGCATCTATCTGCAGCTCTGGCACGTCGGCCGCGTCGGCCATAGCAGCCTGCGCGCGGATCGCTCACCGCCGGTGGGGCCAACCGGAATCGGTCTGCACAGTGATCGGGTGCCGATCCTAAACGGCGGCGCCGAGCCGGTGATGGTGCCCTGCGATGCGCCGCGCGGGCTGACGACCGAGGAGGTGCGGCTGATCGTCACCGATTTCGTCCGCGCAGCGCGCAATGCCGTCGCCGCGGGCTTCGACGGCGTCGAGATTCACGCCGCAAACGGCTATTTGTTCGATCAGTTCCGCTGCCCCTACGTCAACGACCGTGCCGACGAGTATGGCGGTTCGCTGTCCAATCGCTGGCGCTTTCTCCTGGAGACCGTGCAGGCCGTTGCCGCGGCGATTGGCAGCGCGCGTGTCGGCGTACGCATCTCGCCACTGGGGAGCGCGCACGAGATGCAGCCTGATCCCGATCCGCTGGTCAGCTATGGCTACCTGGCGACGCGGCTGAAGCTCCTGCGCATCGCTCACCTGCACGTCTACGACCAGGAAGGGAGCTGGATCCACGATCGGCAGGGCGATCTGCTGCCACACCTGCGCGCCTGCTTCCCGGGGACGATGATTCTTTGCGGAGGCTTTGACCGCGAGCGTGCGGAAGCGGCGCTGCGTGCCGGTCGCGGCGATCTGATTGCCTTCGGCAAGCACTTCATCGCCAACCCGGATCTCGTCGATCGCCTGCGCATCGGGGCGCCGTTGGCACCCTGGAACTCGACGACGATCTACAAGGGCGGAGCGAAGGGCTACGTCGACTATCCGGCGCTAGACGTGGCCGCCGTGACGGCTGCCTGAGCGGGACTCGCACAATGCAGAAGGGTCTCGTGAACCCCCCGGTCGAGATGCTTTGCGCGGCGGCATCGACGTTGCGCTTTCATCCCTGAAAGCGCTGGCGGTGCGCCTCTAGCGCGATGAGCACCGCCAGTGGCCAGTGGAAGAGCAGCCAGAGCTCGTCCGGATTATCGATCAGGCGGTTGCCATCGAAGTTGAGCATGATTGCCCCGGCGGCCAGGCAGAGCGCCCAGGGGGCGTTTTCCCGCCAACCGCCGACCAGCGACCACAGGAGCATCGCCACGAGCAAGGACAGGCCGATTGCGCCACCTAACAGGGTCTGCGCGACGAAAATGCTGTGTGAGTGGGCAATGCGGAGCGCGGCGGAAACATCCAGGCTCGAGTGAATGGCGTGGCCATAACCGCAGCCAAGGAGCCAGCCGCACTCGCGCATCTCGCCAAACACCTTGCCCCAAAGCTCGAAGCGGTAGCTATCAGCACGGGCGACAAGACTCCAGCTCTGCACCGTCTCGGCCCCGCCAGCCAGGCCCAGGTAGGCGACGACCAGCGCCGCCGACCCGGCGAGAATTGCCAGGCCGGCCACAGAGCGCCTGCGCAGCAGCAGGAAAAGGACTACGGCAGCGAAGCCAACCAGGCCGGTACGGCTTTGCAGCCCTTGCAACATGCAAAAAAGCATCAGCACCGTTGCCAGGGAAAGCTCGGCGTAGCGCTCGCGCACCAGCCAGTCTTCTATTGCCAGCGCCCAGAGAGAAACCAGGAACATCGATGTATAGATGGGACCTGTCATGCGTGCAGGCAACCACAGGACCTGCTCGCCGAAGGCGTAGGCCCCGCTCAGCCAGAGATAGACGCACGACCCAAGGACATAGCTCAAAGCCAGCCAGAATGCCAGGCGCCGCAGCAACTCGCCTTGCCACCATGACGGATCGACGGTCACGATCACGACACTGTAGAAAAGAAACACGTACACGACGTCCTTGATCCGGTCGTAACCCGCCGGTCCCCACGCCATTGCCGACAAGGCGCCGTACGAGAGCCAGGCAACGAAGAGCAGAAATCCGGTCTCTCGCCAGGGTAGCTCTCGCCAGCGCCGGCTGACGACGAACAGCCCGGGCAAGGCGACCAGCGCATAGAAGACGTTATTGACCGACTTGGCGGTAGGCAGCACCAGAAAGGCCAGCCAGAAGCAGGCAAGGGCCAGCGCAAAGTAATTCCGTGCTAGCCACGGACGGCTGCGATCAAGCATCATTGGCGCGCTCCGCAGGCCCTCGCCGACGCCGCCGACGCCGCCGACGCCGCCGGTGGCGACGGGACGACTGAAGCCTGTTCTGATGACGCGGGCGACACTCCGTTGGCCGACACCACAAAGCCGTCTTCGGCTCCCGCGTCGCCCGACGCTGTGGTGGTTGCGGACCAGCGCTCGCACTTCAACTGGATGAAATGGAAGTAGGGATAGTCGAGGCCATCGGCGAACGAATTGCTCAGTTCGCCGCGCTGCCAGTGCCACCACTCGGGAAAGCTGCGCGATCCATCGCGCCAGGGAACGCGCCCGCCGGGCGTCGAGTAGGCCTCTTCGAACAGGGCGCGCTGCCGATACGGATTGCGACGGTCGGCAAGTCGCCTGGCCCATTGCGGCCAGTTCTTGTGGCGAATGAAGATGCGCGAGAATGGCCCTTCGTCAAAGGCGTGGTGTTCGTGAGAAGCCAAGAGCCGCGCCCAGTCAGGCACCCGCATGAACAGATCGCGCATCTCCTGCGTGTTGCGCAGCACGCAGAAGTGCCCGGAAACTCGGTTGGCATGGGTGGAGATGAGGTCGTAGTGCAGACGCGGAGCGAGATAGCGTTCGAGGTCACCGTAGATCACGTCGATGTCGCTGAACCCCCAGAAGTCGAAGCCCCGCAGTTCCTCCTGATGCACACGGCCGAGACAAGGCTTGAGGTCGCAGAGCTTGTACGGATTCTCCGGAGCGAAGACGATGCCGAGCGCATTGGAGACTCGCCGACAGTAGTCGGCAAAGCTGCTGTCCACGAAACGCGTGTTGGCCGGTACGTTCTCGGGAACGCCGCAGTCGGTGTAAAACAGCCACTGGATACCGGGGTTCCAGCGCACGCTTTCCAGGAAGTGGGAAAACCAGAATGGCCAGCGACCGAAGTAGGGGATTACCAGGCAGACGCGCAGTCCCGCCGCCGTAAGGGGCTCCGCGCCGTCAGACATCCGCCCGCGCACGCGCGTCATCAGCTACGAAAAATCAGGCCGCGATCACAGACCAGGAAGTCGATGCGGTTGTCAGCCAGCGCCTGCAAGGCTTCCTGTGGCGTGTTGATGATCGGCTCCTCGTGGGCATTGAAACTGGTATTGACCAGGCACGGCACTCCGGAAAGCTGCTTGAACTGGGCCAGGATGTCGTAGTACAGGGGGTTGTCGTCGCGGTAAACGATCTGCGGTCGGGCCGTGCCGTCGACGTGCACCACGGCCGGAATGCTCGACTGGTAGGCCGCGCGCACGCCCGTGGTGGTGGTCATGAAGCGGCAGGCGTAGCGGTTTCGGTCGTCGATCTCGAAGACCTCTTCAGCATCCTGGTCCAGCACGTAGGGCGCAAAGGGCATGAACTCCGTACGTTCCAGGCGCTTGTTGATGCTGTCGTTGACTTCGCGCCTGGTCGGGCTGGCGAGGATGCTGCGCGCACCCAATGCACGCGGCCCCATCTCCATGCCGCCTGCGAAGACCGCGCCGACCAGTCCTTCGACGAGCAGCCTTGCTGTCGTCAGTGCCGGCTCGCCGTCGGGTTGCAGGCGGAAGCGGCTGTCGGCGGCAGCCATCAGGTCGGTTCCACTATAGGCGTAGCCGTAATAGAGATCGGTGAACCGTCCGCGCTGCAGCCCGGCGACGCCGCCATGCCTGCGCAGCAGGCTGTCGATCGCGCAACCCACCGGCAGCCCCTCGTCGCTCATCGCCGGAAAGACGAAAATCTCTTCGATTCCCGGCATCTCGACGATGCGCTGATTGAGCCGCACGTTCGAGAAGAGGCCGCCGCTCAGCCCGAGACGCGTTGCCGGATGGCGCTTGCGCAGACTGCGGATCCAGGCAAGGGTAACCTCCTCGGCGGCGGTCTGGATCGAAGCCGCGATGTCCTCGCGGCGCATGCCATTAAAGATTTGCTGCAGAAATGCCTTGAGTTCGGCGTAGCCCTGCATGCGGCTGGCGATGTGTCCGTCGTCGCCAATCAGGTACTGATCGCGAATCGCGTCTGCAGCGAGGGGCTTGCCGAAGGCGGCGAGACCGGTGATCTTGCCCTCGTGGCGAAGCGGCGTAAAGCCACAGATTTCGGTCGTGTAGGCGTAGGCCAGAGCGACCGATGCCGCCGGATCCTGGGCCTCGGTGAGCAGGATCTCGTCTTCGCCCTGATGGCAGACGAGCTGGCCATCCTTCAGTTCATAGGCCGAGTAGAAAGCGTGATCGCCGCCACCGTCAAACGACAGGTACAGTCCCGTCTGCCAATCTGTGTACATCACACTGCCGAGGATATGCGCCTTGTGATGATTGACGAAGTCGATTTCCGTATCCGGGCGCAGCTGCAGCGCCTTGCGCAGTGCCGGCAGGTCTACTACCGACGACTCGTCGAGCGTGCGCAGCCGGTACATTTCGCGGTACAGGTTGCGTAAGCGGCTGCCATCGCGCAGACGGTCCACGAAGTCCTTGGCCGGGCGCGAAGTGCGCTTGTACGCCGAGAGCGGGATCTTGATGCGCGTCATCGCCAGCACGTCGATCTGTTGGCGCTCAATGCCGGCGATGCGTAGCACCTCGTCGATGGCAGCCAGGGCAAAGACCCCGCCGTGGTTCTTGATTCGACTCAGGCGTTCTTCCTTGCAGAAGGCCACCAGCTGCTGGTTCTTGAACAGTGCGGCACCGGCATCGTGCCCGGTGTGGATACCCAGGATGTACATTCAACAGCTTTCGACGAGAGTTTTTCGGTTCCGGCGGCGGCTCGCGATGCCGCGCATGCGTGATTGTATCCCGAGCCGGCGTTGCTGCCTTGTTGTTGCCGGGATTACGCCCAGCCGACGCTGTACGGAAAGCCGAGCAAGCGTCGGATCACCGGCTTGCGCAGCGGCGGCTGCAAGGCGTCGGCAATGGCGCGGGCGATGCTGTCGTAGCCGAAGCGGGCTTGTGCCAGCGCGCAGCCGGCTGCGGTGATGCTGTCTGCCAGCTCGGGGTCGGCGCGCAGGCGCTGCAGCTTGGCCTGACAGTCGTCCAGGTTTCGGTACAGCACGACGTTGTGCATGTCCTGCAAACCGAGAGCGGTGTTTTCGGCGTCTCCCTGATCGAAGGCGAAAAGCAGGCAGCCACAGGCCATGGCCTCGAAGTTCTTGATCATGTATTCGCCCATGCCAACGTCGGCGCTGACGAAGAAACGGATGCGGTTGAGCATTTCGACGTATTCCTCGCCGGAGTTGGTGCGCGTGACGAGCAGCTTCTCGCGCTCCGCCAGCGCCTCGAGAAAGCTCCGCCTGCCGTCGTAGGCCTGGTTCTGGATGCTGCCCAGGAAGGCCAGTTCGATGTCGCGCGGCAGGCGGCGATTGCACATCGCCAGCTGGTCGTAGCCCTTGGGTACAAACACCGCGTCGATACCTTCGGCGCGCAGCTGCTCGACGACCAGGAAACCCGACGAGACTACCCGTACCCAGGGCAGCGCCGCGTAGTGCTTCGAAAAGGCGCCCTGGTACTTGCCGGGGATGTAGTTCTGGTAGGCGTCGTGTTCGAGAAAAACCAGTCGCGGCAGGGTACGCAGGAAACGGCGTTGGCGAATCTCTTTCTTGAAGCGTAGAAAAAGAACGATTCGCTCGTAAGCGGTGACGTCGACGTTCTTGAAATAGCTGCGCAGGTCCGCTTGCTGCGCGCTGTTCAGGCGGCGAATTTCGCCCTCGCCGACCGCCGCGACGATGGCCTCGTAAAGCTTGTCAAGAATGACTCGCTGTTCGTCCTGAACCAACAGCAGGATTCTCATGACGCAGTTCTCCGCTCAAGTGCTCGTTTGCAGACCCTTACCATAGCGCGCCCAGCGCTACGCCGATGGCCAGGCCGAGTACGAGCCACAACAGCGAGCGCTGTCGGGCGCGGCGCTCGCGATGCTTGCGCTTGACGCGGTCGCTACTGCTGACCACGTGCTCTCCCCAGCCGGTGTGGGCGACGGCATCGTTTTCCAGGATCACCGCGCGGTAGCCGTGCTCGGCGTACCAGCGAGCCACCGCCTTCTCCTCGCCGCCGGTCGCGCCGTAGCTGCCCAGGCGCTGGTAGTCCGCCAGTCGGCGCAGGCCAGGGTTGAACGAGAAGCCCTGCCAGCCGGCCTTTTCCGAAGTCAGGCCATAGAAGGCGACCCCGTCCAGCAACTCGCGTGCCCCGAGTCCGTGGAAAGGGCTGTGCACGAGCAGGTCGTGGTAGTAGCTGCGCAGCCAGACCTGCAGGGTGTTTGCGCTTTTCTCGAGGATCAGTTTCGAATCCTCGATGAAGCCCGGTCGGTGGAACTCCCAGTCGTCCTCGCAGTGAAAGATGTACGGCGTTTCCACGCGGCTGTAGGCGGCATCGATGGAGCGAATCTGGCCAAGTTGTGGTCGGTTGAGGATCACTTGCGTGTGCTCGCGCCAGCCCTGCGGCAGCGCCTCGAACACGCCCTCGTCACCACTGTCTTCGGTGATGATGCAGGTCCGCATCGGGTAGGTGTTAAAGCGTGCGAAGCTTTCCAGGGTGCGCCTGAGGAGATCGAAGCGCCCGCAACTGGTCAACACCAGAGTCACGTCGCTATCTGCGGCAAAGGCCTGGCCCCTCATGTTGATCTCCCGTCATTCGCCGCTACGTTCGATGGCCTGTGCGCGCTGGCTGGCCAGCCAGCATGCCAGCGTACCTCAGACCCCTGCATGGCATTCGCTCCCGCTGTGCAGGCAGGGCTGCGCCCAGAACTGGCGGCGTGCGGCGGCGAGCGAGAAGTGGGCCTCAAGATGTGCCAGTTGTGCGGCAACGAGCTCAGTCCGGGCAGGCTCGTGCAAGGCCCTGACGGCGAGCATGCACTTGCACAGGCTCTCGACGTCGCCGAGAGCAAAGCGCCACTCGCTGGCCGCGACCACTTCGCGGGCACCGCCACAATCGGTGCTTAGCACCGCGATTCCGGCGGCCATGGCCTCCAGAAGCACCATTCCGAAGGGCTCGTGATCCGAGCTCAGGACAAAGCTGTCGAAGGCGCGGAAGTAGCGGTCCATGGCCGGCACCTGGCCGAGAAAGCGGACACGGTCAGCGACTCCCAGCTCGGCGGCCAGGGCCTGCAGCGATTCGTCCAGGCGGCCGCGCCCGGCAATCGCCAGCAGTGCGCCGGCCGGCGGCAGGCGGGCAAAGGCGCGGATCAGTGTCGCCTGGTCCTTGTCCGGGTGCAAGCGGCCGACATTGCCGAAGACGTAGGCGTCGGGCGGCAGATCGAGTGCGCGCCGCGCCTCGTTCCTGGCAAGCTGGCGAGCTTGCAAGGCCGCCAGTTCGACGTGGTTGTATTGGGTCTGGATGCGCCCCGCGGGCCAGCGCGGCAGGCACGCGCGAATGTCGTCGCGCACGGCATTGGAGACCCCGAGCAATGCCAGCCGCTTGGCGAAGGCGCCGGCAAGCAGGCGCCGTCCCAGGCGCTGGTAGTCGCCAAAGGCGTGATGCACGCCGATGACCGGGATGTCCAGCGCCAGGCAGCAGGCGTAGATCGGCTTGAAGCGGTGGGCAATGGCCAGCGAGAAGGCGTGCGTCTGCTGCAGCTTGCGCAATTTCCAGATGGCCGCCAGCTTCAGTCCGCGCACCTGTCGCGAGTCGAAGCCGAGAAACAGCACTTCGTCGCCGCCGGAGTTGCGCACCACTTCGCTGTCCGGTTCGCCGGTGAGGTATACGGTCGTCATCGTCCAGCCCTGGCCCGCGAATAGCCTGGCCCACTGGCAGGCGACATCCGTGAACGGCGCGCCATAGCTGTGGCAGAGCTGCAGCACGCGGCGCGATTCAGCCGACATCGTCGTGGTCCTCCATGTTGATTAGCTGCTGCTGGCCATGCGCAATCCTGCCACCGAGCCGGGGGCGCTCGAGGTTGGCAAGTATACCGCGCCAGCCATGGCCTGCGCTGATCCCGAACGCAGGGCAACCGGCGCCGTAATTGGTTTATCCTTGCGCCCGTGACGGTGGCACGCTTGCACCGCTCAACGACTACCCCCACGAGCACCCGGAGATCCCTCCGGGCGCAGCGAACAGCGAGGATTCCCGCCGTCATGACCCGCCTCTGCACACGCTCCGCCGACCCATGTTGAATCGGCTGCGAGTCTGGCGCGAGCGCGGCTGGAGCGAAATCGATGCCGCGACGTATGCCTCCGCGTGGCAGCGCTTCGGCGGCAGCGTGTTCACCCATCCGGCAGTCGTCGAGCGACTCTCGGCGCTGGCGGGAATCCGGGTACGCTACCTAGGCTGCCCTTCCGGCGAAGACTTAGTGGCGGCGATTCCCTGCTGGGGGCGCCACTTGGCGCTGTCGAAGGCGGTGTTGAAACAGCGCGGCCAGCGCGACCTGTTTGATCTGGGCAACGCCGAGGTGATCCTGCCGATTGCCGCACACGCCTGCGTGCCGGTGCGCCAGCACATGCGTTACGTGTCGGAGCTCAACGCCGGACGGATCGGCGAACTCAAGGCGCAGCCGGAAGGCCTGGCGCTGGCGCGTGCGCCCGAGGACTACTCGAAGAAGTTTCGCTACAACCAGCGGCGTGAGCTTCGCCTGCTCGAAGAGGCCGGCGGGCAGGTACGCCAGATGAGCGAGTTTTCGCCGTGCGAGCAGGCCGCCATGTATGCCGATCTCTTTCAGCGTCGCTGGGGTTTTGCGGCCAGGGGCCACGAGCATCTGGCGGAGGTGTTCACGCTCCTGCGCGAGTTCATGACCGGCGCCGTCCTGTTGCGTCACGAGCAGCCGATCGCCGTTCAGATTCTCTATCGCGTCGAAGCCCCGGCGTGGATTTCTCTGGAGTACATCAATGGCGGTGTCGATCCCGCAACGCGTGATTTCAGCCCGGGAAGCGTGCTCAGTTTCATCAATACGCAGAGCGCCTGGGCAGAGGCGCGCGCGCTCGGCAAGCCCTTGCGCTTTTCCTTTGGCCGCGCCGATCGCGAGTATAAGGATCGCTGGTGCCACCGGGTGCCGGCGTATCGAATATAGAGTGCACGAAAGAGCGTAGTCATGAACATGCCTCGCCTGGCGAGCGGGGCCACCGTCCGAGAGCACCCATGAGTTCAAGAAAACAGCAATTGCTGAAGCGACACCGCCAGCGCAAGCGCTTCCTCCTGCTGGTCGCGCTGCTGCTGCTCGCCGCGCTCGGGGTCTTCGTCGCCTGGTGGTTGCCGCCGGTATTGTTGCTGCCTGGCTGGGTGGCGCACGAGGCCTGGTTTGCCGACCACCTCTTCTATTCGCCGCAGGACGACTACCAATACCACTTCCCGGCCGAAACGGCGCAGCAGACGGTCTCGCTGATCGCCGGGCGGGTGCAGTTGAGCGCACCGCTGGCGGCTGGCGAAACGCTGATTCTCGAGCTGCATTTGCAGAGCACCCTGCTTGGCCACTGTCTGGACCCCCACGTCGTTCTCGGCGACGACCGGCAGGACTTCGAGCGCGCTGTCAACGGGCGACGCTATCTGAACCTCTCCGGGCAGGCGGCGGCCCTGGCCAGGAATGAGCTGTCGATCAGTGGCCGCTTCTGCCGCCTGCCGCCGACCGCCCTCCTGCACGTGCTGGACAACCCCGACTACTCCCGGCGGCGCATGATGCTCATCGCGCCACACGCCGACGACGCCGAGCTGGCGGCCTATGGCCTGTACAGCCGTGCTGCAGGGTTCGCCCGCTCGCGCGAAAACGGTGGGGTGACCATCGTGACCCTCACGCAGGGCGAGATCGAGGCGGATCGGTATCGGTCCCTGGGCCTGGATAGCGCCGCCGCGGCGTGCCTGAAGGGGCGTCTGCGGACCTGGGACAGCCTCGCCGTGCCGCTCTGGGGTGGCGTTGCGCAGAGCTGCTGCGTGCAGTTGGGCTACTACTGCCTGCAGTTGCCGGCGATGCTCGCCGAACCCGAGCAAGCGTTTGCTTCACGCGAGTCCGGGGCGACAGACGTGCGCCAGGCGCGAGCGCACAACCCGCTCCCCCTGCCAGCGGACGCCGACGGTTTGCCGTCCGGCAAGAACCTGCTCGCCGACCTGGTGGCGTTGCTCGAGCACTTTCGCCCCGAAGTGGTCGTCATGCCGCACCCCGAGCTCGATCCGCACGCCGACCACATAGCCGGTACGCAGGCTCTGCTGCAAGCGGTCGAGTGCTCGTGCTGGAAGCCGGAAATTGGTCTCCTCTATGCCAATCACCTGCACGACAACGACCGCTGGCCGATGGGCCCGGCCGGGCAGGGAGTCGCCCTGCCACCGGCGCTGGCGCCGTTGCCGCCCGACGCGCTGTGGAGCCCCTGCCTGAGCCCGGCAGTACAGATCGACAAGGCCATGGCCTTGGCCATGCAGCACGACCTGCAGGGCACTCTGCCCTGCAAGAAGCGCCTGCGGCGGACGATCCAGAAACTGCTCGCCGCGCGCCAGTGGCCTGTCAGCGGAGAGAACGAATTCTTCCGCAAGGCTGTTCGCCGGCACGAGCTGTTCTGGGTTCGCCACCTGGAACGGCGAGGGAGCGCCTGAGCGCGGCAAGCGTATAATGCGGTGGTCGACGATGTCGCTGATCACAGCTGTTTTTTATGGGGAGTAGGCCAGATGGCCTTGTACGAATCCGAGCACACCAAGTTCATGCGCGAGATGATGGCCAAGCATCCCGAGTGGCTTGAAGACCAACGTCGCGGGCGGGCGATCTTCTGGGACAGGAAGACCGATCTCGACGAGCAGAAGGCGTACCGGGAAGCCGGCGACCCGCCGCGGCCCTATCCCTACGACGTGAATTTCGAACAGCAGTAAGCGTCTTCAGGGAGTCGGCGCAAGCAGTGACCGGCCCGCGCAGGGCGCGGTCGCTTCTTGCCTTGTTCCGGCTCGATCTGGAGACTGGGCAGGGCGGCGCCATGGCCCGGCCACGGCGCCGCCATTCTAGCTGGCGAGGGGCTTGATGACGCGCTTGACCGCCGGGTCGTCCGGATGCGGGTGGATGGTGAAACCAAGCTTGCTCATCAGACTGAACATCTTGGAGTTCATCGACAGCACGTCGCCGACGACGGTGCGGTAGCCTTTGGCCCGCGCGCAGGCGATCAGTGCACTCATCAGCTTGCGTCCAACGCCGTGTTTTTGCCAGTCGTCGGCGATTGCCAGGGCAAACTCGACCGATTCGCCGTCCGGGTTGGTGACGTAGCGGGCAACGCCGATCTGGACTTCCTTGCCTTCTGCGTCGAGGATCGTCGCGACCAGAGCCATTTCGCGGTCGTAGTCGATCTGCGTGAAACGCACGAGCATGGTCTGCGTCAGCTCGCGAATGGTGTCCATGAAACGGTAGTACTTGCTTTCGTCGGACATCGAGATGACGAACTCCTTTTCGCGCTCGGCGTCTTCCGGGCGGATCGGGCGAATGGTTACCACGCGGCCATCGGGCAGTTCCCATTCCTGGATCAGATGCACCGGGTAGGGGTGGATCGCCATGTGCGAATAGCGGTCGCCCGACGGTGCCGCATAGTCGATGACGATGCGCGCGTCCGCCGCGATGGCACCGTTCTCGTCGACGATCAACGGGTTCAGGTCGAGTTCGTGCAGTGATGGCAGTTCGCAGATCATTTGCGAGACGTGCAGCAGCACGTCTTCGAGCGCTTCGAGGTTGATCGGCGGCATGTTGCGGAACTCGCCGAGCAGCTTCGAAGCGCGCGTCGACGCGATCAGGTCGCGGGCCAGGAAGCGGTTGAGCGGCGGCAAGGCGACGGCCCGGTCGCTGAACACCTCGACTTCGGCGCCGCCGGCGCCGAAGGTGATGATCGGACCAAAGATCGGATCGCGCGATACGCCGATCATCAGCTCGCGGCCGTTCGGGCGCGCCAGGTAGGGTTCGATCGATACGCCATTGATGCGTGCCGTCGGGTGCCGCTTCTTGATCGTCTCGATGATGTCGTGGTAGGCATTGCGAACCGCCGGCGCGTTGGTGATGTTCAGCCGCACGCCGCCGACCTCGCTCTTGTGCACGATGTCCGGCGAATCGATCTTCATGGCGATAGGGAAGCCAATCTGTTCGGCGAGCAGCAGCGATTCGGTCGGTGTGTGCGCGACCATGGTCTGCGCAACGGGAATGCGGAAGGCGCGCAGGATCGCCTTCGATTCCATTTCCGAGAGGATCTTGCGGCGCTCGTGCAATACCGCGTCGATCAACATCTTGGACCCTTCGGTTTCCGGGCGGGCGTGCTTGGAAAGGGGGGCCGGTGTCTGCAAGAGCAGCTTCTGGTTCCAGTAGTAGGTCGAGATGTGGTAGTAGAGTTCGATGGCGGTTTCGGGCATCCGGAAGGACGGGATGCCGGCCTCTTCCAGCATGCTGCGCGATTCACCGACCTGTTCCTCGCCCATCCAGCAGGTGAGAATCGGCTTGGCGGTCAGCAGGTCCACCTCGATCACCGCCTTGGCGACTTCCATCGGGTCGGTCATTGCCTGCGGTGAGAGCATGACCAGAACGCCGTCGACTTCGCTGTCCTCGGCAACGGCGAGAATCGCATCGTGATAGCGCTTGGGTGTCGCATCCCCCTCGATGTCCACCGGATTTCTTTGCGACCAGGTTCCCGGCATCGCCGCATTGAGCGCTTGCATGGTGCTTGGCGACAACTCGGCGAGGGGGATTTCGAGGTCGCCGGCGCGGTCGGCGGCCATGGCTCCCGGTCCGCCACCGTTGGTGATGATCGCCAGACGCTTGCCTTGCGGACGGAATTTCGAGGCCAGTGCTTTGGCGGCGTAGAACAGCTGCCCGATGTTTTTTACGCGCACCACGCCGGCACGGCGCACCGCCGCATCGAAGACGATGTCCGAACCGCCGGCCATGCCGGAGTGCGTTTCGACGGCGGCCAGCCCGCCGGCGTGGCGACCGGCCTTGAGCAGGACAATCGGCTTGATGCGCGCCGCCGAGCGTAGCGCGCTCATGAAGCGGCGGGCGTCGCGAATGCCTTCGACGTAGAGCAGGATGTAGTGGCTGCGGTTGTCGTAGATCAGGTAGTCGAGGATTTCACCGAAATCGACGTCGGCGGTGCCACCCAGCGAGATGACGCTGGAAAAGCCGATGCGGTTGCTTGCCGCCCAGTCGAGAACCGCCGAGCAGATGGCGCCCGACTGCGCGACCAGCGCCAGATTGCCGACGTGCGCGTGCACGCTGGCAAAGGTGGCATTGAGTCCGAGGTCGGGGCGAATGATCCCCAGGCAGTTGGGGCCCAGCAGGCGAACGCCGTAGCTGCGTGCGATTTCCATCATCTTGCGTTCGAGCGCAGCGCCCGAGTGACCCGCTTCGGCAAAGCCGGACGAGATGACGATGGCGTTCTTGACGCCGCTGCGACCGCATTGCTCGATGATCTTCGGAACGGTCTGCGGCCTGGTGACGACGATCGCCAGTTCGACGCGAGCGCTGATCTCCTCGATGGACTTGTAGGCCGGTACGCCCTGGACGCTGTCGTGCCCCTTGTTGATCGGGTAGAGACGACCCTTGTAGCCAGAATCGAGGATGTTCTTGAAGAGCACGTTGCCGACCGAGTTCTCGCGCTCCGAAGCGCCGATGACCGCGACAGACTTGGGTTCAAACAGCGTGGTGAGGTAGTGATGTTCTAGCATGGGGACTTTCACCTCGTGTTTGAGAGGCGCGGTACGGGTGGATGTTGCACTGCATCAATTTATCACAGATGCCCTGTCAAGTCTCTAGATATGACGCGCTTGATGACGCCGCAGTGTGACATTAATCACCCCGCGAGCGACCCCTGGGCAGGCACCGGTGCGCGGCGCTGCGGGCATCGCCGAGCGGCCCGCAACCGGTGTTTCCCGAGCAGCCAAGCAGACGGACATGCCTAGGCGGCTGCGGTTACCGCGCCGACGTCGAGCCGGCTGTCGATGCGCGTGTCGGATTGCAGTGTGCGGTGCATCGGGCACTTGTTGGCGATGGCCAGCAGCCGCTCGCGCTGCTCCGCGGTCAGTTCGCCGGCCAGCGTGATCACGCGGCTGATGCGATCGACCTTGCCACGGCCGCCGTCAAGCTCGAGCTTGTCGTGCGTCAGCGCGACGCTGACCGCGGCCAGTGGCCAATGCTTGCGCTTGGCATACATGCGCAGGGTCACCGAGGTGCAGGCGCCGAGGCCGGCGAGCAGGAAGTCCATCGGTTCCGGGCCGGCGTCCTCGCCGCCCATCGCCACCGGCTCGTCGGCGATCAGCGTGTGTCTGCCGAGGCGAACCGTCTGCTGGTAGGGTCCCAGGCCGTTCTCGCTGACGACCACGGCTGCTTGCTCCTGTGCCATGCTGTGCTCTCCGAGAGTTTTGCCGAATGATAATGGAAGGAAGGCTCCGCATGGCAGCTTCGCCCGAAGAATCGCCCGCGTCGCCCTGGGTACGGCGCTTTGCGCAGCTGATTCCCGAGCCCGGCGAGGTCCTCGACCTGGCCTGCGGGAGTGGCCGCCATGCGCGCTTGCTGGCCGGGCTCGGTTACCGCGTCGAGGCAGTCGATCGCAGTTCGCAGGCGCTCGCTTCGCTGCACGGTAGCGAGCGCGTGACGCTACTCCAGGCCGATCTTGAAGACGGCCGCTGGCCCTATCGCGGTCGTCTGTTCGCGGGCATCGTGGTCACCAATTATCTGTTTCGCCCGCGCATCGACGAGCTCCTGGCCTGTCTCGCCGAACCCGGGGTCCTGATCTACGAAACCTTCATGGTCGGCAATGAGCGCTACGGCAAGCCGTCGAATCCCGATTTCCTGCTGCGCTCGCAGGAGATGCTCGCCTGGATGGCGCAGCGTGGCTGGCGGGTGGTGGCTTTCGAAGAAGGCCAGGTAGACTCTCCCAGGCCGGCGATGCTGCAGCGCCTTTGCGCCAGCCGCGGGGCGCTTGCTGCCTTGCTCTGACGCCGACCTGGCGCTTGGCGCAGCGAACCCGTCGCGCGCGCGACCATGGACCAGGTGACCACGCGACCGCGGAACCACTACTCGCCACTGACTCTCAGGGCCAGCGCTTCGATGCCGCTGGGCGTCAGGTCGTCGCTGATGAAGCGCGCCGGGGCTGCGAATCCGCCGTAGTTTCGCGTCTGCGAGCGACTGTAGAGCGGATCGTAGTGCAGTTCAAGCAGTTCGCTCACCAGTTCTCGCCACCGCGCGTCGCGCACGTAGCCTTGCCAGCGCTGGAGGGTTTCCGTGCTTTGCTGGTTGCGCAATGGGTGCAGGCAGGCGGTCAGTCGCTCGGGTGCGAGCAGGAAATAGTCGTAGTCGCGCAAGAGAAAATCGACGCGAGCGGCGAAAGACGCTTCGATATTGAAGCATTCGCCGGCACGCATGGTTTCGATCAGTGCTGCCGGTACTTGCAGCGAACCGATCTTGCGGCTCTCGGCTTCGACGTAGACCGGGCGACTGGCGTCGAGCGAGCGCAGCGTGGTCAGCAATTGCGACTCGAACATCTTCTGTGACGGCTGCCCCGAGTCGGGCAGGACGCCGAGCACCGAGCCCTTGTGGCAGGCGAGCTCCTCGAGGTCGAGCACCTGTTCCCCGCGCCGCCCGATGGCTTGCAGAATGCGGCTCTTGGCACTGCCGGTGGCGCCGCAGAGGACCTTGAACTGCAGCTGCCGGGGTACCTCGGCGAGTTGCTCGACGACCAGTCGGCGATAGGCCTTGTAGCCGCCTTCCAGCTGCTGCGCGTCCCAGCCGACACGCCGGAAGACGTAGGTCATGGCGCCGCTGCGCTGACCGCCGCGCCAGCAGACGATCAGCGGGCGCCAGTTCTTCGGGCGGTCGAGAAACTGTGCCTGCAGATGCCTGGCGATGTTCGTGGACACGTAGGCCGCGCCAAGCTTCTTGGCCTCGAAGGGCGACGCCTGCTTGTAGAGGGTGCCGATTTCGATCCGCTGCTGGTTGTCGAGTACCGGACAGTTGATCGACCCCGGAATGTGGTCCTCGGCAAACTCGCCCGGCGAACGGACGTCGATGATCTGGTCAAACGAAGAGAGTTCGCCGAGCTGTTCGACGGTCGCGATATCGCGTTTCATACGCTTGCCTGCATGCTGCGCAAGTCCTGTGGCTGAGACAACCCGTTATTCTAGCAGTGGCGCCAATCCGCGCCAGACATTGTCGAGCAGCAGGGGTTGTGCGGCAGCGGTAGGATGCAGATTGTCGGCCTGAAAGAGCTGTGCTCTGGTCGCCACCCCCTCGAGCAGGAAGTCCACCAGTGCGGCCTTGCGGGCCCGGGCCACGGCGGCGAAAGTGTTGTGGAATTCAGTCGCGTAGGCGCCATAGTTGGGCGGTACGCGTTGCCCGACGAGCAGGACCTGCGCCTTGTGTTGCTGAGCGCTGGCGACGATGGCGCTGAGGTTCTCACGCAGCTGCGCCACCGGCAGTCCACGCAGGCCGTCGTTGGCGCCGAGGGCAACGATGACCACCTGTGGCGAGTACCTGTTCAGTGCCGCGCCGATGCGCGCGCGGCCGCCGGCGGACGTTTCTCCGGAGATGCTGGCATTGACGACGCTATAATCGAGCTTCTTCTCCTGCAGGCGTCTGGCCAGCAAGGCTGGCCAGGACGCATCCTGGCGGATGCCGTAGCCCGCTGACAGCGAATCACCGAAGACCAGTATGGTGCGTGCCGCCAAGGCAGCGGGGGCAAGCAACAGCAGTCCGGCGAGCAACAGGGAGTGACATATCGGGAAACGGAGCATGGTGGCGTGGTAGGAGAGGCAGCAGCAATGGTGATTGAGGTTCGCGATCTGGCCAAGCGTGTCGACAGCGGTGGCCAGCCGTTGACCATTCTGCACGAGATTTCGTTCGCCGTCGCGGCGGGCGAAACGGTGGCCATTGTCGGCGCCTCGGGTTCGGGCAAGTCAACCCTGCTTGGTCTGATGGCGGGTCTCGACCAGCCGAGTAGCGGCGCGGTGATTCTGGCGGGCGAGAATCTGGGGGCGCTGGATGAGGATGCGCGGGCCGTGTTGCGAGGTCGGCTGCTGGGTTTCGTCTTTCAGACCTTTCAGCTCCTGCCGTCGCTGACGGCGATCGAAAACGTCATGTTGCCGCTTGAACTGGCGGGCGCTGCCAACGCTCGCAGCGAGGCCGAGCGCTGGCTGCAGCGAGTTGGGCTGGCGCATCGCCTGAAGCATTATCCGAAGCATCTCTCGGGTGGCGAGCAGCAGCGCGTGGCTCTGGCCCGTGCCTTTGCGCCGGGGCCGAGGCTGGTGCTTGCCGACGAGCCGACCGGCAATCTCGACGCGGTGACCGGCCATCAGGTGATCGAACTGATGTTCGCCATCAATGCCGAAAGCGCGACGACGCTGATTCTGGTCACCCATGACGAGGAGATCGCCGCGCGTTGTCGGCGTCGTCTGCGCATGGACGCCGGGCAGCTGGAAGAGGTCGGCGCCGAGTGGCGGCACCGGTCGTAGCCGGCTGGGCGAGAAACGAGGCGCCGAGGAGGGAGATGCCCCATTTTCTTCCGCGCTGGCAGTAATCACCGTAGTTCAACAGCTTAGGAATCTTATGTCGCTGATGGTCGAACGAGTAGCAAACCTCAAGACGCCCGAAGAGTGCGCCATGTTCGAGAGAAATGTTCTCGAACGCGGGCGCCCCGATCTGGCGGTAGCGGCGCGCAAGCGCGCGCTCGAACTGCGTGCGCAGAAGTACGGCGCCGGCAGCGAACCGGAGCGTCAATGCCTGGAGGCGGTTTATGCCTACGAAGGCGTGCTCTCGGCCAGGAATGGCAAGGCCACACGGGACCTGCGCACCTGGCAGCTGATAAAGCGCCACGGCATCATCGGCGCCGTCGAGCGCACCGTGAATCGCGACCCGGACGTCACCGGTTATCCGGCTTTGTGCGAACTGGGCCTTGAGGACTACGCCTTCGAAGAGGTCGTCGTCCGCCACCCCGACCTCTTCTCGGCGGCCAGCGTCGAGTGCTCACGAACGCGCATCGACGGCTGGAAAGCTGCCGGCTGACGGCGCGCTCAGCCGCGCTTCTCGAGCAGCATGCCGCGGGCAGCGGCAAGACCGCTGCGCACGGCCGCCTCGAGGGTCGCCGGATACTCGGCGCAGACGTAGTCGCCGGCCAGCCACAGA
>ERZ761609.1337-NODE-1337-length-22276-cov-16.071689_pt1 | contig 22276 bp, 26 predicted proteins | sample MGYA00511163_ERZ761609 | MGnify/ENA primary metagenome ERZ761609 (study PRJEB28899, sample SAMN02445070) | bioreactor sludge metagenome | biome: EBPR sludge | place: Australia: Brisbane, Thorneside Wastewater Treatment Plant | collected 2011-12-16 ... | reverse complement strand
CTCTGCATCGCTTCCCTTTTATGCTTCTGGATTTAACCTGTGAGTCTCGACCCTAGAAGTAGATGGTAAGTTCAATGTGTATGGTTTAAGCAGTCGCAATTTAAGAGGGTCGATATCAGCTGGTATAGGATTGCTAATTGCTGACTGGCCTCCTGAGGAATAGAAAAGGCAGCTGCCAAAATTCTGTGGCAACAGCCACACCGAGTAGTTTTTGGAATCTATGTTGCCTCCATAACAACCCAAACGGAGGCACACCTATGCACACAATATCTAAAAAATCCATTTCAAAGGCACTGTCAGGATTTGACAGTCTCCCCGATACCGCAAATGTCAGGCAACCTGTTGTGGAGGCCCTGTATGGCTGTTCCAGTGCAACAGTATGGCGCTGGGTCAAGAAAGGTATCATTCCTGCCCCAAAGAAGTTTGGAGAGCAAAGAATAACTGTTTGGAACGTGGGAGAGCTACGTTCATACCTCAACATGGCCAGAGAGCTTTAAAATGGCTGGTAAGTATTATGGAGCAAGCAGAAATGGGTGTGGCAATTGGCAGCCGTTTAAGGGAAGTCAGGGGGGATAACATGATATTCTATTATGCCGTCAGTGGCCGTACTGTCAAATCAGGTGGGATGCTTGAATTGTGCCACTGGGCTCAAGACCGTATTGCCAATAACAAAGCAAAAATAGTCAAGATATTGAAAGCACGACCCGGCGAGCGTACAGCACGGATCGTGCTGGAAGTCACCAGAGAGGGTATCGCTGAAACTCGGCATGGCAGAGTTATGTTGCTGTCTGTGCTTAAAAAAGCAGAGCAAAAAAATGGCTAAGAAAAAGTCATTTCACAGTCATTACAAGCACGAAGGTGGCTTCGTCGGTTTGCCACGGCGCGTTTTCAAATCTGAGCAATACAAAAATCTAGGTATGACGGCACGGTGTCTTTTGGATGAATTGCAGCACAAGCATACTGGCAGCAATAATGGACGCATTATTTTTAGCGTTGAAATGGCCATGAAAAACTTGGGCATTTCTTACAACACAGCAAAGAATGCCTTTAAAGAGCTGGAACACCGAGGCTTCATTGAGCGCAGTCTTGATGCCAACTACATGAACGGCCAAGCTCGTGAGTGGCGTTTAACTTATGAGCCTTGCTATGGACGAGAACCTACCGACGATTGGGTATTATCAGGCATTGATAAAAACAGTTTTTCACCTTCAAATTTTGAAAAAACCCCTTCAAAAAATGAAGAGGTTACCGACGCCCTGAAAGAAAAACGGGCAGAATGTGATTGGGCGATCACGAAAAATCAATATGTTAGTGGCAATGCATTGCCATGAACCCCTACAAAATTTAACGGTCATATATATACCATAGGGATATAGGAAAAAGTGTTTGTCAGACCTCATGGCAGCTCAAGCCAGCCGCGCACAGTGAAGCTGTTGTGATCGAAAGGACCGAAGGAACGGCAAGAATTCATGCTTGAGAAGCGCTAGGTTCTGTGGACAAAATATTTGAGCCAAATTTTTACGGTAGCAAGGCATAGGAGAGAGAAGGGCGAGGCTGCGGTTTTATCGTAACGTGTTGTGCAATCCGCCGATTGTGCTTCGAAAAAACAAAATGCCGCTCAATTCCGTTTCTCGTTTTGTAAAGCTTTCTGTCATACCGAATGGGTGTTTTGCGATTTGACCGTGGAGGAATGACTGGTTTTATTTTGCGCCGTTTCAAATCATCACGAATGTCATTGCTATCATATCCTTTATCAGCCAACAGAGCCTTTGGCTTTCTTTCCTCCAAATCCATCAGGATCGGGTAGGCTTTGTAGAATTCCTAGACGGACTACTCACAACAAGTAGGTACAGGTCACAACAAGAAACCCAAAAGGTTAAGTGGTTTTCTTGCTTGTGCTGCGTAGTGTGTTTTTGCCTTCTTTGACCTCTTGGTGTGTCATGAGTGTGCCGCAAATTTATTAGAAAGGTTTATGAATTGTCTCGGGAACTGTACCAAAAAGTCTATTGTAAAATTCCAGAGCATATCTATCTGTCATCCCTGCTATATAATCACAAATTACTCTTTGGCGGAATGAGTCTTCTGTTGCCTTTAAATACAGGTGTCCATAATCTTTAGGCAATAATAAATTACCCCCTTTGGCATCATCCTTCAGTACGCCATATATTTTTCCAATAATATCTTTCCCCCTGTACTCTGCTATCTTAAGCATGGGGGACATAATCAAAGATTTGTACGAAATCTTCTTAAGCGTTTCCACTATCTTAAAGATTTGTGGGTGCAAATATACTTTTGATAAGGCTGGAAACTCAAGATTTGCCTCAAACATAACCCCATCAATAAAAGTGGCAACCAGATCAGATGTAAAGTCAGTTCTTAGATATCCATTACTAGCTAAGGATTCTGAATGGTGACAGGCTTTTCCTGCAATATCATAAGGAATCTCACCTTCTGGAGTATCAAATATTTGACCAAATAGGCTTAATAAAGTAACGAGGATGTCTGTTTCTGTATATGTTAGGTCTCCTGGTTCGTAATTATTTGCGGTGTAATTAGTCTTCAGATCTTCTTGAATTTCTTCTGCAATTTCTTTGTAGAATGAATTACCAAAAGACACTAATTTAAGAGGGTTTAGAAAATCAGCCTTGAAAGCATCCTCTAAATCATAGGTGGAATATGCGATATCATCTGCAATATCCATTATTTGACATTCAATAGTTTTAAATTTGATACCTCTGTCTTGTATTTCAGTCATAGGAATTCCCAGAACTGATGTCTTCACAAATTCTACAATCTCGGTATCACATTCATAATACCCCTTAAAAACTTTTCCCTCTCTTGCCCCACGGTTCTTGTTTCTGGCTGGAATGGGCTGATCATATTTTAATAAAGCCGCCAGTGATCTGGCGGTTAGGTTGAGGCCACAGCGATTGTCTTTACCGTCTAGTATGGGTATAAACTCTCCATTGGAGTCTTTGGTAAGGGTGGCTTTCTTTTCTAGCCTAGAAACGATACGAAGAGTTTGAGCATTTCCCTCAAAACCACCGTTTATCTCTCTCATACATTCATCAAGGGAGGTTTCGCCGTTATGGCCGAAGGGGGGATGCCCTAGATCATGTGCAAGACCAGCCAATTCAACTATATCTAGGTCTATCTTATTATTGTCTTCAAAGTGGTTACTATTAATTTTCATAGCAATTGATTTTGCTATTTGCGCCACTTCTAAAGAATGGGTGATTCTATTTCGATAAAAATCATTCTCGTTATTTGGAAACAGCTGTGTCTTCCCTTGTAAGCGCCGAAATGAAGGGGAGTGTACTAGTCGTCCATAGTCCTTCCGCCATTCTGTACGATATGGTTCATTTTCTCTTTTGGCAGTTTTGCCATCGTCAAATAGCCTTAATTCATCTAAGGTTGAATATAGCGGTTTTGTAAAAACAGGTTTATTAGACAAAGAAGCCTCCACAGTTTCCTATAGAGGCTACAACTAATCCCTTTTTAAATACAGACTATTTCTTGCCTGAATCTGCCTTCTTCATTTCTGCATATTTAACGGCCGCAGCTGACAGTGCGGACTGCTCTCTTTTTGAAATATTTTTTACGACCTCTAAGGAATCAAACTTAATTGCCAGCGTTGCTGCACACATGATGGGCTCCTTTGTTAGTAGAAGTATAACCTGTAAACGATTTAAAAAACGTTAGCAAATTATATGTTCTGATTTGTTGAGATTTTTTGGCGACCGATTTTTTTATATTTTATAATAAAGAATCTAGTTGATTTGCTTAAAAAAAGCTAGAGTCCGGCAGATGTATTTTTTTCTAGAGTGGAAATAATCATATATAATGACTTATTTTTGTTATATTTTGTGAATCATATTTGCATTTAGGTCACGAATCGGCGTAGAGTATCAATATGATAAAAGAATTTAATGCTGATATGATGCTTTTGGCCAGATCCTTAAGGGAACTGAACCAAAAAGATATTGCTGATTTGACTGGTAAAACACAGGCTTATGTATCAAAGGTCGAGCAGAGAGTTCTTCCTGCATCCTCTGACTTTATTCAGAATTTATCCGAAAAACTGGGTTTTCCAGTTTCTTTTTTCTATCAATCTGGCAGCTTGGCTGGGGTTCCAACTAGCGTCCACGCTTTCTTTCGGATAACAACTCCAAAAGCCAAAACTCTATCTCGTTTAAATGCAGAAATTAGCCTTCGGATACTTCATTTAAGGGCAATCAAGGATAATTTGGTTAAGCATGAGAATAAGTTCAATGATTTGCTGAATGCCATTCTTCCGCAGCCAGATCAGCCTGAAATAGCGGCCAGAAAGTTTCGTGAATACCACGAGATTGAATCTGGGCCAATTCAAGATCTTGTTTATTTGGTAGAAAATTCAGGCATTCTGATTTTCCCATGTGATTTCGGCGAAGAAACAAACGAAATGGTTGATGGAGTCAGTATGAATGTCCCATCCCTACCTCCCACAATATTTCTAAATAAAGACCGTACAGCAGATCGCATGAGATTCTCTCTTGCCCATGAACTATTTCATGTTCTTGCACATAGAGTCCCTAGTGATACCATGGAGAAAGAGGCTAATCGTTTTGCGGCGGAATTGCTAGTGCCCGCGGAAGAAATTCAAAAAGATCTCTCTGACTCTATCTCCCTAAACACACTTGCTGCATTGAAGCCGAAATGGAAGACTTCGATAGCTTCACTATTATATCGTGCGGGTGAACTGGGAATAATCTCTACGAACCAATCCGGAAACCTGTGGCGCCAAATTAACCAACGTGGCTGGAGAAAACGTGAACCAGCCTCATTGGATTTAGATGCGGAAGAGATTTCTCTTGTTCGTGATACCTTTTTCAGTGACCCCGACGTAAATTTGTCGGAATTGCTGCATTTGCATCAACACCAAATAGAGGAGATGTATCAAATGGTAACGGAATAAAAAAGGACAGAAAAAGGTAGCGATATGCGCCTTAATCTGCCCTGAACCATCGCGCCAATAAAAGGCACTAGAGTTCGCTTGATACCTGATTCTAGCAATTCCTTTTATTCGGCGCAAGTTTGATCTGACATTATTTGTCAGATTATCGGTCATGCTCGAACAAAAGGCTATAAAATGAGCGATTTTACCGAAAATGATGAAACCCCATTGTTTCCAGGGGAGGCGTTGCCACATATGGCAAAACCTTTACCACCTGGAAAAGAGTGGATTTGTCGCCCCTTCATTACATTGAAGAATGGGAAACGTCTGTTCGCTTCCGCATACGGAAAGCAAGCTTTCTGCTTTCCTGGCGTGAACAGGTAATCATTTGGAGAGGGGGCAATCCCGTCCCCTCTCCATTCACTTCATTTTTAAAAGGAAATAAATCATGGTTAAAAAACAATCATCTAGCAGCGTATCTACTTTAGCATCCAAGGTTCTTTCTGGACAAAAGACCGACCTTACACGCCAAGAACAAAAATCATTGGCCGCGTCAGTTCTTAGCCAGGATGAAACTAAGGGAAATAAAAAGAAATAATAATTAACCGCTTGGCAAATAAACCCTGCCAAGCGGCTTTCTTTTAAATGGGGGCGCTGGGAATCTATTATTTGGCTTTAGGGCGTAAAATCATGCCTATTATGACGCCCACCTGCACGCCTCCCAAGAATATCAATCCCGAATAACCAAACATCTTAAAGAATATGAATAGGCCTAATATTACCGCAATGGGTATCAGGTAGGATCGATATTTATCCATCTTTTACACCTTCTAATATGTGGTGCAGTTTGTGTGTTCGTAGACAGTTGAACACCTGGTCGTGGTTGCCCTTTGACTACTTTGTGATTTTATCGCGACGGACTGTTTGTTCATGATGCCAGATAGAGCGGCGTAGTAGTTTTGTTCGCTTTCCATTAGGCAATTTGCAAAGGCATCCGTCGCCTTCTTAAAGCCGTAACGTTCGCATTTGGCCTCGAACTTGGCCTGAAGCTCTTGGTCCGACATGGTTTCACACCCGGACAGAATAAACATTCCTATGAATAGCAGGAAAACATTTTTGGCATTCTTTGTTTGGAACATATTTAAACCCCTTTTCTAATAGTCACCAGATACGGGCCTGGCGACCGGGGTTTAGAAACCGCTGCATACAACGGCGCGACAATCTTTAGCCGCGAGGCTTGGACATCTGCAATCAATCTTTGGAGAGTTTTCTAAGACACTACTTTTGATTTTTGTATTTTCTTTCTGAGACCTAACACTGCCCCCACAAGACCAAAGATAAAAGCTTGTCTGATCAATTTGAGCATTTCATGGCCTTGGTGATTAGCTTCTTTTGATTGCCTATTGTTTCCACCTATTGCTGAATATGTATCATTGTTGGTCGCATTCTCATCTTGCAGGGTTTTGGCGGTCACAGGGTGTGTCTTGGCCATCTCATCAGGATTGATGTCATTCATGCGGGTCATGGACCGCACCCAAGCCTCATTTTCTGGACTATCAATAGAAAAAGTCGGTACTCCTGATTTTTCAGATAAACGGTTAATCTCTGCCTGTTTGTCAGGATTTACGTTCAATGCTCTTGTAAGATTGCGTTTTACGGATTGTGCTTCAGTCTCTGCCTTAACCTCAAAGGCTAGTTTATCCCAATCATCATCACTCTCCTTGGACTCAGATATATTGACAAAATGTTCTTGAAGTCCTTCGTGCACGACAAAACTAACCAAAAACCCTGACAACATTGTCAAAAAAGGAATGAGAATGCACAGTCCAATGTTGTACAAGTAGCCTCTGTTTTTGTATCCCAACCAATAAGACAGGCCATACCCTATCCCATATCCAAGTATCATTCCTATAAAAGTGCTCATGACTTGTCCCGTTTATCCTTTTGATATTTGAAGAGGAATGCCCATACCCAGAACAATAAAAGGCCCGAGTTTGACAAGAGTGCTTTTTCGGTTAAGTGACGCGGTTCATTCTCCAATAGCAAGTACATGGTGGTCACCACACTCATTATGCTCAAGAAAACAGCGTTTTTAAATTTGTTCGAACTGGCCTCTACAGGGAGCGCCCATTTGCTTATCAAGTAAGGGGGGATGGTCAAAATGGCGATAACAACGATGCCACCATCGTAAAAATTGTCTATGATTTCAAACTCTGGATTGGTTGCTCCAGCGAAAATAAAAGAAGATAAGGTTGCGTAAAGTATCCTGATGATCACTGGTTTGTTGAGAAATGCCAATAAGGCCAAGAACAGTTTTTTATCTTCATTTATATCCATGTCAGACCCTCAAACGCCAAGCCATCAGAGGGACATCCTCTGGTGGCTGGGAGTTGATAACCGGATACGAAGAAACGGCGCGGCAGTCTTTGGCCGCAAGGCTTGAACATACACTGCCGCCTCCCAGCCATTGCTGAGGGCGGCATGTTTGCGGTACATGCAGAACCGCTTCGTATCGGGGTTATCAAGCCCCAAGGTTAAAAATAACCTCGAGATAGAGTATATGGGGGGCCTATTTTTATCAAGGCGCGTTTCAAGGGTAATTTTTGCAGTCCATATAGGGGAAGTTTTCCGAGTCCATAAGAAACGGAAAAAATCAAGACTTTTGCGGTGCCATATAGTCAGAATTTTTGGAGTCGGTCTAAGGGTGCAGAAAGCATGAATTTTTACAGTCCATATATGGACTGCCGAAATTGATGGTATAGATGATGGTGTAAATATAAAAAACGTTAAAAAACGTAATTAAATCAATTATAAATGGCGGAGAGGATGAGATTCGAACTCACGGTAGGTTTAACCCTACACCCGCTTTCCAGGCGAGCGCCTTAAACCACTCGGCCACCTCTCCGCATAAGTCTGGAAGGCGGCAACTTAGCTATCCTTGCTTTAAAATTCAAGAGAAAATTCTAAAATGCCACCATGGCTTTGCCAATTTTATTGTTTCTGCTATCTTATGGAGATCAAATGAGGTTGTCCAATGTTCCGAATGTCTAAACTATCCATAAGTTTTTGTATTTTCTTTGCTTTATTGACCTTGGCTGCGCTGGGGCATGACGTATTTATATGGCAAAGAGATGGGAATGTCTTCACTTTGGCGGATTTGGGGGGGATTTTCAAGCGTTATGCTCCTGAAGCTTTTAATGTTGTTGTCGAAATGGTTGGTGCGGATACGTTTAACATGATTTTGACGCCTCTTTTGGCGCAGACGGCAGTTTATGTCGGGTTGGCCTTATTGTTGATTTCGGTTGTTATCGGGTTGGCCGTGAGCGGTATCAGTCGTTTGGTGGGTAAAGAAGACCAAATGTCCAAGTTACGAAAACAGGCCGAGAAAAAAGACTTTAGGTCTTATAAAGATCGCGTGAAATACAAACGTCATTAGAATCTGGGGTTTTCTGTTTTGAGCCAAAAAATCACACAATCTTTGGATTTGCGCCAACAGCATTCGTTGGTGATGACTCCCCAGATGCAGCAGGCTGTTAAATTGTTGCAGATGAATAATCTGGAGTTACAGGATTTTCTTGAAGCCGAGATGGTTCAAAATCCTTTGCTTGAAAAGGTAGAGCCTGAATCAGAAGGGGGAGATACATCCCAGAATGAGGAAGGTGACGATGATGAATTAGATTTTCCTGATTCTGATTCATCTGATTCCTACACAGATGACGCGTATTCAGCGCAGGAAGATTTTGATGCCGGTTCCAAGATGGCTGAAATCGGATCGGGTGGGCGCAGTGATTTTTCTGATTCTCTTCCTGATTTTGAAAACTCGTTGGTTGGCCAGAAGACGTTGCGCGATCATTTATTGGGGCAACTTCATATTGAGGCTGAAACTCCACTTGAACGGAGTCTTGGGACATTGTTGATTGATCGTTTGGATGAGGCTGGGTATTTGCGGGAAGATCTTAGAACGTTGGCGCAGCAATTCGGATGTTTGCCTGATGCTTTGACAAAAGTTCTCGACAAATTAAAGACGTTTGATCCAACAGGTGTTTTCGCTCATGATTTGTCCGAGTGTCTTGCCTTGCAATTGGAAGAGCAGGGACTGTATAGCGATGCTATGCGTTTATTGGTGTCCAATCTTCCTTTGTTGGGGCAGCATGAAATCAAGAAGCTGGCCAAATTATGTGGGGTTAGTGAGGCCGAAATTTCCGTTATGGCTGGAACAATCCGTGGGTTAAACCCGAGGCCTTCATCTGAGTTTGAGCATATTGTTGCGCAAACGGCTATTCCTGATGTCTTGATGAAAGCGCTGCCCAAGAATATAGGGGGGGGGTGGCGTGTTGAGCTGAACTCCGACACTTTGCCCCGTGTGTTGGTTAATCGTGACTATTATACTCACGTGTCTTCGCGTACTAATGACAAGCAAGAAAAAGAATATCTATCGGTTCAGTTGGCGAATGCGAGTTGGTTGGTGAAAGCACTCGACCAACGGGCGCAGAGTATTTTAAAAGTTGCGTCAGAAATTGTGGAACGGCAAGACGGTTTCTTTTTATACGGGATCGAGTTTTTGAAGCCTTTGACATTGCGTGAAGTTGCCGAGGTTGTTGATTTGCACGAGAGTACGGTGAGTCGTGTGACAACGGGTAAATTTATTGGAACGCCGCGTGGACTTTTAGAGTTGAAATTCTTTTTTACGTCCTCTATCGATGGTACTGATGGAGGGTCAATTTCTTCGGAAAGTGTTAAGGCTCGGATTAAGGCTCTTACTGATGAAGAAAATCCAGCCAAGGTTTTATCAGATGAAGAATTGGTGGAGATTTTAAATAAAGAGGGTATGAATATCGCTCGCAGGACGATTGCTAAATATCGTGAGGCATTGGGTATTCCATCATCTGTTTTGCGGCGAAGAATGAAAAAGATCTAGAGTCCTTACTTATTGGCGTTTCGCAACATCAAGAGGAATAATGGCAGTGAATACTGAGCCTTCACCTAATGAGCTTTTGAGCATCAAGCGTCCATGGTGCAGATCAATAATATTTTTGACCAGTGTCAGGCCAAGACCTGCTCCACCACGGAAATCACCTTCGCCATCATCTCGTGGTGTTGTGGTTTTTTCGAATGGATTGAAAATTCTTTTTTGGTCTTCCTGAGAAATTCCAGGGCCAGTGTCCATAACAGATAGAGCTAATTCTTTTCCAATTTTTTCAGCTGACAAAGTTATGCGCCCACCAGCAGGTGTATAAGCAATGGCGTTGCGAATTAGGTTTAGTAGGATTTGTTTCAGGCGACTTTCATCCGCGTTGATTGTTCCGATATTATCGGAACAGGATAAAAGAACTTCGATTTGTTGTCCGCGTGCCCATTCACTGGTGAGGTCGTAAATGCCTTGTAGCATTTTGGAAACATCAAATGTTTTGTAACTCAAAGTCAGGTACCCTGCCTCAAGGCTTGATAGGTCAAGAATATCGTTGATTAAGTATAAAAGGCGTTCAGATGCTTCCGATAGGCCTTTGGTGTATTCTTTCTGGCGTAAATTCAAAGGGCCGAAAAATTCCTTATCAAGAATTTCATTAAATCCGATAATAGCATTGAGCGGAGTTCTGAGTTGATAGGATACGTTTGCAATGAAATCTAATTTAAGACGTTCTGTTGCTTCCAGAGCTGCGTTTTTATCTCGTAAAGCCTTTTCAATATTGGCGGTGTCTGTAACATCTTGGAATGTCACCATGCGCCCGCCATCTGGCAAAGGAATTGATGAATAATTGATGATCCGTCCATCGGTGCGACGAATTTCTCCGTCTTTGCTGGTGGCGCTGAAAAATTCTGCAACCATCCGTTCTCGGTCTAATTCCCAGTTATCGGAAGTGTAGAATTTGCGGCATCTATCCATGATTTGGGAAATATGTAATCCGCCATCCAGATCTTCGGGATTCAGGTCCCAAAGTCGAGCATAAGATGGATTCCATAGACGTAATCTTCCATGTTCACCATACACGGCGACGCCTTCGGCCAGATTATCGATGGTTTCTTTTTGAACGGCCATCAACGTGTTGTAAGACGATTCGAGTTCCAATCCGCTGGTGACATCTTCAAATGTCATTAACAATCCACCCAAGGGGTGGGGCATAAACAAAGAACGTACAACAGATCCGTCAGGGAGATACATCATATCTTCATGGGGGCCTTGTGTGGCGGTAAACATATCGAGCCAGCTCTGCTTGAAGCGTCTAAAATCAGCTTGTTCAGGAAGGCGGCGAATCTCGCGTAGCCGTTCCATGATTTCTCCAAGTTTCGGTTTGGTGTCCAACCACCCGCTTTCAAGTTTCCAGATTTGTGCAAAAGCTGAGTTGTAAAATTCAAGGCGTTGTTCGCCATCAAAAATGGCAATAGCTGAACGGAGCTGCTCCATCAACTCCCGATTGGCGGTACTGTTTCTTTCTGCGCGGCGTTCTATTTCTTCTTCACGGGTAATATCGCGTGCCTGACCAATAACGAGGTCAAGATGGGTCAAGGGGATGAGGTCGACTTGCATCATGTGGCGGTTGCCACCAAAGATCAGATGTTTTGTTTCGCTTTGGGATGTGGCGGTTGTCAAGGCAATATCGACCAGTTTACGAATGGAATGACTTGATCCGGTTTTTTTCTTTGGGGTGGTTAAGGGAAGTTCTAGTTTGTTTTTTAGAATTTCATCTACCGATTTTCCAAGAATTTTAGCATAGGATTCATTGCACCATGCAATATCGCCATCGGCGGTGTGCATCCATAAGGGGGTAGTCATTGTTCCTAGTAACGTATGAAATTTTCGGATTTCATGTTCAAGATTTTGGCGTGTGCTGCGGTTTTTTTCCAGCTCTTGTTCAATTGTTGTGACATCTTCTGCCCAGATAATATCATATTGATCCGATCCGTTCAGGGCATGGCCGGAACTTCCGGTAAATCTCAGGATACGATGATTTTTGAGTGTCTGGACTTTCAAGATGAATTTTTGGCCATCCTCTTTCAGGCGAATCAGACATGTTTCAAGAGCCGCAGCATCGCCCGGGCGCAAAGCGTGTTGAATGTCGTTGAAATCCCGTATCGTATTGAGTTGCAGCAAATCCAGAAATCCAGAGGAGTACGCCAGAGATCCGTCAGGGTTAAAGCCGCAATATTCCCCCGGAAAAGCAGCCAAAAAGGCTTCCAACCGATCTTTTTCCGCAGAAAGCTGAGGATTTCCAAATATTTTTTGTAAAAATGATGGGCGCGGTGAACCAGAAGAACTCATGGGGTCACTTTACCTGTCCCTATGCGAAGCGACAAGACCGAGATTATGCGATAATAACTTTGTTTGACTATAGAAACCATGAAATGATATATATTATCATGTATATTCATAATTCATTAACGGCTGGCGTGTAGAGTTATGGTATAGGAGTGCGTGTAGGTGGGTATTTTATCATCTCAAGGAAGTGCAATTGAACAAACGGCTGGTAGTTTACAGGCGACGTTTTGTCTGTCTGCATCCGCCATGAATGACAAGACTTTGAACCATCAAGCGGCGATTGTCGGTGGTGCGCTTCAACAATCTGCACAAGGTTTGGGGGCAGCTGCGGGTGCTCGTAAAGAATTAGCCCAACAATTGGATGGACATGTTCAAAATGTTCCGAGCGCAGCTCAGGGCGGGGGCAGTTTGGGGCTTGCCTCTATGGCGATGTCTGCTGGTGCTGGTATTGCCTTGACAGCGATGAATCCTGTTGTCGGTGCTGCTTTTATAGTGGCTGATACGGTACATGCCGCTGTTAGAGCGTTTTCGGGTGGCGGTCATGCTGGAATTACTCATGCGGCGATTGACGGCGGAAAAAGTGAATTTGGTAGTCTGATTTCTAAAAGTGGAAAATCCCAAGGGGGCTATACGGACGTTATGGGTGGGACATGGGATTCAGATGGATTTGCTATGGAGGCCAGTTCTAGTTTGGCTGTTCCTAAATCTGCACAACCTTCCGGTGGTGCAATGAATGATCCACAAATGGCTTTGCGCGCGCAACAGACAATTGATAAATTGGGCGAGGATGAGGTAAGAGGCCAGTTGGCTCATGCAAGTTATGCTGAAAAGCGTTTGCAACAGCAAGGCGATACGGCCATCCGCTTTGCTCAGAATACATTCGGTATTGTTGGTAGTGATGGTAAAGCCGATATGAATGTTGGTGATCCGAATTCACCGTCTGTTAATGATCCAAATTGGAAAATGACCGTTAATGCGCCGATGTTTGGTACTCCTAAGTTTGGCTAATCAAATTTCTTAAACGTTTGGATATAGGATGCGCAACTGCCAATCAGGCAGGCTGTTCCTGTGAGAATGGCTATAGCCGGAATATAAATCGGTGCACTCACCATCATCAAAAGAACCAGTGATAATTCAAAACCATCAACCAAGATGACAGGGGGCTTGATTGTGATATTGGTGATGCCATTTATCATGATCGCCCAAAACATAAAGCTGACTGGAATGGCGTGACTCCCCGCTGTCCAAAGCAGTGCCATCATGGCTCCTGTTATGACCAGATAATCGCGCAAAGTCGCGTGAGAGAATCTTTGGCCTTTGTTTTCTAAGATCACGATTGTCAGGTGATGGACAATGAAGAGAATGAGTCCCGCCCATAAATATTGTAAACCGAGCAAAACAATTGTTAGTATTCCAGTTACCCAAAGGGTAATTTTTAAGAGGATCCGAGTTATGCCATATTCATCTGTCAGGTCGGATAGTTTTGCAGCAATGGGAGTCGTCTTTTCTTTCAACAATGGGCCGAACATGCTCTCTCCACTTTATCTGATCTGTTATATCTGGTCTTCTTCATTGGAGGCGTCCATATTGATTTCGTCAATACCAAATGCCAGCGAGGAGAGATCCTCGTTTCTTTTCTCGAATCTTTGTTCAAGTTTACGGTAGTGATTGAGTGCGAGAGGCACAGAAATCAGATAAGCCGAAGAAATAAGTGTGAGCGTCACCCAAGGGGCATGAATCATGGCCGCAACGATGAGTCCTATTGCGGCCATGAGCGGGACAGCCATACGGTCGGGGAGTTTCATATATTTCAGTGATGCGGTTGGAATGCGACTCACCATCATTGCAGCAACACAAATTGTCCAGACTGCAATCAAAGGTGTTGCCAATTTGAATTCACCGAATGTTTCAGGGGATAGAAACCAGACATAAATCGGCATCATGACCAATCCCGCTCCGGCCGGTGTCGGAACACCCGAGAAATAGCGTTTTTTCCAGAGTGGCATGGTTGAAGTTTCTTTTGTGGCGACATTAAATCGTGCTAGGCGCAGAGCTGCTGCTACAGGAAAAACCACAGAAGCGATCCAGCCTAATTTTCCTGCATCAATCATTGTCCATTCATGCAGCAAAATTGCCGGAGCTACACCAAAGGCCAAAAAATCGGACAAGGAATCAAGTTGTGCGCCGAACTCGCTTTGAGCCTTGAGTATTCTTGCAACGGCTCCGTCAAGAACATCGAAAACCGCAGCAACTAAAAGCATCATAACAGCGCCTTCATAATCGCCGCTGATAGATTTTTGAAGGCTCGTTATACCAGCGATCAAAGCCATTAATGTAATCAGGCTTGGTACCATTTTTATCAGGCTAATTTGATGATATGCATCAGACTCTGGTGTTGTATCGCCGTTTATGGGAGGAGGGTTATCTGCAAGTTTTAATGACATGATAAAATCGTCCTTACTTTTTATATTATACGGGTTTTGCCGTAACGGCATCCCCTGTTTTTTTCAAGTCGGCTAAAATCGTTTCTCCGCCTATTGCTCGCTGACCAACGGTCACACAAGGCGCTACATTTTTGGGCAGATAAATATCCATACGGGAACCAAAACGAATCAAGCCGAATCGGTTTCCCCCGATAACGTCATCGCCTTCTTTTAATTCGTTGATAATGCGGCGGGCAACAAGCCCTGCAATTTGAACAAAACCAAGTGTTCTTTGATCTTCTAATTCAAGAAGAACGGAACTCCGTTCGTTTTCAATGCTGGCGCGTTCACTGCCAGCATTCAGGAATTGGCCAGTCCGGTATACAACTTTCTTGACTGTTCCAGATGTTGGTACACGGTTGACGTGCACATCAAAAACGCTAAGAAAAATACTGATTCTTGTAAAATCACCATCGCCGTATATGTCGTCTTCAATGGTGTCTGGTGTTTCTGGCTCTTTGTCTTGTTGTTCTTGTAATTCTTTTGGTAATGGAACGTTTTCGGTTACTGCGGTCACGCGACCATCTGCCGGAGAAAGAACCAGGTCTTTGTTTTCGGGAATCATGCGGACTGGATCGCGGAAAAAATATACGCACCACAGGGTCAGAACTAAACCGATGCAGCCAAGAAAGCTCGAAATCATAGCCAGAACAACGGAAACCAATGCAAATCCAATAATGAAAGGCCAGCCAGCTTTATTGGTTGGGGTTAATACGGTCTGGCAGAATGTCTCCTTGAGGTCGAAAACAGTTTTTTCCAAAGCTTCATTCGTCATTTGTATGATCCTAAAATGTAGCCAATCGTTCGATATATTGATTAGCAGTTGCGTTTATGCTCTGGATTCTGTAATGAATTGTGTCCAGATGCAAGCGTTTTCAATCGCTTCAATCTGTTTCCAAGGCGTTGCAATCTTTTATTTATAGAGAAAATTTATGAGTCAGATCAAATCTGTTTGTGTTTATTGCGGATCTTCAACCATATCCGACCCAATTTTTGATGCTCCAACGGAATTGTTAGGTCAGTCTTTAGCCAAAGCAGGAATTACCCTTGTTTATGGTGGGGGAAATCCCGGTTTAATGGGAAAAGTTGCGAATTCCTGCATGGTTTCGGGCGGTAAGGTTATCGGGATTACTCCTGATGTGATCCTTGAACAAGAGGCTCGCCATGAGGGGGTGACTGAATTGCATGTTGTTCCCAATATGCATACCCGGAAGCAGATGATGGCCGAAAAATCCGATGCTTTCGTGGTTATGCCAGGTGGTTTTGGAACTTTAGACGAAACGTTCGAAATGTTGACATGGAAATACTTAGGTCTCCATAATAAACCCATTATTATCGCTAATATAAATGGATATTGGAGTCCTTTGCTGGATTTGATGAATCATATGGCGAAAAAGAAATTTGTTAGGGCTGAGCATATGAAAACCTTTGCTGTGGCGGAAGATGTTCCTTCTGTTATGAGAATTCTTGAAAATGAAGAATATTGTGATATTCCTGTCCAAACGGATAAGATGTAAACTTGATGTTAATGGTTTCGCGACATATTGTCAGATATTTGGGTGCGCTTGGCATTCGTAGGAATGTTGTATAGACTGCGTCCACATTTAAAAGTATGTTATCGGTGTAATTTAGCTTAATACTAGAGGAAATGTCGTGAGTTTCGTCAACGAGAAAGAACGTGAACACACTAAAAATGTATCAGGAAAAGCGCTTGAGCGTATCGCCTTAGAGAAAGTTTTGCCGAGTCCAGAAAACTATGAATTGTGGTTTGTTTATTATGCGCGCTCTGTTCCTGAAGTTGTTCGTGTGATTGACGGAATTGTTGAATCTGGACAGAAAATTAATGATTACGTTTGTGGCGAAGTGCATAGTCGCTTTTTGAGCGATCTGCGCAACGAAGAAGCTGTCCGGAATGCCGGAGAGCAAGTTCAAAATGCTATTTTTAATGTGTCTGGCATGGTTGAAGGCGTTAAACATGCCACAAAAAGTTATGGCAACACATTGTCCGATGTTAGTACCAAGATTGGTGTTGCCAAATCCCAAGAAGAATTAAAAGCGGCGATGTCTGTTGCCAGTGAGAGTACCCGTAGTATGTTGGAACAAAACCAGCGTCTGGAGGAGATGCTTCGTGAGTCCAGTCAGATTATGGATGAGTTGAAACGTGATCTAGAGCATGTTCGTCGTGAAGCTATGACAGATGGTTTGACCGGTTTGGCTAACCGTAAATGCTTTGATGATGAAATTGATAATATTATTCAAGATTCTTCGGAAAGGCGAGCTGTCTTTAGTCTTTTGATGCTTGATATCGACTATTTCAAAAGCTTTAATGATAATTTTGGTCACCAAGTTGGCGATCAGGTGTTGCGTTTGGTTGCCCGTACGCTCAAAGACGGTTTGAAAGGCAAGGATGTTGCCGCTCGTTATGGTGGCGAAGAATTCTCTATTATTTTGCCTGATACAGATTTGTCTGGAGCTGTTATTGTTGGTAATGCTTTACGTAAGGCTGTCGCTGGTAAGGATGTTATTAATCGGAGCACAGGCAAAGTTCTTGGGCGTATCACTTTATCTGTCGGTGTGGCGGAGTTCTCTGGTGAAAAAACTGCAGAAGAATTGATTGTTCGTGCGGATGAAGCTCTTTATACAGCCAAGCATAACGGTCGTAATCAAGTGGCCGCCGCTCCCAGTTCCCGTTAATATTTTCCACATTACACCTTTTTGACTTTTTTGATCTGTCTCTTGCAAATCAGCCATAGCGTATATGTGTAAATTGGTTTAGACTGCTTGGGTCACAGTGTTTCGCTTTCTTCCTCTGGATATAATTTGTCATGAAACAATCTATTTTACTGATTATCCTATTATTTTCGTTGATTGCGCTTTATGCAGGGTATCGCATGATTTCCTTTCAAGCGGATCAGCCGTATGAATTTACTTTCAAAGAGCCGGTTCTTCCTCCTGAGTTGATTGAAGAAGAGAAAAAACTTTCTCAAACCGTTTTGACTCCTGCAGAAATGAAAAAGCGGGATGCCGCTTTGAATGTTATTCAGAACGCTATTGATGCTTATCAAGGATATGAAGAAAAACTTCCTGCCCAGTCTTCCTCATCGTTGTCAATTTTGAACGGTTATTTTTTGTCTGGTGAGTTGCCAACTCATTTTCTCGGGATGTCTGATCCTGTTACGGGACGTCGTCAATATGGATCATTGAAATTTACGGCGGATGCTGTGACCATTGCTGAGGCTACAAAAAAAAATATTTCATGTATTCATGATCTGTCTGGAACTGAAACTTTGATTGGCAGTGAAGATGACAATATCATCGAGTGTGATTCGCTTAATCGTGGCATCAGCTCGGGTGATCGACTTATCCTTGGTGGACCTGGTGACGATAAGATCACTGATACGTTTGGTAACCGAATCGTCAATGGTGGGTCAGGGAATGATACGATCGCTTTAGGCCCTGGTCGCTCGATTATTATTCTGGAAGATGGATGGGGACAGGATCAGGTGACTGTTGATTGCAATGGATCGTCTGTGAATGCCATTCAAATTCCTTCTGATTTTCCTGGATTGTGGGACTATAAATATACGAATTTTATTGTGATCTCTCCGCGAATCGAATCCACAGATATTGTTTGGGATGGTTTGACGCTTAAAACAAAATCCGGTGATGATACTTTAAGTGTGAATGAAAATTGCTTTACGATTGTGCCTGCCCCATAGATTGTTGGGTTGAATGTCCATTAATTTTAGTTTCTGATTTTTATAAATTTCCAAGAAAGGATATTGATTATGAAAACGCCCGTTCGCGTTGCTGTTACTGGAGCTGCTGGTCAAATTGGATATGCTTTGTTGTTTCGTATTGCTTCAGGTGAGATGCTCGGAAAAGATCAGCCTGTAATCTTGCAATTGCTTGAAGTTACTCCGGCTTTGGGTGCTTTGGACGGTGTGGTTATGGAGTTGAATGATTGTGCGTTTCCACTTCTCCATGGTGTTGTGACCTCTGATGACCCACATGTTGCCTTTAAAGACGCTGATTATGCCTTGTTGGTTGGTGCGCGTCCGCGTGGTCCTGGGATGGAACGTAAAGATTTGCTTGAAGCCAATGGTGCTATTTTTGCGCCTCAAGGTCAGGCTATCAACGATCATGCCAGTCGTGATGTGAAAGTTTTAGTGGTTGGAAATCCAGCTAACACCAACGCGTTGATTGCTCAACAAAATGCCCCTGATCTTGATCCGAAATGTTTTACGGCGATGGTTCGTTTGGATCATTCCCGTGCTTTGTCCCAATTAGCAGCAAAAACCGGAACACATACGACTGACATCAAGAAAATGACAATCTGGGGAAATCACAGTTCTACCCAATACCCTGATTTGCATCATGTCAGTGTTGGTGGAAAGGCTGCCCTCTCATTGGTCGATCAAAGCTGGTATGAGGGTGAATTCATCCCTGCTGTTCAACAACGTGGTGCTGCCATTATCAAGGCACGTGGAGCTTCGTCTGCTGCGTCAGCCGCTTGTGCTGCTATTGATCATATGCGTAGCTGGGCTTTGGGGACCACAGATGGTGATTGGGTTTCTATGGGTGTTCCTTCGGATGGGTCTTATGGAATTGTACCAGGTATCATTTATGGTTTTCCGGTCACGTGTCAGGGTGGGCAATATAAAATTGTTCAAGGGCTTGAAATTAGTAATTTTTCTCGTACGCGTATGGATGCAACCGATAAGGAATTGCGTGAAGAACGTGCCGGGGTTGAGCATTTGTTCAAAAAATAGAAATTTTGAAATTTATAAGATTAAAAACCCCGCTTTTATGCGGGGTTTTGTGATTTTCTTTGACAATAAAGTTCCATGTTAGCGTTGCTACCCACCTGTTGGTGGCGAGATCAAATTTTCAGCTTAAACAAATAAAATATCCCGTCAACGTTGTCAGGAGCAGCAGAAATTTGATAAGTGTTTCTCGGTGTGTTTGATCTTGGAGAGAAAACGGCTTGGTCATGGAATTGATCTTACCCCAGCGACTAGAGCGAAACAATCGAATAACTCATATTTGTTATAAGGCCAGAGCTTCAATTGCTAGGCTGATTTTATGGCCTTCTTGATGGGCTAAAACTTCATGAGGTTGGCTCAAATAGGTCACTGTCTCCTTACTGGATACATACACATGATGTCTGTCAATTTCATGAAAGCATGCTGCTTCTCGGCGTAGGGGATGACTGGATTTAATTCCGCCACGTTGGAATGCTACAGAAAGATGATGTTGTATTAAATGTGTTGTTTCGTGATGGGTTGTATCAAAGGCTTCTCTGGCATTGTGGAGAAGATGCCCATGTTCCATATATTGTGTAATTGTCCCTTCCCCTGTTTCGATATTTCCGTTGAATCGTCCGAAAACAATGCTGAGATTTAGGCCTGTACGCCTAATGGCTCTTTCCTCAAAGTTTACAGAGTATGGAAGTGGTTGGCAGACCCCGTCCACATATATATCGCGGTGGATCCGAGTTGCCTTTTTTATGGCTTGTTTTTGAATGGTTGGTGAAATTTTATTCCAGTTTCTATAGCTTTCAAGAATTAAGCGGTTATTTTTGTCCATGAGAGCGGTAACAAAGAGATGTCGTTTTTCTCTTTGCCAGTCATAAAATTCCTCTGATATTTCAAAAGAATTAAAAATTTTGGTTAAGGCGGAGGCTGCAATGGCAGATGGAATAGGGTTTGTTGTCCGCGCACTTAAAATTTTACGGATCATTTTGCAGCGCGTTGTTAATCCTAGACTTTTAAGCTTTTCTATTTCAAGGCGATCATCCAGTATATCTTCTAAGGGATAAGTCTGGGATAAAGCGGGGTTTTGAAGAGTTTGAGCCATTTTTTTTCCGAAATTCATATCCAGCGTCGCTTTTATACATAATGCACAAATCTGTTTCAACAATTATTTTTAAGCTCCTAAATATTGGTTTTTCTATATTTTAGTTTGGTATAAAAAAATCGGTTATTTATAGTTGGTGTGAGTTTTGTCGTTATAAAAGAATAAAAAGGATAAAAAATGAACGGAACATCTCTATGCTCGAAATGCGGAGCAGATTATGTTTTTGAAAATGAGGGTATGGTTTCTTGTCTGGAATGCGGCCATGAGTGGGCTGCAGATTCTGCTTCGCTTGTCGATCGGGATGTTGCGATGGTTATTAAGGATTCAAACGGTCAGGTTTTGCAAGACGGTGATACGGTCACAGTCATCAAAGATTTGAAAGTCAAGGGATCGTCTTCGGTGGTTAAAGTCGGAACCAAGGTTAAAAATATCCGTTTAGTGGCAGGTGACCATGATATTGATTGCAAAATTTCTGGCATTGGGGCGATGGGGCTGAAATCTGAATTTGTGAAAAAGGTTGTGGAATAAGCTTTTGAAGGGGGCAAGATTTCATCTCGCTTTGCTCGGCGGTGTCTGCGGGCTGTGCACTTTCTGTGAGCAACAGGCTCATTCACTCTTTTCTGGTTCAATCATCTATTTAAATTAAAATAGGCTCCATCAGGGGCTCTTTAAAGAAATGGTGGTGTGCTCCTAGGCGGTATTACAACCATTCTTAAAATCATATCATATTGATTATAAACACAAAAAGAAAGTAACATTTATTCCTGTCTTTTCAGGAAAATAATAGAACATTTATATAGTGATAATCCGTGTACAGGATTCGAATTCAGATAAAAAAAGCCCCTCACATTGGAGGGGCTTAATGCGGTGTGGCTGTATTATCTGTGATCCATTATCACCTCGGTGCTGCGTTTAAAAAACGATGGCCCAGACACGTCCGTTCCCGTAATAAGCCGAGCAATTTCTGTGAGGCTTTTGTAATAATTGTCCTGATATAAATAGCAACTTTCCAGACAACGGATTGTATGTTTTTTGCGTTTATATTTTCTAATCAGCCAAAGACCACGTGGCAATTTGATGAGATCACCCCGTTTCGCCGTTTGCAAAACGCGATATGCATATTCGGTCAATCTCTCATCCTTAATCTCTTTCCAGACTTTTTCAGGCGCATTTCTTTCAACATAAAGACGCTTCATCAACTTTAGAATAATCTCTTCTTTAGGCATGGTCTCCGGACACATTTCATAGAAGCACCGTTTATATTCGTCTTTTAATGCCGTTATGGTGCTGAGCTCTAATCTGGCAAATTGCCTGATCATAAAGAGATCCCCTTCTTCCTTCGGTAATTGAGCGTTATCATTCATCCCCAGAATGGTCATAATCGGCCCCAATTCAGCCGGGACAGAAACCTGTATTTCATTGCTCTGGTCGTCTTGATGTAATGTTGTGGTCATACTTTTATCCTTTCATAGTACGTTTTTTCCATTTGGCGGTTCAGCCAAGGGCAAAGTCATGAGCGGCATGCCACTTACGCTACATAAACGCTTCTCAAGCATTTATCCAGTTAAGTAACTGATACTACTTGTTTTTCTCCTATTTTCGGCATTGTTTTGTAATCAACGCCGACAAAAGAAAACTTACCCTTGATTTGCTGGTACAAAACGCAGATGCAAAATGACGAAGGAGGGTGAAAATGAGTCAACCCCCATATTAGAGTCCAGTATTAATTGAGGTATCGGGTTGGTA
>ERZ761609.1335-NODE-1335-length-22304-cov-162.430401_pt1 | contig 22304 bp, 28 predicted proteins | sample MGYA00511163_ERZ761609 | MGnify/ENA primary metagenome ERZ761609 (study PRJEB28899, sample SAMN02445070) | bioreactor sludge metagenome | biome: EBPR sludge | place: Australia: Brisbane, Thorneside Wastewater Treatment Plant | collected 2011-12-16 ... | reverse complement strand
ATTCTTACGGTTTCACCACAAATTCTTACGGTTTCACCACAAATTCTTACGGTTTCACCACAAATTCTTACGGTTTAATCTCATAACTAGTTGATTATTTGAAAGAAAAATCCCTTACAAACATTTTAAACAGTCTAAACAAGAAAACAAACAAACAGTACCACCCTGACAAAAACGCTGCTTACACCGCAAAACCGGTCAGTTTGTTTGTTTTTTAGCTACGCTTAGGGAAGGAAGAGGGGAACAGCCGATAAATTGCCTAACCACCTTTTAGCCCTTTTATACCCTTTCGGGTAAGTACTTTTCCCTTATTGCCCTTTCCCAACCCTTTATCAACCCGCTTTGCGGTAATACACCAGCGAGACATAACGCCCGCATCCATCGCCACGCCCCAAATTCTGCGACAGTTTCTTGAAAGTATGGTTTTCAGACATTCCTGCACCAGATCCCGGTCTTTTGCTCCTGCTACGCTCACGCATAACACAAGCTGTTGGCATGTTTACCATCTGTTGCAGCAATTACGTTTCGCCGTTGGCTGTTGCAGCCACTAGGGAGCGTATGCGCATAGCTGCACTACCCGCCAGATGGTAGGTAAATCTCCATGCCACCAGTCTTGCAGGACGCGGTGAAATTAAGTGGTAGCCTAAAACGCACCACACGCGGCTGTAAGCCGTGCAAGCATGAAAGGCCGTCAGTGCATAGGTTTAATGCCCATAGAGCCGCAGTGGTGGTATTGCGCGGTTTAAGGCCATTACTTCGATTCACTGGACATGCGCCGCTACAAAGGGGCTTTGTCTCTTTACCCCGCAAAGTCCGCTCATTTTGTCGGATGGATATAGTTTTATCCGAGTTGAGTCACCTCAAGCATTCAGAATTCCCCCCCGCCAAAGGCAAGGGGGAATGGTTTGCGCCGGTGCCGCGCTGTCTGGGTAGCCAAAGGCTATCCAGACCAACCCTGTCATGTCCCCAGCCAAAAGCTGGAAACGCCGCGAACGGCTTCTACCCTGTACCAAACCGGAGGTTTGCACACGGTGCTTTGCTGATCACACGGACTGCGCCAACAGCCCGCCCCTGATCAAGTCCCTATCCGTCCCCCGCCAAGGGGACACGCTTGTTACTGCCGCAGGCTTTCGGCTTGTTGATGGATATATTTATATCCATCAACTGCATGAACAGGATGCCACTCCTGTTTTTTTCATGCTCGTGTTAAGGCTTCGACCATATCGCCCCAACCCTTTCCCACCTACTTGCCTGCTCTCCCACTCTGCTACCATCCCGCCCCGGAGCCACCGGGAACGGTCAAACTGGGCAGAGCTTCCCACGTTAGCTTGCATTGTCGCTGTTATGCGCCGCTGCCCTCCATTTGCTTGCTAGGCTACGCCTTTTGCCGGGTTTCCCCCGTCAATTTCCACCCCGCGAGATTCCAAAGCCGGTGGTGTACTCACAAACAACTTTCATTGGGCATGGCCAGACTCTCAGTCACGGCTCATAACAACTTACCCCATAGCATCCTCGTGTGATGCATTTACAGGCTTGAGCTATCCAGCGATCTTCCCGGCTTGCGCCAAAAAGTACCAGCGTCTCCAGGTTTCCCCTCCACGCCCTGACACCTCACGATGCCCTCAGCAGCCCACCTGTGGGGCTTGGGTTATACGGTCTCCCGCATCCCCCAAGGCGGATTTGTAACATTTGTTGCCAAATGGTTACGCACCACTTCAACACAAACAGGGTTTCACCTATCACTAGGTTCCCGTTTCCGTGTCGCCCAATCCCCGGCTTATCCGGTCGGATTGGGTCGGAAGGTGGGATTGCACCACCTAACGCCCGTCGTAGCCGCGCCAGCTTAATTACAAGCACGCGGCTTCAGCAGTAACTGTCCCTAGGTTGGCAGCCTAAGGACTCACACAAGTGGCTGCTTGTGCTTTTGCGCTGCGGATAGATGAGGCATTGCGCCCCATGCAATCAGCATAAAACCGTGATGCTCCGGTTTGGCGTGCCGGATCAGCACTTTGTGCGGGCATTGCGCCCTACGTTGCAGGATGCACCCGCACCCCAGTAGAAAGATTCCCTTCCATCCCCGCCGTACTGGTTGAGCGGGTCAGTCGATTTCGACGGATACCGACACGTCCTCGCCAGTCATCGAAACGCTGGCAACACTGATACAGCGATCAGCGGCTGAGTTAAAAGTAACCGCTGGTTTACCCGAAGGTTAGCAGCAGCAGAGTGAAAAACCGCCAGTCACCCGAAGGTGAGTAGGCGGCAAAGTGAAAAGCCCGAAGGCTAGTAAAGTCCCCTTGCGGGGTAGCCACCAACTTAACCGAAGTTAAGCCGCTATCAGCAGTGGCACAGATAGCTTTAAGGGTTGGCTGCCAACCGTAAGGTCAACAGCTAAGGGCCTGTTCAGAGTGGAACAGTACACATTGAAACTTGCTTCGATGCGGTATATTTTCGCGTTATCCGGGCGCAAAAGCACCCGGATAACGGAATCTCCTTTTTTGTCCCCTACGGAGAATAGCTTCTTTTATGACATCCCCTACGGGATGCCATAAAACCGCCTGCTTCCAGCAGGCAAGCAACACCTAAACCTGACATAAAAACAACCACTCATAAGGAACCCATGAACCTGATTATTGCCCACAAAACCGACCTGATGCGGCGCGTCCTGCATCTGGTCAGCCACGGTTATACGTACTGGATCGCCGGTGAAATTGCCCCGGCCAAAGTGGACGGTTTTGCCCTCAAATGCAACGACCGCTACCACACCCACCGTACCGAAATGCAGCGTTACCGTGCCAAGAAAAAAGGTGAAGCCAACACCCAATTGGTGATGTGGCAAGATCAAACCGCCAAAAACGCCCCGGTGCATTGGTGGTTGTTGGCTACCAAGGGTAGTGGTCTGGTGCATGAGCTGGAGAAGTTGACCATGATCCGTGACAGCCGTCCTACCCTCACCGGCTACGAGCTGGTGATGACTAACCGTAAACGCCGGGACAAAGACAAACCCGACAGGAAGCTCAAACCGGGCTGGACATGGCGCATGACCGCTGAAACCTTTGAGGGTTGGAAAGAGCGCATTAAAACCGCCGTCAGGCACAACAGCGACAACCAGATAAGGCAAGCCTTGCACAGCCTTGGTGGTGTCCCCGGTTTTAGGGAATGCCGGGTGCAAGCCCGTCTACTGGTGCGGATGCTGAAAAATGACTGGAAGCGAACGCAAAAAGGCGAGTTTCCCTACCCTGAACCCTTCATCACGTTTTGTGGTAGACACCAGAAAGCCAAAACCATTACCACCCAAGAGGCGAGCCAGAAAGCGCGGCGAAAACTCAGGCAAGCTACAAGACTTTCCCCTGCCGAATCAGGGTAGTAGGGTGGGTTTGGTAGCAGAAAAACCGGCGTGGTAGCTGGAAAAAAACTGCTAAGTCATGGACTTAGCGGCAACGTTCTATCACGCCTTTATCTTGCACTACATCTGCGCCCCATCAGTGCTTGTTTTCCCCCGCTTTGTGAGTTGGCTAATATCGGCTAACAGTTTGTCGTACCAGTGATGCGACTTTTGGTTTTTTTGCTAGTTCGGTTATTGCATCCACTAACTAAGTTAGTTACAGTGAATGCACAACTCATCCCTTGGTTGTTGGAGCTTGACTTCATCGCTTTGGGACGGAAAAACCGCCTATAATGGCGGTTTTTTCATTTCTGCCGTACCCCCATGAAAACAACACTCTACATTGACGGCTTCAACCTCTACTACGGGGTACTGAAGGGCAGCCCCTACAAATGGCTCGACGTGGTGAAACTGTTCACCCACATTTGCCAAGAACAAAATCCTGATGCTGACATTGTTGCGGTGAAGTTTTTTACTGCCCCGGTAAAAGGCAAGATTGCCACCCGTGGTGAACAGGCGGTGCTGTCACAGAATGCCTACCACAAGGCTTTGCGGACGCTGTACCCGGACTTGTTCCAAGTCATTGAAGGCTATTTCATCCTTGAAGCAGGGGGGATGCCGCGCTACCAGAACCCGCTGGTGAAAACTGACCGGGTGAATGTCTGGCGACTGGAAGAAAAGAAAACCGACGTAAACATTGCTCTGCATCTATACCGTGATGCTTACAAGGGCATGGAACAACTGGTGTTGGTGTCCAACGATTCGGATATTGTCCCGGCACTGGAGGCAATACAGGAAGACTTTCAGCAAGCGATAACCGCAGCGATCATGCCACGGCTCAAGCCAACGGGTGGCGAGGCACGACCGCCTAACGCGGAACTTTCCAAACTTTCACACTGGACACGGCATTACATCCTTGAAGAAGAGTTAAAAGCCTGCCAGCTCCCCAATATGATCCAGACCAAGAAGAAAGCTGTTTACAAGCCTGATTACTGGTGAGTCTTTTAGGCAAATAGGATGTTGGAAAAGGGTAGGGTATTTGCAAGAATGCTGAAAAATCGGTCTATAATGGGCGGCTTTTTTCTGGGCTACCCATAACAATGAAACCACTCACTACACCTACGCTGGTGGCAATTGCTGCCGCTATCTTACTGGCTGGTTGCCAGCTTAAAGAAGATTCGATGGACTACTTCCAGAATGAATCTGAGGTAATGATCATCAAGGGCGAGAACCACGACCTGAACATTGAGAACCGCCTTGATCGGGTGTCGCTGTATGGCAGCGTGGATATTACCCACGATCAGGCAGGGCTGGCGCAAGCATTGCGGCTGAAAGGGGTGGTGGATGGCATGGTATCCACGTTAGCAAAGGAACAAACGAAAGGTGTCTTGCCTGCCAAAATCGTGCCTATCTTGTACTACAGCATACCCGTTCTTCCAACGCCTCCAGCAACCGACAATGTGCCGCTGTCTGGCTTTGGCATCCAGCAAGCTGTTCCAACACGTTACGGATAGCCTGCAAATCCCGAATTTTGGCATCGACTTCCGCCAGATGTGCCTGTACCAGTTGGTCGGCTTCATGGCAAGGCTGCTGGGGTTGGTCTGCCAGTTGCAGCAGGGAACGGATTTCTTCTAGCCCAAACCCCAAGGATCGCCCACGCCGGATGAACCGCAAGCGTTTGACATCCTCCCCGTCATAATACCGATAGCCGCTGGCTGAACGGGTGGGGATCGGCAATAACCCGCTGCGCTCGTAATAGCGGATGGTTTCCACTTTCACGGCAGATTGTTTGCTTAACATGCCGATGGTTAGTTTTTGTTGCATGGCTTGACCCTATAGCGACTACAGGGTTTAGCATAACCCCAACGTAACCCTTTGGAGAAATGTATGAGCGCACAATGCGGTTGTAACCACAGTTGCAGCACCGAAGCCAAAACCCCACACGGGCGTTACCGCCTGATTTTATGGTTGGCGTTGCTCATCAATGCCGCTATGTTTGGGGTAGAAATGCTGTTTGGGGTATGGGCGCAATCGGCTTCTTTGCTGGCGGACTCGCTCGACTTTTTCGGCGATGCAGCCAACTACGGTATCAGCTTGTGGGTACTGGGTATGGGGCTGGCTATCCGCGCCAAAGCGTCCTTGTTGAAAGCCGCAACGATGGCAGTATTTGGGGTGTGGGTACTGGGGCGTACTGGCTGGGGACTATGGGCGGGAAACTTACCGGATGCCATGACAATGGGCAGTGTCGCACTGCTGGCGCTGGCGGCTAATGTGGCGGTTGCTGCCATGCTGTACGTTTACCGTGAGGGTGACAGCAATATGCGCAGCGTGTGGATTTGCTCACGCAATGATGCCATCGGCAATGTGGCGGTGGTATTGGCGGCGGTTGGGGTATTCGGGACAGCTTCCGGTTTGCCTGACCTGATCGTGGCGGGAGTGATGGCTACTTTGGCTTTGAGTGGGGCGTGGCAGATGTGGGGTTATGCGCAACAGGACTTGCACCGTGCCGCCGCTGTCTGATGTATTTTTCCGCTGGTCTTCTGAGTGCTTGCGTTGTATCACCGTGCTGGTATACGCTGCACCCATGAAAAAACCAATCATCCAGCGTTTACTGTCGTTCTTGCTTGCCTGCGTCCTGCTGGCACAAACGGCTGTGGGCGTGGCGGGTTGGCACGTTGATTTCCCGCTGGTTGCCCATGAGCACCAGTCCCTGCATTGCGCAACATTGGAACAACACCATGCCACCCACCATGCAGGGGAACAGGATAGCGTAGGCGAACACCATCACCAGTGTTGCCACACCCCAGCGAGCAATGTGGCTGTCCCCATGAACACGCTGCTTGTGCCACAGGCAGAAACTGCCGCGTTACTCCCCCTTTTTTCCGCCGAAGCCTACCGTAACCCTCACGCTGATTTGCTGATCCGCCCACCGATTGCCTGACCGCGTTTTCATCAAACTTCACTTTTTGATTGTTTAAACCGGATTCAGGAATACACCATGAACAAGACACTGCTGGCGGCATCATTGTCGTTGTTGGCTGTACCGTTATTGGCACTCACTGCCAACAACGCACACGCGGAAAACCTATTACAAGTCTATCAACAAGCCAAAAACCATGATGCACAACTCCAGGCTCAAGAAAGTGGGCATTTGGCGACACTGGAGCAACGCCAACAAGCACTAGCAGGCTTTAGACCTCAAGTGAACCTTTCAGGTAATGCCAGCTATGCAGCCGAGCGTGATAGCCTGACCAGCAAAACAGTGGATGGCAATCAGGCAAACTATGCCCTGACACTCGATCAACCCCTATATAACCAAGGTGTTAAAGCCAATATTGCCAAAACAGATGCGTTGGTAAGGCAGTCAGCCGCAACCTTGGATGCAGTGCGGCAAAACCTGATAGTGCGGGTAGCCACTGCGTATTTTGAAACCTTGCAAGCTCAGGACAATTTAACCTTTGCTAAAGCAGAAAAGGCGGCGATTAACCGCCAATTGGTTCAGGCAAAAGCCTATTTTGAAGCGGGGCGCTCTGCCATTACAGATGTCAAGGAGGCGGAAGCCAGTGATGCCACTGCACAGGCGCAGGAAATTGCAGCCACCCAACAACTGGACATTGCCCGCGAACAACTTCGGGTACTGACAGGAAGCGTTTATCCTTCGTTGGATGTACCTCGTACTAATATGCCATTAGCCATGCCAACCCCCAACAGTATTGACGCTTGGGTTAACATTGCCAAACAAAACAACCATCAGCTACGCGCCAGCCAACAAGCTATGGCTGCTGCCCAAAAAGGGGTGGCGGTACAACGGGCGAATAAGTTACCAACGGTAAACCTGTTTGCTAAACAAACTGGCTCATACCTCAACAATGATACTTACATCAACCAACGCAGCAATGATGTGGCAGTGGGTATCAGTGTCAGTATGCCGCTATATACTGGAGGAGCAACCACCTCCAAAATCCGTGAGGCACAGTTTACGTTCCAGCAGACGCAGCAGTCATACAACCTGCAAGCCAGTCAAACAGAACAACAAGTGCGTTCTGCCTTCCTAAGTATCCAGTCCAGCATGAGTCAAGTAATAGCTAATCAGCAAGCATTAGCATCTGCGGAAACAGCCACCCAAGCCACCCAAGCAGGTTTTGAAGTGGGGACACGTACCGCAGTAGATGTGCTTAACGCTGTCCGGGCAGAGTTCCGGTCACGTCGTGACCATTCCCGCGCTCGTTATGATTTTCTGCTGAATACGCTTTTGCTACGCCAAGCCGCAGGAACATTGACTGAAAAAGACGTGATGGCAGTCAGTACCATGATGCGGGCCCAGAATTAGTGGTGATCCCTACAGCCACCAGTCCACTTGACTATTGCTTTTTAACTTGATGATGATTTACGCTGCACCCATGAGAAAACCAACCATCCACCGTCTGCTGTCGTTCCTGCTTGCCTGCGTCCTGCTGGCACAAACGGCTGTGGGCGTGGCGGGTTGGCATCTTGACATTCCCCATTCTGCACAGGACACCCACATAGCGCATTGTGCCGTTATGGAAAAACACGCTGCTGTCTGGAGTGGGCATGACCATAGTGGGGAAACCGATGAACGCGGCGAACAGCATCACCATTGCTGCCACACCGCACCGGGCAGCCTCGCTGTACCCGTAGCATCCTTGCCTTTACCACCAGCAGAATCTGCTACACTGATTCCTGCTTTTTCCACTGAACCCTACCGCAACCCGCTGGCTGACCTGCTGATCCGCCCACCCATAGCCTGACCGCGTTTTCATCAAACTTTACTTTTTGATTGTTTAAACCGGATTCAGGAATACACCATGAACAAGACACTGCTGGCGGCATTGCTGCCCCTATTCGTTGTCGGCTGCGCCGCAACCCCTGACAAAACCGCCCTGCAAGCACAAGGCATTAGCGTAGACGGTGCATCCACTGTGGCTTTCCGCAGCGTGCGGGTGGAAGGCACAACGCTGCAAGGCAGCCTGAAGCGTATCGGGCGTAATCCCGTCCATTTCGGGCATCTGGACTACACTGTGACCGACGCCAGCGGTAAAACCCTGCAAAGCGAGCAAACGGATTACAGCGGCGCAATCAAACAACGCCGTTCCCCGAACGCCTCACGTTTCAGCATCCCGCTCAAACAGGCATGGCAGCCGGGGGTACACCGCGCATCCATCGTTTGGCACGACCAGCCCCACCAACCTTAAAGGCGGAAAAACCATGCGAAAGTTACTTGCGGGGTGCGTATGCAGCCTGTTGTTCGCCTGTGCCGCCTTTGCGGGTGAAGGGCATGACCACGGCGAAGAACAAGCCGCTGTTGCCCCTGATTCCCCCACAGCACCACGTCTGGTGATGGAGTCCACCCAGTTTGAACTGGTTGGAACATTGGAGGGGGACGGCTTGCACCTGTTCCTCGATGACCACGCCAGCAACGTCCCGGTGACGGATGCCAGTGTGGAACTGGAGATTGCAGGGCAGCGCATTAAAGCCGAAGCAGAAGCCGATGGCAGTTACCATGCTGCCATGTCACAACCGCTCCCGGAAGGGGAACACGCGGTGATGGCAACCATTCTGGCAGGCGACACCAGCGACTTGCTGACGGGTAATCTGGACGTACACGCAGCGGATGCCATGCACCCTGAACCCACCGCAACCCCATCAGTCAACGGTTGGGGCTTCCTGCCCTGGCTGTTGGGGTTAGCCGTTATCGCCGTGGCTCTCACTGTATTCACCTTGCGGCACGACATCCGCGCACGAGGGAAAAAATCATGAACAAATGCCCCCTTCTGGTTTCCCTGCTGGTGTGCTTTCCCCTGCTTGTACTGGCAGGAGGCGATGGCAGCGATGGTCATTCGCACGGTGAAGAAACCACACCATTGACCGTTATCAACCCCAATACGCCACAACGCCAACTGGATGGTAGTGTGTTCCTGCCCAAGACAAGTCAACGTTTCATTCAGGTGCGTACCCAACCTGCCAAACTCGAAACCTTGCCGCGCAGCCTTATCCTGAATGGTCAGGTGGTCGCGGGTATGGATGCCAGCAGCAAGGTACAGGCATTGCAAGCCGGACGGCTCGACATTGCCAACGGTAGCCTGCCAGCGATTGGCGACAAGGTAGAAAAGGGGCAAGTCTTGGCGACCCTCACCCTTGCCAAAGACGCACAGGAAGGCACGAACCAAGCCGCCGAAGCTGCCGATTTGCAGGAACAACTCAAGCTGGCGGAACTGGAACAGCAACGCTTACAAGGGTTAGGCGAGCTGATTCCGCGCCGTGAAGTGGATACTGCTGCTGCGACAGTACGCAGCTTGCAAGCCCGTCTTGCCGTATTCCGCAAAGGGGCAAAAGGCGTTACCGAAACCGTGCGCTCCCCCATCAGTGGCATTGTCACCGCCAGTTACGCCGCCAACGGGCAAGCCGTACAAGCAGGCGACTTATTGCTGGACATCATCGACCCCAGCAAATTGCAGGTGGAAGCCGTCACCTATGACCCTGCCTTACCCGCTAACATTGCTGCCGCTAACGTCACCATCGGTAAGCAAACCCTCGCACTCCGCTATCAAGGCAACAGCCAACAATTACGCCAACAAGCCTTACCCCTGCGCTTCAGTGTAGAAGGTGAAACACTTGCCCAGCTCGCCGCAGGTTCACCCGTCCAAGTGACCGTGCAAACCCGTGAAACCCTGCAAGGTGTTGCTGTCCCTGCTGAAGCCCTCGCCCGTAACCCCAGTAACCAAACGGTGGTATGGGTCAAAACCACGCCGGAACAGTACGCCCCGCGAGTCGTGCAATACCAGCCGCTGGACGGGGAACGGGTGATGATTACCGCAGGTTTGCCAGACGGTGAGCGCGTGGTGGTGCAAGCCACCAATCTGATTAACCAAATCCGTTAGGAGGCTGCCATGTTTAACTGGTTATTGAACGCCAGCCTCGGCAACCGCCTGCTGGTGCTGGTGGCGAGTGCTATGCTGATGATTTACGGCGCGTTGCAACTGCCGCAAACCGCCGTGGATGTCTTCCCCGACCTCAACCGCCCCACCGTCACGCTGATGACCGAAGCGGGTGGCATGGCTCCTGAAGAGGTGGAACGCCTGATCAGTTTCCCACTGGAAACCACCCTCAACGGCTTGCCAGGGATTGAGTCGGTACGCTCGGTATCCAGTGCCGGGTTGTCGTTTGTGTACGCGGTGTTTGACTGGGATACGGACATTTACCGCGCCCGCCAGATGGTCAGCGAACGGCTGGGCGCGATGGAAAGCGGTTTGCCTGCTGGGATTGTGCCGCAAATGGGGCCGGTGTCGTCAATCATGGGGGAAATCATGATGGTGGCAGTGCCGATTGACCCCGCCAAAATTGACCCAATGGCAGTCCGTGAGTATGCCGACTGGGTGTTACGCCCGCGCCTGTTGTCGATTGCTGGCGTGGCGCAAGTCATCCCGATTGGTGGGGAAGTGCGCCAGTTTCAGGTACAGCCGGATATGCGCCGCATGACCGATCTGGGAATTAGCCTTACGCAGTTGGCGGATGCGCTGGAAGGGTTTGCCAATAATACCTCTGGCGGGTTCATGGAACTGAGCGGCAAGGAATACCTGATCCGCCACATTGGGCGCACTTCCAGCCTTGAGGATTTGCAGAACCTTGCGATTACTGCCACGGCGGGGCAACCGATTTTGCTCAAACAGGTGGCAAGCGTCACCTTTGCCCCCAAGGTCAAGCGCGGGGATGCGGGGTTTAACGGTCAGCCTGCGGTGATATTGGGTATTCAGAAACAACCCGATGCGGATACTATCCAGCTTACCCAAGCGATAGAAACCGCGTTGGAGTCGATGAAAACCAGCCTGCCGCAAGGCATGGCAGAGCCGCGTGTGACCTTCCGCCAAGCCAGTTTCATTGAGGCATCCATCGGCAATCTGGAACACAAGTTGATATTGGCATCACTGCTGGTGATGGTGGTTTTGTTCCTGTTTTTGGGGAATTTCCGTACTACGTTAATTTCATTAATGGCAATTCCGCTGTCGATTTTGTGTACGGTACTGGTATTCCGCTATCTGGATTTGTCGATCAATACCATGACGCTGGGCGGCTTGGCGATTGCGATAGGGGAACTGGTCGATGATGCGGTGGTGGGGGTCGAAAATGTGATTCGCCGCTTGCGTAATAACCGTTTGCACAAAACCCAACTTGCGCCCTTGAAGATCGTGTTGCACGCCACGCTGGAAGTGCGTTCAGCGATTGTGTACGCCACCATTATTGTGGTGCTGGTATTTTTGCCGCTGTTCGCCTTGCCGGGGATGGAGGGCAAACTGTTTGTGCCGTTGGGCATTGCCTACATTACCTCGATTCTGGTGTCGATGCTGGTGTCTGTGACCCTCACACCCGTGATGGCGTATTACCTGTTACCGAATATGAAACAGCTTGACCACCCTGAACCGTGGTTGGTGCGCTGGCTCAAGCGTGGTTATGCCAAGGCGCTGGAAACCGTGCTGGATTACCCGCGTACCTTGCTCGGCATGGGCGCGGTGGCGGTATTGCTGGCGGGTAGCCTTGTGCCGTTGTTCCCGACCACGTTTTTGCCGCCGTTCAATGAAGGCACGTTGTTGGTGAGTGTGCGTTTGACCCCCGGTGTGACCTTGGCGGAATCGGTACGCATTGCCGCCAAAGCCGAAACCTTGCTGCAAGACGTGCCGGAAATTGCCCATGTCGGGCGACGTTCCGGGCGGGCAGAACTGGATGAACACGCAGAAGGGGTACACAACAGCGAACTGGACATTGCCTTAAAACCGTCAGAACGCTCAATGGATGTGGTGTATGGCGACATCCGTGCCCGCCTTGCACCGTTGCCAGTAAACGTGAGTATCGGGCAACCGATTTCCCACCGTATCGACCATATGTTGTCAGGGGTCAGGGCGCAGATTGCCATCAAGTTGTTTGGCGATGACCTCGACACGCTCCGCGCCCAAGGCGAACGCTTGCAACAAGCACTGGCGACGGTGGACGGCGTGGCAGACTTGAACATGGAAAAACAAGTGCTTGCCCCACAAATCAAGGTGTATGTGGATTATGCAGTAGCGGGGCAGTACGGGCTTTCAGGGGCGGCATTGCTGCGGGAACTGCAAATGTTGGTGGACGGCGCAACCATCAATGAAATCGTGGATGGCAACCGCCGCTTCAAGCTGGTGTTGCGCTTGCCGGAGGCGGCACGTTCCACCACCCAATTGCAGGATCTGCTCATCAGTACCCCACTGGGGCAAGTGCCGTTAAGTAAACTCGCCAAAATTGAGGAAAGCGACGGCCCCAACCAAGTGTCACGGGATAACGGGCAGCGGCGCATTGTGCTGTCCGCCAACGTGCAGGGTCGGGCTTTGTCAGAAGTGGTGGTGGATATGCGGGCAAAAGTGGCTGATTTCACGTTACCAGAAGGCTACTTCATCACCATTGGTGGGCAGTTTGAGGCGCAGGAACAAGCGGCGCAACGCATCACGCTATTAGCGGCGGTAGCGGCATTGCTGGTGTTTTTGACCCTGTATAGCCGTTACCAGTCCACCACGCTGGCATTGCTGATCATGGCGAATATTCCGCTGGCATTGGTCGGCAGCGTGATTGGGCTGTGGCTGTCGGGGCAACCGTTGTCGGTGGCAGCACTGATTGGTTTTATTACGCTGGCGGGTATTTCCACCCGTAACGGCATCCTCAAAACCAGCCATTACCTCAACCTGATGCGGCTCGAAGGGGAAAGTTTTACCCGTGCGATGATTATTCGGGGGTCACTGGAACGCCTGTCCCCAGTGCTGATGACGGCATTGGTGGCAGCGTTCGCGCTCATGCCGCTGCTGTTTGAAGCCGAACAGCCGGGGACGGAAATTCTGCATCCGGTGGCGGTGGTGATTTTTTCCGGGCTGATCAGCTCAACCCTGTTGGATACCTTCCTCACCCCCGCCATGTTCTGGCTGTTTGGGCGCAAACCAGCGGAAAAGCTGCTGGATATGGCAAGCGATGAAGCCCTGTAATTTTTAACTGTTGAATACCAAGGAGATAACCCATGAAATTGTTACCCACGTTGTTAATCGCCTGCGGTTTGCTGGCTTCCCCAATGGTGTTGGCGGAAGAGCCACCCAAGCACGGTGAAACCGGACACGACCATGCCAAAGATCACGGGCAAACAACTACGCCTGAAACCAAACCGGAGGATGCCCACAAAGGCGAATCGGCGGAAGACCACGCCAAACACGAGCAAGAAGGGCATGATCACGCCCACGATGACAAACCCCATCACGGTGGTATTGTGGCGGTAGTCGATGAAATCCATCACGAACTGGTGACGGCGGAAGATGGCAAAGTCAGCCTGTATATCGAAGGTTTGCCGCAAGGTGATGCACTCAAGGCGGTCAAAGTTCGCCTGACCGTGTTGAAAGGCAAAGACAAACAAGAAGCCGACTTAACGTTGGTGGAAGGGGATGAGCCGCGTTTTGATGCGCCAGCGGAGGTGAAACTGGTCGCGGGTGATAAGGTGGTGGCGATGATCCAGCCAGCCGAAGGCAAGCCACGCATGGCGAAGTTTGAGATGCCGACTGAAACACCCGCCAAGTAATATTCTGATGGCATCAGTAGGCGGTAGTAATCTGGCGGGCATTGCCCAATATAACGAACGGTTGGTGTTACAACTGATTCGGCGTGCGCAAAGCCTTACCAAGGCGGACATTGCCCGCATTACGCATTTAAGTGCTCAAACTGCTTCTGTCATTATCAACAGGCTATTGGCAGAAAAACTGTTATGCAAACAGAAACCCCGTCATGAAGTCGGTAAAGTAGGGCAACCTGCCATACCGATTAGCCTTAATCCTGCGGGTGCTTATTCGTTAGGGGTAAAAATTGGGCGACGGGGGTTGGATGCGGTTTTAATCAATTTCACGGGGGAAATTCTCCGGCGTTGTGCATATGATTATGCTTATGCTGATCCCGATTTTATTTTCCCTACGATTCGCCGCGCAATACGGGAACTGACTCAAGATTTCAGCCCTGCACAGGCAAAACGGTTGCTGGGTATTGGTGTCGCCGCACCCTATGGTTTAGGCGGTTGGCAGCATGAAGCGGGTATACCCACGCCTATCACTGCCCGTTGGAATTGTAATGGTTTAATGATTTAGGACAGTCTTGAGAGTCCCTTATACTCCAGACAACACTACCTAGGATCATCATGACCAAACGTAAACACTTTAGCCCGGCCTTCAAGTTGGAAATTGCCAAGTTGATGGTGGATGAGAAATACAGCATCAAGCAAGCCTGCGAAGCATCCGGTGCTGGCGAAACCTCGGTGAAGCGTTGGAAAGAGCAATATCTGGCTGAAAAGGCAGGTACTGCACGCCCTGACAAACCAGCACTGACCGAGGAACACCGGGAAATTCAACAGTTAAAACAACGGATTAAACAATTGGAGACGGAGCGGGAAATCTTAAAAAAAGCCAGTGCCTTCTTTGCCAAGGAAATGTCATGAGCTACGGACTCATTGACACGCTAAAGAAGGCATACCCGGTTACTCAACTGTGCGACGTATTGGACGTGCATAAAAGCGGTTACTACTACTGGCAAGCTCACCGTGAACCAACAGCGGCGCGTATTCACCTGCAAGTACAGGTCAAAGCCATCCATGCCGAGGTTGAGCAAACCTACGGTAGCCGCCGGATGTCGGATGCGCTGAAGGAAAAAGGGTTAGCCGTAGGACGTTATCAAGCCCAGCGTCTGATGCAGGAAGCCGGTGTGGTGGCGATCTACCCCAAGAAACGCCATCGCTACCCGGCAGGCGAGGTATCCCGTGTGGCAGACAATCACCTCAACCGTGAATTTGAAGCCAGCGCACCCAACCAAAAGTGGGTGGGTGACATCACGTATTTGTGGACAGCGACCGGCTGGATGTATCTGGCAGTGGTGTTGGATTTATTCTCACGCAAAGTCGTGGGCTGGCATCTGTTTGGGTCACCCGACACCGCGTTGATACTCGCCGCACTGGATCAAGCGGTGATATTACGCCGGGTGGATGCCTCCACTGGGGTGCTATTCCATTCCGATCAAGGTTGCCAGTATACCAGCCATGCTTACCAAGACCGGCTTACCGAACTTGGTATCAAAGCCAGCATGAGCCGACGCGGCAACTGCTGGGACAATGCCGTGATGGAACGGTTTTTCAGAAGCTTGAAAGTCGAAGCGATCAGCCGTGACCGTTATCAAACAGCGGACGAACTCACATGGGCGGTGAAAAAGTATATCCACTTTTACAACACCAAACGCATTCATTCCGCCAACGGGGCAATGACACCTAACCAATCTGAGCAACTTTTTTTGAAACAGGCTTAAAGCATTGTCCTAATTTACTTGACCATTACAGCTTGCCAGCCACCGAATAACGCCCCGGCTTGTCAGCGAGAAGCCGACTCTTGTCTGTATCAGTACTAACCTCCTGTCTTTTAAAAGTAACCTCCTATCTGTAATGCAATTTAGTAAGGCTTGCTTAGAAGATATGGCATTTATACTCGTGAGTCTGAAACCTGACATGAAATTGTTATTATGACTTACGTTAATCTTCCCCAACAAAAACAAACGGTGGTTGATGCATTAAAGCATAATGCCATAAACCCGCCATCTGAGAAGATGGCATCAGCATTTTCCAGTGAAATGGAAAAACCTTTGCTCTTAGCAGAAATAACGGTTATTGAGTTGGATGATGGGGGGCCAGGGCATACAGCATTACATATTAGCGATGATGGGACGGGACAACCTTTTCTTTATGACCCTGCCGGAAGTTATTTGCCGCAAACTGGAGTCCGTGGTGGTGACTTGCTGTCAAGTGAGGATGCCAGTTTAAAAGGTTATGTGGAGTATTGGCAAAATAAAGGGGATACCGTCCACTTGTATAAGCTGGATACGACCCCTGAACAAGAAAAAGCCATAATGGAACGCGCCGAGCAGATAGGGAATGCTAGCCCCGGATTGTGTGCAGCATCCGTTTCTGGGGCATTGGACGGTGTTTGTGGTGTTGAGGGTTCTCCATGGCCATCTACGTTAGGTGAGAATGTGAGTCATGCAAAGTGCAAATGACATACGCAATTTGAAACAATATTTGTTTCATTGCTTGCTGGCTTTGATGCCTGCTTACGTACTGGCTTCCCTTATCTGGCGGTTGGATGACAGCCCATCCATATTGGCAAGTTATGGGAGCTTTTACACCGTTACCCATGCAGTGTTTATGTTTATAGCATTGGTTTTGTTAAGAAAACTTCTGGTGCGGTGGTGTTGGTGGAGAGTTACCCTGTTAGGGATGCTTGCTGGTGTCTTGGCTACCTGTCTTGCGATTCCTATATCGACTGCCATCGCCCTTGATGATGGTACTAGCAGGCTTGCCAATGGCTACCCCTTGGTAGGGTGGATACAAGCTTTTGCCATTTATTGTGTTTTCTCGTTTTATACTTACGCTTGGTTGCTGGGTGCAGGCATCTTCATCGCGGTTAGATGGTCGCTTGGTCGATTTATTAAATAGCTGGTATTATAAACAATCAATCAGGTCATTTACGTTTGCACCAAAAGAGGCTTAACACCATCGTTACCCCAGAAGCAGAAAATAGGGACAAAAGTATATTAGGTGTTGAGCCAAACGGCACATTTTTCCGTAACTAATGGGTTCCTCTGCATAAAAGTACGTAACCCACCACAGGATTTAGCCCCAGTTAAGCTTTTGCGGAATGCTCATTCCTGAGTTCCTTGATCCTGTCTGTTGGGAAATAGCGGTAAAAGGCTGTCCTGCCGATCCCAAGCTGGTCAATCACGTCACCAATGAAAGGGTAGTTCTCCGTGTCTTTGAGTAAGGCTTCTGCCTGCTTGATGGCCTGTTCATTCATGGCCTTTGGCCTCCCTCCCCGTCGCCCACGCCTATTGGCTGCGGCAAGACCCGCACGGGTATTCTCGACAATCAGTTCCCGCTGGAACTCATCGAAAGCAGCGGTCATGTGGAAAAATAGTCGTCCTTCGGATGTACTGGTGTCGATGTTCTGGGTCAAGACCTTGAGGGCAATTCCCCGCTCGTGGATGTCTGCTGCCGTTTTGATAACTTGGCTAACTTTGCCCATCCCACCAAAAATGTAAGATTAGCCGACCACATTCCATAACAGGCAATAGGTACAGGACATGACCGGCCAATTTAAGTAGCCAAAACACCCTAGGCCAATTTGAACCGTGTTTATCTTTCTTGGCCTCCTGTATCATAGGAGGCTCTTTTCCCTATACCCAAATTGACCGCCATGATGACAAAAACGCTGGAACTAACACCAACATCACCCATGAAGGTTGTACGCATCTATTTGCGTGTCAGTACCGACGAACAGGATTTGACCCGTCAGGTTGCCATCGTGGATAACGCACGGGCTGCGGGGTGTTACGTTGCAGGCATTTATCGAGAGAAAGCATCGGGCGCTCGTGCCGACCGGCCTGAGCTGCTACGGATGATTGCCGACTTACAAGTTGGTGAAATCGTGGTTGCAGAAAAAATTGACCGCCTTAGCCGCCTGCCACTTGCTGAGGCGGAGCAGTTGGTGGCTTCAATCCGGGACAAGGGTGCAAAGCTGTCAGTCCCCGGCGTTGTTGATTTGTCCGATCTCGCAGCAGAAGCACAGGGCGTGGCAAAGATCGTATTGGAATCAATCCAGAATATGTTGTTGAAGCTGGCGTTACAAATGGCTCGTGATGATTATGAGGATCGGCGGGAAAGGCAACGCCAAGGTGTGGAGCTTGCAAAGTGTGCTGGTAAATACCTTGGTCGGCAAGCTGATACCGCCATGCACGCGAGAATCATAGCACTACGCAGCAGCGGACACAGCATCACCAAAACCGCCAAGCTGGCTGGGTGCAGTGAGAGCCAAGTTAAACGTGTGTGGTCTATGCGGGGAAATTAGCATTAATCCACCCCGGCTATCGTTGGGTTCATCTGCATACAAGGAACGTAACCAGCCACAGGGAAGCACAATGCAGGTTTGTTCCGAAAACCCTGAAGCGTTAGCATTAAAGCCACAATGGTTTCAAAACTAGGTTGTAGAATGGAAAAGATCCAATAAAATCAATATACTACCTTCCAAAGAAAAGGAACACGGAAAACGACCGTTTTAGGAACATTGTTTAGCGTAGAGCTGAAGCCAAGTTACTTTTATACAAGCGTAAAACGGTTAGGCGCAGCGGAAGATCAAGCCGCTTGTTGCAGTGACCGCACAGCCACATCAGGGGCAACTGAAACAATTTTTAGCAATGCCGCTGCTGGCCCTGTTGGGTTACGGCGGTTCTGCTCCCAGTTTTGCAGGGTTTTAGTACTAATCTGGATCAATTGGGCAAACTGGTTTTGTGACAGTCCGGTTTTTTCCCGGATTGCTTTTACGTCCATGCGTTTGACCACAAAGCGGCGGGAAGGCTCAGCTTCACCACGGGCAATAGCTTTGGCTTCCTGTAAACTTTGTACTAAATCTTCAAACAGTGTCTTATCCACGGCTCGATACATCCTTAACAAAATCACGTAGTAATGCGGTTTCCTTATCCGTCAGATCGTCTTTTTCTGACTTGGGGTAAGCCAACAGCATATAAATCTGACCGTCATCACGTAGCCAGTAGTAGATAACTCGGATGCCGCCACGTTTTCCATGCCCCTTTGCTGCATAGCGTACTTTGCGGACACCCCCACCGCCTTTAATGATGTCCCCGCGTTCGGGGTCTTCTATCAGCTCGTTTTGCAACCCACGATAGTCATCATCGGGTAGCAGCGCAAGAATCTGGCGCGTGAAGGTCGGAGTCTCAATGAACTCCATCGTATCCGCCACTGGCGTATTTTTCAAGTTATCTGGCATTTTTTAACCTATATCGCATTATTTATGTTCATCATCCTCTTAAACTCTAAACATGCAAATGTGAGACGTTGGGGTTAAACGCGAGTTGGGACACTGAGCACCCTCTATAGGTCATATAATCTTTCTTAGAATGAACTCAATATTTAGCCCGGAGAAAAAGTTCCGTTATGAGAAGGCTCCGCCTTGTTACCAAACCAGTCGCGTAACTTTAGATATTATTTTGGTATTTATTTAATATGATATTAAAATAATATCATATTTGAATAGTATCACACTCCAGAGTCCAGAAGTTTTTTCAGCTCCTGCTCAATGTACGGTTCAATAGCATCTTGGCAGATGGTTTGCATACTGCGCCGCCGTTGCTTGTCTGACAGATATTTGAGTTTCAGGTACACATCTTCGGGCAAGCGCAAGTTGAACACCTTGGTGACATCGGGGCGGACGTTGGGTGATTGCCACGGGTAAGCGCTGCTTTCTTGCCGTTCCGCACCTGCAATGAAACTCTGAATGTTTTCCTCTGGTGGTTGGGGCTGGCTGCGTGGCTTGTTACTTCTCATTAAACACAATCTCGTAAAGTTGGGTGATTTCGTCGATGGCTTTAGGGTCTTTGGGGTGCAACTCCTCTACACCCTGCCCTGCACTGCTCGCCTTGCGGAAAGCAATACGGTCACGCAAGGTTACACCACAGAATGTAAGCGCGGGAAAATCATCCAGCAAGCTTTCAGCCTCTTTTGCCTCGGATACGCTGGGGTTAGGTGATGCACGGTTCAGGACAACAAAGGCGCGTAAGCGCGGGTTTAACACTTGTGCCTGTTCCACCAGTTCCGCCATGTTGCCCAACGTCCACACATCAAACTGTGAAGCCTGTACAGGGATAAAAATCTGCTCGGTCGCCACCAGTGCGGCACGTAGCTCGAAACTATCCCTCCCCCCCGCATCAATCACTAGGTCATCGTAACGTTTAGCGAGATCCAACAGGTCGCGGGTAATGTTCTTGCCCAGCTTCTGCACTGCGGTAATGGTTGGATCTATGCCCTCCTCTGCCCGTAGACTTGCCCACGAGCTGGCACTTTCTTGCTTGTCTGTATCCACCAGCAACACATCATGACCCCGTGCAGCACGCATCTGAGCCAAGTTGGTGGCAAGAGTGGTTTTGCCCGTACCGCCCTTTTCCCCTCCGATCAGTACAATCATTCGTAGCTACCTTAAAAACAGTATTAAAGTGGTATCATACTAATATAGTATAAATATAATACCTAAATGGAATGATATTAAGAAAATATCATACTACGTGCTGAGTGTAAGCTATTGAAGGGAAAAATGAATATCTAAAAATTACCCAACCCCATGGCTGGAGTGCCCATTAGGCAGGACTGCACTGCTGTTGGTGTTTGCCGATGCGTAACATCGTAATTGGCACAGCAGCACTAAGCTGTCGCAAACCGCGCACAAAGCATCCAAATAGACTTTAGAACCTGCTGGAAACCATTCAAAAAAGACCAAAACCAACCCTAGTTGTAGGCATGAAAGCCCTGTTTCAGGCTTACAACTAGGGTTAACCCCAAATGTTAACGCTCCGCTAAACGGGAGGCTACGCCGTTTGTTACCGGAACAAATTTGAGCGGCTTGTTAGGCTTGTTTTTCAACTTTGCTCAGTATTTCTGGTTTAAATGTATCCTTATTGAGCTTTGTTCCTTCAAACCAAGTACATGCAACAATAGGAGCTACTCCACCATGCTGAAATTTTTTTTCGCCAACATGAGTAACCGTCATCGCTGGCCCCCCGCTGTTAAGTTGAACCACATCACCCACCTGAAAACTCATATGATCACCCTTCTTTAACGATATTGATAAACTTTCTTTGTACTTAACGTCTGAATTCACCGGACTGCGCGATTTTTCGCGCAGTCCGGTGGAATGACGGATTAGAGAATCAGTGGGGAGTTCCTCTGCGTCCCTTTACTGCAAAGTATTTATAGAAGCCAAGGCATTCTTCCAACACGTCTCTGTTGCTTAACTGGGATTCACTTCCGGTTACTAGTTTTGCCTTCCAGTCTGGAAACATTAATCCGTTGTGAGCCAATTGATGCAACTCCTTTTCCGCTTCAATGAAGACCAGAAATGCTACCTCGGTGCACAGAAACGACGTAATACTGGAATTGCCGGTGGCTTTCTTGTACTCACCAAACTTTTCTGAAAGTGCTGAGTAGTAATTAAATCCGAATGCACTTGCAGCTATCGGACGCGGAGCCAGCGCCTTTCTGTTGGGGTCGCTTGACTCCGTAAGCCTGAACATGATGTTTCCGATTTTGTATTGACCTGGATCCTCTTGTAGATAAACCACTTCCTTTGCATTTCCGAGGGTCATTATTCCCGAGCACTGAGCACATGACTCTAGTGAGGTGTAGATGGTTACACCTTGAAGTAACTGACCGTAGCTGTTAGAGGATGTCGCTTCAGACTGAGCACCTACGTTCCAAGAATCGTTAATTTGATTCAGGGAGAACACTCGGTTCAACAAACGTGCCTCAGCGTGCTGCGTAGAACTGTTAAATATTTCGTTGTGATTGAAATCGAAGTCGATTACAAAGCCATCTCTATCAACGGCAAAAGCCGCGATGTTATGACCGAGATAATCGCCTTTGAGACTTTTCCCTCGCGGCACCGGTTTTTCCGGCGTGGATAGCAGTAAGTTGCTCCCATAGTCTTTGCTCGGTGAGGGCTTTTGAGAATCATCAATGCCCCGTTTGTTGGAGTTCCAGTTGAATGCCACCATGCTCATTAAGAGGAGCGAGTAGATTTTGTGTCGCTCCATTTCTTCTTGAGGAATCACACGAGGCGAGTCAGCTACTAATTCAGAGACGGGCTTTTTAAGATATTCGTCGAGCTTGGGCACTTGAGGTTCTCCTTGTTCTCTAACGGGGTTGTGATACGGAAACGCCGCCTAACAAGTCGCACATACGCCTGCATTTCTCTGGGTAGCTCGTTACTGACATGAAAGGGGTTCCTTGTTGGTCACTCAATAACCAGAATCATAAACCTAC